>Ga0070711_100002619_pt1 | contig 10299 bp, 9 predicted proteins | sample LARL53metaG_FD_65452 | JGI IMG/M metagenome (GOLD analysis project Ga0070711, IMG submission 65452) | Corn, switchgrass and miscanthus rhizosphere microbial communities from Kellogg Biological Station, Michigan, USA - LAR L5-3 metaG | ecosystem: Host-associated > Plants > Roots > Rhizosphere ... | reverse complement strand
GCGGAGGCAACCGGCAACCAGCCGGTTCTGTACAACGACGTCTTGCTTGCCGTCTGGGGTGGCCGGGAGGCGAAGGCGACCGAGCTGCTCGACGCAACACGACGCGAGGCGAGCGCGCGCGGGATGGGCCGGTTCGTCACCAACCTGACTTACCTCGAGTCGGTGCTCAGCAACGGCCTCGGTCGATACGCGGCCGCACGCGAGGCTGCTTCGCAAGCATTCGAGCGCGATGACATGGGGTTTGGTCCCCTGGTCGTGCCGGAGCTGGCCGAGGCAGCATCGCGGACAGGCGACGCGGCTCTACTGATGACCACGCTCGATTGGGTGACCGAACGCGCTCAGGTGACACCGACGGACTGGGCGCTCGGAGTCGAAGCGCGCGTTCGCGCGCTTTCGAGCGACGGCGGAGCCGCAGAGGCGCTCTACCGTGAAGCACTCGAGCGCCTCGGCCGCACTCGCCTCCGCATCGAGCTCGCGCGCACCCACCTGCTCTACGGGGAGTGGCTGCGCCGCGAGCAAAGACGCGTCGACGCCCGCGAACAGCTGCGGACTGCCGACGACATGCTGTCGAGGATGGGCGTCGAAGCGTTCGCCGAACGCGCACGCCGTGAGCTCCTCGCCACGGGCGGGACGGTCCGCAAACGCCGCGTTGAGACGCGCGGCGACCTGACCGCGCAAGAGGCCCAGATCGCTCGGCTTGCGCGCGACGGACTGACGAATCCCGAGATCGGCGCCCAGCTCTTCATCAGCCCACGGACGGTCCAGTACCACTTGCGGAAGGTGTTCCTCAAGCTCGGCATCAGCTCCCGTTCCGAGCTCGAGCGAGTCCTTCCCGGCGACCCCGCGGCTCCGTCGCTGTAGCAGCCTGGCCACACCGACTGTCCACCGGCGGACGCGAACCGCCGCCGCCTCGGACCACGCTCGCCCGGTCGATGAGTCGCCGCACGAGCGCGTTCACAATCGCTCAGCATCGTCGGCGGGGACTGAACAGCGCCTGAATCAGGCGGCTGGCAGCGAGACAAGGAAGCGGCCGCCGTCGTGGTCTGCTTCAACGGCGATCTCGCCGGAGGCGCTGTGCGCGAGGCGGCGGGCGAGCGCGAGTCCGAGCCCGGCGCCGCCGGCGCCGTTGCTCGCCTGTCCCGCCGTCCCCCGGATGCCGGGCTCGAAGATCGACTTGCGTTCGTCGAGCGCAACGCCCGGACCATCGTCCTCGACGAGGTACACGATCCGGGATGAGTGGCGTTCGAGTCTGATCCGGACCCGGCTGCGGCTGTAGCGACAGGCGTTCTCAACCACCGGCTGCAGGATGCGCTCGGCGAGGTCGGCGTCCAAGCCGAGTCGCAGCGGTCGCGTCGGAGGCGCGTTTACAAGCTCGACCCCTCGTTCGGCGGCAAGCCCGGCAACGGCTTCGAGCGTTTGCTCGCACACGGCGTAGGCGTCTGCGGTCCCCCGAGCAAGCGCGGAGTCGTGGCGGGCGGCGGCGACGAGCGCGTCCACAGTTCGCGACAGCTGCTGCGCGTTTCGGAGCACGTCCGCGAGGGCGTTGCGGTAATCAGCGGACCGGCGTTGCTGGCGGAGGGCGAGCTCTGCCTGCGCGATCACGCGCGCGAGCGGCGTGCGCAGCTCGTGCGAAAGCTCGGTCGAGAAGCGTTGCTCGCGACGGAAACCGGCCGCGAGCCGCTCTAGCAGCCGATCGAGCGTTGCAGCCAGCTCGCTGACTTCGTCATAAGGCTCGCCAAGGCCGAAGCGGCGGTCGAGGTCGCGTTCGCTCCACTCGGCGGCTTGCCGTGTCATCCGTCCAACGGGACGCAACGAGGCGAGAAGCAGCCAGCGTGCTGCGAACGCGACGAGGAGCAGCAACAGCCCTCCGAGCGCGAGCGATGCGACAAGCGCTGTCCTCCGCGTTTGCTCGTACGGCGCGAGCGACACCGCCGCGACGACGCTGCCGAAGCGACGCCTGTCGCTAGTGATCGGCGCCGCGTACAGGCGTGTGTCGCTCCTGGCGACGTCGGTCTGCGCGGGGGCACGCTCGGCGAGAGCGTGTGCCGTGGCCGCGAGTTTGGGTCCAGCGCGCGGCGCTTCAAGTGTGTGTCTCCCGGAGAAGACCCAGGCATTACTGTCGACGGTCGCGTCGTCGGCCGTCTCGGCAACAGCGAGCCTTCCGCTGTGGGTGCGGACGAGCGCGAGTTCCGCCGCGGCGCGGGCGCGCACTAACTGGTCAGCGCTACGCGAGAGGTTGTGCTGGAGGAGGAGGTTGAAGCCGGCGATCATCGCCGCGAGCGCGAGAGCGACCGCCGCGACAACGGTGACGAACAGACGTCCGCGAATGCTACGGGGGAACGGGGGCAGCTTCATTGGAGCGAGTAACCGACGCCGTGCACGGTGCTGATGTTCGGCGCTCTGTCGTGTTCGCGGAGCTTGCGGCGCAGGCGGGCGACGTACGCGTCGAGCGTGTTCTCGTGGACGATCGCGCCGTGCGGCCAGCCGGCCCGGATCAGGTCGCGCCTTCGCACGGTCTCGCCCGGTCGGGCCAGCAGGCGGGCGAGGAGTCGGAACTCTGTCGGCGTCAACGGCGTCGAAGTCGAGCCGCAGGAGACCGCATGGGCGATCGGGTCGAGACGCAGGCCGGCGGCTTCGATCACACCCTCGACGCCTGCGCGTCGAGCGAGTGCTTGTAGACGGGCGACAACTTCGGCGAAGGCGAACGGCTTCGTGACATAGTCGTCGCCGCCGGCGTCGAAGCCTGAGAGGCGGTCGGGCAGCGCGTCGCGGGCGGTAAGGAAGAGCACCGGCGCCTGGATACCGCGCGCCCGCAGCGCCTGGCAGAGGTCGCGACCGTCGGCATCCGGGAGGCCGATGTCGACGACGAGCAGGTCCGGCGGGTCGGACTCGACGCGTGCGAGCAGTTCGGCCCCGGTTGCGGCGGCCTCAGGGGCGAACCCTTCCTCGGCCAGGCCGTTCTCGAGCACGCGGCGCAGCTCCGGATCGTCCTCGGCGATCAGCACGCGCGGCTGGCTCATTCCTCGCGCAGTATTGCCCCCAGCCGCATCCGCCTGATCCCGGCAGCAGCAATTACGGCCGCGATCGCCCCGCCGGCAACCGCCGCTCCGGCGAGACCGCCGAGGAATGCCCAAGGTGCGGCCAGGTGGTCGGGCGGCGGATCGAACACATGCCGCAGCATCGCGACGAGCATCTCCGCGAGCAGCCAGCCGAGCAGCGCCGCGAGCGCGAGCGCGGCGCCGAGCACGAGCGCCGTTTCCGTCCAGAGGAAGGCGGCGATCTCGCGCAGGCTGGCGCCGAGGGCGGCCATGGTGGCGAACTCTTGCCGCCGTTCGGCGAGCGCGACGGCGACGAAGAGCGCCATCGCTGCCGCGGCCAGGGCAAGCGCAAACCATTCCTCTATTCGACTGATTCCGCCGAGATCGACGGTGGTGATCGAGCTAACCGTCTGCGCCGTCTGCTGGCGGATGTTCTTGACGAGCGTCCCTTGCGCACGCGTCTCCGCAGCGACCCTACTCGCGACCGTGACGGGGTCGCCGCCCGCCTTGACGAAGAGAACGTTCGGGCCCGGATCGTGCGTCGCCCGCTCGAGGTAGGCAAGGTTCGCGACCATGAACGAGTCGCGCGGCGCCGAGGGGAACTCCTGCACGACGCCGACGACGTGGAACCGCACCACTTTGAAGCGGCCGTTCGCTCGATCGAGCGTCCGCAGCTTGAGCAGATCGCCCAGCCGCAGCGAGTAGTCGCTGATCGTCTCCCTCGAGACGAGCACGCCGTCGGGCACGGAGCGCAGCCGCCCCAGGATCTGAGCTGTGCGGCCGCCGAGGAAGTACGAGTCGCGCACGCTCGTCCCTTGCGCGAGCGTGTGCGCGTCGATCCCGAAGATGTCCTGTAGGTCCGGGCCGACGTATGCGTAGCTGTGATCGAGCGCCGTCGTGCCGGCGACCCCGGGCAGCTGAGCAACCCGCCGCTCGAGCGCGTGCCGCCGAATCGTTCCCGGTGGAGCGGTGGCGACGACATCGGCGCCGAGTGTTAATTGCGCGTCGACGCGCGCCTGCTGATCGTAGGTCGCCGTGAAAAGCCCGAGATTCACACCGAAGGCGAGCAGCAGTCCGGCCACGAGCAGCCCACGATTGATCGCCGCTCCTCGCCGGCTGGCGCTCGCGAGCAGGAAGCCGCGCCACGAGCTCGCGCGCCCGCCGCCCGCCCGCCCCGCGAGCCAAGCGATGAAGCCGCCGCGCAGCCGCACGAGCAGCAGCGCCGCGCCGAGCCAGAGCAGCGCCGGCGCGAAGAACATGTACACGGACAGCGAGAGCGTCGGGTTCGAATCGGGATTGACCACGGCAGAGAAGCCCGTCCGCACCGTCAACCAGTACACGAGCCCGCTGCCGGCGAGGCAGAGCAGATCGAGGTAGAGCCGCTGCCACAACGGACGGCCGCCTCGACGCGTGCTGCGCCGCCCGGCGCTCACACTTTCGCGGAAAACGCTCGCACTCGCGCCGAACCGGGCCGCCGCAGCGCCGGCGAAAGCGAACGCGACGCAAACGGCGAAGGCTACGGCCACGCGGGTCGTGCCGATTGCGCCGCTCGATCCGACGAGCCGGACCGCAAGCAGAGCACCGAGTGTCCCGAGCGCGCCGGCAAGAACACCGAGCGCCGCGCTCTCGACGGCAGCGAGGAAGACCAGGCTGCGCCGGGACGCTCCGCGCGCCCGCAGAAGGGCGAGGTCGCGTCGGTCGCGCTCGGCTGTGCCGAGCGCTGCCAGGTAGGCGAGCGCCAGCGCGACCAGCGCACCCGGAACGGCGAGCATGATGTACAGCGTTTCGGCGTAGAGCGCATCGCCGGCGGCGGAGTTGAGACTGTCGGAGAGGTTGTCCACGAACACCACCTGTCCTGGCAGCGAGCGCTCCGCGCCGTTGCGGATCTGATCCGCGCGGCGAAGAGCGTTTGCGGGGCTGCCGCTCAAAGCATGCGGGTCGACCTGTGCTTGCACCTGCCATTGCGTCCCTCGCTGGGCGCCTGGCACGGACGCCGAGCCGCTGCCGGTGGACGCGATCGCCGGCAGCATCGGCGCAAGCGTCCGAGCGAACGTCGCGAGCGACACGATCGCGATGTCGGCCGGTGGCTGGGCGGGCGCCGGACCAAGCACCGGGTTGAGCGGCTGGAAGAGCACATCCGGCGCCGTCACGAGCGCGACACCGCTCACCCGGAGGCGATGCGCTCGCGCGCCCGGTTTCGGCGTCAGCGTAACCGTATCCCCAGGCTCGACTTGGAGCGTGGCCGCGAGTTGCTGGTCGAAGGCGATTTCTCCCGGTCGGAGAGCGCCACGCAGGAAGCGGAATGTGCGGATGTGGTCGAGATAGCCGGGCGGGACGGCCAGGACTGCACCCGAGCCGGAGCGGATCGTGCCGACCCGGGCGACGTGCACGATCGATGCGAACGGTGCCGTCGCCACGGCTGATGCCTGCTGCACCCCCGGCTGGCGCGCGACACCGGCAGCGACCCGCGTCGCCGCTGAGTAGGAGCCGACCGGCCCCTGCCAATCGAGAGGCACGCTGCGCGTTGCGCTCGCCGTCATCGTGCGCAGCGAGTGCCCGACGAACAGGATCATCGCCCCGATCAGCGCCACCGCGGCCGCGAGCGAGACGATCCGCACGGCCGTTCGTCCAGGCGCGCGCACGAGCTCAACCAACGCGAGCCGCGTCAAACCGCTCATGCAACCGCCTCCACGGCGAGCACGCGGCCGTCGTGCAGCTGGACCGCACGGCGGAGCCTGCTAGCGAGGTCGGCGTCATGGGTCGCGACGACGAGCGCAAACCCGAACTCCCGCTGCAACGCTTGCAGCAACTCGAGCACGCGCTCGCCGGTATCCGAGTCGAGGTGACCAGTCGGCTCGTCGCAGAGCAACAGCTGCGGGCGTTGCGCGAGAGCACGTGCGATCGCCACCCGCTGTGCCTCACCCCCCGACAGCTCAGAAGGAAGATGGTCGAGCTTCGCAGCCAACCCGACCAGCTCCAGCAGCGAACCCGCACCGAGTGCCGGGTCGACGTTACCGTCGGAGAGGCGCGCCGCGAAGGCGAGGTTCTCGAAGGCGGTGAAGTGCGGGAGCAAGTTCCCGCCCTGGAACACGTAAGCGATCCCGTGCGCGCGCAAAGCGCCGCGGGCGGCTGCGTCCAGCGTCGCGAGAGGCCGGCCTTGCCACTCGACCGTCCCCGTACTCGGCTCGACAAGCCCGCCGAGCACGTGCAGCAGCGTCGTCTTACCGGAGCCCGAGCGCCCCAGCAGGGCGAGGCCGTCCTGCTCGCCGATGCTCAGATCCACTCCGTCCAACGCGCAAACGGCCGCTTCGCCCTCGCCGTATCTGACCACGACACCGTGGCACGCGGCCAGCACCTTTTTCATGCCGTTCGGCCGTCACGCAGCTCGATCACGCGGTCAACAGCGTCCGCAACTCGCTCCGAGTGAGTCACAACGACGACGGAGCTCCCGAACTGGCCGCGCAAACGCGCGAGCGCCGCGAGCACGATCCGCTCGTTGCGCTCGTCGAGCTCGGCGGTCGGTTCGTCGGCGAGTACGAGCGGCGCCTCCCGTGCCGCGGCGGCGGCGATCGCAACCCGCTGCTGCTCGCCGCCCGATAATGCTCCCGCTCGCGTGCGCTCGCGCGGGCGTAGGTCGAACGCGTCAAGCGCACGGTCGACCGCCTCGGCGACGCGCTTGCGGCCCGCAAGCCGCAGCGCGAGCGCGACGTTTTCGCGTGCGGATAGCCCGGTCCACAGATTGCCGCTTTGGAACACGATCGCCGCCTGGCGCGCCCGAAAGGCCGCCAGCTCGTTTTCGTCCAGCTGCGCGAGCGAGCGGCCGAAGACGCGCACGTCGCCGGCCGAGGGCTCGTCGAGCCCAGCCGCCAGATACAGCATCGTGCTCTTGCCGGAGCCCGACGGGCCGAAGACGGCAACAAGCTCCCGCGGCTCAACCCGAAGCTCCAGTCCGCGCAGCGCAACCGTCTCAACCGGACCCGAGCGGTAAATCTTGAAGACGTCGTGGAACTCGAGCGCCGCGAACGACAGCTCCTCGCGCCGCTCAGGTTCGCGCCAAAGGCTCGCTACCGCCACCGGAAGCTCTCGATCATCAGGCGGTAGGCGTCGACGTTGTCGACACCTACCGGCGTACCGAGATCGACGATCGCCTCCTTGCCTGCGCGCGAGAGGTAATAACGGTCGACCTCAAGCGTGACCCGCTTACCCGTGACCGCGTTCGGCGCGCTCGCCGTCGTGTAAACGACCTTGAAGGCACGCGAGCCGCTGATCGTCAGCGGCTGAGGCCCACTCTGTACGTGCGCTCCGGTTAGACGGTGGAGATCCGTGCGGACGCGCGCGGCAGTGGGCAAGGCGCCGGGCGTGATCACCACCCGAACGATGTTGTTTTTATCCCGGAAGGTCACGCGCCTGCCCGCTCCCTGCTGCGCCCAGCCCTCTGGGTACTTCATCGAGTACGCCGCGGACGCGTCGTGGAAGCTGATGAACACCTGGTTATCCGGAATGTCACCCGTGGCCGCGGAGTTCGCCTCCGCCTGCAGTGCAGAGGGCGCTCCGCCCGTCGTCGTCTGGGTAGACGTCACTGGCGGCCCGTTCGTGGTGGGGGTCGTCACGGACGGAGCACTGCTCTTGCTCGAGCCGCAGCCAGCGACGAACAGCGCGGTGGTACACACGAAGGCGACGATGCGAACGGTCATTGGCTGCGATGGTCGCCGAGGCTGCCTGAACGACGCCTGAACGCGTGCACACCCCGGATCCGGAGGCTGGCGGGGGGTGAAGAGCTAAGGAGCGGCCCCCGATCGGGGGCCGCTCCTGTCGCTACATTCGGCGGTTGAGGACGGTCCTACCCGGTTGTCGGGCAGGGATTTGCCTGGTCACCGCTGTTGAAGTTGTTCCACCGGGTGAACGGGGTGTTGCCCGGCCCCGGATAGATCGTCGCCAGCGGGACGGTTCCGTATTCGGTGGCAGAGCTGCCGCCGAAGTCGTTGGTCGTGCCTGGGATGAAGTCGCCTCCCTCCTGCCAGGCACAAGCGCCCTGGTCGGAGCGCGTCGAGTAGAACGGATAGAACTGCGCTCCGTTCGGCGGGTTCGAACAGCCCACGCCGGTGAAGCGGCAGGGCCGGGCCGGCGGTTGCGGCCCGACGGCGTCCTCGATCCGCGGTAGGTCGGTCTCGAAGGCAATCGTCGAGTAGTCGATACCGCCGACAGTCGTCGGGCTGGTGAAGATCACCGGCTCCGGATGGGTCCTCTGATCGACCCTTGGATCCGGGTTCGTCCCCGGCCAGTCCTTCTGGTAGGACGGCCCGTCGAAGTCGGTGTCGCCGGCACCGTTGAAGCAGCCGATGATGTGCACGACCCAGGCGTCCTTGCCCGGGACGCAACCCACGTCGTCGCTGTCCAGTGTCGGATCGTCGGAGCCCGCGACGGCGCAGTTGAAGTTGGCGTCGAGCGCATTGCAGTGCTCGAAGTGGCCGATCTCGTCCGAGAAGGCCACGTTGTACGTGTGCGCCGACCAGGTGTTCCCGCGCGGATTCGCGGTGCTGTACTCCGGATGGAACGCGTACGGCGCCGAGTGACATGTGTTCGAGCTCGGCTCGTACAAAACGTGCGCGAACCCGTTGGCGGTGGATGCGGTCATCGAGCCCGTCTGGTTGGTCGTCAGGTCGGTCAGGTCGGCCCGGAATCCCGCCGCCGTGTCGTGCAGGTGGATCCTGATCCGATCTCCCGGCTTCATCATCAGATCCCTGTTGAAGTCCGGGTTGACGGCCGCGAAGTTCGGCTTGTCGAACGTCCCGGTGAACAGGGGATCCGCCGGGGCCTGCGAGACACCGCTCTTCGTGACGTAGGCCCAGTTGATCGGTTCAGGACCGCCCAGGATGTAGTTGTTGCAGTCTGCGTTGTTGAACTGCCCGGTGTTCTGGTTCTGATTGAAGCTGTCGATCGTCATCGCGGCGCAGTAACGAGTCGCGGCGCAGCCGAAACCCTCGAACTGCGGCACGTAACCGGGCCCGTAGAACTGCAGCTCCATGAACGCATTGCCCGGGTGATGGCCGATGTAGTTCGGCGAGCTCGGGCTCGGGTCCACCAGGTTGTTCGCGTCCGAGTTCGGCGTACACGTCTTCGTGAACTCGGGTGCAGACTCGGAGTCGCAGAGCGTCAACCCGAACCAGAAGGTCGGCCGGAGCTCGAAGTTCCACGTCCCGCCCGAGCCGTCCTGCTTGGGCTTCATCACCGGGTCGTCCGGGAGACGCACCGTGTACGTCATGTCGTTGCCCGAGCCGGCCTGCCCTGACTTGAACTCGATCGACGGCTCGTCGTGGCCGACGTACTCGTAGCCAGGGTTGTCGTAGGCGTCGGCGCAGAGCGACGCATGGCTTATACACAAGGGGTCGTCGATGCCCGGCTTCGAGAACCCGTGCCCGGCGGGTTTGGCAGCCGCCGCCTGAAGGCCTAAGGCCAATGCGGTACCTGCGAGGCACAGGACGACGAGACGCAGCAACTTCGAGCGAGCGAGGCCGCGTCCCTTGGGAACGAAGGCGGATTGCCTCATCGCTTCTCCTTTCCCCCCGGCGCCTGCAACCGCGGGAAGCGAGGGGTAGAGAGGAATATATGTTGACTCCTCTCTCGCTGACGGCGGCGAGTCTTACCCGCGCCGCGCATCGTGTCAAGCAGGAACGGCGCGGCGGCACGTTCCCTGTCGAAGCCGACCCCGCCACGATGCGGTAAGGATCCGCTCCTACGATCGGCTCGGCGGTCGGCAGGGGGCGCCACTGACCGGCTGAACTAGAGTGGCATCGAAGCGATGAGCGCGGATCTCGACGCCGACCACCGCGACACGGTCGAGCAGATCTTCAACAGGCCGTCCGGCGGCAATGTGGAATGGCGTCGCGTCCGCTCGCTGCTCGAAGCCGTTGGGATCGTGGAGGAGGAGCGCGACGGCCGGCTGCGCGTAACGCTCGGCGGCGAGATGGAGACTTTCGACCCGCCGCATGGCAAGGACGTCGACGTGCAGATGCTCGTCGATCTCCGGCGCATGCTGCGAAGCGCAGGCATCACGAGCTGAGCTCGAGCGCGGTCGAGATCCATCGCGAGCTTCCCGCACGCGATCCGCGAGTCTGCCGATTTGCTTTCCGTCGATCTCAGCGAGAATCGACAGCATGGAGGCAACACTCGGGCGCTGGAACATCGACGGCGTCGAATTCGACGTGGAGACGGCCTGGGGTCTGACCGTTGCTCGCGGCCGCTTCGATCGTGTGGCCGGCTC
>Ga0070711_100002618_pt1 | contig 10300 bp, 10 predicted proteins | sample LARL53metaG_FD_65452 | JGI IMG/M metagenome (GOLD analysis project Ga0070711, IMG submission 65452) | Corn, switchgrass and miscanthus rhizosphere microbial communities from Kellogg Biological Station, Michigan, USA - LAR L5-3 metaG | ecosystem: Host-associated > Plants > Roots > Rhizosphere ... | reverse complement strand
TCGGCCTTCGTGCACGCCAATCTGAACTGGACCTTCGGGCCGTTCAGATATGTGCTGGCGACGCCGGTGTTTCACCGCTGGCACCACACCGCGCTCGAGGCCGGCGGCAACACCAATTTCGCCGGCACGTTTCCGCTGTGGGACATCCTGTTCGGCACCTTCCGCATGCCGGAGAACGCGCTTCCTGATCATTACTGCGCCGACGACAGCGCGATCCCGCACGCGATCGGCGGACAGCTCATCTATCCGTTTCGCCAATAGCGCATGACCCGGAAAAGTGCACGGCGGTCTTCCGAAAAGATCCTGCGCAATCGAGAACCCAGCTGCGATGGCGATCCAAATGCCCGCGCATTGTGGCAGGCTGGCGCGGGCTGCGGCGGCATTCGCGGATTGTTTACCAGTTCGCATCACACTCGCTCGCGTCGGGCGCCGGCCCTGCTGCGTATCGTTAGAGGCCGGCTTGTCAACGCCCCGGAGTAAGTCATGTCGTTCGTCCTGCCGCGTTCCCTTCGTCTCGCCTTAAGCTCGCTCGCCCTTGGTCTGTCGTTCTGGCCGCTCGCGGCGCCCGCCGAGCCCAATGTCGTCGCGGTCAATGTCGATCAGGCCAAGCTCGTCAAGCTGCCGGCCCGCGTCGCCACCATCGTGGTCGGTAATCCGATGATCGCGGACGTGACCCTGCAGCCCGGCGGCGTCGTCGTCGTGACCGGCAAGGGCTATGGCGCGACCAACTTCATCGCCATGGACCGCAGCGGCGAGATTTTGGTGGACCGCCTGATCCAGGTCGAGGGGCCGAGCGAACAGCTCGTCACCGTGTATCGGGGCGTCGAGCGCGAGACCTATAGCTGCATGCCGATGTGCCAGCGGCGGATGACGCTGGGTGACGGCGATCACTATTTCGGCTCCGTGGTCCAGCAGGCCGGTGCGCTGAACGGGCAGGCGAGTGCCGCGGCCAGCGGCACGACCGCGAACAAGAGCAACTGAGCCGTCCTCGTCGGGACGGGCGACGCGGACCCGCCGGGCCCCGGAACGGCCGATCCCGGCAACACGGTTAGCACCCGCTTAATCCACACGACTTTCGCGGACCTGAGACGCGAAACACTTCAACAATCTCTTGGCGCTAGTTTTCGGAAGCAAGAGGTTCGCTGCTTTCCGGAAATGCCTGATGTCGCCGCCCAAAGACCAACACCGCCTCGGGACACTGCTGCGCCGCTTCCGGCATAATCGCCGCGGCTCGGCCGCGGTGCAGTTTGCCATCGTGGCCCCGCTGTTCTTCGGGCTCCTGTTTGCGATCATCGAGGTCGCGCTGATGTTCTTCGCCGGCCAGGTGCTCGAGACCATCACGCAGAATTCGGCGCGGATGATCCTGACCGGTCAGGCGCAGAACGGATCCTACACCCAGTCCCAGTTCGCGAATTACGTCTGTACCCAGGTCCCGGCCTCGTTCTTCGACTGCAACAGCATCTATATCGACGTCGAAAGCTGGTCATCCGCCTCGAGCGTCACGATCGCCAACCAGATCGACAGCAGCAAGAACTTCATCAACAACATGCAATACAACCCGGGCGGCCCCAGCTCCCTGGTCGTGGTCCGCCTGTTCTATCAGTGGCCCACCTTCGTCACGGGGTTTGGCTTCAACCTCGCCAATCTCTCCAACAACAAGGTGCTGCTGCAGGCGACCGCCGTCTTCAAGAATGAACCGTACTAGGAATTATCAGATGAAAGCGCTGGCGAAGAACTGGTTCCGCATGCTTGCCGATCGCCGCGGCCTGGCGGCGACGGAGTTTGCCTTCATCATGCCGGTCATGCTGGTGATGTTCTTCGGCACCGTCGAGTTTTCGTCCGGTGTCGCGGTCGATCGCAAGGTGACGCTGATGGCCCGCACGCTGTCCGACCTGACGTCGCAATCGACGTCGGTGATGGACGCCGACATCAACAACTTCTTCCTCGCCTCGAACTGGATCATGTGGCCGTATTCGACGACCACGCCCAATCCCTATCCGGTGGCGCCGCTGAGCGCTACCATCAGCGAGCTCTACGTCGATCCGACCACGCTGCAGGCGCGCGTCCAGTGGAGCAGGGGCAGCGCGCCGCGCACGAACTCGTCCACGGTGGCGATCCCGAGCGCGCTCGCGGTCGCCGGCAGCTACCTGATTTTCAGCGAGGTTTCCTACAAATACGTGCCGACGGTCGGCTATGTGATGGCGAAGGCCGGCATCACGCTGAGCGATTTCGCCTATACAAGGCCGCGCCAGTCGAGCTGTGTGCTCATCAACGTGACGTCGGGGAGTTGCCCGCAGATCTGACGCTGAAGCGATCTGTCCGGGGACCACGACGAGGCCGATCGCAAGACAATAAATCACAAGACAATAAAAAAGGCCGCACGCCGGCGGCCTCTTAGCTTCGTCAGTGCTCTGCCAGTTCTAGCTTGCAGTACGCTCGAGGATTGGTCCGGGCGTGCCCGGATCATCCTTTAGTTCGCGGCGCGCAAATTGTCGGCCGACGACTTGCCCGAGCGGCGATCGGCCACGATCTCGTAGGAGATCTTCTGGCCCTCACGCAGTGTGCCGAGGCCCGCGCGCTCGACGGCGCTGATATGAACAAACACGTCGTTTCCGCCATCATCCGGTTGGATGAAGCCGTAACCCTTGGTCGCGTTAAACCACTTCACTGTTCCCATGCTCACGGGATAGTCCCTTCTCAGATAGAAACGTAGTAACCCACTCGCGTGGGCTGGTGAGATCGAATTTTTGGAAGGGTCGTCAGCGTCTAAACCGGCTGTACCGGTGGATAGCTAATGTCGTCCGGCCGAAAATCGATTACGGTTTATATTATGCGAAATGGGGCCCCAAAACAATCCTGACGTGCGGTTTTTTTGCCAATAACGACCCGGCCACGCAATGACAGGGTCCTGTCATGCGCGGGCTTCCGAGCCGTCGGGAGTGGACACTAGCGGCGGCGAAACTGGCCGCCACGCTGGGGGCCGCCGCTGCGCGGCGGCCCGCCTGAGGCCGGACGCTCATCTTTGTGGCGAAAAATGAGCCGTCCCTTTTCCAGATCGTAGGGCGACATTTCGATGGTCACCCGGTCGCCGGCCAGCGTCTTGATCCGGTTCTTCTTCATCTTGCCGGCGGTATAGGCAACGATCTCGTGGCCGGCGTCGAGCTGGACGCGATAGCGTGCGTCGGGAAGGATTTCGGTGACCAGTCCTTCGAACTGGATCAGTTCTTCTTTAGCCATGGCTCTCTCAAGTTCGATCGACGGCTAGCGGGGCTGCTGGCGGCGGTTGCGGTGGTTGTTCGGGCGGCTCTCGCGATGCAGGAATGCAACGCCTTGGATTCCCTCGGACTTTCCGCCGCCATGCGATCCGCGGCGCGGCTCCTGGCGATTGATTTGCTGAGCGCCATTATTAGCACCGGAACGGCGGTGGCGGCGAGGGCCTTTCGGCGCCTGCACCGATTCATTTCCACGTGCCGCATGCGGCCGGTGGGTCCGGTGCGGATTAGGCGCGCCAGCGTCGCGATGGCCCGCCTCACGATGGCCTGCCTCACGATGGCCTGGCTCGCGATGGCCTTGCTCGCGATGGCCCTGCTCGCGGTGGCCCGCCTCACGCGCCGTGCGACGGTCTTCCCGGGGCAGCGCGATGCGGATCAGCCGCTCGATGTCGCGCAGATAGCCCATCTCCTCCCCTCCTGCGATCAGCGAGATCGCAATGCCCTCGGCGCCGGCCCGCGCGGTGCGCCCGATCCGATGCACATAGGTTTCGGGAACATTGGGGAGGTCGAAATTGACCACATGGCTGATGCCGTCGACATCGATGCCGCGTGCGGCGATGTCGGTGGCGACGAGGGTGCGGATCTCGCCGGAACGGAACGCGGCCAGCACGCGCTCGCGATGATTTTGCGACTTGTTGCCGTGGATGGCGCTGGCCCGGATGCCCGCTCTTTCGAGGCCCTTCACGACCTTATCGGCGCCATGCTTGGTGCGGGTGAAGACCAGTGCGCGCTCGACCAGCTCCTGCTTCAGGAGCTCGGCGAGATGCGTTGCCTTGGCCGAGTGATCGACCTGGATGATGCGCTGGGTGATGCGCTCGGCGGTCGATGAGACCGGTGTCACGGCAACGCGCGCCGGATCCTGCAGCATTTGCGAGGCAAGCTCGGCGATATCCTTCGGCATCGTCGCCGAGAAGAACAGAGTTTGTCGTTTTGTCGGCAGCTTTGCGACGATTTTGCGGATGTCGTTGATGAAGCCCATGTCGAGCATGCGGTCGGCCTCGTCGAGCACGAGAAACTCGACCTGGCCAAGCTTCAGCGCGTTGCTCTGCACGAGATCGATCAGGCGGCCGGGGGTGGCGACCAGAATCTCGACGCCGCCCATCAGGGCACGCACCTGCCGTCCCATCGGCACGCCGCCGATGGCGAGGGCCGAGGTCACGCCGATGTGGCGGCCGTAGGCGTTAAAACTGTCGAGGATCTGCCCCGACAATTCGCGGGTCGGGCTCAGCACAAGGACGCGGCAGGTTTTTGGCGACACCTTCGTCCGCCGCTCGAGCAGGCGATGCAGAATCGGAAGCGCGAAGGCCGCGGTCTTGCCGGTGCCGGTCTGCGCGATGCCGATGACGTCGCGCCCTGTGAGCGCAAACGGAACGGTCTGGGCCTGGATCGGGGTGGGCGTCTGATAGCCTTCCTCGCGAAGGGCACGCGTGATGGCGTCGGCCAGGCCGAAATCCTGAAAGGAGGTCAAAAGATGGATCTTTCCATGAAGCAGTTCAGCCGCTGCGGGCTTGAATGCCGAAGCGGACGAAACATCAAAACCGCCCGCGTGCCGGGGGCGTCGTTTTGGTTGGGTGATAGGGGCAAGCCAGAAGCCCTGCATTCGCGGGCTTAAGAACACGCGGCTCGCATCGACCGGATGATTCACTCGGTCCTGCCGCCGATATGGAACAGTATCGCGGCGCTTTCAAGGTCAATCTGGAGAATATGCTGCGATCGCGAAGAATTTTCACAAGATCGCCAATTTCTCGCCAAGATTGCGGCCGCCGCGCCTGGTCATCTTCTGCCAGAAAATTAGACATTCGGCTAATACTGCACAATAATTAGCCGTTTTGCCGACAAAGCATACAGTTGTACTGGTCAGGAAATAGGCAGCTAGACTGCGCGGCGCCGCCAAAATGTAGGAAATTCTCGAAACAAATCATTGACTTGCCGCGCCTGCGGTCGATGGCATGGTTCTTGCGATTCCCTTAACGCAGGCGGCCGTGGGGCCGTTTCGCAGCGTTCAACGCCTGCGTCAGGGAGATGACAACCTCATGCTTACTTCCATCAACCACGATATAGCGACGTCGTTCAGCCGTCGTCGCTGGCTGGCGGCCGCCGCCGGTCTGGTCCTCGGCCTGACCGGCTTCACCGGTGCGAAAGCCGCCGACGACACCATCAAGGTCGGCGTGCTGCATTCGCTCTCGGGCACCATGGCGATCAGCGAAACCACGCTCAAGGACACCATCCTCTTCCTGATTGACGAGCAGAACAAGAAGGGCGGCGTTCTCGGCAAGAAGCTCGAGGCGGTGGTGGTCGACCCGGCTTCGAACTGGCCGCTGTTTGCCGAGAAGGCACGCGAGCTGATCACCAAGGACAAGGTCGCGGTCGTGTTCGGCTGCTGGACCTCGGTGTCGCGCAAGTCCGTGCTGCCGGTGTTCAAGGAGCTGAACAGCATCCTGTTCTATCCGGTCCAGTACGAGGGCGAGGAGAGCGAGCGCAACGTGTTCTACACCGGCGCCGCGCCGAACCAGCAGGCGATCCCGGCCGTCGACTATCTGATGAAGGAAGAGAAGGTGAAGCGCTGGGTGCTGGCGGGCACCGACTACGTCTATCCGCGCACCACCAACAAGATCCTGGAAGCCTACCTGAAGTCCAAGGGTGTCGCGCAGGACGACATCATGATCAACTACACGCCGTTCGGTCACAGCGACTGGCAGACGATCGTCGCCGACATCAAGAAGTTCGGTTCGGCCGGCAAGAAGACCGCCGTGGTGTCGACCATCAACGGCGACGCCAACGTTCCCTTCTACAAGGAGCTCGGCAACCAGGGCATCAAGGCCACCGACATTCCGGTGGTGGCGTTCTCGGTGGGCGAGGAAGAGCTCGCCGGTCTCGACACCAAGCCGCTGGTCGGCCATCTCGCCGCCTGGAACTACTTCGAGTCGATCAAGACCCCGGCGAACGAGAAGTTCATCAAGGAGTGGCAGGCCTACACCAAGAATCCGAAGCGCACCACCAACGACCCGATGGAAGCGCATGTGATCGGCTTCAACATGTGGGTGAAGGCGGTCGAGAAGGTGAAGTCGACGGATCCCGACAAGGTGATCGACGCGCTGCCCGGTACCGAAGCGCCGAACCTGACGGGCGGCGTCTCAAAAATGCTGCCGAACCACCACATCACCAAGCCGGTGTTCATCGGCGAGATCAAGGCCGACGGCCAGTTCAACGTGGTCTACAAGACCAAGGATCTCGTTCCCGGCGATGCCTGGTCGAAGGAGCTGGACGGCTCCAAGGACCTGATCGGCGACTGGGTCGGCAAGAAGTGCGGCAACTACAACGTCAAGACCAACAAGTGCCTCGGTTCGGGTTCCTGATCGCAGTGTAGTTTTTCAAGATTGGAGAAGGCGGCGCCTCGCCGCCTTCTCTTTATCCTCTCGCCGGGGGTTTTCAGTGCTTGCCTGTCTTCGCGCATTCGCGCTCTCACTGCTACTGGTCGCCTTTGCGGGCCCGTGCCTTGCCGGCCCGTTCGAGGACGCGGTCGCAAAACTCGCCAACGACGATTTTTCCGACACCGAGGAGGCGATTGGGACCATCGCGAGCTCCGGCAATCCGCTCGCCTATCCGATCATCGGCGCGCTGAAGGACGAGCGGCTGTTCGCCGACGGCGAAACCAAGAAGGTCTTTATCAAGCAGGACGATGGCAAGGTAATCGATGCCGCCACCGGTGCGGCTATTGATAGTCTTCCCGACAGCGCGAGCGCCGTGAGCCTGAACAACCGGCTGCGCCGCACCGTCGATGCCGCGCTTGGCGGCCTGACCCTGCTGTCGCCCGATCTCGCCACGCGACTGGCTGCCGCACAATCGGTGTTCAAGTCGCACGAGGAGGCGGTGCTGCCGACCGTCGAAGGCGCGCTCGCCAAGGAGACCAACAGGACCGCAAAGACGGCGCTCGGCGAAGCGCGTGCGGCCATCCTGCTGTTCAAGTCCGACGCCTCCGAGGTCGACAAGCTCGAGGCCGTCGCCACGATCAAGGCGCGCGGCGACCAGGAGGCGATGGCGATGCTGAGCGACGTCGGCGGCGACCAGCCGGTCGCCGTCGCCAAGGCGGCCGCGGCCGGCGTGGCTTCGATCCAGAGCACGCTGGCGATCTGGTCGACGGTGCAGAACGCCTGGTACGGACTGTCGCTCGGCTCGGTGCTGCTGCTCGCTGCGATCGGGCTCGCCATCACTTTTGGCGTGATGGGCGTCATCAACATGGCGCATGGCGAGATGGTGATGCTCGGGGCCTACACCACCTTCGTGGTGCAGGAGGTGATCCGCACCCGCTATCCCGGCATGTTCGACTATTCGCTGGTGATCGCGGTGCCGCTGGCCTTCCTGGTCTCCGGCGCGGTCGGCATCCTGATCGAGCGCAGCATCATCCGCTTTCTCTACGGCCGGCCGCTGGAGACGCTGCTCGCGACCTGGGGCCTGTCGCTGGTGCTGCAGCAGGCGGTCCGCACCCTGTTCGGGCCCACCAATCGCGAGGTCGGCAATCCCTCCTGGATGAGCGGTGCCTTCGAGCTCGGCCACATGACCATCACCTACAACCGGCTCTGGATCCTCTGCTTCACGCTCGCCGTGTTCGTGATCCTGCTCGCGATGCTGCGCTTCACCTCGCTCGGCTTGCAGATGCGCGCGGTGACGCAGAACCGCCGCATGGCGGCCTCGATGGGGATTGCGACGTCCCGGGTCGATGCGCTGACCTTCGGCCTTGGCTCGGGCATCGCCGGGATCGCCGGTGTCGCGCTGTCGCAGATCGACAATGTCAGTCCCAATCTCGGCCAGAGCTACATCATCGACAGCTTCATGGTCGTGGTGTTCGGCGGCGTCGGCAATCTCTGGGGCACGCTGGTCGGCGCATTCACGCTCGGCATCGCCAACAAGTTCCTGGAGCCCGTCGCCGGCGCCGTGCTCGGCAAGATCGCCATTCTCGTGCTGATCATCCTGTTCATCCAGAAGCGACCGCGCGGCCTGTTCGCGCTGAAGGGCCGGGCGGTGGAAGCATGATGGACCATATGCTGACCCGCTCGCTGGACCGCGCCGCGACCACCTTCATGATCGTGGTGGCTGCCTGCGGCATCCTGATTCCGCTGTCGAACATGCTGCTGCCGGCCGGCTCCATGTTCCAGGTGCCGACCTATCTGGTGGCGCTGTGGGGCAAATATGTCTGCTACGCGATCCTGGCACTCTCCATCGACCTGATCTGGGGCTATTGCGGGATTCTCTCGCTCGGCCATGGCGCGTTCTTCGCGCTCGGCGGCTACGCCATGGGCATGTACCTGATGCGCCAGATCGGCGCGCGCGGCGTCTACGGCAATCCTGACCTGCCCGACTTCATGGTGTTCCTGAACTGGCAGAAGCTGCCGTGGTACTGGTACGGCTTTGACATGTTCCCGGTGGCCTTGCTGATGGTCGTGCTGGTGCCCGGCCTGCTTGCCTTCTGCTTCGGCTGGTTCGCCTTCCGCTCCCGCGTCACCGGCGTCTATCTGTCGATCATCACCCAGGCGATGACCTACGCGCTGCTGCTCGGCTTCTTCCGCAACGATTTCGGTTTTGGCGGCAACAACGGCCTCACCGACTTCAAGGACATTCTGGGCTTCAACGTGCAGGCCGAAGGCACGCGCGCCGCCTTGTTTGCGCTGAGCTGCCTCGCGCTGATCATCGCGTTCCTGATCTGCCGCGCGGTGGTGAGCTCGAAACTCGGCAAGGTGCTGATCGCGATCCGCGACGCCGAATCGCGCACCCGCTTCATCGGCTATCGCGTGGAATCCTACAAGCTGTTCGTGTTCACGCTGTCGGCCTGCATGGCCGGCATCGCCGGCGCGCTCTATGTGCCGCAGGTCGGCATCATCAATCCGAGCGAATTCGCGCCGGGCAATTCGATCGAGGCGGTGATCTGGGTCGCGGTCGGCGGCCGCGGCACGCTGATCGGGGCGGCGCTCGGAGCCGTCGTCGTCAACTACGCAAAGACCTTTTTCACGTCGGGAGCGCTGGCGCCCTACTGGCTGTTCATGCTGGGCGCGATGTTTGTGCTGGTGACGCTGCTGTTGCCAAAAGGCATCGTCGGCACCTTCAACAGCTGGTGGGAGCCATTTCGGGCGCGGCGGCTTACTGATGCGAGCGCCGCGCGCGAGGACGGCGTCAGCGCACCCAAGATGGCGGAGTGAGCGGCATGAACGTCATGGACAACCGCGCCACCTCGGCACTGCTTTATCTCGACGGCGTCCACGTCGCCTTCGACGGCTTTCGCGCCATCAACAACCTGTCGCTGACGCTCGAGCCGGGCGAGATGCGCGCCATCATCGGCCCGAACGGCGCCGGCAAGACCACGATGATGGACATCATCACCGGCAAGACCAGGCCCGACCAGGGCACGGTGCTGTTCGACGGCGTGACCGACCTGACCCGGCTCGACGAGACCCGTATCGCCGAACTCGGCATCGGGCGGAAATTCCAGAAGCCGACCGTGTTCGAGAGCCAGACCGTCGAGGACAATCTGCTGCTCGCCCTCAATGTCGACCACAGCGTCAAGGCGACGCTGTTTTGGCGCGGCAGCAGAGCTGAATCCGAGCGCATCGACCGCGTGCTGGAAACCATCCGCCTCACCGATGCGCGCAATCGTCTTGCCGGCAGCCTGTCGCATGGCCAGAAGCAGTGGCTCGAGATCGGCATGCTGCTGGCCCAGGACCCAAAACTGCTGCTGGTGGACGAGCCTGTCGCCGGCATGACCGACGTGGAAACCCACCAGACCGCCGAGCTCTTGAAGCAGATCAACCGCGACCACACCGTGATGGTGGTCGAGCACGACATGAGCTTTGTCCGCGCGCTCGGCGTCAAGGTCACCTGCCTGCATGAGGGCACGGTGCTGGCGGAAGGGACCATCGATCAGGTCTCGTCGAATGAACGCGTGATCGAAGTGTATCTGGGGCGCTGATCCATGCTGAAGGTCGACAATATCAGCCTTTACTACGGCGCGGCGCAGGCGCTGCGCGGCGTCTCGCTGT
>Ga0070711_100002617_pt1 | contig 10300 bp, 10 predicted proteins | sample LARL53metaG_FD_65452 | JGI IMG/M metagenome (GOLD analysis project Ga0070711, IMG submission 65452) | Corn, switchgrass and miscanthus rhizosphere microbial communities from Kellogg Biological Station, Michigan, USA - LAR L5-3 metaG | ecosystem: Host-associated > Plants > Roots > Rhizosphere ... | reverse complement strand
GCCGAGGGCGCATAGCGCTCCATGAAACGCTCGCCCTGTGCGTTGACCAGATAGCCGCCCTCGCCGCGCGCGCCCTCGGTGACGAGGCAGCCCGCGCCGTAGATGCCGGTCGGGTGGAACTGCACGAACTCCATGTCCTGCATCGGCAGCCCGGCGCGCAGCGCCATGCCCCCGCCGTCCCCGGTGCAGGTGTGGGCCGAGGTGCAGGAGGCGTAGGCGCGGCCATAGCCGCCGGTCGCCAGGATCGTGGTCTGCGCGCGGAACCGGTGCAGCGTGCCGTCATCGAGCCTCAGCGCGATCACGCCGCGGCAGGCGCCCTGGTCGTCCATGATCAGGTCGATCGCAAAGAACTCGATGAAGAACTCGGCCGAATGCCGCAGCGACTGGCCGTACATAGTGTGCAGCATGGCATGACCGGTGCGGTCCGCGGCCGCGCAGGTGCGCTGCGCCTGGCCCTTGCCGTAGTCGATGGTCATGCCGCCGAACGGACGCTGATAGATTTTGCCGTCCTCGGTGCGCGAGAACGGCACGCCCCAATGTTCGAGCTCGTAGACCGCCTCGGGCGCGTTGCGCACCATGTATTCGATGGCGTCCTGGTCGCCGAGCCAGTCCGACCCCTTCACGGTGTCGTACATGTGCCAGCGCCAGTCGTCCTGATGCATGTTGCCGAGCGCGGCCGAGATGCCGCCCTGGGCGGCGACCGTGTGCGAGCGGGTTGGAAACACCTTTGTGATGCAGGCGGTGCGCAGGCCCGCCTCGCTGCAGCCGACCACGGCGCGCAGCCCCGCGCCGCCGGCGCCGACCACCACCACGTCGTAGGTGTGGTCCTCGATCTTGTAGGCTTGCCCGTTCGTGGCAGGAGCGCCGTTCCCTCCGCCATTTGTCGCGACGGCCATGGGCTACACTCCGGATGACAGTTTCAAAAGCGCGTAGATCGAGGTCAAGGCGACGACCATGCAGAAGAACTGGTTGGCCATGACCGCGACAAGCTTCAGCTTCTCGTCATGCACGTAATCCTCGATCACGACCTGCATGCCGATCTTCATGTGCCAGGCGCTGGCGACGATGAAGAGCAGCAGGATCATCGCGATCGGCACCTGGCCGAGGATCTGCGCCGCGCCGGCCTGGTTGCGGCCGACCAGCATCATGACCACCCAGATCACCGGGATGATCAACAGCGTCATCGCGACGCCGGTGAGGCGTTGGCGCCAGAAATCGCCGGTGCCGGAATGCGCCGCGCCAAGGTTGCGCACGCGGCCGAGCGGCGTGCGCATCGATCTGCGGGGCGTCTGATTGCTCATGCTCATCGTCCGCCTCCGATGGCATAGGCGATGATCCAGAGCAGCACGGTGAGGCCGATGCCGCCGAGCAGGGCGCCCCAGGTCAGCGCCTCGCGCTCATTGGCCTTGAAGCCATAGCCGAGGTCCCAGACGAAATGCCGGATGCCGCTGAGCAGATGGTGCACCAGCGCCCAAGTGTAGCCGAACACGATCAGCCGCCCGAGGAAGTTCGACGTGAAGGCCTGTACATGGGAATAGGCGTTGGGCCCTTCCGCGGCGGCGATCAACCACCACGCCAGCAGCAGGGTGCCGACATAGAGCGCAATTCCGGTGGCGCGATGCAGGACCGACATCGCCATTGTCAGCGTCAGTCGGTAGATCTGCAGGTGAGGCGAGAGCGGGCGTTCGATCCTGGCTGGCATGAGCGGCTTTGACGTTGTGCGGCCCCCAACGAGTTCGCGCGAGGAGCGCCGATGCGACTGTTCGCGAACTCTTCGAAAGTGAGCGCTGAATGCGCTCTATTTACGGACTGGAAACAGCCAGTGCAATGATGAAAATCATCGATTCCGAACCGAGATTCAGACTTACCGACGAGCCTTGCAATTGCTGGCGTTGACAGCATCGGCGTGGCGCTGATCTGTGGTATACTTGAAGCACGATTCATGAACGTACGAGTTAGTGGGAAACGGCCGTGGTGGTGGCGGGGCTCGACGTCTCCGAACTGATCGAGCTGGCGCTGCTGCTGGTTGCCGTCGGTGCGTTGTCGGGGTTTCTCGCCGGCCTGTTCGGGATCGGTGGCGGCGCCGTTCTGGTGCCAGTGTTCTACGAATGCTTTCGCCTCGCCGGTGTCCCGCTCGAGGTGCGAATGCCGCTCTGCATCGGCACCTCGCTCGCGGTGATCATCCCGACCTCGATCCGCTCGTTCCGCGCGCATCGCTCGCGCGGCGCCGTGGACATGGCTGTGTTGAAGGAATGGTGGCTGGCGATCCTGGTCGGCGTGCTGGCCGGCAGCATCACCGCGCGCTACGCCCCCGAGCGCCTGTTCAAGTTCGTCTTTGTCGGCGTCGCCTGGTCCGCCGCGTTGCGGCTGCTGCTCGCGCGCGACAACTGGAAATTCGGCGGAGAGCTGCCGACGGGACCACTGATGAAGGTCTACGGTTTTGGCGTCGGCATTTTGGCAACCCTGATGGGCGTTGGGGGCGGGCTGTTCTCGAACCTCTTGATGACGTTCTACGGCCGCCCCCTGCACCAGGCGGTCGCAACCTCCTCGGCCCTCGCAGTGCTGATCTCGATTCCCGGCGCGCTCGGCTACGTCTATGCCGGCTGGCCGGTCGCGGCGCGCTTTCCCGAGGTCATGGCACTGCAGGCGCCGCTGGCGTTCGGCTATGTTTCGTTGATCGGCGCCATCATGGTGATGCCGCTCAGCCTGTGGACCGCGCCGCTCGGGGTCAGATGCGCGCATGCGATGGGCAAACGCGCCCTCGAAATCGCGTTCGGCCTCTACCTTCTGATCGTCGGCGGCCGCTTCGTGCTGAGCCTGTGGAACGGACAGTAGTACGGCTTCGTCATGAAGCAGGTCTGTCCCTCATCCTGAAACAGGTCTGTCCCCTCATCCTGAAGGAGCGCGCACTTGCGCGCGTCTCGAAGGATGAGGTCACGGTCCGGCCTCATGGTTCGAGACGCCGCGCAAAGGCGCGGCTCCTCACCATGAGGGTCTCACGGCGGGGTAGTCTTACTGCGTCACAAAGTCTTTGCGCACGCGCCGCGGGACGCGATGGTCGTGACTGAGCCCTCTCCCCGTTTGGGAGAGGGCTCCTCGCAGCCGTCAACGAAGATGGATGGGTGAGGGGCCCCTCACCCATCCGAGATTGTTGAGCACGCAGTGCAGCCCTCTCCCCAGCGGGGAGAGGGCGTAAATACGCGCGTCGCCACTTCTGACGCAGTAGCAGAAGTCAGCCCTTCAAGCGGACCTCGCTGAAGCCCCACATGCGAAGATCGCCGGCGTCCTCGATGGCGCCGGTCTTGGCCAGCACCTGAATGCGGGCCGCCAGGGCCTCATTGCTGATCGCCAGGCCCAGTTGCCGGCACCGCTCGGACGCCTTCGCCACGACCATCGCGACCTTCCGCCATTGCTGCGTCATGACCGAAACGATCACGGCATCGATATCGGCCTCGGAGATGGATTTGGGGAGACGGACCTGGTCCCAGCGCAGCTCACTGTTGATGAAAGGCTCTGCCTTCTCTTCGACCGGCGGCGCGAGGTCAGGGTGCCGCTCGTGGATCGCCGCCAGCACCTCGGATTGCAGAGCGCTCGCGATCTCTGCAAGCAGGCAGTCGAGCTTCTCACGATCCTCCTTCGCAAGTCCGGCGATGGCCCGTCTCGCGAGCGCCATCGCACTGTCGGCGTCGAGCAAGTGTCCTTGAATTTCTGCGGCCTGCTCCCGGTTCATGTCCGTCCGCCGCAGCCGCGGCGCCCTATCGTTTAGTGTAAACATCCTTGTAATTGTCCCGCAAGACGTTCTTCTGCACCTTGCCCATGGTGTTGCGCGGCAGCTCGTCGACGATGAACACGCGCTTGGGCATCTTGAATTTGGCAAGCCGGCCGTCGAGGCCCTTCAGGACGGAGGCTTCACTGACGCCGGAATCGCGATGGCAGACCACGACCGCGGTGACGCCTTCGCCGAAATCGGCATGCGGCACGCCGATCACGGCGGATTCGACCACGCCGGCCATGGCGTCGATCTCGCTTTCGATCTCCTTCGGATAGACGTTGAAGCCGCCCGAGATCACGAGGTCCTTGCCGCGGCCGAGAATGTGCACATAGCCCTTGTCGTCGATCTTGCCGAGGTCGCCGGTGATGAAGAAGCCGTCGTCGCGGAATTCGGATTTTGTCTTCTCCGGCATCCGCCAATAGCCCTTGAACACGTTCGGCCCCTTCACCTCGATCATGCCGATTTTTTCGCGCGCAATCTCTTCCCCGGTCTCCGGATCGGTGACCCGCACCGAGATGCCGGGCAATGGGTAGCCCACCGCGCCGGGGACGCGCTCGCCGTCATAGGGGTTGGAGGTGTTCATGTTGGTTTCGGTCATGCCGTAGCGCTCGAGCACGGCATGCCCGGTGCGCGCAAACCATTCGCGATGGGTGTCGGCGAGCAGCGGCGCCGAGCCGGACACGAACAGGCGCATATGGCTGGTGGTGTCCTTGCCGAGCGCCGGGTTCTGCAGCAGGCGGGTGTAGAAGGTCGGCACGCCCATCAGCACCGTTGAGCGCGCCATCAGCCTGATGATGAGGTCCGGATCGAGCTTCGGCAGGAAGATCATGGCGGCGCGCGCGAACAGCGTCACGTTGCTCGCCACGAACAGCCCGTGGGTGTGATAGATTGGCAGCGCGTGGATCAGCACGTCCTTGTCCGTAAAACGCCAATAGTCGACCAGGGTTTTCGAGTTCGACGCGAGATTGTCGTGGCTCAGCATCGCGCCCTTGGAGCGGCCGGTGGTGCCCGAGGTGTAGAGGATCGCGGCAAGGTCGTCATTGCCGCGCGCGACCGTTTCGAAGGCCGGGCTCGCTCGATCCGCGGCGTCGGTCAGCGATCCCTTGCCATCGGGCCCGAGCGTTTCGACCTTCGCCTGCACCTTGGCGGCGATCGCAGCGATGCCTTCGGCCTTGCCGGGATCACAGACCACCAGCGACGGTTCGGAGTCGGTGATGAAGTAGTCGAGCTCGTTCAGCGTATAGGCGGTGTTGAGCGGCAGGTAGACCGCGCCGGCGCGCACGGTTGCGAGATAGAGCACGAGATTTTCGACCGATTTTTCGACCTGGACCGCGACCCGGTCGCCGACCTTGACGTCGCGGGAGACCAGCACGTTGGCGATCTGCCCGGCCCGCGCGATCAGCTCGCCATAGCTGATGTGGCCGCCGCCCTGGGTTTCGATGGCCAGCCGGTTCGGATCGTCGAGGTCCTCGAACAGGCGGGAAAACAGGTTGGCGTTGGCGGCTTGGCTCATGCAACATTCCCTCGGGGGGCAGCGGCTGGGAAGCTGGGAAGAAGGCTGCATTAGCAAAAACGCCCCCGAAAAAGCAACGGAGACAGTTTGCATGAGCAAGGATGGGAAACGCGTGGCCTGGGTGACGGGCGGCGGTAGCGGCATCGGCGAAGCGGGCGCCGCCGCGTTGGCGGCCGATGGCTGGACGGTCGTGGTGTCGGGCCGCCGCAAGGAGGCCCTGGACGCGGTGGTCGCGAAGATCGCCGCCGCTGGCGGCAAGGCAGAGGCGATGGTGCTCGACGTCAGCATCGCAGCCGACGTGCAAAGGGCGGCCGACGACATCGTCAGCCGCCACGGCCGCATCGACCTCTTGGTCAATTCGGCCGGGATCAACGTGCCGAAACGACGCTGGGCCGACATGGAGCTGGCGGGCTGGAACCAGCTCGTCGAGATCAATCTGAACGGCGTGCTCTACTGCATGCGCGCCGTGTTGCCGACGATGCGCCGGCAGCAGGACGGACTGATCATCAATGTCTCGTCCTGGGCCGGCCGGCACGTCTCGAAAATGCCCGGGCCCGCCTACACCACGACCAAGCATGCGGTGTCGGCACTGACCCACTCCTTCAACATGGACGAGTGCGTCAATGGGCTGCGCGCCTGCTGCCTGTCGCCGGGCGAGGTGGCAACGCCGATCCTGAAAGCGCGCCCGGTGCCGCCGGCGCCGGAAGAGCTCGCCAGGATGCTGCAGCCGGAGGATCTCGGCCGCACCATCGCCTTCGTCGCGAGCCTGCCGCCGCATGTCTGCGTCAACGAGATCCTGATCAGCCCGACCTGGAACAGGGGTTTTATTCAGACGCCGGCGAGCCGGGATTAATCCCCCGTCATTGCGAGGCGCCCCGCGCCGAAGCAATCCAGAATCTTTCCGCGGCGGGAGCTGGATTGCTTCGCTGCGCTCGCAATGACGGCGCGCCTCACGAATACCGCTGCCATTAGTTTCAGGAATCACAAAGAATTTTTGTTCGAAACCGCGCGCGAAAACCTCCCGTAGTTCGGGCCAGCAGCGAGCAACGCGCATCCCCTTCGACCAAGCGGCGCCGCTGTTGCCCTTTCATCGCCGGCCTCGCCGGCCTTCAATCTCGGGAGACTTTCAATGTCCAAGCGTATTGCCTTGCTGTCCGCTGCCGCTTTCAGCGCGCTCGCTCTCACCGCCACGCTGGTCGCGCCGCTGCGCGCTGAAGAAAAGACCGTGATGGTCGGCGGGGCCGCGATGTTCCCGTCGAAGAACATCATCCAGAACGCCGTCAACTCGAAGGACCACACCACGCTGGTCGCGGCGGTGAAGGCTGCGGGCCTGGTCGGAACGCTGGAAGGCAAGGGCCCGTTCACGGTGTTCGCGCCGACCAATGCCGCGTTCGGCAAGCTCCCGGCCGGGACCGTCGACAGTCTGGTGAAGCCCGAGAACAAGGGCACCCTGACCAAGATCCTCACCTATCACGTCGTGCCCGGCCGCCTCGAGGCCTCCGACCTGACCGACGGCAAGATGCTCAAGACCGCCGAGGGCGAGGAACTGACGGTGAAGCGGGACGGCGGCAAGGTCTGGATCGTCGACGCCAAGGGCGGTACGTCGATGGTGACGATCTCCAACGTCCATCAGTCGAACGGCGTCATCCATGTGGTCGACACCGTGCTGATGCCGGCCTCGTAACCCCACGGGGGTTCCTTTCATCCCCAACCAGGGGAAAGCAGCATCGCGAGCCGGGGAATGACCCGGCTCGCTTTTTTGTGACCGTGATAGACGGCGGGTATCGATTTGATAGCGCCGGGGCAGTAACGAAGCCCCGCATCCCGCGTATAATGTATTGTACGAAACAGGATTGAAGGACGGAGAACCGCCGTGTCCAGCCTTGCAGCCGCCGAGGACCACCCGATATCAGCGCCGGCAAAGCTGATCCAGCCGGCCTGGGTCAGGGTGATGCATTGGATCAACGCGCTGGCGATCATCTTGATGATCATGTCCGGCTGGCAGATCTACAACGCCTCGCCGCTGTTCGGTTTCCGCTTCGCAAAGGCCATCACGCTCGGCGGCTGGCTCGGCGGCGCGCTGCTCTGGCATTTTGCCGCGATGTGGCTGTTGATGATCAACGGCCTAGTCTACCTCATCACCGGCCTTGCCACCGGCCGCTTCCGCAAAAAACTGCTCCCGATCACGCCCGCAGGCGTGCTTGCCGATCTGAAGGCCGCGCTCACCTTCAAGCTCGCGCATGACGACCTCTCGGTCTACAACTCGGTGCAAAAACTGCTCTACGCCGGCATCATCGTGGTCGGCGTCGTCATCGTGCTCTCGGGCCTGTCGATCTGGAAGCCGGTGCAGCTGCAATATCTGACCGCGCTGTTCGGCGGCTACGATATCGCGCGCTACGTCCATTTCGTCTGCATGTCGCTGATTTGCCTGTTCATGATCGTCCATGTCGCGCTCGCGGTCCTGGTGCCGAAGAGCCTGCGCGCGATGATCATCGGCCGCTGATCGAGACCAGGAGGATATCATCATGGCCAAGCGCCCCTTTTTCATTCCGGGTGTCGACAAGCGTCTCCTGATCAAGGACTCCCTGAAGGTGATGCCGGACCTGACGCGGCGCCGCTTCATCACGGGCGGCGCGAGCCTCGGCGCACTGACGCTGCTGACCGGTTGCGACGTGGTCGACAGCGGTTCGGCCGAAGGTCTGCTGGCGCAGATCTCGAAATTCAACGATGCCGTGCAGGCCTGGATGTTCAATCCGGACGCGCTGGCGCCGACTTTTCCCGAGAGCGCGATCACAAAGCCGTTCCCGTTCAACGCCTATTACGAGGTCGATGACGCGCCGGAGGTCGACGGCAAGGATTGGAAGCTCGAGGTGCGCGGGCTGGTTGAGAACAAGAAGGCGTGGACGCTGGACGAGCTCTATGCACTGCCCCAGGTCAAGCAGGTGACGCGGCACATCTGCGTCGAGGGCTGGAGCGCGATCGGGAGCTGGACCGGCACGCCGCTGCGCGATTTCCTGAAACTGATCGGCGCCGACACGCGCGCAAAGTATGTCTGGTTCCAGTGCGCCGACAGCGAGGGCTACAACTCGCCGCTCGACATGCGCACGGCGCTGCACCCGCAGACCCAGATGACGTTCAAGTTCGCCGACCAGATCCTGCCGCGCGCCTACGGCTATCCGATGAAGATCCGCGTGCCCACGAAACTCGGCTTCAAGAACCCGAAATATGTGATCTCGATGGAAGTCACCAACGAGTACAAGGGCGGTTACTGGGAAGACCAGGGTTACAATTCATTCAGCGGGAGCTGATCACCGCCGTCGTCCCCGCGAACGCCGAGACCCATACCGCGTGATCCCGCCGTATGGCACGATCACCGACATCCTTCGTCAAACGCGCTTCGGTGGCTATGGGTCCCGGCTTTCGCCGGGACGACCATGGAGATCAGGTTTTCGCCAGCTTTCCCTGAAACGCCGCCAGGATCGCGCCCAGTGCGAGTAGGCCGGCGGAGACGTTCAGCGCGTAGGACAGGCTGCCGAGCGCATCGGTGATGGCGCCCACCACGATCGGCCCCAGCGTTTGGCCGATGCCGAAGGAGATCGTCATGGCGGCGATCGCGCTGGGCCAGGCGGCCGGCGGATAGTTGAAGCGCACGAAGGCGGTGGTCGAGCCGACCACGGCGAAGAACGCAACGCCGAACACCAGGGCCGAGATCGCGAGCAGCAGCGGCGAATGTCCAAAAATCGGCAGGCCCGCGCCGATCGCGTTGACGCCGAGAATGATGGTGGTCGAGAGCCCACCGCGGTCGAGCGCCAGCACGCCGCGCCAGACCCACGGCGTTGCGAAGGCGCTGAGCCCGATCAGGCTCCAGAACGCCGCCTGCGCGGCGGCGCCGCCACCGGCATCGCGCACATAGGCGATCATGAACGTCATGTAGGCGATGTAGCCCGCGCCGAACAGGAAGTAGGCCGTGAGGTAGATCAGAACCGGCGCGACGGTAAAGTTTGCCGCGCCGGGCGCCATGAGCGAAGCATGTCCGCCAATCTCGGTGAGAAAGAGGGGGACGGTCATGACCGCGGCAAGCGCCGTCAGCATCCACCACACGATCCACCATGAGCCCGGACCGAAGACTTGCAGCGTGAACGGCGCAATCAGCCCGGAGGCGAGAATGCCGATGCCCGGGCCCGCATAGAACAGGCTGAGCAGGAAATCGGCGCGCTCGGGCCGTGATTGCCCGATCCGCGCCGCGAGCGCGCCGCCGGCGACAAAACCAACCGCGGCACCGAAGCCGATGACCAGCCGTGCTGTGCTGAGCACGGCGAAATTGCCCGACAGCGCGCACATCGCCAGCGAGGCAAGTGAAGCCAGGGTTCCTCCGCGCACCGCCGCCGACCAGCCGAACCGCCGGATCAATCGCGAGGCCGCCAGGGCGCCGGCGAGATATCCGGCCGCGTTAATCGTGTTCATGAAGCCGGCAGCCGAGTAGGACCAGCCGAGGCTGTCGCGCATGTCGGGCAGCACCAGCGCATAGGCGAAGCGGCCGATGCCGAGCCCCACGACCGCCGCCAGCGACAGGGTCAGGATCAGCCGCGCGGGATGAGCGGGCGGAGGAGGAAAGGGGGATTTCACTGATGGCTCCGGCAACGCCTCATTGTGGCAGGCGGATTGCGGCCTGCACAGGCGCGTTGGCGGCAAGGGTGACTTGCCAATCCCGCAATGGCGCATTAGCACTCCGCGCGGATTTCAAGGCTCTTCGTCATGCTTGGCCTTGCGCCGGGCAGCCACGTCTTTCCTGCCAGTTTATCCAAGAACGTGGATGGCCGGGACAAAGCCCGGCCATGACGGACTCACTGAGGAACAAGAATCATGGCGACCCACAAACTGCTGCTCCTGCCCGGCGACGGTATCGGCCCCGAAGTGATGGCGGAGGTGCAGCGCCTGATCGACTGGCTCAATGCGAGGGGCCTTGCGCATTTCGAGACCGAGCAGGGGCTGGTCGGCGGCTCGGCCTATGACGC
>Ga0070711_100002616_pt1 | contig 10302 bp, 9 predicted proteins | sample LARL53metaG_FD_65452 | JGI IMG/M metagenome (GOLD analysis project Ga0070711, IMG submission 65452) | Corn, switchgrass and miscanthus rhizosphere microbial communities from Kellogg Biological Station, Michigan, USA - LAR L5-3 metaG | ecosystem: Host-associated > Plants > Roots > Rhizosphere ... | reverse complement strand
TTGTTCCCGCTGATCGACGGCCAGCCCGATTCGGCGTACTACGAGTCGCAGCGCGTCGGGCCGTGACGCCGGTCTCCGCCCAGCCCGGCCCAGCCGCCGGGCGCCACCGGTCCCCGGTCCTCGATGACGCCCTGGCCTTCCGGCTGCACCGCACCAACCGGCTGCTCCGCACGCACCTTGCCCGCTTCTTGGATCGTCACGTGCCAGGCATCTCACCCGAACAATGGTTCATCCTCGCCCGCGTCGCCCAGGGCCCGCGCGTCCGCCAGGTCGACCTCGCCGAGCGCGTCCTGGCCGATCCCCCCAATGTCAGCCGGCTGGTAGACGCACTCGTGGCCCGCGGCCTGGTCCGCAGGTCGCCCGACCCGGCTGACCGCCGCAGCTGGCTGCTGTCACTCACCAAGCAAGGCCACGCGGTCACCGCGAAACTGCTTGACCACACCATCACCGAACGCCAGCTCGTATTCGACGGCTTCGCAGACGACGAACTCGATGCCCTCGCCGCAGCCCTCGACCGCATCGACGCCAACCTCCGAAGGCTACTGAGCAGCAGCACACCGCCTTAGACACCCGCCCACAGGCCCGCACCGCCCGCGACCAGAAGCAGCAGGAGGCAACCACCGACCGCCGCCTGCGGCCCGCGCCGACGGCGCAGCATCACCACCCTCCCGCGCCGCTCACTAACGATCAGCCCCCCGCCGGCCGAAACCGCCCGGACCTACCCCCGGCCCGCCGCCGATCGAGGACCCTGCGCCGCAGCCCGCAGGCCGACCCCGGGACGGCGAACCCAGCCTGCCCGCAGCCAAGGCCCAGACACCACAGACCAGGCACCGAAACGCGCTCCTACCCCGGACGGGGCAGCAAGCCAACCTGAAATCGGATCACCTTCAGTGACTGGGCCTGACCAGCGCTGAGCGCGCGAAGCCGCCTAACTGAAGGGCGGCCAGGACTTCCTCGATGCTCATCGGCTCAGGCGCGCCGATCAGGTAGCTATGTACGCCCGGCGTCGACCGGGTCTGCATGATCAGACATTATGTGGCCGGCGTCCATCATCAGGGGTCGGCCGTGGGTCGGGGCTTGAACCGGGCGCGGTGATGGTGCCACAGGTCGCGAGCGATTATCTGGATCATGCCGGCGACTGGGATGGCGAGCAGGGCGCCGAGCAGGCCGGCCAATTCCACCGCGATGAGGATCGCGACCAGCACGGTCAGGGGGTTGAGTTTGACGGTGCGGGAGAAGATCAGCGGCTGCAGCAGGTGATTCTCCAGTTGCTGATAGAGGATGAAGAAAATGATCGCGATGATGCCGGCAGGCACGGAGTAGAGGAAGGCGGCCAGCGCCGCTACGACGGCGCCGAGCGTGGCGCCCACGAGCGGGATCAGGTCAGCGATGCCGACGAACAGCGCGATCAGGCCGCTAAACGGGACGCCGAGGCTGACCAGGACCGCGTAGGTGAGCCCGCCGCAGATCACGCTGATAAGCAGGTTCCCTGAGATGTAGCCGGTGATGGTTTTGGCACATTCGGCGCTCACCGCCCGGATGTGTCCGGCCCGGTCGTCGGGGAACAGGGCGAGGATGCTGTCGACCAGCTTCGGCCCTTGTACCACCATCAGGAACGAAAGGACGAAGATGGTGACCGTGGCGGCGACGCCGGTCGCCGCGGTTTTGATAAAGCTCAGCGCGGGGCCCCCCAGCCCGGTGAGGAACGAGCGGATCCTGCTTTCGTTCTGCTGGAGATAGGTCAGGACGTGGGCGCGGTCCAGCAGGCGCCCGACCGGGCCCCGCCCCGCGCGGGCGTCTTCGATCAACGCGGGCAACTGGTGGGCCAGGGTTGTTCCTTCGCGTGCCAGCGGCACCGCGAACAGCGTGATCAGCCCGCCGATGAGGGCTACCAGCAGCAGGAACACCACCAGAGTCGCCAGCGACCGCCGGCACCAGTGCACGTGCCGCTCGATCCAGTTGACGACCGGATAGAGCGCGACGGCGAAGAAGCCAGCGATGACGATCCAGACCAGGACCCGCTGAACCTCGCGGATCAACAGCAGCAGTAGCACGGTGCCTAGCACCAGCCCGATCGAGGCAAGGATCGTGCGCACCGGAACTGGCTGACGGGCGCCCCCGGGCGGGCGGCGGGCCGTGGACCGTGTCACGCCCGGCCCGGCACGCGCCGCGCTTGTATCAGCGGCATCCGGGTGGACCGCCGGCACGCCACCGGGAGCCGGTGGTCGGCCAGTGGCGGCTGAGCCAAGCGGTGGGTCAGCCGGGCCGGAGTTGCGGCTCATGGGTGCGCGCCGGTCACTCCGGGTGGCGGTACGTCCGTGTGCTGGCCCTCCTGCAGCAGGCCAGCCTGCTGGAGGATCGAGCGTGCCTGCGCGGCGGTTCCGCCGCGGGCGATGATGTCATAGCGGGTCGCGGTCAGTGTCCGGGCGGAGGAAAAGTCACGGCGCCCACGGGTAGCGGCGTGCCCCGCGAAGCCGAATATCGCGCCCCATGCGGCGCCGATCAGCACGCCGCCGATGATCAGCCCGGCCCAGGCAGGAGCGCGGGTGAACAGCCCGACGAGAATGCCGATGAACAGCCCGAACCACGCACCGCTGGCCGCGCCCGCAGCCGCGGCGCGGGCCTTGGTGAGCCGTCCGGTCACTCGTTCCACCGAGTGCAGTCCAGAGCCGACGATGTCAAGGTTCTCGACCGGGAACCGTTCGTCGGAGAGCCGATCGACCGCGTCCTGTGCCTCCTCATAGGAGTCGTAGCTGGCCACGGTGTTCCAGGCCATGCTGATCGGGTCAAGGCGCGGTGGGTTGAGATCGGTCATGGGCTTACTCCTTACTGTGGGGCAGACGGCTGGTGGGCACATCCCCTGGGCAACGCCGCACCCCTCGGCCCTATCCCCGGCCCGTCACGCCGGCTCGGGGCCAGGCGGACGCAGTGACTGTCACTGGAAGCCAGCTCCGTGGTAGGGGCGATTACGCCGAGCCAACTTGGTCCGGATGGCTAGCCGGCGGAGGAGGTATGGAGACGATATGGAGTAAGCGACGATCGCGCTCGGGCGAGCCAAGTGAGACTCATCGGGAGGGACGGAGCGCTGGGGAGTGTCATGCGGCTTCCTGATCCAGCGCGGCGGTCTGGCCCGTCAACCGGCGCCGGGCTGAGCAGCGGTACCTCCGCCTCGACGCCGTCCTGGCGGAGATGAAAGACACCAACGACAAGGGGATGGCCACCACAGGGGAACCCCGATATGGCGGTTACCAGCAGCGTTGGCGGCTTGACGACGGCCGGTATGACTGGTGCCTGCTGTTGCTTGCTCCCACATTGGCTCCCAGTGGGCGCCCGCGCCCAGCATTGTGACTACCTGGCGGCATCTAGCGTGCTGGGCCGGCCGAGTGAGCAGGCTACCGTGCGGCGTTAGTGGATCAAGGGGTGACCGCAAGGCCGAGCGAGCCACTTGGAGCTGCGACTGTGGCGGGTGACATTGGCGTGATCTTCCCGGTGACTGGGTTGATGGTGTATTGCGAGATCATGCCGTCGTTTTCGCTGGTGACGTACGCACTCCTGCCATTGGGGGCGATCGCGATCGCCTCGGGGTGCCGCACGGTGGCCGCGCTTGATGCCGGTATTGAGCCGAGCGTGCCGCTGTGCAGGTTGATGCGGTACTGAGAGACCTTGCTGCTTCGGACGCCGATGACGTAGGCAGGCGCCGCGGCCGCGCACCGCCGCTATCTCCAGTCATCAGCAAGTCACCATCACGATGCGGCGAACGATCCGTCAGGCATGCCCTCAGCATCGGCGGTGCGGATCAAACCATGGAGGGGATTGCGTGTGATGTCGATGTGAGCAGCCGCGCCGCCCAGTGCACCTGGTTTCGTCCGCCGCTGCCGTAGCTGCGGGCCTGGCCGCCGTGGTTCACCACCTCCGGCTGCGCAGCCGGGGCGATAGTTGCTGCCTTCTTGATCTCCATGGCAGCGCCACGGCAGCAGACCGAGCCTCGCGATGTGGCCCTCGTTGGTCGCTGAAGCCTTCATATGGAAGCGTGTGCTGACAGTGGGGGTTCGTGGCGCTTCTGACCGTGTGCGCTAGCGAGTTTGGAGCGCACCAGGGCGGCGTCCGGGTGCTGTAGATCCTCGTAGATGGCCAGCGCTTGCCGCCAGGCTTGCTCGGCTCCGGGCGAGTCACTGGACGCGTACCAGGTATCGCCGAGACGGGCCAGGGTCTCGGCTTCCCAGAAGCGGGAACCGAATTCCCGGAAAAACCTGAGGGCGCGCTGGTAACAGGCTGCGGCTTCGGCGTGTCGGCCGAGCTGGTGTTCGGCGTACCCGAGGCTGTCCCAGGTATGTCCCACGCCGACCCGGTCACCGAGCCGTGCGGACAGGACCAGGGATCGGTAACAGAAGGTGCGTCCTCGCCGTGGGTCGCCGAGCAGGATGTAGGTCCAGCCCAGGGCATTGAGGGCATGAGCCTGCCCGGCCCGGTGGCCTGCGGCCTGGAAGAGGCGCAAGGCCTGCTCGTCGTGGTGGACTGAATCGGAGAACCGCTGCTGCTGATCGCAGGTCATGCTAAGGACTTGGTGGGTGCGGGCCTGGCCGACGGTGTCGCCAAGCTGCCGGTATAGCCGGAGGGCGGTCATCAGATAGGTGCGGGCCTGGTCGTAGTCGGCGAGCCTGAGGCAGGGGCTGGCAGCTAGACGGCAGGTCACAGCCTGCCCGGCGGTATCGCCGAGACGTCGCGCAGCGTCTAGCGCGGTGCGCTGGACGGCGGCCCAATCGTGCCAGTGCCCGCGCCGGTCCAGAAAATCCCGCATGGCCCAGGGAAGTTGCCAGGCGTGGCTGTCGAACCTCGTCTCGGCGGCCAGCCTGACCGAGGCGAGCAAAACCTTGTGCTCGGCTTCCAACCAGGCCATCGCTTCCGTTGCGGTGGTGAAGCGTTCGGGCGTAACGCCCCGCAGCGGCGGGGGGACAGCGATCCTGTCGCGTTCGGGGCCGAGCAGGAGGGCCGCGTGATAAGCGGTCTGCAGGTAATGATCCAGCACCCGGCCAATGGCCGTATCGCGATCGATGGCAGCGCCGGCGGTGTGGGCCTGCTCGGCGGCGTAGGCGCGGAGCAGGTCGTGAAAGGCATACCGCCCTTTCGGCCCCTCGGTGATCAGGTGGGCGCGGGCGAGTGTGTCCAGTGTCTTCCGGGCCTGGCTCACTGGGACCGCCGCCAGGCTGGCGGCAGCCGCGGCCGTGATATCGGGGCCAGGGTGCAGGCCGAGCAGGCGGAACATCAGGCCCGCTTCGGGGCTTAGCTGCTCCGTGGACCAGCAGAAAACAGCGCGGAGGCTGGCGGCTTCGTCTCCCAGGTCGAGGACGTCGAGACGGCTTTGGGCATCGCGCAGCTCGGCTGCCAGTGCAGATAACGGGAGGCCGGGACGTGTCGCGGCACGGGTAGCTCCCACCGCCAGTGCAAGCGGCAACCGGGCGCACAGCTCGCCGATCTCGGTAACCGCCTCTGGCTCGGCGGCGGCTCGCCGCGCGCCGAGCCGGGCCGCGAGCATCCGCCAGGCATCGGCGTCTGGCAGGACATCGAGGTTGAGCATCTGGGCGTTCTCGGTCACGGCAAGGCCCGGTAGCTGGCTGCGGCTGGTGACGACTACCATGCAGCCGGGGCTGCCGGGAAGCAGCGGGCGGACCTGCCCGTCGTCTCGCGCGTTGTCCAGCACCACGAGCATCCGCTTGCCGGCCAGCAGGGTCCGGTACAAGCCTGCCTGCGCATTCAGGTCGGCCGGGATCCGCTCGGCCGGCACACCCATGGCATCCAGCAAGCCTCGAATCGCCTCAGTCGGCGATACCGGCAGTCCCGAAGGATCGAAGCCCCGCAAGTTCACATACAGCTGCCCGTCCGGGAACCGGTCCGCCACCTGGTGTGCCCAGTGCACCGCGAAGGCAGTCTTGCCGACCCCTGCTGTACCGGCGACCACCGAAATCACCACGGTCGGTGCCCGGACGCCCGGCTGCGCATCGAGCAGCCCAGTCAGCGCGGCCAGCTCTGCGTCGCGACCGGTGAAACACGAGACAGCCGCCGGCAGCTGCCGGGGGACGATCGGCCGCCGAGCGGGCTGGAGCGCCAGTTCCACCGGCGTCCTTCTCATGGCTGTGGCGCGGGCCTGTCGCCGGCCGGCAGCGGCGATGAAGTCCGCCCGCGCCTGGCCTTCCAGCCCTAACGCATCGGCTAGCCGGTGCAACGACCCTGCATGCGGGCCGCCGGTACGGCCGCGCTCGAGGTTTCTGAGCGCGCGGACGCTCAAGCCGGCGCGCTCGGCCAGTACCTCTTGAGACAGTCCGGCCGACTGGCGGCAGGACCGCAACCATGCTCCGAACGCTGCGGTCTCGGTCATTCCGGCCTCACAGTCTGAACCGCAGATCTGACGGCACAACCCTCGTCGTGCGGCATGCCAGAGCGCTCACCGATGGCTCGCATTCACGGCTCGACCGGCACTTTAGCACTGAAAATGCCGGGCCAAAATGCCTGGTCTCCCGCCGATACGCAGCCTTACGATCACTTCGGCCGTTGACCTGACCCGCGGCCAGCGGCCGGCTCCCCGACTCCCGTAGCGCCGCGTGAGGAGAGCGGCTTTCTCAGCACTCGGCGGGCCGAAGTGCCCATAGGACGGCTGACCACCGCACGGCCTAGGCCATTCCGCCGTCCGGCCGCGACCTAAGTTTGCCGGTTAGTCTGCCTGGTTCCGCGCGGTCTTCGCCGCAGAAGCGTGTTGGCTGATCTCTAGCCGAAGGGACAGGAAACTATGATAAAGCGACGCCAGAGATTCTTGGTGGCCTCGGCGGCCGTTCTCGGGACCTTCCTCGGGGCCGGTGCCATGACCGCTCCTGCTATGGCCGGCACGCATCCGGCTCCAGCCGTCCAGCGCGCTACCGGCACCCTCATCGACCGTGCGTTCGAGGGTGAGACTAACTGCGGTGTCTCTGGATGGCATTACTGCCTGTTTTACAGCCAGAACACCTACGGAGCGTGGTGGGGCAGCAATCAGCAGAACTTCGGGACCATCACCGCCACATTCCCCCTCGACCACAACCCCGGCCAAGGGCAGCCGGTGCGGAACAACGCCGCATCCATGGCGGACAACACTGAAAACTGCAATGTCACCACCTGGGTCTATCCCAACTTCACGGGCGATTTCAACTGGCTGAAGCCTATGTGGTGGGGCAACCTGACCAGCACCCTCCGCAATAATGAGGCGTCGATTTCCTACAACAACTGCACGTAATAGCCACCGGGCAGGGCGCGCGGCAGGACGACACCTCCTGCCGCGCCCCCTTTGCGGCCGGACCAGCCGGCTCCCTGACGGAAGGATGCCCAGCGTGATGCGCCTCGGCGGAACCACGATCCTGGCCGTCATGAGCCTGGGCTGCGTCCTGGCCGGCGCTGGATGCGCATCGGGACGCAGCGCCGCGGCGCCTGCGGCGGTGCGCCCGGCATCCACGCCGTCGGCGGCACCCACGCCCACGCCGTCCAGCGTCTTGCAGTATCAGCTGCCCCTCGCCGCTTATCAGCTGACGGCGCTGCAGAACGCAGAGGAAGACTACCTTGCCCAGCGGCTGGAGCAGCTGTGCCTGGGCAAGCTCGGCTTCAGCTTCCTGCCTGGATTGTCGGAGAAAGCCATTGCCCAAGGCGTCCGGATAACCGACGAATTTGAATCCCGCCTGTACGGGGTATCGGATCCGGTGGCGGTCCGGACATACGGCTATCATCTGCCGTCCTGGGCACAGGGCACGGGGAAGCCGGTGAGCGCCGCGGACCTCGGGGCCGCCGAATGGGCCGCGCTCACCGGGAACGGCCCTGCGCCGGCCGGCCGGCCGGTCCCCCGGGGTGGCTGCTCCGGCCAAGCCGAGCACGAGTTGCAGCAGGCTGGGATCAACGCCACGACGCAGCGGTCGGGCGGCAGCGATCTTTCGACCCTGGCCGGCAGCGCCCAACTGGCCAGCTTCGAGCACGCGCAGTCCAGCCCCCCGGTGCGCGCGGTCTTCGCCCGGTGGTCGGCCTGCATGCGACGCTACGGGGATCACTACGCGACTCCCTTCACCGCCGCGGCGGACCCCCGCTGGACCCGCAGCGCGACGCCCAGCCGGCTGGAGATCCAGACCGCAGGACACGACATCGGTTGCAAGTTCCGGGCCAACGTGCTGGGGGTGGAGTTCGTGGTTGTGTCCCGCTATCAGGATCAGGCGATCACCGCCCGCGCCGCGGCCTTCGCCCAGGTCAAGAAGATCATCGCCAGCGAGGCCCTGGGCTTGCGCCGGCTCATGGCCAGCCTCCCCACGCAACCCGGCCAAAACGCGGCTCCCTCCTAGCACCGGTAACGCGGTAAGGGTGATGAGCCTGCACCTACGGCTGTCACGCCGCAGGTGCAGGCTCACAGTAGACAGGTTACGACGACGTGATGCTGTCACATCACCGACGCATAATCTGTCGCATCAGTAACCAGTCCAATTCTGGTACGTGTTGCCCCCTGGCGCTGTACAGGACGTGGCGTAGATACGGTTTCCGTTTCTGAGCGGGGCGGATACCGAGAGGTTCCCACTGTTCGCCAAAAAGCCGTTCCCGAGGTGACCCGCATAGCAGGCCGCATACCAGGTGCCTCGGCCGGAGTTACATGCCCCCAGGGTCACGGTCCCGCCTACGGTGGCAGGCCCCTCTACGCAGAGGGAAGTATTCTGGACATCCTGGAATTGCATGCAGAGGCCCTCGAAGCAACCCGTATCGGGGATCTCGTAAAAGTGGTCATCTCCTGATCCGGAGCAGGTCCACAGCTGGAGAGGCTGACCGGACCTATTGACGTTGTTTGTGACATTCAGGCAGAATTGCGACGCGTTGGTGAGGCGGATCACAACTGTTGGGTACGCTACGGCAGGAACTGCTGCGGCAGTTGTTGCAGCGGGAGCTGCTGCGGCAGGAACTGCTGCGGCTATTCCGCCCGCCATCAGGCCACCGGCTAGCAGCAAACTCGAGACGAGCGTAACTGCGGCGCGGCGTCTTCGGATGAACATGATTGCACCTCCATAGAGGACTGTGGCCATCCGCGGTATGACCCAGGAACCAGCCGAGCGGGATCGCCCGGCCTGCGGTACCAGCGCCGTGGCTGGCAGGCGATTGGCTACGCCCCGCGCGGGCGTACGCATTTCCTGCGAAAACTAGCCACCGGTTTGCGACAGCGCTGGCTCGATCAGAGTAAAGACGCCCAGAGTCCCGCTGCTTACGAGAAAAGCTCCGGGCCTTCCCGACGGCGACTGCGTGTCGCCAATGTGCCGGGGTCCGGAGCAGTACGTTGAACATAACGCCGCAGGGTGCACAAGACCAGGCACTTTCACCGGCACTTTTAACCGGCAGTTCGCGGCGAACCCGGCCACCGGCACCGGCTCGATGACCGTCCCGATCGCCGCCAGCGCGGGCCGCTCCGGATTCGGCCCCGGCGCTCGCCCTGGCCTACGACTCCGGTCGTGGCAATAGCGTGTTCTGGTTCGGCTGGTCGCTCGCACTGCCCGCGGTGACCCGGCGCACCGACAAGGGTCTGCCCGCTACGACGAGACGGACGTGTTCCTGATCTCCGACACGGACGTCAACCGGCCGGAATATAACCGGGGTAAAGTCCGCTTACGCCTCCAGCGTTCCGCTCACACCTTCAAGGGAGGACCCTCCGATGAGCACGGCCACCGCACCAGACCGCTTCACCACGCTGCCCGACGACCAGACCCTCGCCGCGACCGTCACCGCCCTGGAAGAGCACGGGTTCAGCGTGCAGGTCGTCGATGACCTCGGCGCCGCACGCGAAGCGGTGCTGGCCCGCATCCCGCACGGCGCGTCGGTGATGACCAACACCTCGGTGACGCTGGCCGAGACCGGCATCGCCGACGCGGTCAACGACGGCGGGCCCTACGACTCGGCGCGCAACAAGATGTTCGCCCTGGACTTCGCCACCCAGGCCCAGCAGATGAAGGTAATCGGAGGGCAGCCCGACTATGCCCTCGGCAGCGTCCACGCGATCACCGCCGACGGCACCCTGGTCATCGCCTCGGCCTCGGGCAGCCAGCTCGCCTCCTACGCCTGGGGCGCCGCCAACGTCATCTTCGTCGCCGGCGCGCAAAAGCTGGTCCCCACCCTGCAGGCGGCGCACGAGCGCATCTACCAGCACAGCCTGGTGCTGGAGGACGCCCGCGCGATGGCCGCCTATGGCCAGCACAGCCAGGTCGGCAAGATCCTGGAGATCCACCAGGAACTGCCCGGCCGCATCCACATCGTCCTCATCCGCCA
>Ga0070711_100002613_pt1 | contig 10309 bp, 6 predicted proteins | sample LARL53metaG_FD_65452 | JGI IMG/M metagenome (GOLD analysis project Ga0070711, IMG submission 65452) | Corn, switchgrass and miscanthus rhizosphere microbial communities from Kellogg Biological Station, Michigan, USA - LAR L5-3 metaG | ecosystem: Host-associated > Plants > Roots > Rhizosphere ... | reverse complement strand
CCAGCCTCGGCTCGATCCAAGCTCCAGCGGAAAGGCCATCAACGACAACGAGGTCGGCGCTTTCAGGACCGCTTCTCTCCGTCATCGTCCTCGCGTCCCCAATACCTTCGATAGGCGGGAACGAGGTAGTGAACCAGGACCAAAACGACAACCAGCACTATCGCCGCAGAGAGCACCTGCCCGTAGCGAAACTCGCTGCCGTCGATCGTGAATTGGTTGAGCTCGAGGGGGAATTCCCCAACGAAGACCGTGATCAGCGGCGTCAGAAGGTAGCTGACGACGGCCTGGATCAACGCGTACGCCGCCAGGGCGATCGTCACTCCCGCAGCGACCACGAGCAACTCGTTCGACTCCGAGAAAAGGCGGCGCCACGACGACATCAGACGCACGATATCCAGTCGTACAGATGGAATCCCGACGAGGCCACACCGCATATGCTTTCCGCATGAAGAAGTACACGGTTGGCTTCGATGGGCGCTGGCAGGAAAGCTTCGACGACCTCGACGAAGCAATCACCTGGGCGCGCGAAGTGGCCGCAACGGGCCGAACCGTGGAGGTGATCGGCCGCCGCTTCGGTTTCGCCCACTTCGTCACCGCCTTCCCCGAGTCCGAGCGTGAGGCGCTGAGAGCCCGGTGGAAGCGCTCCGGGCTCTTCGATACGGGATTCTTCGCCGGCGACGGTACCGGCACCAGTGCCCACCATAACTACGGAAGCGCGATGGGAGGGCACGGTGGTGGTGGAGGGCATGGTGGTGGTGGAGGGCATGGCCATTAGGCGACCACTATCACGGCCCCACGAGAGCCGGGCCAGAATTCACGACTATCTCACGGTTCCTGCGAGATTTTCGCAGTGAACTGCGGTCCTGTAAGGCTCACTTCTCCGCGACCGAGGAAGGTGGTGGTCAACGAGCCGGTCCACGTCGCCGGCGAGCCTTGCTTCTTTTCATAGGTCGCGGAGCCCGTGAACGGTTTGGGTGGAGTGATCGTCGCGCTTGTGATTTGCCCGCCTTCTTCAGAGGTTGTGAATGCGCTGGTGGCCGCGGACGCTTCGGTAAACCGGACGATCACCATTCGGCCGAGCGGTTCAACGACGCTCGCCAGGAAGCCTGAGAAACCAGGAGCATTCCCTCCGCTGAGCGTTGTCCTCAGCGCCAGCAAGGAGATGAGTTCGCCTCTCGATTCGGCGCTAATCGTCGTAATGCGCAATGGCGAGCGACCCTTGCCGTTTTCTTTTTCGCAAATCTGCTTCGGGGCAGTCACCTCCTTGCCCTTCACTCGCGAAGCATGAACGGTCGTATAGCCCTGCTCTCCTTCGAATTCGATCGAGCCTATGAACCTTCCAGGCTGGACGGTTTCGCTCGCTCCTTTGCAGTTCCTGAGAACGGACCCTCGGTGAGGACGGCCGCGCGGATGAAATCGGACCGACACCAGGCCAAGGCCGGGGAGCACGGCTTTGATCCTCTTCGGCGAGACCCGGCCAGGCACGGCATAGGAGGCCGACAGGGCCCCTTTTCTGGCGGTAAGCGACACCTGATGGCCGCTTGCTTGCACCGAGATCGAGAATCCGTTAGAGCCCCTGAGCGAGAATTCGGTCCTCTGGCTCGCAGGCAGGACAAGATGGCCTCGCTTCGCCACCGCCTGGCTCGCCACAGCCGAAGGCACCAAACTCGAGCTGAGCAGGAAAACCGCGCTCAACACCGCCATCGCACACCGTGTCCCTCGCATCGGGCCCTCCCCTTCCCGCCTGCTTGGAATCCGGCGGATCGTCTTTCGGTACAAGACGTGCATTCTATGCAGACAAGAGCCTCCTGTGCGTGGCGGACCGCGGATCCGGAGCCGTCGCGCCGATAGGCTTCGCCACCGTGAACGACGACTGGCGACTGGAAGTCACGCCCGACGAGCCGGCACACGGCGGGTCGCTCATCGACCTGCTCGAGGCCCGCGACCTCGAGCACGACCTCAGCGACGCCTTCCACGATCGCGTCATCGTCAGCCGAAACGGGGAGCACGTCTTTCTCTACGCAGGCGCGCGTGAGCAGGCCGAAGGGACTCGCCAAGTCGTGCTCGAGCTGGCCAAGCAACACGGGTGGAATCTCGAGGTCGATTTCAAGCGCTGGCACCCGACGGCCGAGCTGTGGGAGGACCCCGACAAGCCACTCCCCGCCGACGACGCGGCCAGGCTCGCCGAGCACGAAGAGATGATTGCCGCCGAGCGCAAGCAGGTCGAAGAAACCGGACGCCCCGAACTCGAGGTGAGGATCGACCTCCCCTCCCACCACGACGCCCACCGCTTCGCCGAGCAGCTGCGGTCCGAGGGCCTGCCCGTCGTCCACCGCTGGCGCTACGTCCTCATCGGCGCCACCGACGAGGACAACGCAAAAGAGCTCGCCGAGCGAATCAAGACAGAGGCGCCGCCCGACAGCAAGATCACGGTCGAGGGGACCTGGCAGGCCGCCTTCGCCGAGCGCCCGGCGAGCCCGTTTGCTGTGCTCGGCGGGCTGGCCGGCTAACCACCACCGGCGACGATCCGCCTCGACGCTTCGGGGGCCCGGGCTACTGCCGATCGCCGAGATCGAGAGCCAGCGGACGAACGTCGCATGGACCCGTCCTCAACGCTGATAGCTCTCGACGAGCTCGACCGCCGCGTCGGCCCATCCCGTGAATCATCCGCGACCTCACCGCATCTGAGACATCTAGGAACGCCCCACTTCTCTCTAGAAAGGCTTGGACCGTCTTCCAAAAAATAAAATACGTTTTTGATTCTATCAGTATTGCTCGCGGATAGCCCCTACTCCGTTCATCTAAATGTTATGCACCGCTCCGCTCTTTTGCTAACCATACGGTTCGTATTATTTATGAACAAGACATATGAATGGGGTGGATCAGATTCTGCTATTTCAACCGGTGAAAGCGATTTCCCAAATGGCTGTGCAACCCAGACCATCCAGTGCGATGACGCGCCCGCGCTGGGAACTTGACTCACGATTGAAACGACGACTTGGGCCTTGCGATCATAGGCGAAGCCCGGTTCCTGTACTTCGTCATTGCCTTCGGCGTCCTTAAGGAATTGCAGATTATCCACGGACGTCGCCCGCCTAGCACCAGCGTGGATAAGACATCCTCCGACAGTGCCGTGCGCAAACTCGGCTGACAAGTTCCTATGTACATCGTCGGCTTGATGCTGCATTCCGCACCCACTAAGTGCGATAACCAATACTGCTAGCCAAATGCCGAGGGGCGTGATCCTTATCGTTGGCATATTGCAGTACCGCTACCTTTTACGAGCTTTTCTTCAGACGAAACAGCTCCCCCAGCCGGACTCTGGTACATGATCGTAAGTTCATATGTGATTCTGTATTCGCGTCCCAGGTCGCCGCACCTCCAGTTTTCCTGCGCCTTCCAGTGTCGCCATTTCGGGTCCTCGGGATTGCGTGGCTTCCACTGAGAAGATGACTTAGTTTCGAACGGACCATAAACGTGTTCGTCCCACCAGCCCTTCGAGTGACGTTCAAACTTAACCGTAACCTTCAACAGGGCATGACCACCTGGCCATGATCCTTTAGAGCAATCGTAGTGTGCATAGGCATAGATGCGATGATGCACAGATCCTACTGATACTTTCATACCGCAACCTGAGACCGTTCCGGAGAGGTCGAAGCCATTGATAGGATCAGCATTGGCGTAATCATAGGCGTTGGCTGACCCGCCACGGACTGGATCTGCCGAGATGAACCTCCCCATCGCAGGCACGTAGCTCCTCGCTCCCATTTGGATCACGCCTGACGGGAGTTCCGTACGGCGCTGCTTGCCGCCTAGCCAGCCGAAGCGACCCGCCGCGCCCGATTTCGGGTTGCCGAACTCGTCGAATTCGAATTTGGCGGTCGGTTCTTTGGCGGTTGGGCTGAGGCTCGCGCTGGCGACGACGTCGCCGTGCAGATCGAAGAGCTGAAGTACGGGTTCTTTGCCGCTTTCCTGCACCGCTGCCAGCTCGCCGCCGATGCCGCCGATGTAGCGAGTCCAGGCGCTGCCGCGCGCGGTCCAGGCGGGGGAATCCGATCCCCCCGTGTAGTGGAAGACTTCGGTGAGTTCTTTGCTGCCGCTCACTTTCAATTCGCGCGGCCTGCCCATCGAGTCGAGTTGGTAGGTGTCGGTGATCCCGCCCTGGGACTGGATCGCGACCATTTCGTTTGAGAAGAATGAGGTCGTCAGGGTCGAGCCGCCTCCCGCGTCTTTGGCGGGCAGGCTGGTGATCCGGCCGAAGCTGTCGTAGACGATGCCTTCGTCGGTGAGGCGGTCGGCGGCGTCATAGCTGTATTTCTGCACGGTGCCTTCGGAGCTCGTATCGCAGGCACCGCCGAGGCCGGGCGCCCTGGTAACCATTTTTTCGCGATTGGAGTCCTTGTCGTAGAAGTACTGACGGGTCGTGCAGGAGCCGCCGGTCGGTGTGTCCTTGACCAGCTTGAGGCGTCCTGCCTTGTCATAGCTGTATTGCTGAGTGGAGGAGAGGCTCGTCTGCGAGAGCACCTGACCGTAGATCGAGCGTTCCTCGCTTTCTTCCAGCCAGGTGCATTTTTCCGAGCAGCCCGTGGCCTTGACGTAGGCGAGTTTGGTCGGTTCCCCTGTTTCGTTGAAGGTGGTCGTCGCCACGAGCCCGTTGGGCAGGCCCTCTTCGGTCATTGCCCCGTCGGCGTTGTAGGAGGCGGTGAAGGTGCCGGCAGCGGAGTCTTCCAGTTTGGTCAGAAGGCCCGAGGTCGCGTCGTAGGTGCGCGTCTGGGTGCCCTTGCCATCGGAGGTCGTGACCGGCCGCCCGTCGACGTCGAAGGTGACGGTCGAGAGGTTGCCGTCGGCGTCTTCGTACTGGTAGGGCCGACCGAGGGCATCGTAGGCGGTGACGGTCGCCTGGCTGTCGAAACCTTCGCAGCTCGATTCGCAGGTGAGCTTGGTTTCAGTCGGCAGGCCCGTGGTCGAGCTGTAGAAGGTCTGGGTCGGGGAGACTGCAGTGCCGCCGCCGATCACTTTCTTGTTGGTTTCGCGCCCCGCGCTGTCGTAGGTGGCGATCGTTTTGCGGGTCGTCGTTTCTTTGCCCCCCGGGCTTTCGATGATTTCGGTCGGCTCGCCGAGCTGGTTGTAGGAGGCGTAGCGGGTGACGAGGATTTCCGGCTGCGAGGTGCCGGGCTGTTTTGCCGGCGTGACCTTGCAGGGCAGGTTGGCGTAGCCGGAGTTGTGAGCGCAGGATGCGTCCTGGGGGTTTTCGCCGGCCGTGTAGTAGATCGTCTTGGTCGTATGGGCGCCGGTTCCTTTGGATTCTTCTTCGGCGGGCAGGATGCGTTCGGTCGGCAGACCGCTCGTCGTGTCGTAGGCGATCCGCGTCGTCAGCTGCAGGCCACCGGGAGCGGCGTCGACGATCGTTTTCGTCGGCTGGCGCAGGTTCCAGTCATATTCGGTCGTGGTTTCGCGCTGGTCGACGATCGAGCTCGAAGTCTTCGCGCCAGTGAGTTCCCGAGTCGGCAGGTGAGGCTTGGTACCCGTGCCCGGCCAGGCTTTGTCGTATTCGACGAAGCGGTAGCTACGAGCCTGCGCGGTCGTGCCCGATTCTTCGATACGCACCTGGTGCACCGGGCCTTCTTCTTCTTGCAGCTCGGTGCCGTCGGAGTTGAAGCGGCGTTTGGTTTCCAGTTCTTCGAAGCGCTGTTTGCGTTTTTCTTCTGGTTCGGCCAGGACCCGCAAGCGGTTCTGGGCGCTCAGTTCGCGCACGACGTTGCCGAATTCGTCGGTTTCGGTCGTCGTGATCGAGGGCGAGGAGGTGCCGGCGCCCGATGGCGTTGCGACGTTGACAGTGAGCCCTTCCGCGTCCATATAGTAGACGGTGGCGTGGGCGTAGCTCGAGGGCGGGTTGGCGGGCACTTCGTCGGGCAGGAAGATCGCGGTGGCGTCTTGGGGAACGTCCTTCTGGCCCCATTTGGCGACCGCGCTGCCGCTCATTTCGTAGGGGGTGCCCGAGAGCGGCACACCGTAGGCGATCGTCGTCTGCGCCGTTTTCGGGCTGCCGAGAAGGCTCGCCCGTTTCACGTTCATCAGGCGCCCGTTGACTTCCTCTTCGTCCGCGGTGCCGTATTCCATCGTCCAGGGTTCGGTGCCGGGAGGGGTGATCGTCTGGATCTGACCGCCGGTCGTGTAGGTGTATTTCTCCTTCAGGGCCGGCGAGACCCGCGGGTCCCACTGTTCGGAGAGCCGGCCTTCGGCGTTGTAGGCGTAGCTGGCGACCTGCCAGCTCGACATTGAGTTCGGGCCGGTGGGGCCGTAGTAGGTGATCGCGGTGAGGCGCCCGTTGGGCGGTTCGCCGGCGTGACCCTGGCTGTAGGCGAAGGAGAGCGAGCGACAGCCGACGGTGGTTTTGGCGTTGCCTTCGTTGCAAGAGATGCCGGTTGCGGTCGGGGCGATGATCATCTGCAGGCGCATCTTGCCGTTAACGCCCAGTTGGTAGGCCATCTGGGTTGAGTTGGCCGAGCCGCCGGTCTGGGTGATCGCGCTCGGCAGGTATTCGCCGCCTCCGTTTGAGGTCCCGAAGAAGGTGCGGTTGCCCGCTGGATCGGTGAGGACAAAGACGCCTTCTTCCTGCGTCAGCGTCAACCCCGTCAGCTCCGGCGGCGTGGTCCAATTCGTCCCTTCCTTTTCGAAGGCGTATTCGTAGCCTTCAAGGTCGGTGAGCAGGACATAGGGGCCGAGCCCTTCTTCCGCTTCTTCGGCAGAGGGCACGACTTCGCGCACGCTGCGCCATTCGGCTTCGCCCGCCGCTTCCACCGGGACGCTGGGCTTCCAGCCCGGACCGAGCACCCCTTCGGGTTCGGAGGCGGCGTTGCGCGAGCTGTGGGTGCGGCTGAATTCGAGCGCCGAGCCAAATCCTGGGATCGAGACATCGGTGCGCGCGACCGTGAAGTTGCCGGTGAGCAGGTCGACGCTGCCCGGGCCGACCGGCGCCGTGGCGTCCTTGGGACCGCCGATAAAGCGGTTGACGGTCGCTTTGAGCGGGGCGCTGTAACCGGGGGCGCCGCCGTCAAAGAGGGCCCTCACCTCGATCGGGCCGCCGTGGCTGCGCAGGGCCGAGGTCGCGTGGGCGGCGTCAAAGTAGACCGCTTCGCTCTGGGTTTTCCCCGAGACCAGCAGCGGCCATTTGACTTCTTTGCCTTCATCGTCGCGCACGAGGCTGGTCGGGATCGTCTGAAAGCGTCCGCTTGAGCCTTCGCGGTACTGAAAGGTGACTTCGTTGATGCCCGCTTCCCAGGAGGCGCGGAGCTTGAGGCGGCGAGCGGTGACGGTGCCTTCTGCCGGTGAGCTCACCTTGCTGGTGCTCGGCGCCGGCAGGTAGTAGATGAGCGAGAGGTAGGGGCGGTTTTCGGGATTGGGAGCGGCGCTCGATTCGAAGCTGACCGAGCGCTGGGTGCACGAGCTAGAGCATTCGCGCGATTTGTCGTCGATCAGCTTGGCGAGGAAGCTCAATGTCCCGCCGACCACATGCCCGCCTTCGGTGTGTGGGGAGGCTTCTTCGACCTGGTGGGGGTCAAGTGGGATGCTCCACCAGCCGGCCCCGGTGCCGCGTTCGGCGGTGCTCAGCGAGCCGAGCACCCCCGAGTAGTCGCCGCCTTCGGTACTCCAGTTGAGGTTTTCCCCGTGCGAGCCGACGGCATAGCGCTTCCAGGTCGCCGCGCTGGTCCAGCTCTTCGTCGTCGGGCGCACCTCCACCCCGCTCGTGTTCTGCGCGGTCCCCATCGCGTTGGCGTTGAAGGTCGCCGAGTTGACGTAGGAATCGGTGGGCACCGAGCTGAGGCTGTAGCGGAGGAGCGCTCGTGACCATTCGTCTTTTGAGCTTTCCAGCTGCGGTTTGTAGGCGAGGGCGAGTTCTTTGCGACCGCCTGAGCCGCAGAGGCCCCAGCCGAGTTCTCCCGCCTTGCCGCCTATGTTGCAGTCGAGGGTCGGGGCAGCGACTTTCAGCGGCGGGTCGATCGTCACGGGCCAAACGCGCGAGGGGCTTTCAAGCCAGGCGGGGTCAGCTACGACGGTCAACCGCCATTCGCCTTCGTCTTGTGGCGCCAGCTCGTAGTGGACGGCGCTTGTGTCGGGCGCTGCCCCCGGCGAACTGTCTTCGATGACCGGCGTGGGCAGGGTGACGATCGGTGCTTCGTCGGCGTCCTGGAACTCGATCGAGCCGTCTTCGAGGAGCTTGGGCGCGAGGCCGCTGGATGCATTGAGGTCGAAGGCAAAGCTCGACGGCGAGGAGGTTCCTGCGAGTTCGATGCCCTCCTTGAGACCGGTTGGGAGGCTCGTCAGGTCGAAGCTCGTGCCGGGCTGGGCGGCTTCGTAGCTGGCGATGTTGCCGTCGACTTCAGCCGCTTCGGAGGACTGGCCGAGCAGGCGGTAGGAGACCCACTGATCACCAACCGCGAGGCGCACCGGAGCCGCCCCCATCCGTTCGGGCAGGCTCAGGTCGAAGGAGTTGGCGGCGTTGACGAGGCCGCTGCCGTCGGCCTGTTCTTCAAGTTCTTCGTCGATCGGCTTCCATTCACCGCTCGGCGTTTCGTAGTTGATCGGGCTCTCGAAGACCCTGGTTTCGCGGGAGCCGTCGGGAAGCTGGAAGGTCTCTGACGTCGCGGTGCGAGCGGAGGCGATTTCGGAGCCGGTGCTTTCCGCAGATGAAACGCTCTGGTTGGAAGCTTCCTGCGTGTCGGCTTGGGCCAGCGCGATGCCGGATCCGAGCATAAGCAACACACCGAACATCACCGCGATCAGGCGCTTCCCCCGCATTCTGCCTCCCTAGTCCCGCCGCCTTTAGCGCGGCGGATAGCTCTCCCTGTGCGAACAGCGCCATCCTATGCAGACAAAAGGATCTAGCGCCAGGGAATCGAACTAAAAGTCCTAAAATTTTGTACTGAACGTTGTTTTTCGGTGTATTAGCACCTACCGGTCAGCTTCTCCAAGGCAGGAAGCAGGCACAAACGTTCGTCCAACTGACTTGGCCGGTCAGGATGGGCTGACTTAGGGTCGACGCGCAAGGCTCGTCCGAGATCGGGAGGGAGAAGATGAGAGAGGGGATGCGGCTGCCGTCGCCCAGCTTTGTGGTGTCGGTGTTGGCTTTATTCGTCGCCTTGGGTGGGACGGTGTACGCGGCGGCGAAGTTGAATGGGAAATCGATCAGGGTGAAGTCGCTGCCGGGGAACCGGATAAAGGTGCACTCGATCACCGCCAACCGGCTGAAGCGAGGTGTTCTGGAGGCGGTGAAAGGGGCGCCGGGGAACCTGATCATCGGCAGTGAAATCGACCTGCTCAGCCTCGGCCAGGTGCCGGAGGCGGCCAAAGCCGAAAGCGCCACCTACGCGCAGTCGGCGGGGGAAGCGCAGACGGCCGTCAACGCGGTGCACGCCGTCGATGCGGAAACGGTGAACGGGCACAGCGTCGGCTGCGGGCCGGGCACCGAACAGTTCGCCGGCGCCTGCTGGCGACTCTCCTACAGCGAAACGGCGCTGAGCGCGCCGGCCGCGGCAGCTTCCTGCGCCGCGCAGGGCGGAACGCTTCCCGAGGCGCTGCAGCTCGCCGCCTTCTCTCAGCAGCCGGGCGTGGCCCTGGCGGGTGGGGATGAGTGGGCAAGCGACATCACCAACATGACAGGCCCCAACGAATATGCAGTGGTCACGGTCTCTTCGAGCGCCGTCATTGGATTCACCGTCTCCACGGCCACACGCAAATTCCGCTGCGTGATCCCGCTCGTCACCTGAGGGTTACGCGCATCCGACATTGACCACACCTGAAGTGGGTCAATGTCGGATGCGCGCCCCCAACTCAGGTCTCGACCAGCCCGTGCTCGAGCGCGTAGCGCACCAGCTCGGCACGACTCGAGAGGCGCAGCTTCTGCTGAATGTGGGCGCGGTGGCTCTCCACGGTGCGGATGCTGATGTAGAGCTGTTCCGCCACCTCGGCGTTGGTGTGGCCGAGGGCGATCAGGCGCAGCACGTCGCGCTCGCGCTCGCTCAGCTCGTCGGTGGCGCCGTTGCCGGCGGCGGCGAGGCGAGCCCCGAGCGCCGGCTGTAGGTAAGTGTTACCGGCGGCGGCGCTGCGCACCGCCTGCACCAGCTCGGTGTCGGCCGCCTCCTTCAGCACGTAGCCGCGCACCCCCGCCTGCAAAGCGCGGCGGGCGAAGGCCGGCTCGTTCTGCATCGTCAGCACAACGATCTCGGTCGGCGGCGACGCCTCGAGGATGTCGGGGATCGCGTCGAGACTGGAGCGCCCCGGCATGTTGAGGTCGAGGATCAGCACGTCG
>Ga0070711_100002609_pt1 | contig 10320 bp, 8 predicted proteins | sample LARL53metaG_FD_65452 | JGI IMG/M metagenome (GOLD analysis project Ga0070711, IMG submission 65452) | Corn, switchgrass and miscanthus rhizosphere microbial communities from Kellogg Biological Station, Michigan, USA - LAR L5-3 metaG | ecosystem: Host-associated > Plants > Roots > Rhizosphere ... | reverse complement strand
ACCCTTTTCCGCAACATGGGCATGCGCAGCCTGCGGGTCGGCGGCGGCACGGTGGATCAGCTGATCCACCGTGCCGCCGCCGACCCGCAGGCTGCGCATGCCCATGTTGCGGAAAAGGGTGACGAGCGAGTCGTTTTCCGGGTTGAACAGGTTGCCCGACACCCCGGCGTTGCCATGCGGGAGGAGAGGTCCCCGTTCGAAGCTCAGGCCCGCGAAGTCATCGGGAACCACCGGGCCTGGATGCGCCGAATCAATGGTGATCGTGACGGGGTGGCTGACCGGCGCCGCCGCTCCCTGCGCGGGTGAGGACACAGTCATTTACCCCCGTACCTGACGAGCCCGAGGACGCACCACAACACGTCATATATGGCACGACGAACCGGTGCCCCGTGGCAGGAAAAGCCTAACCCGGCAGGGGTTTTGCCTCCAGTTGGCCGACGGCGGCGCCTCGGCCCACGGCGGCGCCTGGCCGTCACAGCCGCCGGGTACCTGGGGACGTGAGCAAGGGCACGGCGAATCGGCAGATTTCCTCGGCGGCGTCGAACTCGTGAATGGCCGTCCCCGGAGCCTGCGTGGCACCAGGCCAGGAGTGGCCGCCCCCGAACACGGTCCATGCGACTACCGGTACCCCGGGGCAGGCGCAGCGCAAAGCCGCGCGCCCGCCCGTCCACCATCAGTTCGCCCGCGACCACCTGATGATCGCCTGTCATGCCCGTCCTCCGCCCGTGACCTAGGCAGCCCAGCCACCGTCCCTAATGTTTCGGAGATATAGTTGACATCAACTATTCAGTCATGGATACTCAGTACTGACCAAGCGTTGGTGATTGCCCGATTCCAGAAAGGAACACTGAGATGAATGCCACGCAGACCGCCGCCCCGGTCCGGATCGCCGCGAACTACGAGGTGACCAAGCGCCTGGGCAACTGGGCCACTGCCCGCGAGTTCCAGGTCCGCGCCCACCGCGGCCATGCCGTGCTGGACCTGCGCTCGCCGCACATCGAAGCCGGCGAGATCACGATCGACGTCGCACTCGACCACGCCATGCTCAAGCTGCTGGTTCCCGACGACGCCGTCATCGAGGACTGGGACCTGCGGCGGCTGGGCCGCGGCCGGGTCAAGGACGCCGAAGGCCGGAACGCGGCCGGTGGCAGGCGCATCGTGATCACTGGTCAGCTGCGGCACGGCGAGATCCGTGTCCACCGTGGCGGTATCGCCCAGCTGTCGGCCATGTTCTCCCGTGAGTACCTTGCCGACCTGCGGCGGGCGCACGCCGAGGGCGGGTTCCCGACCGTGGACGACCCGGCCCGCACCGCCCGATAAGACAGCGCAGCTCAACGAGCACAATGGGGTGTGCCGCCCACCGGCGGCACACCCCATGAAGGATGACCGGCACGCTCCGGTGACGGATGGACTGATGGCCAGCAAACACAAGGTCGGCAACCTGCTCGCGCTCGCGGTGATGTCATACCTGTCGCAGCAGCCCATGCATCCCTATGAGCTGGGCCGCACGCTGCGCGAGCACGGCGACGCCCGCAGCATCAAGTTCAACCACGGGTCGCTGTACATGGTGGTCGGCCAGCTGGCCAAGGCCGGGTACATCACCGAGCTTGAAACCAGCCGGGAGGGGCAGCGCCCCGAGCGCACCGTCTATGCGCTGACCGAGGCCGGCCGGGCCGAGTTCAGCAACTGGCTACGGGAACTGATCGCGGAACCACAGCAGGAGTATCCGCACTTCGTGGCCGCGCTGTCGCTTATTGCCGCGTTGCCGCCGAGTGAGGTCGTGCCCCTGCTGCGCCACCGGCTTGAGCTGCTGCAGCAGGCACGCGACGAGATCCGCAGCCTGATCGACACCACGCTCGACCGTGGGGTACCCGAACTGTTCCTGGTGGAAGAGGAATACCGGCTGGCATTGCTGCAGGCGGAAACCGGGTTCGTCGAGGAGTTCATCGGGAAGATCACCGACACCCGGACCGGCTGGGGCGCCGAGTGGGCCCGATTCCACGACCAGCGCACCGCGCCGCTCACCTGACCCGGCCGGCGTCCCGCGGCGCTCCGCCCCGGCGTGCGAGACCCGCACGAAAGCCTTGCCAACCGGCCCTCTGGGGATCAGTTGAGCAGGTCGGCGACGGCAGCGATACCCGGCTCGATGGCGCGCTCGCCGACCTGGCCGAAGCCGAGCACGAGCTGAGCGGGCCCGGCCACCTGGGCCGCACGGAAACTGCTCATCCCGTACAGGCCAACCCGCCGCTCGCGCGCGGCCGCGACCACGGCTTGCTCGTCCGCACTGGCCGGAAGGTGCGCGACGGCATGGAACCCCGCGGCAAGCCCGGTCGGCCGGATGCCAGGGGCATGGCGGGCGAGGATCGCGATAAGCGTGTCGCGGCGGCGGGCGTAGATCCCCCGCATCCGGCGGAGGTGGCGATCGTAGCGCCCCGATTCGAGCAGGGCCGCGAGCACCAGTTGATCCAGCGTGGATGAACCACGATCGCTGATCCGCTTCTCCTCCGCGACGGCCGCGGCCCGCGCGGGCGGCGCGAGTACCCAGCCGAGCCGCACCGCCGGAGCCAGCGCCTTGCTGGCCGTGCCGATCGTGAAGACGCGGCCAGGAGCCAGCCCCTGCAGCACGCCGACGGGCTCCCGGTCGTAGCGGAACTCGGAGTCGTAGTCATCCTCGACGATGAACCCGTCGTTGCGGTTCGCCCACTCCACCAGGGCATGCCGCCGCCGGGCCGCGAGCACGACCCCGGTAGGTGACTGGTGCGCCGGGGTGACGACGACGGCCTGGGCGCCGCTGTTGTCCAGCGCGCCGACGTCTATCCCGAGGTCATCCACGGGCACGTGGACGACGCGCAGCCCGATCGCCCCGATCGCCCGCACGGTCTCGCTCGTCTCGGCGGTGCCGTACCCGGGGTCCTCGAAGGCGACGCACCGGACGCCGGCCTGGGCAAGCGCCCGCAGCACCAGGATCACTCCTTGCGCGAACCCGGTGCTCACGATCATCTGGCCGGGTTCGGCGGCGGCGGCGCGTACCCGCCGCAGGTAGCCGGCCAGGACGCCGCGCAGGACGGCGCTGCCGCGGGGGTCGCCGTAGTCGAGATCGAGGTTGGCCATGCTGCCGCATGCCTCCCTGGTCGCCCAGATCCAGTCGCTGCGCGGGAAGCTCGCCAGGTCGGGGACTCCCGAGCGGAAGTCCGCGATCAGCTGCGGGTGCGGCTGCGGGCGCGGTGGCGGCTGCGCCTCCGCCGGGTACGCGCCGGCGGCGACCCGGGTGGCCGAGCCGATCTGGCTGGTCAGGTAACCCTCGGACAGCAGCTGGCTGTAGACCTCTTGCACCAGGCCGCGGGAGATGTCCAGCTCCCGTGCCAGTTCCCTGGACGAGGGCAGCCGCTCGCCGCCCTGCAGCCGGCCACCCCGGATTGCCTCCCGCAGGCCCGCCTCCAGCTGGGATCGCAGCGGCTGACCGCTGCCGCGCTCGACCCGCAGGAGCAACTCCGGGCCCAAACCGGACCACTGAATCGCCATGACATTGGAACTTATCAGTGCCCCGGTTCGGCTCTTACCGTCGCAGCATGAGCACATTGACTGCCGCCCGGCCACAGCACGGCACCAGGCACGACAGCACGTCGCAAAGCCTCGGCACGCCACAGGGACGCCTCGTCAGCCGCCCGCTCGCCCTGGTGTTCCTCTCCGAGTTTTGCGCGCTCACCAGCTTCTACCTGATGCTTTCGGTCACGCCGATGTATGCCGCGGCCGCCGGTGCGGGGACCACGGGCGCCGGGCTGGTGACCGGCGTGCTGCTGCTCGGCACCGTGGCCGCGGAGCTTGCCGCGCCGATCCTGATGCGGCGGTTCGGGTACTGGGCCATGCTGCTGACCGGGGCAGTGCTGCTCGGAGTGCCCGCCCTGGCGCTGCTGTTCGGCGGCTCGCTGGCCGTCATCGTGGCCGTCAGCGTCGTCCGCGGCTTCGGGTTCGGCCTGTGCACCGTGATGACGGGCGCCCTCACGGCGGCGCTGCTGCCGCCGGAGCGGCGCGGCGAAGGACTCGGCCTGTTCGGGATCGTGGCCACCGCGCCCGGGATCGTCGCGCTGCCGGCCGGTGTCTGGCTCGCCGGCCACCTCGGCATGGCGACGGTGATCGGCCTGACGGCCGCGAGTGCCCTCCTGCCGCTGGCGGCATTTCCGTTGCTGTCCGGAGGGGCCGGCCGCCGCCCGGCGACGACGCGCCCCGGTGCCGGGCAGCCGGATGGGCTGCTGAGCGGCCTTCGCCGGCCCGGGCAACTGCGGCCCTTCCTGATCTTCGCGGCCAGCACCGTGGCGGGCGGCGTGGTCGTCTCCTTCCTGCCGCTCGCCGCCGGGGTATCCGGCAACGTCGCCGCCGCTGGCCTGCTCGCGCAGGCGCTGACCGCAACGCTCAGCCGCTGGTGGGCGGGACGCCGCGGGGACAGGAGCGGTCACGCAGGCCTGCTGATTCCGGCGCTGGCGATCGCATCTTCGGGAATGGTCGCCATGATCTGGCTGGCCGCCCCGGCCGCCGTGGTCGCGGGCATGTGCCTGTTCGGCATCGGGTTCGGGATCTGCCAGAACGCCACCTTCGCGCTGATGATCGAGCGTATGCCCCCGGCCGGAGCCGGTACGGCCAGCGCGCTGTGGAACCTCGCGTACGACGCTGGATACGGGGCAGGCCCCGTCGCGTTCGGCCTGGTCGTCAGCCACACCGGATACCCGGCTGCCTTCGCCTTCACGGCGGTGCTGATGCTCGCGGCAATGCCGCTCGCCCGGCGTGAGCGGCCCATGGTCCCGCCACCGCCGGCGTACTACGATCCGCAAGGCAGGTGACGGCACGCCGGAAAGCGCGAGGAGAGCCATGCAGATCAGCGGATCGGTTGCCCTGGTCACCGGCGCCAACCGTGGCCTCGGCCGGGCGTACACCCGGGAACTGATCCGCCGTGGGGCGGCCAAGGTCTACGGGGCCGCGCGCAACCCTGCCGCCGTCACCGAGCCCGGCGCGACGCCGGTCAGGCTTGACATCACCGACTCCGGCCAGGTCGCCGAGGCCGCACGGCAGTGTCCCGACGTCAGCCTGCTGGTGAACAACGCGGGCGTGATGAAGGCCAGCACCTTCATCGATGCACCGGACCTGGACGCGGCCCGGCTGGAGATGGAGACGAACTACTTCGGCACGCTGAGCGTGTGCCGCGCCTTCGCGCCGCTACTGGCGGCCAACGGCGGCGGTGCGATCGTCAACATGCTCTCGGTGGCCAGCTTCTACACCAACCCGTTCACCGCGTCCTACGGCGCGTCCAAGGCGGCGGAGTGGTCGCTGACCAACGGAATCCGCACCGAACTGCATCACCACGGCACCCTGGTGGTGGCCGTACACGCGGCCTTCATCGACACCGACATGGCCGCCGGTATCGACGCACCCAAGATCGGCCCGGAGTCGGCCGCCCGGCTGGCACTCGACGCCGTCGAGTCCGGCGAGGTCGAGGTGCTCGCCGACGAGCGGTCCCGGTTCGTCAAGGAGTCGCTGCCGCGTGACCACGAACTGATCTACCCGCCTATCCAGGAGTTCTGGGACGCCGCCGTGGGCGGCACCGGTTAGCGGCAGCGGTTGGCGTCAACCAGTACCGCCTGGCAGAGAGGCAGGAGGGCACGATGCCGTGGTTTCCAGACTTCGCCAGCGCCATGGAACTGGCGCGGCGGCAGACTCGCGCCGCGGGCCTGCGCTGGGGCAGCCATGACCTGCCGCCCCAGGCGGGACTCGCCGTCTATGAACGCGGCCCGGACGGACTGCTGGCCGCGGTCCGCGCCTACGACGACGTCGAATCACCCGTCGGCCAGCGCTGAGGCACGCCCGGCGGAACGCGATGACTTGTGGACTTCGATGAGAAGCGGTGAGGGTAGACCATATGGGCGACTATGACGTGATCGTGGTGGGCGGCGGCTCACCCGGCGAGCACTGTGCTGGTGAACTGGCCGACGGGGGGTTGCGGGTCGCCCTGGTCGAGCGCGATCTGGTCGGGGGTGAATGCTCCTACTGGGCCTGCATCCCCTCCAAGACGCTGCTGCGCCCCGGCGAGGCGGTGCACCAGGCACGCGAGGCGGCAGCCAGCGCGCAACTCGACGTCGCGGCGGCGCTGGCCTGGCGTGACTTCATGGTCGCCGACTACTCCGACGCCGGGCAGGAGCGCTGGCTGGCGGGCAAGGGAATCGACCTGCTGCGTGGCACCGGCCGCCTCGCCGGGGTCGGCGCGGTCGAGGTCGACGGCGAGCGCCATACCGCCCGGCACGTGGTGCTGGCGACCGGCTCGGACGCGGTCATCCCGCCCGTCCCCGGCCTGCGCGAACTCGACGGCGTGTGGACCAACCGCGAAGTGACCGGCATGAAGGCCGTCCCCCGCCGCCTGCTCATCCTGGGCGGCGGCCCCGTCGGCGCCGAGATGGCCCAGGCCGTGCGGCGCCTCGGTGGCGAGGTGGCCCTCGTCGAAGGGGCCGCCCACGTGCTCGCCCGTGAGCCCGTGCCGCTGGGCGTGGCGCTCGGCGAGGTGCTGCGCGCCGACGGCATCGAACTGCAGCTAGGCGTGCACGCGACGGCCGCGAGACGGGACGGGGAGGACTACGTCCTGGCCCTCGGCACCGGCAGCGAACTGCGCGGCGACCGGCTGCTCGTGGCCACCGGCAGGCGTCCCCGCGTGGCCGGGCTTGGCCTGGAGACGGTCGGCGTCCAGGCCGGTGCGCACGGGATCCCGGTCGACGCGAAGCTGCAGGCGGGCGAGCGGCTGTGGGCCATCGGTGACGCCACCGGCATACGCCTGCTCACCCACGTCGGCAAGTACCAGGGCGAAGTGGTCGCCGCCAATATTCTCGGCGAATCCCGCGAAGCCAACTACGAGGCCATCCCGGACGTCGTCTACACCGACCCGCAGGCCGGCTCGGTCGGTGCCACCGAAGCCAGGTTCACGGCCACTGTGCCGATCTCCGAGGTGGCCAAGACCGCCACCTACACGCGGGCCTACGCCCAGTCCAACGGCTTCATGACCCTGCTGTCCGACGGCGAGCGGCTGACCGGCGCCTACGCGCTCGGGCCCGAGGCGGGCGAATGGCTGCAGCAGGCCACCCTTGCCATCCGCGCCAGGGTTCCGCTCGCGGTGCTGCGCGACACCATCCAGCCGTTCCCCACGTTCTCGGAGATCTACGTCGCCGCGCTGAAGGCCCTGCGCAACGAGATCACGGGCGCCTAGGGCTCAAGCCCGACCGGGTCACCCACCGCCACGCGGCCCGGTTCCACGGTCGAGCCGTAGACCCCGAACCGGTTGCCGCGTGCGCGCGCTATCGTGCGCAGAATCGCCGGGTTACGGCACAGCGTCAGCGGGTCGATGGTCGCCACCACGCACCGCAGGTCGTGCTTGTCCACCCGCATCCGCAGCCCGCCGATGCGCAGGACCCGGCCGACCCAGGCGTCCTCGGGGATCTCGGGGAACCCGGGGAATCCGTCACCCGGGGCATCCACCAGGAGGTTGGGCCGGAACCGCCCCGCCGCCAGGCCGGCTCCCGCTGCTAGTCCGAGGCCGGCCAGGGCCTGGGTGGTCAGCAGCGACAGCGGCATCGTGTCGAAGATGCCGCGGTCCTGCTTGATCACGCGCACACCAGGCCCGAGTTCGGCCGCGAACGCGGGATCCGCCACGTCGAACTCGGCCGCCGACGGCGTACCCACCAGCACCAGGGAGGCGTCGGGCCGGTCCGGCTGCGCGAAACGCGGCCGGTAGTGGGCAAGCTCGGGCCGGTCCCTCATCGTCAGCCACGGGAAGCCGCTGCGCACCTGCCCGTCGCGGATGAACGCCCAGCGGCGATCACCCGCCAGACCGTGCCAGGAGACCTCGGCGCTGTCCAGTTCCTCGCCCGCCATGGACTTCACCGGGTACCGCCACAGCCCGGCGACACGGCCCACTGCGATCATGAACGCCTCCGTCGGCTCGAAGGCGCCCTTGCCGATAAGGCCGATGCCGAGCGTGGCGGACCTGGTCCGTCGCAGCGCCCCTCGGCCCCTCCAGCGTGCCACATCCGCGGGCACAGGGCACGAACCAGTGTGGTGATACTGGGGGGATGCGAAAGCTGCCGACCGGGACCGTGACCATGCTTTTCAGCGACATCGAAGGGTCAACGGTCCTGCTGAGCCGGCTGGGCACCCGGTACGGGGAGGCGCTGTCGGCTCAGCGCGCCGTGCTCCGGGCCGCCATATCCGACTGGCGCGGGCATGAGCTGGGCACCGAGGGCGACAGCTTCTTCGTCGTCTTCGAATCGGCCGCGGCCGCGGTGGCCTGCTGCGTCGCGGCGCAGCGCGCGCTGGCCGGGCAGGCGTGGCCGGGCGGCGCCGCCGTCAGGGTCAGGATGGGCCTGCACTCGGGGGAGCCGTCCCGGCACGAGGACGGGTACATCGGCATGGATCTGCACCGGGCCGCCCGGATCGCGGCAACCGCGCACGGCGGCCAGGTGGTGCTGTCCGGCGTCACCTGGGAACTGGCGCAGTCCGGGCTGCCCGCCGGATTGTCCGTCCGTGACCTGGGTTTCCACCGGCTCAAGGACATCGAGGGGCCGGAGCACATCTACCAGCTCGCCGGCCCGGGCCTGCCGGAGTACTTTCCGCCGCTGAAGAGCCTGGGCGCCGCGACCAACCTGCCGGTCCCGATCACGCCGCTGGTGGGCCGTGACAGCGACCGCGAACGGCTACGCGGCCTCATTCGCCAGCCGGGGGTGCGGCTGGTGACGCTCACCGGGCCGGGCGGGGTCGGCAAGACACGGCTGGCCATCGACGCCGCCGCGGCGCTGGGCGAGACCTTCCCGCAGGGGATCTACTTCAGCGCCCTGGCAACCGTTCGCGATGCCGATGTCATGTGGAAGGCCATCGCCGGCGACCTGTCCGTGGACGGGGATCAGCCGGCCGCGGTGATGGCGCATCTGTGTGACCGCCGGACCCTGCTGGTGCTGGACAACCTGGAGCAGGTGCACGGCGGCGCCGAGGTCGTCGCCGCGCTGCTCGCGGCGGCGCCGCGCCTGGTGGTGCTGGCGACATCGCGCGGCCCGCTGCACCTGCAGGGTGAGCATGAGCTGCCGGTGCCGCCGCTTGAGGTTCCGCAAGAGCCGGCCATCGCGGCGGTGACGGAGTCCGCTGCGGTACGACTGTTCGTGCAGCAGGCGAGCATGGTCAGGCCGGGATTCGTGGTGACCGGGGAAAACGCGGCCGACATCGCTGCCATCTGCCGACGGCTGGACGGGCTGCCGCTGGCGATCGAGCTGGCCGCATCGCGGGCCCGGCTGCTTTCTCCCAAGGCACTGCTTGCCCGGCTCGATCACAGCGTGGCCCTGACCGCCGCCGACGCCGGGCGGCCGTCGCGTCAGCAAACCCTTCGGGCCACCGTTGCCTGGAGCTATGACCTGCTGCCGCCCAGGTCCGCGGCGGCGCTGCGGCGCGCCGGGGTCTTCGCTGGCGGCTGCGATCTGGACGCGCTGGCGGCGCTGGCACTGGCCGGGGACGGCCCGGCCGATCCGGCTGATCCGCTGGAGCTGGTCAGCGAGCTGATGGATGTCAGCCTGATCACGGTGACCGAGGGCGCCGACGGCGAACCCAGGGTGGGCCTGCTGGAGACGATCCGCGAATTCGCGCTGGAACGGCTCGCCGAGGCCGGCGAGGCCGAGAGCGCCCACCGCCGGCATGCCGAGCACTACGCCGCGCTCGCCGAGCAGGCGCACCAGCAGTTGTACGGCCCGGCGCAGCTAGCCGCCCTGGACCGGCTCGAAGCCGAACACGACAACCTGCGCGCCGCCTTGACCTGGTCGTTCGCCCCCGGGCCAGCCGCGATCCCCGACACCGAACGAGTTGATACCGGTCTGCGGCTCGTCGAGGCTCTGGCGGCGTTCTGGCACCAGCACGGCCACGCCACCGAAGGCAGGCGATGGCTGCAGCGGGCAATCGACCTGGCCAGCAACGACAATGCGGCGCGAGTGGCCGCAGTGGCGCACGGGCTGGGCATTTTGCTGACGCAGCAAAACGAGTTCGCCGCGGCGGCGTCGCTCTTCGAGCGGAGCCTGGCCATCTACCGTGACGCGGGCGACCGCAACCAGGAGGCCAGGGAGCTGAACAGCCTCGGCATCACTCGTGGGTACGCCGGTGACCTGGACACCGCGCGCTCCCTGCTGGAGGAAAGCGCCGCCCTCGCCCGCGAGGTCGGCAACGAGCAACGGGTCGCCGCGGCCCTGACGAACCTGGGGCTGGTGGAGAACTTCGCCGGCAATCTGGCCCGTGCCGCGGAGGTGCTGCGGGAAG
>Ga0070711_100002607_pt1 | contig 10325 bp, 6 predicted proteins | sample LARL53metaG_FD_65452 | JGI IMG/M metagenome (GOLD analysis project Ga0070711, IMG submission 65452) | Corn, switchgrass and miscanthus rhizosphere microbial communities from Kellogg Biological Station, Michigan, USA - LAR L5-3 metaG | ecosystem: Host-associated > Plants > Roots > Rhizosphere ... | reverse complement strand
CGGGTTGGCGAACATACTGACCGTTCCATCGCCCTGCTTGAAAGCGCCAGCCTTAGGTTTGGCGCTGAGTTGAGCGAGGCCTTCGAAATCCCAATCCGTCGGCCAGTACTGGCCGTTATCGACGCTGAAAGGAAAACCAGTTGTCCAGCGAGCTAGGCCGGAAAGCTGCCAGCCGCCGATGAAGGCATCCGCAAGCGCGCCGCCGTGGGCGAAGTGTCTGGTGCTCCGAAATGGTTGTGCGTCTGCAACCGTACCTAGGAGCACTTCGGTGCATCGCAAGGTTAAGCAGAGGGTATAGCGGATTTTAGTTCGTTCTCCACACATCTCCTGCCGCTCCATTGTTTTTACCAAACGGGATGAAATGCTCAAACTGAGGTTCGTACCGCCGTGCTCTCGCGTGGTGGAACCTTCGATATGAAAAGACCTGCCTACAACAATGGTAACGCCCTGAAAATCCACGGCATAGTTGTCGTTGGTTAATATGACAGAAGATTTCCCTGTGGTTCGGCCTGCATAAATGTGGAATGCGAGGTCTATCGCGCGCTTGACACACGACTCTCAATTGCATGTTCGGCGAATGCTTCGCTCTCCAGTGTCTTGCTGAGTAGTGGATAGCCTCTTACCAGGATCTCGGGTCCGGTCTGCTCTCCAAACGGATGTGTTGCAAATAGGCAATCCGGAACAGAAACAGGAGATCTTGTTTTGGCTAAAACCCTTTAATTACGGGTTTTCCAGCGATTTGTTCTGGAATCGCACCCCGCGAAAACGCTATTTGCAACATATCCGGTCCGTTAACCACCTGGGGCTTTTCTAAGTCGTCCGGGGGCCCGAACAAATAGGGCCACCCTGTGGTTAGCGAGGCGGCGGCTACGCGGATACTCGTCGGGTTCGTTCTTTGGCGGTGTCTTCGTCATTTATCGGCGCGCAGGAGTAGGATTGACAGAGAGGCAGCGTCTAAGCGTTAATCGAGACGCCTGAAAATCCTGGAGGTCCAAAAATGAAGTACTGGAGCCTGGCAATAGGGTTCCTCACGATGAGCGCCTTGGTCTGTCCGCCGGCATTAAGCCAGCAGCCGGCTGCTCCCGCGCCGGTTGCGCAGCCGCCCACCGTCAAGACCAGCGTCGAGGAAGTCTTGCTGGACATTATCGTGCGGGACAAGAAGGGCAAGCCCATCACTGACCTCAAGGCGGAGGAGCTGAACGTCATCGACAATGGCGCGCCGCAGACCATCAGCAGCTTCCGGTTGGTGCGCGGAGCCGAGGCCATCAGCCAGACGGGGGCGACTTCGAAGCTCGACCCGTTGCGGCAACTGCGCCTGGTGACCCTGGCTTTCGAGCCGATGGGAGAGTTGGACCAACGCAAATTAGCCCGGTCGGCGGCGATTGACCTCATCGGCGGCGAGCAGGGTGGCAATGTTTATTATGCGGTGATGGTTATTAACACCCAGTTGCTGTTGTTGCAACCGTTCACCAAGGACAAGGAGGCGCTTACTCGCGCCATTGAGCGCGCCACCTCGGGATATGCGCGCCCGAAGCTCGCGTCGGAGTCGGAATCGATCCAGGCTGAATTACAAAGGCAACTGGGCGGCCAGACCGTGGCGGGGGCCGATCAGCCCGCCACTCTGCTGGCGGCGGCGAGCCAAGCCGAGGTGAAATCGGTGCCAGGCCCCGGGGCGTCGGAGCCCGGTCTGCCCGGAAAGGTGAAGGCGGCGCTGGTGCGCGTGATGCTGGACATGCTGCGGACGGATGCCGCGGTATCGTCTCAAGGCGCGCGGCTCTCCATTTCCGCACTGAAGGCCCTGGTGCAGGGTTTGCAGCCGATGCCGGGCCGCAAGTCCGTGCTGTACTTTACCGGGGGCATGTATGAAACTCCGGAACTGGATGTGCCGTTCCGCAATCTCATCAGCCTGGCGAACCGCGCCAACGTTACGTTTTATTCGGTGGATACTCGCGGCGTATTGATCCCTGGACAGAACGTGGGAGCGACCGGCGAGTTGTTGGGCGCCGTGGCGGGCAGTGCGAAACTCAGGTCCCGCACCGAAGGCCCGGTAACCAAGGATGAAGTGTTCGCCCTGGATAGAGCCGAAACCTCCGGGCGTGCCAACTTGCAAGTTGCAATTCGCGACCTGGCGGAATCAACCGGGGGCTTCCTCATCGGCGACAGCAACGATCTTCGCGCACCGCTGCGGAAGGTGAACGAGGAGATCGGCAGCTACTACGAACTTACTTTCAACCCGCACATCCAGAACTACGACGGCGCTTTCCGCAAACTAGCGGTGGTTCCGGGCCGGAAGGATGTTGTCATCCACGCGCGAAACGGATACTTTGCCCTGCCGTCCGAGGCTCGCGCCCTGGGTTTGGAGACCTATGAGTTGCCGCTGCTCAGGGCGATCTCCGCCGGCAAGATTTCCGAAGACGTAAAATTCCGCTCGGGGGCAGAGCTGATGCAGCCGCGGACTGAGGGAACCGACCTGTCGGTACTGGTGGAGGTGCCGCTGCACCAACTGCAGCCCAAGACCGATGCCGCGAAGAAAACGTTCCAGGTACACTTTTCGCTCGCCGCGCTGGTGAAGGACGCCAAAGGCGAAGTGGTGCAGAAGCTGAGCCGCGACCGGTCGTTCCAGGTAACGGCCGATCAGCTGAAGATGGGCAACTTCGTGGACAAAATGACGGTCGCGGTCGCGCCCGGCAAATACACGTTGGAGAGCGCGGTGATGGACCGCGAAAGCGGCAGGATCGGGATGGAGCGCTCGGAATTCACGGTTGCGCCGAAAGGAAAGGGTGTTGGAATCTCCTCACTGACTCCGGTGCGTTCTTATACGCCCAACGCGAAGGGACTCGATCCAAACGAACCCTTCCAGTTCCAGGGCGGGAGCGTTACCCCGACCCTGGATTCCAGCGTCCCAAGGGGGCAAGACGCAGCCCTGCGCTTGTTCTTCATTGTTTATCCGGACCGATCGATCACCGGCAAACCCACAGTGGAAATCGAATTCCTGCAGAATGGCCAGAGCCTCACGAAAGTGCCAATGCCGCTGCCTGACGCCGATGCACAGGGTAAGATCCCGTACGTGATGACGGTCCCCGCAGCCGCCATTCCTCCGGGGAACTACGACGTTCGCGCCACCGCAAGGCAGGGCGATACAACGACAGAGACAAAGATTGGGCTGAAGATCGAGGCAGCACAATAGCCCAGGACGGCGCGACAATTTCGGCTTTTGGTGGTCTCATTCACCCCGATGTTTTGTTTTCTCGCCTGGTGCCCGCTGCATCGTCGTTCGGGCGACCGGTTCGCCATATTTGATCGCCCGCATTTCGAGGCCCGCCAGGTTTGCCAGGGACTTTCCAAATTTTCCCAAGACCTACAGTGAACTCAAGCAGTTTTGTTCAAGCGAAGGCGCCAAACAGCAACAGTAAATCGAACAGGTGACCCCGTCGGATCTGCTGGTGGTTCCGAGACTGCTTGGGCGACTAAGGTGAAGGATATACCGGATTCAGCTCCGATCGGCTGCGCGATGATGTCGAGGCGTTCCGATTGGCGCGACCCAAACGCGTTTCGCCGCTGGCCCGCCGAGTCGTACCTCCCGCCGGTTCACCCGAACGGTCACCGTCTCATCGTAATTGCGCTCGATCCAGCGCAGGTCCGTGCCGGGTCTAAGCCCGAGAGAGTCCAGGAACTCCATCAGGTTCCGGTCCCTCTCGTACACGCTGACAACCTTCAGGTCTTGCGCCGCCTTCACTTCGTCCAGCGGAATCCACCCACGGCGCCGCCGGTCCAGCGGCGTGTCCCTACCGACAATGTTGCCGTGAGGGCACGTCTTGCCCGCACCCAGCACCTCGATGAGCCTACGCTCGAAATCTTCAGAAACCCCGTGCTCCAACCTCTCCGCCTCTTCGTGGACCTTGTACCACTCCATGCGAAACATCTCGGTAAGCATGCGCTCGATGAGGTGATGACGATTCAAAACGCGATCTGCAATTTTACGTCCTGACGGCGCGAGCGAAATCTTCCCGTCTTTAGCCACTTTGATCAATCCATCGCGCTTGAGCCGCTGAATTCCAGCCGTGACGGCTGGCGGCGAGACGTGCAGCCATCGAGCCAGCGTCGCAGAGATGACCGGCTCTCCTTCTGCCTCTACCTCTGCAATGGTCTTCAGGTAGTTCTCCTTCGAGATCGTGATCCTCACGTCTGAGCCTCAGCAAGCCTTGACACGTAGTTAACTATAGTGAATACTACCATATTCATCTACTCTTCTAGTCAAGAGTGCGCTATGGTGAAGCATTCGTTTTTTATCTGTGCAATTGCCGCGTTACTCAATCCGGCGCTTCAGGGGCAGGCGGCCAGCGAATTAGAACGACGGATCGCGGAGCTTGAACAGAAAATGAGGCTGATCGACCCGGCCTTTGGTCCGGAGACTCGCGCGCTTGATCTTGCCAGCCGGCTCGAATCTCTGGAGAAGAAAATGGACGTCGTGTTGGCCGCTAGGCGGCCCGAGGAAACGCGTTCTGCATGTCAACCGACCCAAGCTATTGTCGAAAAAAAGCGACCTTCAACGGAGCGTGATGCTCCAGCGTTCACCCTGGTCTCGGTCTCCGGAGACTACCGATCTTCGACAGAAGGCGAGACGCGGCTTCCCGTCGCAGGGTACATGGATTTCCACTTCAACAAGGACAGCAATCAGCCTTTCCGGCCGGACTTCCACCGCTTTGTATTGCTCTTTGGTCATAGCTTTTCGGATCGGATCAAATTCTGGAGCGAGTTGGAGTTGGAACATTCCTTTGTAGAGGGTGGAGAGTCCACGGGCGAAGTGGCACTCGAACAGGCGTATCTCGATTTCCTGATCAAGCCTTATTTCAATTTGAGGGCAGGAATGGTTTTGATGCCTGTCGGCATCATCAATGAGCGCCACGAGCCGCCATCCTTCAACGGAGTCGAGCGCCCCTTTGTGGAAACCCTAATTATCCCAACGACGTGGCGAGAACTGGGGGTTGGTGCGACCGGCGATCTTGGGCGCGGTTTTCGCTATCGTGCATATCTGACATCCTCCCTGGACGCGCGTCGGTTCGACGCCGAAAATGGAATCGCTGAAGGGCGCACGGCTGGTTTCGATGCTTCGTTTCGGAACCCTGCGAAAGTCGCTCGTCTGGAGTACGCACGTTTTCGCGGGCTTACCTTGGGAACAAGCGCCTACTTCGGGAATTCCGGATTCAACATTCCGGGCATCAACCCTCGTGTCACCATGAGCGAGTTCGATGGCCGTTATAGTTTCCGTCGCCTCGACTTTCGCGCGTTGCTTGCAAACACTTGGCTTACACAAGCAGCCGAATTGAACCGGCGCCTTCAGCAGCAAACCGGGACCATGCCAAACATTGCCAGCCAAATGCGCGGTTATTATCTGGAGCCGGCATTGCACACCTTGCCCCGGCGCAGCCGTAACGACTTGATTGTCTTCGGCCGATATGAGAAATACAACACCCAGTACCGTATGCCGGACGGCTATGTGCCACTGCCGCAGTTTAACCGTTCCTCCTGGGTCACCGGCGTCACCTACAAGCCCAACGCAGACGTCGCGATCAAGTTCGATTACGTCTTCAACCGGAATGCGAGCTCGGTAGTCCAGCCGGTTGACGGCATCAATTTTGGAATCGGATGGTGGTTCTGAATGAATCGGCTATTGTTGTTGCTCTACTTTGTCGGTTTACCGGGCCAGGAAACACCCGATCGAAAACCAGATCTAGTGATTTCGATTACCGCGGAACGCTTCACTTACAATCCGTCAAACATCACTCTTAGACAAGGTGAACTGGTGGAGTTCGTCCTCACCAGTGACGACACGGACCATGGATTCCACATCCAAGGCACAAGTATTGACGTGGCCATCCCCCAACAAGGGAAAGGCGAGGCCAGAGTTCGCTTCATTGTTAACAAAAAGGGACGATTCGTTTTCGAATGTTCGCGTCCCTGCGGCGCTGGCCACAATCTCATGCGCGGCGTGATCGTCGTGAAGTAAGCGGTGGAGGAGAAAACGATGAATCGAAATGCGTGGCTCACTTTAGCCGTTGGGGTAGCCGTGGGCGTGGGTTTCAGCGAGTCTCCTGATCGGTCCATCCTGCCGGGCAGTCCCCTGCCGGGAATTACACCTGCTGAGTTCGAAATGTTTCGCCTCGGTCGCGAGGACTTCACGGAAGTTGAAACTCCCGAAGACGGCCTCGGCCCAACTTTTAATGGCACTAGTTGTGCTGTGTGTCATAGCGTTCCAGTCATTGGCGGCGTGAGCGCAATGACAGAGATTCGGGGCGGCTACCGTGACGAAGACGGCAAGTTTACGGCACTTTATGGCGGAACGCTGTACCACTTGTTCTCTATTCCGGATCACCGCTGTCAGGTGCAAATCCCGCCCGAGGCCAATGTGATCGGCAGGCGTGCGCCGATTCCGCTGTTTGGCGCGGGACTGGTCGAAGCCATTCCCGATGAAACCATCATCGCGCAGGAAGACCCTGATGACCGGGACGGCGACGGTATTAGCGGTCGTGCGGCACGAATCTTCGACGTGGCTACGAATCGGGAACGGATTGGGCGATTTGGTTGGAAAGCCCAGCAGGCGACGCTCCTCGCGTTTTCGGCCGATGCGTATCGGAACGAGATGGGAATCACCAACGACCTGTTCGCGGATGAGATGGCTTTGGGAGTCGACCCAGAGCAACTGAAGCTCTGCAACCCAAGGCGTGATATCCAGGACGTCAGGAGTCGTACTACGGGCCTGCGGGGCATCGACAATTTTGAGAATTTTATGAAGTTCCTTGCACCGGTCAAGCGTGGACCAATCGATGACACGGCTAAGCACGGAGAAAATCTATTCCGGACGATTGGCTGCGCCACGTGCCACATCCCGATCCTGATGACTGGTCCCAACGCCAGTGCCTTGTTTGACCGAAAACCCGTTCAGCTTTACTCTGATCTTCTACTCCACGATATCGGAACGGGCGATGGGATCGAGCAGGCAGCGGCTAACGGCGACGAGATCCGCACGCCAGCACTGTGGGGGTTACGCTTTCGCAGGCCGCTTCTACACGATGGCAGCGTGGCGACAGCCGACGAGGCCATTCGACGGCACCAAAAGGAGGCGGCCAGCATCATCGAGAGATACAAATCTCTGTCAGCCGGCGACCGCCGAATGCTGCAGGCGTTCCTCAATTCGCTGTGACTCCGGGCAAGATCATCGGCAATCTTTTGGCGACGCTCGTTACGAAGGGGCAGCGCGTTAGCTCAAGCCCCTCCAGGACCCCGAAGTCGACTTGGTGTCTCGTCATCCCGATTCCAAACAATGAGCCTATGGAGACATGAGTGGTCGAGACCGGCAAGCCATACAGGCTGGCGAGAATGACCAGAATCCCGGTCGCCAGATTCGCTGCCAACCCTTGGCCGACTGAGTTACCGGAACACAGGCTAGGGGGATTTCTCCCTGGGGAAATCGATTTGTTCGAACAGGAACAATCCCGATTTGCCTGGCGCGACCAGATCCACGTCACCGTCACCATCGATATCCACGGCGATGATCTGGATGCCGCCTCCGGCTTTCGAGCCGTAATCGATAACATGTTTGATGAAATGACCGTTTTCCGCGGACCAACGGTACCAATAAAGACCGAGCGGTTCAAAGGTCCCCGGGTTGCCGTCATCAGCGAGGTATCGTTTGCCGGTAACGATGTCGAGCTTCCCGTCTTTGTCGAGGTCAACCAGCGTAACCGGATGCGCCTGCGACCAACTGTCATCGATGAGGTGCTCCTTCCACTTGCCGGCGCCCAGGTTCTCCATCCAGTAGAGGCCGAAGCGATGGCCGGCTCCGTAGATGAGGTCCGGTTTTCCGTCGCCGTTTACGTCGTGTACGAAAATCGGACTGGCGAAGCCGTCGGGAGGAATCAAAACAAATTCGGGATGAAACTTCCAGTTGACGCTTCGCGGATCGGAAGGAGCTTCAAACCAGCCATAGGCGGTGATGATGTCAGGCCGGCCGTCTCCGTTGACGTCGCCCGCGCCGATCCCGTGCAATCCGTTCTTGCCGGGAACAGCGCCGACGTGGTGGCGGATCCATTTGCCTTCGGAAAACGGCTTGGCGCGCTCGAGCCACGCGATTTCGCCGCTCGAGCCGTAATTCGGCAAAATCTCCTGGGCCTTGCCATCGCCATCGATATCGACCAGCAGAAACAACTCGTAGTTGAAACCGGTTTCGATGATGTGTTCTTTCCACAAATCGTTCGCATGATCGCCATCGTGGCGGCGCGGGTTCTCGTACCATGCGAGCTTCTTACTGAACCAGCTACTGGCGATAACGTCGGGGTAACCATCACCATTCACGTCCATAGCGAAGTTGCTCAGGTCATCGATGAATCCCTCAACGAAGGGGATTTCGCGCATGCGGTGCTTCTTCCAGTCCGGGGCTTCAAACCAGTTCTCGCCGGCTATGATGTCCAGCCGTCCATCTTGATTGACGTCGGCGACGGCCGCGGACTCGTTGGCGCCAGCGTCGATCAGGTGCTTGCGAAACATGGGCCAGTGCGGCTGATCTTTGGGCTGGGCGGCGAGAAGAAAAGCCGCGCAGCAGGAAACTGGCAGCCAAAATGTTTTCATCAGTCCTCCGTTTGGTCGTGTACCATTTTCAAAAGAATGCGCCATTCCGGGTAGGGGTCCGGACGCGATGTCTGCGGTTGCCCCTTTGCATTGCACCACGAAGCGGGATCCAGCCATGGCGCAAGTTGCCGCGCCAAAGCAAGTGGCCACATTTCCAGTGCGGTGCCGCAATCGTTCCGGCGCAAAGAATCGGCCAGCATGGCAACATAAACTGAGGGTTGATTCGGCGCGAGTTCTAGAGCGCGCCGAGTCGCAGGCGCTTCCGAGCCCGGAGTTTTTTTTCTTTGGATCAATGCTTTGTACCAATGCGGCCAGGGGCTGGAAGGAAACAATATAGCCGCCTGGTCCAGCACTTCGGATGATCCACGTAGGTTGGCCAGAGCTAGGTATGGCGCCTCCCAGCGCAAGGAGAGCTCGCTGGCGCGTGTGTAAGCCCGGGCCGCGTCTTCGAGACGGCGCGATCGCTCCAGCCAGAAACCCTCGGCGAAAGAGACGAGGGAACTGGCCGGCCATTTGATTTTCGCCCTCTCGATGGCTTTGGCGGCTTCGCGCAACTCGCCGGCCGCGGTGCGTTCCAGAATGAGGTCGACGGTATACTCTTCTTTTTCTGATCGGAGTGTTGCGGCTTGCTCGAGTTCCTTCAAGCCCCTGGGGACTTGCGCCGCATGTATCACCACTCTTCCCAGGAGATTATGATACGCGGCCGACTGATCAGTGTCAGCCTGCAGAAGTTCGAGCGCGTCGCCTTCGCGGTCCATGCGATCGTAGAGGGCCGCCAGCGCGAAACGCGCTTCGACAGAATCCAAATGACTGGCTAGCGCGGCCCGAAGTTCAGCTACTGCCTCGGGATAATGGTGGAATTCCGTCAGGAGTGAAGCAGAACGCATGCGGATGGGCACGCTGTCGGGTTGCAGCGTCGCGATCTTAGCGAGTTGCGCGATGGCCTCCTGATCCTTCCCGCTGCGAAACGAGACTTGCGAGAGCATGAATAACACGTTCAGATCGTCCGGCTTCATCTCCGAAGCATGCACGAGCTGCTGGCGGTACCGATCGAGGCGCGCCGCCTCTGGAAGGTCCTGCGTCTCCCGGACAAATTCCAGAACGCCCTGTGGATAATAGTTGCGCCGTTGCTCCTCCCGTTCTTCGTATTTTTTGAACAGCGCGAAATTCTGCGCGGCGCGTTGCGGATCTTTGAGCCGGCGATAGACATTCGAGAGCCGGTAATAAACCTGGGCGAAAGAAGGTGACGCTACTTTTGCCCGCTCGAGAAACTCGCGTGCGCGGGCGTAGTCGTCCCGGCGAGACCAATTCACTCCCGTGTCGTAGAGAGCGGGGAAGTAATGAGGGTCGGAGCGCAGCGCCTGATCGAACCAGCGCTGTGCGCCGACGTAATCAGCTTTGTCGACCGCGACAAGTCCCATATAGTACGCAGATTGGACGTTCGCGCGGTCGATACCTAGGGCCTTGGTGAACTCGCGTTCGGCCTCGGGATACCGGCGCATGTAGAGGAATGTCCGGCCGATCGCTACGGCAGACTGAGGATTGGAGGGCGCGATTTTCTCTACCGCCTCAAATTGCGCGAGCGCCTGATCGAACGCCTTTTTGCGCGTAAACGCCTCTCCGAGCAGAAGGTGCGGTTCCATCTTGTGCGTCCCGATGCGCACAGCTTCGGTAAGAACTTCGACTGCATCGTCAAGGAA
>Ga0070711_100002605_pt1 | contig 10327 bp, 11 predicted proteins | sample LARL53metaG_FD_65452 | JGI IMG/M metagenome (GOLD analysis project Ga0070711, IMG submission 65452) | Corn, switchgrass and miscanthus rhizosphere microbial communities from Kellogg Biological Station, Michigan, USA - LAR L5-3 metaG | ecosystem: Host-associated > Plants > Roots > Rhizosphere ... | reverse complement strand
TCCTTCGCATAAGACCTGTGAGATAGAAAAGTACTCTCTGTTTCGCTATCATAGATTACCGCCGTCATCTATATCTACTAGCTCCAAAAAAGAGCGTAATCTAGTAAGAAGCGAAGGTCGGGAAACTAGAAACAGTGAGACTCGTTCCTCTCCTGTACTTATAATCTATGCTTTCATAAATAGACATTATATTCTAGATCTCTTACCTGAAGTAAGCGTTGTGCGAACCATGCTTAACGGAGGAGGAGAAGAAGGAGACGTAAGGCTTGACATCTTTGCAACTGATTGGGGAACACCATCTGTATATGACAAGAGTTTGACAATCGGTCATTTTGTAAATAGCTATATGGATAAATCTATTGATTCTATAAGAGAGATTACAAAATCTGATAAAGTAACATTGTTTGGCTATTGCTGGGGAGGTGATCTTGCACTTATGTATGCTGCTCTTCACCCCGAAAAAGTAAAAAGTCTAGTAACTGTTGCTACACCGGGAGATTTTGATCTTGATAATTCGTTGCTTTCTGTTTGGACAAAAGCCATGAAGGAAGAATATCTTTTAGATGCATTTGGAAATCTACCTGGTATGGTGCTAAACGCTGCGTTTATTCTCAGAAACCCTATAGAATATGTACACAAGTATTTTCACTTCTTTGAACAACGCCGTGATGTAGAATCAGTAGCAGAATTTCTTGCAACAGAAACATGGCTGTATGATAGCCCACCGATAATTGGTGAAATATACAGGGAATTTGTAGAGTATTGCTACAAACAAAATTTGCTTATCAAGAATAAGATGAGAATTAAAGAAAATGATGTAGATAACGATAATAATAATTATGATAATAATAATAGCAAAAATGGCGAAACAGTTATCAATTTAAAGAATATTGATATGCCATATCTTAATGTTGTAGCTGAAAAAGATGATTTGGTGGCGCCAGAGTCAAGCAAGGCTCTTAACAACGCACTAACAGGAAGTCGCGACAAGAGCATAATTGAATTTAAGTCAGGACATGTTGGGCTAATGATAGGAAAACGTGCTCATAAAGAGCTCTGGCCCAAAGTAAGAGAATGGATAATAAGCACTCACAATAAGTAGACCGCCAAGATTATCCGAAAAGCCATATAATAGTGACTTCAACGCGAGTATCACACTAAGAACCAATCCCAAAAATAGATAGACATATAGCTTGAGAATATACTGTTCATATGCGTGGCTTACGATAGGGTCAAGTATCTTCCAACAGTCAAGAGAATTCCGGATGAATTATGGAATGAAATCAGGATGATGCTTCCACCAGAAAAACCAATTAATACAATCGGACGTCCGGTAATATCATTTAGGAAGGTGCTGGATGGCATTCTATATGTATTAAGAATGGGACGTCAATGGAAGATTAGATGTTGCCAAAAGAATATGGCTCAGGTTCGACCTGTATAACTATTAAATAGCGATATTTTTCACTACTCAGCTTTAGATTTGTAAGAATGGCTAGAATGAAATTAATGCATGCAGCTACTTATACAAATGGTATGCCTACAATTAATGTGAGAGATATATATTTTGTAAACTGTCATTCAAACTCACCGCTATCTCCTATGCCATGAAAAGTATGCAATATCCGATATCGCATCTGATAACAAGTTGCCCAAGAACGTTATATCGAATCTCTCCATGAAAAGTCTAAGGTCTTTCCCTCATACCAACAGTCAGATCTGTGAATTAACGAGAATCTTTTAAAGCTGATTTCTGCAATCACAGGGTTGTGGTTTTAAAGTACCTAAGCTTAATCCATTTCTTGCAGACGTGAGCAAGGTTACAAATTCTGAGAGGTCACTCTTCTCTTTTCTTCTGTTTCGACCTTTCCATCTATTATTTTATCTATCTTACAACTGTTACTGGACACTTGGCATGCTGTACAACTTTGTGAGAGACGCTACCTAGAAGAAATACTTTGGCGGGACTTAGTCCTCTGCTACCTAGAACTATCATATCTACCTTCTCTTTATCTGCTATCTTCAAGATTTTTTCAGCAATATCCCCTCTTTGTTTGATTGTGTTTACATCTTTTACTCCATGCTCTCTAGCTTGCAATTCGAATTTCTCAAGCATTGCTTTATCATCAATTTCTCCTTTCTCAATCTTTTTGGCAATTTCTTCTAGCTTTTTACTGCTGCTTCCAACTCTTTCAAATATGTCTGCTATATTTACAAGAAGCAGAGATGCATTGCATTTTTCAGCTAAAAATGATGCATACTCAAAGGCCCTTTTTGATGCCTCTGATCCATCAACTGCTGAAAGAATCTTTGATAACATCATTACTTTGAATTTCTAGTTTACCATATTAAAATATTTTATATCTCAGTATGTTGCAGATCGGTGACTGAATGAACTGTTCGATTGCAACTGTTACTGGTTTGCACTCTTGGTTCGAACTGTCTGGATTAGTTTATTTATGATATTATTTGATATTGAATTTTCCTATCTGCCCTAGATAACTTCTCGCATTTGCTGAGGTCTGCAGATTTATTTCTAATAATACATAATTACATCCTCTACATCTAACTACATATAATAATAAAAAAGATATTGCCCATTATGACCAAATTGTATTCTAATTGTTAGAAATAATGTCTGGAAAAATATGACTAGAAATCGAGTAGGTATTTTCAAGATCTTTGCAGTCTATGAAATGATACTACATTTCCTAGAGATCCAATCTATACTAAAGATTACAAACAATCTTTTTATTAAAGTCAGAGAAATAAACCCATGAATCCCTCATTTGTAATTTTGTTGTCTGTTTTACTAGCTACATATATTGTAGTAACAACAAATACCAATACTGTATTAGCAGCAAAGCATCACAAAAATGCCAGCAATGACAAGAAGAGCGACAGCAGTGGTAGTGGTGGTAGTAGTAGCACGAGTGACAGTGATAACAATAATGATAATTCTAGTTCGCACAAGAATAGTCCTACGTTTAATAGCACGGTATCCCCAAGTAGTGGGACAACCTCAACAACCACACCAACAATACCAATAGAAAATAATAAAGAACAAGCAATTAAAGACGGACCTATAGGAATATGTTCTGTAGGAGTAAAATCAGCTTGCAATGGGCCAGCATTTGACTATCCATGAAAACAATAATTCACACCCCACCATCGCCTTAAGGTTAAAATCTACAAACTAAGTCTTGTGAATATGGTCAGTACATGATCAATCGACTTCAGTTTTTGTAATGGATTGGTAGATAAATTTAATGATGCCTCTTAACTGGGTTGACAATGCATAACTGTAATAATGGACGATCAGTAAAACTAAAGCATATTGAAATCAGACTGATCTGACTGTCCAATCATGGAACGTAATTCCCATATTATATATCTTAATAATTTTCTCTCATCTCTCCCACATTCTTTGACTGAACTTAATTCAGTAACAACTATCAGACCCAAACTAATCAAATATGGTTTACTAACTATGCTTTAGATTCCTTTCAAAATTAGAAATTTCACAGTCGCTCAGACATAGCCTCGCTGTAGGATTTATAAATTTCTTAAAGACAGACAGGTTCGTGTCGCTTGGCCCTATAAAGAAGAAAGAAAAATAGACTTTTAATTTCCGGATTAGGTAATGAGATAAAATATTTAATAATAATGAAAACTTTCTATGAGGATACTGAATATGATCAAATTATTCAATCTGGGTTCTGTACTGACAATAATTCTAATCTCAACAATAGCATTGACAGCTGCAGCACTATCATTACTTTCAGATACTATTACGAGCTCAAGAGATGCCGGTACAATGAATGCGTATGGACAGACTGGAAGTATGGCTACACTACAAAATACAGGAGCACAGTATGCAGTAAGTATAGTTCCGGGTGCATCTCAAAAGACCAACCTTATCCATTATTATCCTCCTTTGATAGCCGTTCCTACAGGAACTACTGTCGCATGGTTTAACAACGATCCAGGGCAGCCTCATACAGTTACAAGCGGCCTACCAAATGCTTCAAATTCTGGCGCTGTGTTTAACTCTGGCATTATGCCGTCAACTGCAAACTCGTTCTTTCAATATACATTCAACAAAGAAGGTAATTTTGTGTACCATTGTGAAATACACCCATGGAGAGTTGCAATGGTATCTGTAAGTAGTGGGATAGAGAAAGGTAATAACTTTGAAATGTCTTCAGGTGTAGGTCCAACACTTAATCTTACAAAAGATCTTAGAACATTGCTTGTTTTTGCACCACTAACAGTACCGTTAGATAGATCGACGCCACTAACATACAACGTCACCATAGCCAAGAGTAATGACCCTAATACCAAGCTATTTTCAAAGACATTTACTGTAGTCGGTGAAAAACTTCCAGTCGAGCTCATTGCTAGGAGCGACATTAATAAGACAAATGTCTATGGACCAGACTTTAGTAGTACTGGTGCATATCATGTTGAAGCGCCCTTTTTTAAGGGTAATGCTGGTTATGATATAAAAGTTGAAATTGCGGCAATTAATTCAAAACAACCACAAAATAAGATTGCAGACAAATTTAGTTTACGGACTGCAACCTGATTTCTTTTTCAACTTTTACTGTTAGTGAAAAGATTAAATTTAAAGTTGAAATTGAAACTCAAAGAATAGTATTAGCTAGTTGGATTGATAGATTTGTTGCTTGGCTAATAGATGTTGTTGTTGTGTCAGTTGGACTTGCCATAATACTTGCTCTAATGTCTATACCATTTTGGGCTGCAATTTCACAATCATTTGATAGTGGAAGCACTTACATGAATATGGCATCAAGAAACTTAGGATCTACATGGTTTCCTTACATTATATCTAGTATTGCATTCATGGCATACTGGACTTACTTTGAATCCACTACTGGTCAATCTATAGGCAAGAGAGTAATGCACTTAAGGACAACTGGTCTACCTGGTAGTAATACTGTTGATCTAAAAACAGCTGCAATAGAAAGTTTTGGTAAGGCATTTCTGCTTCCATTTGACGTGTTATTGGGATGGATATTTACCAATGATAAAAGGCAGAGATTATTTAATAGAATGAGTGACTCAATAGTAGTCAAGTTAAGGCAAGCTGATGACTATGATACATCTAGGAATATAACGTATATGAAGGACTAGATAGATAGACGTTATTGTGTTATACACAGCGTACACCAAATCCTCATGTTAAAAACGATTACTACTGCGATATGTAATTTCCATATTTCGATAGACAATCCAAGAGAAATACACAAGTGCTACTGAGTCCATCACAATCATTCTGGAGTATTGAATAGCTAAGTGCTCTGCCGCTTCTGGCTTATGTGAGTAGGTCTAGTCAGCCACAACAAATAGAATATTGAAAATTGCAGCTATAATCGCAATTACTACATCTATACTGAGATTTGTCTGTAAATCGTAGCAATTTCAACAATTAGCATGACAGATAGCAGTAATAGGTGGTTAGGTAGCGATGGCTAATGTAACAATATTGATCGAGGATACGAATAGGGAGAGATTGACGTATATAGGAAGAAAAGGGAAAACCTACGATGGCCAAATCCTTTTTATAATCGTGATTATATCAAACCACTAATTTGAAGAATTAGGAGTAATATACTGAACGACCTTGGTTGAGCGGATTGATATGCACTACTATGACACACTGAAGAGGCGGAGCTACCTCAACAGTAAGGGTACGAGTTATAAATTTGAAGACTGGGTTATTAAGCAATGCAAACCATATCCTGGAATGCGAGTCTTAGAGCTCGGCTGTGGAACAGGAAAACACACTTTCCCTTTTGCCGACCAAGTTTCACCAGGTGGTTCTATTCTGGGTATGGATATATCGCAAGCGTCTGTGACTGAAGTTAACGAAAAGGCCAAGGCGAACCAACTAAAACAAATCAGAGCTATGAGAGGATCTTTTGATGAATGCATCAATTTGCTGCACGATTTTAAATTTGATCTCATTCTATCCTGCTATGCTATATATTATGCCAAAGACATGAGGGGAATTCTACGTGCCTTGCGTTCCCTGCTAAATCCTAACGGTAACATCTTTATTTGCGGTTATGGCAAAATGAATAATCAAGAAATTTATAATGTTATTAATCATGTAATTTCCAATCCTCGTGAACATAGGAAATCTGCAGGCGATTTCATCGATGCCTCAAGCATAGAAGAAATAGGCAGGTGTTATCAGAGATTTAATACGGTTAGATGGTACAACAAGATTCAATTTAATAAAGTGGATGATGTCTTGGAGTGGTGGAAAAATCACCCTTCCTACGTCCCAGAGATTTATGACCAAGTAGAAGACTCACTACGAACCTATTTTGATTTGAAAAGTAATTTCGTTTTGACCAAAAGCATTCTCGGTGTTAACTATTATTCCTGAATACTTGACCCTGAGGTCTCACACAATAAGCTGGTTGATAGTGGTGATGCTGGTGGCGACAACGATCACATCTTACTACATGAATACCTCAAGCAGATACAGTTTCTGATATGCATATCGCTTGTAATTAAATTAATCTATAAACGTTCTTTGCTTAACTTATTAGACATGGACCTTTTTCCTTCTAAGAAAGTTCTGATAAATACAAAAGGCAGATATTTATTTCAAAGATTAAAGGCACTTGGTTCAGCTAATACTTATATATAAATGTGATGTAACCATGTTACTTGGTTTGGAGAATTGAGGCTTTGCTCGAGGAGGTTGGTGTACGCTCATATGAAATATGGGGAAATAAAGCACAAATTACTGTAAGATCAGTAGCTCCAATTAATAGAGCTTGCATCAATGATCTTTCATTTTGTTCCTTAGAGGGGGATGACGCAGTTAGATCTATCTCAAGATCTAGGGCAGGTATTATTCTTTGCAACATAAGTGTGATGGAACTGTTGGGTCAGATGCAAGGACAAAAACGTCAGCAATGTCTAGTTTTTTTGGAAAATCCGAGATTGACCATGATGCACATAATAAAGTTAATGTACAAACAGAAAAAAAGCAAATTGTGTGGAGTTTCACAAAGTGCACTAGTACCCAAAACTGTGAAGCTAGGAAAGAACTGTTCTATAGGTGAATTTTGTGTCATTGCCAATGACTGTGAAATCGGGGATAACACAACAATACACGACAGAGTTAGCATTTTGCAAAATACTAGAATTGGTAGGAATTGTGATATCCAGCCAGGAGTAGTCATTGGTGCTGACGGCTTTGCGTATGAGAGGCACAATGAAACACTTGAATTTGAAAGGTTTCCACATATTGGTGGAGTTCAGATAGGAGACGATGTTGAAATCTATTCGAATTGCTCAATTGCGCGCGGATCACTCTCAGATACTGTTATAGGCAGTGGTACAAAGTTAAATGCACTAGTCCATGTAGCTCATAATGTAGAGATAGGAAGAAATTGTGCCTTAGGTGCAGGTGTCACCATTGGAGGCAGCACAATTGTAGGTGATACATGTTGGCTTGGACAAAATTCGACTTTAAAGAATAAGATAAAGATAGGAAATAAAATAATTGTGGGTTCAGGAGCAGCAGTTATAAATAATATACAAGATGAAGATATTGTCGCTGGGGTGCCAGCCAAGTCTATAAAACATAAAGTGACTTCGAATCAGTTGTTCCTTATGGGTGGACATACACAGAAACGAAAATCAAGACATATAATTACAAACGAACATTTTAAATGACTTGCTTTGAACTGGGGCACTAGACCGAATAGTATTTAGCGATACATAGTTTTTCACACGATTTAAGTGGACTAGATTGGATTGATGGGATGCATTTTGCCTTGCCTTGCCTTGCTAATGTATTATCTTCTTATTACCCATTACTTATTGCACTTCTGATACTTTCTATTAGGGGTCATTTGTTTTTGGCTTCTGTTAGAGTTGTAGGTGAAACGTTAAAATTTTAGCAGCAACTGATTACAATTAAGTCATTAATGACTTGCCCACCAAATTATAGATATTTGGTATAAAGGCATCAAGATAAAATATATGAATGATTAGAATTTGTTTTGATGATTAAATGATCAATGTATAATAAAATCATAGTACATAGATGGTAGTATTCATAGATGGTTCCAAACCTGAGGACAAAGCATTAGATCATACGATACATTTTGCAAAATCTATTTCAGTTGACGGCCATATTAGTCAGATCGAGATTATAATACTATCTGTTATTCCAGACCTCTCTACTACACTTTGTTTTGAATCTCCTAGAAAGATCTATAAAGACTGGAGAAGTAATTTCATTTTCAAAGTATGTTAATGAGATGTACTAATTGAAGAGATCAAATGCCATAAAACTCTCGAATTCAAGAAAGATGGAATATGAATTACATAGAACTAAAGATAGTGATTTTACATTAAGAGATGAACTTCTTGTTAGCCATGGCAATTCCATATCAGAGACGATACTTGAGTTTGCAAATAAAGAGAGAGCAGATTTGATAGTGATGGGCAACACCGGGCTAAGTGGAATATCAAAGCTTAACATTAGGGAGTGTATCTAGATCTATTGCAGAGCAGTCTAGTTGCCCGGTTTTGATTGTACATCTGTAATATTTCTAGATTATATATCAATAATAAAGAAAACTGATGCAAATGAAATTTCATAATACCATGAGTGTTGCATCTCATATTTTCTTGCACAATAAAATGAAGTAGGATTAAATATCGTATAGATTATTCAAATATTTATTTCTGATATTATCTCATCTTTGAGCAACGGATCTTTTTATAAAATAGAATGATACTTCCAGAGCTACGCATATTTTGATTCATTAAGATTAATTTCATAATTAAATTTACTTCGGCAAGGAAAGATCAAATCATAGAAGCAGATAGAATGCCTCTGAATGAAGCTACTCGAGCTCATGAATTAATAGCTGGCGGGCTCAGTCGAAGGTAAGATTGTCTTGATTGTAATGATTGATAAACTAAGCAAACTGATGTATTATCAAAACCTGTTCTAGGAACTAGGAACCTGTTGGCTCGTCAACTGGTTCATCTTGATTAGACATTGATTGAGAACTACTACACTGTTTGGAACGGACAGAGGTAGGGTAGGTAGGCAGATCAGCGAGCTTTCACAACTTACGCCATTGACTGGAGATAATAATAATAATAATAATAATAACAACGACAATAAACCTTCAAAGCATTAACATTTTACACACAATTGACAACATGCAACTTTGATATCACATTTCAGTATCGCATTGTATTTCTTATTTCTTTTTGATAATGAGTACCTATGCATCATCTAGAAGAGACTGCAGATTCATACCGATTCCTTTTTCTGATTCGCACACTCAGTACAAACAATTATCCTGTCAGAACTGCTTGTGCCCTTTACTTGGTAGCCAATAACTTTACGACAGTCATAACATTGCAATGTGATTACACATGATTTATGAATTGTTTTTCCATCCGCATAAACTATAGGTTGGGATTCAGTAATTGCCCTTCCGCACTCGTAACAGTAAATACGTTCCATCTACTAATTAATACATTAGTTAATATATAATACTAACTTATATGCTCGATCCAAATACTTTCATTTAAAGTTGAAAACAGCCATTTCTACGACAAGTAAAGTTATTTTCAATGGTGATCTGCAAAGTACCATTTTAGAAAGAAGATGGACGATGTTATCTGGCTTCAACTCTCTTCACTAATCCAATTCTGCTAATAATCTTTTAATTAAATATTTTATCGACACTGATTTATCTATAAAACATCCAAAACCTACTTCGGACACACCTTTCTTAGAGCACAAATATTTACTGCTAATGCAGACATAAAGCACACTCTAATGTTAACTTCCAAGTCTAATATCTTTTCACTCAACTGAAAGTTATTCATATTTGGATATAAATATCAGTTAGAAGTTCGTAGTAATATGGATTGAATTCTTTCAATACTAAAAAGGATCCTTATATGATTGATAGATGGAGAATAATGTGCAAAATAGAATGTATTATTCATAGCGATGGTAATCTCATTTGAATACTAACCCTATGAGTACAGGGCCCAGAAGCAGGAGTATGACAAGTCTTATTAGATCTGACGTGATACCAGTCTTGAACATATTTGAAATCTTGACCTTTCTAGAGGAGAATATAATTGCCATAGGAGGTGTGGTAGAAGGAATAGAACTAGATATTGAGCATGCTAGTGCTGCAGCCAGTATCGGCGGAATTGGATTTAGGCCTGCGCCAATTGCAAGTGTAGCTGCCAGAGGGCAAACGATTACTGCAGATGCAGTATTAGACGCTGCATAGGA
>Ga0070711_100002604_pt1 | contig 10329 bp, 8 predicted proteins | sample LARL53metaG_FD_65452 | JGI IMG/M metagenome (GOLD analysis project Ga0070711, IMG submission 65452) | Corn, switchgrass and miscanthus rhizosphere microbial communities from Kellogg Biological Station, Michigan, USA - LAR L5-3 metaG | ecosystem: Host-associated > Plants > Roots > Rhizosphere ... | reverse complement strand
CTCGTCGTCATCCATTCGCCTCGGGCGCTCTACAAACCGGATTCCTTCGAGGGTGTAGTCAGGGCCTGTGGCTTGCCGGATCACGGCCTCTGCTCGCTTTTCAGGCGTGGGCACATTAGGCCGATAGGAGTCATCAGAATTGGGACTGTGAGGATGCCCCAGTCGACAAACTCGGCACCGCCATCGGGGGCCGACTTCCTGCATTTGGAGCAGGAGTTGAATTGGCGTCGAATCCATGATTCGAACCGCTTCCAAAAGTCGGGCATGTCGTCGGCAACGGTGGCCCTTTCCGCCGTGAAGCGGAACACAAGCCCACCATTCCGGCTCACCTTGAGACCGAAACTCGCTTGGGATGTGACGTGGCGCCAGCATCCTGACAAATGCAAAGGCGTTAAACCCTCGGCCAAAAAGGACTTACCCTGGTCGGGGGTTTCGTCCATCTCGACAGCTAGGACGTTATCCCCGTACTACGACATTCAGCAGCGATAGCGCGTCGTCTGACTCGGGTGTCGTGGCGCAGAGCTAGACCAAGTCGTATGTACGGTATTGCCTGAAGTACAGGTGCTGGATGATCGTCACACCGACCAGCAGCGCGAACAGGACCACCGCCATCACCGCCGCGCGCCCAACCGCTGCCGCGCCGAACGCTTCGGCATAGATCCGGTGGGCCACCAGGTCGGTGCGGCCCTGCGGGCCGCCGCCCGTCAACGCGTACACCGTGTCGAAGACCTGAGCCGCGCTGATGATCCCGGTGACCGTCACGAAAAACAGTGTCGGCCGCAGCATCGGCAGCGTGATGCGTCGGAACCGCTGCCACGCCGTCGCCCCATCGGTGCGGGCTGCGTTGTGGATGTCCTCGGGAATGGCGAGGATGCCGGCCAGGAAGAACAGCGTCACGTAGCCGACGTTGGTCCAGACGACGACGGCCGACACCACGGGCAGCGCGAGCCCGGGATCGCTGAGCCACTCGATGCTGTGCCCGAGCACGGTGCTGACGGCGCCGTCCGTCGGCGCGAGGATCCACCGCCACAGCACCGCGATCGCCAACGGAGCGCAGATCCACGGCAGCACGTAGAGCGTGCGGAAGAACCCGGTGCCTGGCAGCCCGCGCGCCAACATCGCGGCGGCGATCAGGCCGAGCACGGTTTGCACAGGCACCACCATCGCGATGAACGCCAGCGTCACGACCAGCGAGGTCGCGAACGAGCGGTCGGTGAGTACTGATTGCCAATTGTCCAGTCCGACATACCGAATCGGGCCGAGCAGATCCCAGCGGTGCAGGCTCAGCCAGAACACCACCAGCATCGGCAGCAGCAGGAAGGTGACCACGCCGAAAAGGCTGGGGGCAAGCAACGCGTAGCCCAGCGCTGTCGACCGGACACGGTTGGCTGCCATCGAGCCATTAAAGCCGGATGGCTGCGCTGCCACTACGGTAGTGGCGTGACAGCGCCCCGCCGAGTCGATGCCGACTTCCTCGGGTTGCCGCGACACCACCTCGCCGACGGTGCGTTGTCTGCCGCGATCACCGCCGGGGCGAGCTACGCCGACCTGCGTGTTCATTGCGTCACGACGGAGATCGTGCAGCTGCGCGACGGCGAGCTGGAGACCGCGGTCGTCAACCGTGAGATCGGCCTGGCGGTGCGGGTCATCGTCGACGGCACCTGGGGCTTCGCCTCGCACGCCGAGCTGGATCCGGATGTGGCGGCCGAGACCGCGTGGCGGGCGGTGCAGGTGGCGACGACGCTGGCGCCGCTGAACGCCGAACGCATCGAACTGGCCGCCGAGCCGGTCTACTCCGATGTCAGCTGGGTGTCGGACTACCGGGTTGACCCGTTCGCCCTCGGCAACGCCGACAAGGTCGCAGTGCTGGGCGAGTACTCCGGGCGGCTGCTGGCCGCTGATGGCGTCGACCACGTGTCGGCCGGGCTGTATGCGGCGAAGGAGCAGACGTTCTACGCTGACACGTTCGGCTCGTCGATCACCCAGCAGCGGGTGCGCGTGCAGCCGACGTTGGAGGCGGTAACGGTCGACGCCGCGGCGGGCACGTTCGACACCATGCGCACGCTGGCGCCGCCGACGGCGCGGGGCTGGGAGTACGTCACCGGCGACGACGTGTGGAACTGGACCGACGAGCTGGCGCAGCTGCCGTCACTGCTCGCCCAGAAGTCCAAGGCGCCGTCGGTGACCGCGGGTCCCGCGGACCTGGTGATCGACCCGTCCAACCTGTGGTTGACGATTCACGAATCGATCGGCCACGCCACCGAATACGACAGGGCGATCGGCTACGAAGCCGCCTATGCGGGCACCTCGTTCGCCACGCCGGACAAGCTCGGCACCATGCGCTACGGCTCGACCGTGATGAATGTGACCGCGGACCGGACCGTCGGATACGGTTTGGCCACTGTTGGTTTCGATGACGAGGGTGTGCGGGCGCAAAGCTGGGATATTGTGCGCGACGGTATCTTCGTCGGATATCAGCTGGATCGGGTATTCGCACCGCGGCTGGGCGTGGCACGGTCCAACGGCTGCTCGTATGCCGACTCCCCGCATCACGTGCCGATCCAGCGGATGGCCAACGTGTCGCTCCAGCCGGGCGCCGACGACCTGCGGACCGCCGACTTGATCGCCCGCGTCGAGGACGGCATTTACATAGTCGGCGACAAGTCGTGGTCAATCGACATGCAGCGCTACAACTTTCAATTCACCGGGCAGCGGTTCTTCCGGATCCGCGACGGCCGCTTGGACGGCCAGCTGCGTGATGTCGCGTATCAGGCGACCACCACGGACTTCTGGGGTGCGATGGAAGCCGTTGGCGGACCGTCGACCTGGCGGCTCGGCGGCGCGTTCAACTGCGGCAAGGCTCAGCCGGGGCAGGTGGCGGCGGTCAGCCACGGCTGCCCGTCGGCGCTGTTCCGCGGCATCAATGTGCTCAACACCCGCACCGAGGCTGGGCGGTAATCGGTGATCGGTGCACAGCAGGCCGTCGACACCGCGCTCGCCGAGGCGGCGCGCCTGGGTAATGCCGACGAGACGATCGTGCTGGTCACCGATCGCGCCGACGCCGCGCTGCGCTGGGCGGGCAATTCGATGACCACCAACGGCGAATCGGTGAGCCGGCACACCACAGTGATATCGATTGTGCGGCGGGGTAATACGGCGCACGTTGGCTCGGTGAGGTCCAGCGATGTGGACCCGGCGGTGATTGCGGACTTGGTCGGGGCGTCACAGCAGACCGCACTGGCTGCGCCCGAGGCCCGAGACACCGCGCCGCCGCTGCCGGGCACTTACGTACCGGCCGACTGGGATGCGCCGGTGACGGGGACGGGCGCGCAAGTCTTCTCTGGACTGACAGATGGCCTGGCGCAGGGCTTTCGGGGCGCGGATCAGCTGTACGGGTATGCCCGGCACATCGTGGAGACCACGTTCGTGGCCACGTCGACCGGACTGAGGCGGCGGTTCACACAGCCGACAGGCTCGGTGGAGATCAACGCCAAACGCGACGGTGCCAGCGCGTGGGCCGGTGTCAGCACGCCCAACTTCGTTGATGTGCCGATTGATTCGCTTCTCGAGCAGATGTCGACGCGACTGAGCTGGACGAGGCGCACGGTGGAGCTGCCTGCAGGACGGTATGAAACGATCATGCCGCCGTCGACCGTGGCGGACATGATGATCCACCTGGCGTGGTCGATGGACGGCAGGGGCGCGCAGGAGGGCCGCACGGCGTTGTCGGCTCCCGGCGGCGGTACCCGGGTGGGAGAGAAGCTGACGGAGCTGCCGATGACGTTGTACTCCGACCCTGCCGCGGCCGGGCTGCAGTGCACGCCGTTTGTCGCGGTGCCGAGTTCGTCGGAGCGGGTGTCGGTGTTCGACAACGGCATGGACATCGGCCGGGCGGACTGGGTCCGCGATGGAACCATCAATGCGCTGGCGTATCCGCGAGCGGCAGCGGCCGAGTTCGACGCGCCGCTGGCGGTGCCCGCCGACAACCTGTTGATGACGGGTGGTTCGGCCAGCCTGGCAGACATGGTCGGCCGCACCGAGCGGGGCCTGCTGCTCACCACGCTGTGGTACATCCGCACGGTCGACCCGACGGTACTGCTGCTGACGGGCCTGACCCGCGACGGCGTGTATCTGGTCGAGGATGGCGAGGTGACGGCGGCCGTCAACAACTTCCGGTTCAACGAAAGCCCGTTGGACCTGCTGCGGCGCGCCACCGAGGCGGGCGCCAGCGAGGTGACGCTGCCCCGCGAGTGGGGTGACTGGGCGACCCGGGCGGCGATGCCGTCGCTGCGGATACCCGACTTTCACATGTCATCGGTGAGCCAGGCGCAATAATCCTTGCGTGGCTGACGAAGCATTGCCTTCACGATTGGCCCGGCTCGTTGCGCTGTCGTCGGGTGATACGCGGCTCGACACGCTGATCCGGCTGACATGCGGCAGAGCGTTGTCGCTGGCGCCGTTGTCGTCGGAAGTCGACTTGGTCGACGGGAAATCCGACCGCGAAGCGGTGGTGGCGGCATTCGCCGAACAGTTCGCGATCGACGTGACCGGCATCGGGGCGAACCAACGTGCGCAGCTGCTTTGCGCTTTGGGCAAGAACGCGTTTCGTGCGGTCGTTGCGATCTTCATCGCCGACTACGTGCCAAGGGTGTGGGCGGGATTCGGAGCGCTGAACATGGGCAAGCCGGGCAACGGCGGCCCGGTCGAGTGGGACCACGACACCGATCCGATCGGCGCCCTGCTCAACGACTTCGTGCCCGCGGTGGCGAGGCTGCAGGCGCTTGATCCGCTGACCACGGAAGTGGTGCGACTCCGCGGCGCCACTCAGCACAACTGCCGGATGTGCAAGTCTCGTCGCGACGAGCAGGCGCTGGACGCAGGTGGCTCGGAGTCGCTGTACAGCGACATAGAGCGTTATGACACGTCGGCACAGCTGTCGGACCGGCACAAGGCGGCGTTGCGCTATGCGGACGCGTTGATCTGGCATCCGTCACGTATTGATTCGGGGACGGTCGCCGGGGTGCGGGATCACTTCACCGAGGAGGAGGCGTTCGAGCTGACGCTCGACGTTATGCGCAACGCGTGCAACAAGATCATGGTCGCGATGGGTGCCGACGCGCCGCGGGTATCCAGAGGCACGGAGCTATGCCGGATCGACGCCGACGGGCAGACAGTGTTCGCCAGCTAGAAGTCGTGGAATACGACGTTGTGCTCGATCGGGTTGCGGTCGGTGCGCAGGGTGTTGGCGGGGAAGGTCGGGTCGGGGTAGCCGATCGCCAGCCCGCACAGGATGGCGTACTCGTCAGAGATGCTGAGCTGCTCGCGGACGATCTCGGGGTAGCCGGCGATCGAGACCTGCACGCAGGTGCCGAGGCCGTGCGCGGTCAGCGCGAGCAGGAACGTCTGTAGGAACATGCCGACGCCGAGGGAGTCGACATAGTGCAGGTCGCGATGCATGCAGACGATGCCGGCCAGCGGTGCGCGGAAGAACTCCCAGTTGCGGAGCACCGCGATGCGGCGGCCCTCGGCGTCGTCACGGGTGATGCCCATGGAGCCGTAAACCTTGGCGCCTAGTTCGCGGCGCAGGTGCGCGAACAGCTCCGGGAGCTCAGGCACAACCGGCGGCTTGCTGCTGGCCTCGTCGAGCAGGGCGGCGACCAGACTTTCGCGGGCCGCACCCGACACAAGCCGCAGGTGCCAGGGTTGGACGTTGGAGTTGGACGGGGCCCGGATGGCCAGTTCGAGGGCCTGGTCCACCAGCTCGCGGGGTACCGGCTTGTCCGGAAGGAACATGCGGATCGACCGTCGCTCATTGATGGCCTGCTCGAGGTCGTACATGGTGCACCTCCTGCCAGAATTCGGCATATGGAGCGTATGCGACCATTGGTGCCGCGAACCTGTGAAAGGGGCGGTAGCTCAGTTGGTTAGAGCCGCGGACTCATAATCCGTTGGTCGCGGGTTCGAGCCCCGCCCGCCCCACAGCCTTTCTACGCAGGTAGACGTATATTTCACGGGCTGCTGGCGATCGATTCAACTTGCGATATGGCCTTCCGCTTACGCAAGTCTTAAGCAACCGATTGCTACAACGAATGGCACAAAACGGACCCGGCAAACACCGGTGACCGACCGCCGCTGGCGTCCCGACGCTTTACCGCTTTGGGCGTAGAACCGCCGTCGAGTGAGCGCAGTCCTCGGGAAGGCCCGAGGCGGTTTAAATGCCGAGAAACGGCTCGGTGCTAGGCCGAGCATTCCTGACGCGACGACCGAGCGTAGGCAAGACAACGCCGCATTCGTGGTGAGCCGTGAGCCGAGACTTGTAGGATTCGCATATGCCGTTGGCTGACGGCCAGGTTTACGCGGGTTACACGATCGTGCGTAAGCTCGGCGAAGGCGGGATGGGCATGGTCTACCTGGCCCAGCACCCTAGGTTGCCGCGCCGTGACGCGCTGAAAGTGCTTCCGGCGGCCCTTACCGTCGACGACGAGTATCGGCAGCGGTTCAACCGTGAGGCGGATATTGCCGCGACGCTCTGGCACCCGCACATCGTCGAAGTCCACGACCGCGGAGCGTTGGAGGGCCGACTGTGGATCTCGATGGACTACGTAGATGGCATCGACGCCAATTCGATGCTGAAGCAGCGCTACCCCAACGGCATGCCACCGGACGTGGTCGTGCGGATCATCAGAGCGGTTGCCGAGGCGTTGGACTATGCGCACGAACAGAAGTTGCTGCATCGCGACGTCAAGCCCTCAAACATCTTGCTGTCGCATCCTGAAGAATCAAATGAGCGAATCTTCCTGGCCGACTTCGGGATTGGACGCTGGATCGATGACAGCAGGCGGCTCACAGCCACGAACATGGCGGTCGGGACGGTTGCGTACGCCGCGCCTGAGCAGTTGATGGGTGAGCAGGTGGACGGACGCGTTGATCAATATGCATTAGCCGCCACGGCTTTTCATATGCTCACCGGCACGCCGCTGTTTCAGCATTCCAACCCGGCCGTTGTGATCAGCCAACACCTCAACACTCCACCCCCGGCGATCGGCACCCGGCGCCCGGATCTGTCCGATCTGGGCCCTGTGTTTTCAAGGGCCTTGGCGAAGGCGCCCGACGATCGCTATCGCACCTGCGTGGAATTCGCCGACGCGTTCGCGCAGCAGCTGGGAATTGTGGCTGCCGAGACCGGCGCGATCGAGGCCACTGTGCCCGCGATTCCCGTGTCAGGACCGAAGCATCAAGCGCGGCCACAGCGACCATCCGACGGGCCTACGAAGACGCAATGGAGAATCACGGTCGCGCTACTGCTGACCATGACGGCCTTCGCGCTGGTCTTGTTGGTCCTGCACTTTATATGACCGTCAATTTAGATCAGGCCAATAACGACGACCGCCTCGCCGATTGCTTACCGATTTACCGCACAGATCTCTGAGCCGCGTCCGACCGCCCAAACGAAATCCGGCCGTTTGGACCGCGACTCCGATTCAAAACCGCTGGTTGGACGCCTGTCGTTTCAAAGCTGCGATTGGATGCAAGTGCACGTGTGCAGTTGACCCAACTTCGGCCGCTGGTGGCAACGTCAGCCGGTAGAAACCGGCCTCTTTTGTACGACGGCCCAGGTGAACATGGATGCCGCCCTTAGTCACTAACGTTGTCTCACTGACCTATGGCGATTCACCGCACGCCGTACCTTCCTGCGCCGCTTCTCACGTTGTCTGCGTTGATAGTCCCGATGCGCCGCGAACATGCGCCCAGCGGCTAGTTTGATGTGCGACCATTGCTGCTCAAGTTCTGTTGTCCAAAGTTGTTCAGCGCCAAGCGGTTTGTCGGCGTCTTGATACACGGCGAAGTCGCTGGTGTTCTCTTGCAGGATCGCGGTCACGTACTCGCCAAAGCTGTGCCCGTGTTCGTCTGGGACATCAAGCGTCGGCATCGGCCATCGGCAGCGTACCTCACCTAGGAGTGCCGCACCCCCGATCACCGGCCACCGGTGTAGCGCGGATCCCTTTTGGACTGAACACATTTGCTAATGGCCTGCTGTGTGTCTCAACGTTTCGCTTCGCAGGGTCGCTTACGAGGCGGCCCTTATCTGGCGGTTGCGGACTGCGTGACTCCTCGGTCTTGCCAGAAGTCCCTCGACAATTCGCGCCGCCGTGCGCGCGCGTCCCGGTCGGTGAAGTCGGCGATGCCGGCGGTGCCCGAAAAAGGAGTGATCGGGACTTCGAACGCAAGCGCACCCGAGATGTGCAGGTCGGCGCCCTTGTTCATGATGAACTTGGTGCGCCGCAGGGTGAGTGGGTGCTTCTTCAGCATCACCTGGCATAGCGCCTCGACCTCGGCAGTGAGGTCCTCGGGCGCGACGATCCGGTTGACGAGGTCGTAGCGTTCCGCGGTCGCGGCGTCGAATAATGCGCCAATTAGGTTCCACTCCTTGGCCTTACGTCGTCCGGCGAATCGCGGCAGCCGCGATGTGCCGCCCCAGCCCGGGGTGATGTCCCAGTCGATCTCGGGCATGCCCCAGCGGGACCGGTCGGTGGCGATGACGAAATCGCACACCAGCGTCAGTTCCAGCCCGCCGCCGGTGCAGACCCCGTCGATGGCGGCGACCGTGATCGGGGTCAGGTCCTCGATGATCTGCACGGTCTCCTGGTAGAGCCGCACCTGCCAGTACGGGTCCTCGGGTCCCCAGGTGTTGAACTCGGTGATGTCGTCGCCGGCACAGAACGTGTCGCCGGCGCCGCGCAGGATCAGGATGTGGCAGTCGCGGTCGTCGCGGACCTGCCGAACCGCGTGGTTCAGCTCGTCGGAGAGCACCCGGTCCAGGGCGTTGTGCTTGTGCGGCCGGTTCAATGTGATCGTGGTGATCGGGCCTGATCGGTCAAACAGCAGGTTCTGGTAGTCGGGCATCGTGGTTCCCTTCGCCGAGGTCAGTTACTTGCGTAACGAGACTTTATCCAGGGCAGTCTCGCTACGCAAGTAACAACGGATATCGTTGGCGGTATGCGCGCAATCTCCGGGCCGGCAGTGCTGGACTGCTCGGTGTTCGGTGCGGTAGAGACCATTGGCGACGCCTGGTCATGGATGGTGTTGAGCGAGGCGATCGTCGATGGCATCAGCCGGTTCGACGGATTCCAGCGCCGGCTGGGCATCGCACGGTCGACGTTGAGCCTACGGCTGACCCGACTCTGCGCGAACGGGCTGATGGAGCGCCACGGGCAGGAGTACCGACTCACCGAAATGGGCGACGACTTCCTCGCCTGCGTGATGACCGCGATGGCCTGGGGCGAGCGGTGGGGAAACGACGACGACGGCAACGTGCGGGTACGGGCATCCCACCGCGGGTGTGCCGAACGGATCCGCGGCGAACTGCGCTGTGGGCAGTGCCGCGCGTTAGTGCACGCCCGCGACGTGAGCTTTGACCGACGGCCCCTCCCGGTGGCCGAGCTGGCGCTGCGACGTCAGCGGACACCGGATCTGGCGCTGTTGCAGCGCGTGTGCCCGAGTTCGGTCGCAGCGACGCTGCGGGTGACCGGTGACCGTTGGAGTGCACTGCTGATACGCGAATCATTTTACGGATCAACACGATTCGACGAGCTTCAGCAGCGCTTGAGCATCGCCACGAACATCCTCACCCAGCGCCTGCGGCGTCTTGTCGACCTTGGCATCCTCACCAGGACTGCCTACCAGCAGCGACCCGCCCGCCACGAATACCGGCTGACCGACAAGGGTCTAGATCTCTACCCGGTGCCGTTGTCGATGCTGGCATGGGGCGACCAATGGGTCTTCGCTGGCCGGCCTCCGGTGCGGCTCACCCACGAGAAATGCCAGTGCCTGCTAACACCGATTCTGACCTGCAGCACATGCGCCGAACCAATCTCGCGCGCCGACATCGAGTTCTCGACGTTAGCAACGCCAGACGCTCAAGACACGAGCTGGCGTGGCTGGTGAAACAGACAGCAGTTGCATCCATCCAAGGACATGCACGCCAAGGATTGCGGTGCTACCGCTGGCGCGAGCAGCAACGCTGCGATGGGACCGTGGTGTGTACCTCGCCACGTGCCGCAAGTACGTGACAAACCCGGCGGCGCCGAACTGTTTCCACAAATGCTCACGCGCGCCCAAACGCACCCGCGCCCAAGCGCGGGCAGCACAACTCAACCGGGAACGCCGCCACAGCCGAGACCAGCGCCAGCGCAAACGCGACAAACGCAAATTCCGAAGCCACATGCGCGACATGCTGTTTCATCTTCAAACACGCACCCAGCACCAGCCCGGCGGGCTGTCCAAGCAGCCGCGGCGATCCTCATCTAGCTCCCTGCACGACCACTTAGC
>Ga0070711_100002603_pt1 | contig 10334 bp, 16 predicted proteins | sample LARL53metaG_FD_65452 | JGI IMG/M metagenome (GOLD analysis project Ga0070711, IMG submission 65452) | Corn, switchgrass and miscanthus rhizosphere microbial communities from Kellogg Biological Station, Michigan, USA - LAR L5-3 metaG | ecosystem: Host-associated > Plants > Roots > Rhizosphere ... | reverse complement strand
CGCCGAAAAAGTGAATAAACTGTTCGGTCCCGCTGTCCCCGCCTCGGCGCTCAACAAAGCCGTGCAGATAACAAACGTCCCGCATCGGGTCGACCTCGACGTCGAAGAACAGTTCGAGCTCGGCGACCGGAAAACTCACCGGCGCGCGGAGGTATGGTTTGCCGTCCGGCGTTGCGAGCAATCTCGCCCGGGCGTGGAATTTCTCCAAAGTGCCGGGTCCGATACCCGGGAATACGGTCTTGTCACCCTTCATGAAGCCGGCCGGGTTCATATCAGCCAGCTCACGCACCGAGCCGATGCACTCCTTCATCGCCTCGCGTTTCGACCGGCCGAGTTCCGGAATCAGGGTGAGGTCGTCCGCCGCCTCGAGCATTTTCTGACAAGCCGTGTACCACACACAGTTTTTGCAGGTGCCTGACGCATAGGCGGGCATCGTCTTAGTCGTTTCGCCAACAATGGCCCGAGCCGCCGAAAGGCAGTCTTTGTAATCATCCCACAGACGCCGCGGTTTTTTCTTTCCGCACAGCTCCATGAACTCGTATGCGACTTCCTCGCCGTGAATATCCCACACGAAGGCACGGCGACCGGCCGACCGGCCGATCTGTTCAAGGACGTCAGTGTAGAGCGCCAGCTGCATTGCGTAGTGTTTTTTCGGCTTGCCGTTGCCGTTATCGTCCGGCGCTTCCTCGCCGGCACCGGACTTGATATCGCCGGCGACGTAACCGCTGAGCTCCTTCCGCAGCAGATCGGGATCGCCCAACAAGTCCCCGGCACTGATACGCCCGCCGTAAATCAGTGCCTCCCCTCGATCCATCGCCTCCAGCGTCCGACGCTCCTTCTCGTCTCCGGCATATATCGACAGATCGAGAAAAGATTGGCCGTAGCCGGTCATCATGCTTTCTTCATGTGCAGCGCCGCGCTCCCACAGTAGCTGCACAAACGGACTTACGGCATCTCGCTTCGCCGGATCTGCAAACAGATCCATTGAAACCCGGTGCGGACAGTTCACAAGATCATAAAGCATCGACGCCGTGATCGGTGTCGCCTTCGTGACCGGCCGTGTCGCAGGGCTGTCCCTGACCACCTAAAACAATGACAATTATTGTCATCGCTACCATAGGTGGCAGTAATTACCAATTCATTGGTGCAATGTTATGATTGCACTAATCAGTTGTCCTATTTTCCCCTACAAGCGTCTCCGTTGCTGCCGTGCCTATCTCGGCATCGATCAAGACCCCGATGCCGTCAAAACCGTCGAGCTCGCATCCCGGAAACAGCGAGGTCGGATTTCGGTTTAAGACTGGCGACGGCATGGACCTTTTTGCGCCCCTACCGCTTTGCTGGCGACGACGTGGTTTACTGCGACCCGCCCAGCTGAGAGATTTTTGCTTCTATCGATGTCGGGTTTTTCCAATCCATTGTGTGCGCCGAAAGGAGGCCGACACGCTCGCGCATATCGGCCCCACGGATTAGCCAGATTGCGGACAGTTATCTATGCGTTCCCTCATGCCCCGATCCAGCCTTGGTTTGCCGGGTTTCTGCAACACCCCATGGAATGCATGAGGGCACCCGGCAATAGCACAAACCGGCCCGCTTTTGACAATCATCCTGCGCTGGCGCGGAAACGAAAGCTATAAAACCCGCACCTGTCATGTTTACCACTGCAAATCGAGGGGCCATGGTCGAGATTATCCGCTTGAGTGTTGAACCGATCACGACGCCCGATTATCCAGATCCCACTCCGATTGCGCGTTATGTCCGCTTCGGTGACGACTACGCCACCTTGTATCTCGAAGATGCGACGTGGAATGCATTGTGCCGGATTGCGCGTGAGCAGCGCCGTACGGTTGACGAGCTTTGCGCCGATATCGAAAACATTTGCGCTCCCGATGCCTCATTCTCCCAGGCCGCGCGCTACTATGTCTTCGACCACATCGCCGCGCAAATACCCGACCGCCTGTTGCCGCCTGAACTCCGCGACCTCCGACGCCATGGCTACCGTCGCACCATACAATGAATTTCCCGCCGCTGCCGAAGAGCTGAGACGCCAGGAATTTGCCCGCCTGGCTGATGCCGTCGTGCCGACACTGGAAAGCTTGCGATCGCTGACTCCAGCGCCGTTCCGAGCCGAAATTGCGCTGATGCTGCAGCGCCTCGGCTATGAAGTCCTCACCGACGCCAGCGCCGAAAAACTCCTCGTCACAAAAGACGGACGCAAGCACATCGTTGCGTGCGCCATGCCCGCCAATCCAGGCCCGACCGAAACCCGCGATCTCGCCCATCTTCACGCCGCCATTGTCGCTGACAGGGCTCACAGCGGCTTCTATGTCACCTCCCGCAGTTTCACGCCGGACGCCGTGGAATACGCTGAGACTGCGCCGATCAAGCTGGTCGACGGCGCAAAGCTCATCGCTTCCATCAAGCTCAACAAGGCTGACGCCGTATTAGGGGTCACCTCACGATTTGCTCAAAATCGTACGCTAAGCGGCCTCGGATAGGAACGCAGCCGGAACTTCGCGCAGTGGCCGGAAGCCGGTGGAGTCATCGGTCGCCGGCCAGACATAATCACCGGTCAGGGCGATGTGCTCCCACCCGAGAGGTGCGACGTGGGCGAGGAGAGTATCAGGAATAACGATCCCTTGCGCACGGAGATGCTGGATAGCACGGTCGAGATAGACCGTGTTCCAATGCACGATTGCGGCGGTGATAAGGCTCAAACCGGACGCTCGGAAGCTCTGGTTCTCAAAAGTGCGGTCGCGGATTTCGCCCTGACGGTGAAAGAAGACCGCACGCCGCAGGGAATTGCTGGCCTCGCCTTTGTTAAGCCCGGCATGGCTGCGCTGACGCAGGTCGGGATCGGACAACCACTGCAGAGTGAACAGCGTGCGTTCGATGCGGCCGAGCGCCCGCAGGGCGCGCGAGAGCGCATTGCCAGCGCCTGCCGCAGCGAGCTTGCGCAGGATGACAGACGGCATGACCGAACCGACCTCGATTGAGGCCTTGGGGCGCATGAGTCCCATCCATTGGCTGGTAATCGCTGCCTGTTCAATCGTATCGCCGATCAGCGGTTCAAGCAGAGGATAAGTGCTGGGCTTCTCGATCGCGTACACCTTGCGCTCCTTCAGATCCTTGATGCGGGGCGCAAAGCGAAAGCCTAGCAGATGACAAAGACCAAACACGTGATCTGTTGCACCGGCGGTATCGGTGTAGTGCTCGGCGATACGCAGATCGGTCTGGTGCGCATGATGGTGCAGCCCGTCGAGAACGTAAGGCGCCTCACTCATTGTTGCCGCGATCACTCTGGTGTGGAATGGTCCGTATCGGCCGGACACATGCGTGTAGAGGACAACGCCGGGATCGATGCCGTACTTTGCGTTGACAGCGCCACCAGGTCCTGCACGGCCGCCGGCGCGGAAATACTGGCCGTCCGAGGATGAGGTCGTCCCATCATCGTCCCAGATAGCCGCCATTGGGTGTTTGTGGTGCGCATTGATGATGGAGGCACGCCCGGCGACATAATTGTCGTCGCTGATGTGCCATTGCGCGACGTTGACCAGGTGGTGATAGCTCAGGCCATGTGAGGCATCGGCCATGCGCGATAGGCCGAGGTTGGTTCCGTCGGCGAGGACTGCCGCCAGCAGCGCTGCTTTGTCGGTGGTTGGGTTACCGGTACGCAGATGGGTGAAGCGATCGGCAAATCCGGTCCATGCATCGACGTCGCCCAAGACCTCCGTGATCCTTGCCCTTGGCAGCATTCTGTAAAGCCGAATGGCAAGATCGCGCGCCGCATCAGGAACGGTTGGCTTGGTGCGAGCAATATAGAGGTTGCCGTCCTCGATCTCGACGCCGTCGAGGCCTTGTCGTAATATTCGTGCCAAAAGTGCCGATCTGAAAAACGATTGATTTCAATTAGTTGCGCAGCGGTATGCGCGGCAACCTATTGATATTATGAGATAGTCAGCTTTTTCATAGCGATACGCGCCCCGGCGGTCGATTGCGGCGGGTGTCGCTGGCGACGCGGCTGGCCGTGGCGCAGTGCACCCGGAAGATGCGAGCCATATCGGGGCTGGCGCGGCCGGCGGCGAGCATGGCGAGAATCTCGGCCCGTTTGAATAACCGTATAGGGCAATATCGGCTGCCGCCCGCTCGAGCGGACGGCAAGGCCGAGATCATTGGAGCGCGCCATTCCGGACCCTTTAGCCAGCCCGATAAAAAAGGCGCCGATCAATCAGTGGGAACATCGCTATCTCGGTGAGGAGCGGTTTCCCGAGACGCTGTCAGCGCTTGAGATCGAGCACTTCTTCACGCTCGACGAGAGTGAACTTGCCTCGGTTCGGGAACGGCGCGGCCCCCTGAACCGGCTGGCGCTCGCTCTCCACGTCGGTTTCCTCAAGATGACCGGCGGAACGCTCAACTCCGTGGAGCTCATTCCGCCGGAGATCCTCGATCATCTCGGTCGCCAACTCAATTGCGTGCCACCGCGGATTGCCTCGATCCGGGCGTTCTACCGCCGGCGTCGCCGGACCCTGTTCGAGCACCATGCCTCGGCACTCCGGCTGCTCGGACGCAGCGAACTCACGCTGCATGCCGAACGTGGGCTCGTAGCCTATCTTCGTCGGGAAGCGGCCGCCGTCTTCGACCAGGCCGAGCTCATGGCGCGCGCCCGTTCGTGGCTGGTCGAGCATCATTACTTGCTGCTCCGCGAGCGCGACATCCGGCGCCTGGTGATCGCCGCGCGGCGGCATCACGAGCAGGCCCTGTTCAAGCTGATCGCGGCCGCCTTGCCGGCTGACCGGGAGAGCTGGGTGACACGCCTTCTGGCGATCCGGGCGGAAGGCTGATCTATGCCGGCCGTGTCGGCTCCGGCATCGGCAACGCCGAGCTCGAGCGGTTGTGGCGGCGGCTGCAGCCGCTCGCGAACGACACCATGCCGCTCGATGCGCCGCCGCCGCGCGGCAGCCGTTTCGGATCGCCCCTGGTCCTCAGCCGCGTGCATTGGGTGCGGCCCGAGCTGGTCGCGGAGGTCAAGTTCCTGGCCTGGACCGAAGACAATCTTCTGCGGCAGGTCGTCTATGAAGGGCTGCGGGAAGACAAGCCGGCAAGAGAGGTGCGGCGGGAGGTGCCCCGCATGAAATCCGGCGGGACGACGTAGCGTCCTGGCGGCTATATCATCACGGCGACACCAAACACGCCGCGCAACAAGATCCACAGCGCGCTTGTGACCCCGTTTATCTCGTACGACACGAACAGGCTGAGGCCCCGCATGATCGACTGGAGCATCGATTGGCGCGAGTGGTTCGACATCCAGGAACCGGACAGCGCCGCCATGATCGACTGGTCAGTGGCGCGCCGAGTGGCTAGGTGCGCTCAGTTTTCGGGTACGGCGAACCGTCCTTATGACGAAACGTCCTTACTCCATCCGGACCGGACTTCAACTCCAAGTCGATGTCCGGATAAGTGACTTCGTCGCCTGGCGTGCGGTCTCCCACGACCAGAAAGGCTGCATCGTTGTCGGTCGCATTCAGGAAGTGATGACCATCGCCAGTGCCTGCCGGGAATGCGATGCAGGTGCCTGGCCCGACCGTCTCGCGTCCCGCGTCGGTGACGAGGACGAATTTACCCTCGACGATGTAAACGAACTCATCCTGTTTCGTGTGGGAGTGCCGGGCCGAAGATTGGCCGCCCGGCTCGACACGTACGAAGTTGACGCCGTAGTTCTTGAGCCCACCGTGATCGCCGAGACGCCTGTTCCAGCGTTTGCGCTGGGTGTCACGAAATGGCGCCGGATAGCCCGATGAATTACTCTCTGGTAAATCTGTTGGCCTGAATACCTTGGACCCTCTCGACATAGGCATGCTCCTCGGTAGTTCGCCAAATGGCGCTATAGCAGGTTCATTGCTGCCCGTTATCAACGGGGCTTAGCGAACATTGCTCAGTTATGAGTACGCGGCCTAAGCCGCGCCGCCGCCGGCAATGTGTTATACCGCCGGGTGAGTGAGCCTGTCCCGCGTGTGAATAGAGGCATACCGCCCGAACCGCCGCCCTCATAAACCGGCGGGGAGGAATGATGTATGCATCGGAGCCGAGCGCTGGAGCGCACAGGCTCACTTTCCGTTTATAGACAGCCGCCGCACGGTGCCTTGCCCGCCTCGCCGTGCTATATTTGGTATTACGGTCGCCCTAATGCCCGCGACCCGCCAAGTATTTGAAACACCCGATTTGCTTATCCTTCGAAGTTAAACACGCCCTGCCCGGCTCCTCTTCTTGTCGCCCGCAGCGAACCGTTCGATCGTAACTTTGCGGGCCCTTCGATAATGCCCCGCTTATGCGACACATTTCTGGCCCATCCGCAGGGCCGACCTACCAGGAAGCAGAGGACGGCGGAATTAGCAGCCGGTCGCCGCCAAATCCTTAGCAACAGACGGGCCTTGTGGTCCCGGAGGCTACCGCGCGACTGGAGCGCTTCGATCGATCAGGACCTTCGCGCATTTCGTCGGGCGCAAGCCAATCATGGCGTTCCCCCTCGCCTCGTGACGGTAATCCCCTGTAGAAAGGCGGCGGAAAAAGAGACGCAGCATGAGCCGCATCGATATCTTCAACCACGTCATGCCGAGTGCCTATCTCGAGGCACTCAAGCAGCATTCGCGCGATCCCGGCATTGTCCGGCGCATGACGAGCCTCCGGATGCTCTGGGACATCGAGGCGCGGGTGGAGATGCTGAAGCAGTGGCCCGACCTTAAGCAAGTGCTGACCTTGGCGGTTCCGAGCCCGGAATTGTTGAGCGGCCCCGAGCTCTCGCCCGAGCTGGCACGGCTCGCCAACGACGGCATGGCCGAGATGTGCCGCAAGTGGCCGGATAGATTTCCGACTTTCGCGGCCTCGTTGCCGATGAACAACGTCGCCGCAGCGGTGGACGAGATGGACCGCGCCATCGGCACGCTCGGCGCGTGCGGGGTGCAAATTCTCACCAGCGTCAACGGCCGCGCGCTCGACGATCCCGAATATTGGCCCATCTTCGAGCGTGCTACCAAGGCGCATGGCGTCGCCATTTGGATGCACCCGTTCCGCCCGGGTAGCCGCGCCGACTATCCTGACGAGGCGGCGTCGAAATACGAGGTTTGGCAGGTGCTCGGTTGGCCGTTCGAGAGCAGCGTCGCCATGGCACGCATGGTGTTCGCGGGATTCTTCGAGCGTCTCCCCGGTCTCCGCATCATTACGCATCATTGCGGCGGCATGATCCCGTATTTCGCCGGTCGCGCCGAGACACTCTGGGCGCAGCTGGGCAGCCGCAGCGCCGATGCGAGCGAGGCCGACGTTCTGACGCGCCTCACCAAAAAACCCGTCGAATACCTAAAGATGTTCTATGGCGACACGGTCTTGGGTGGTTCCGCTTCGGCGCTGCGCTGCGGACTCGAATTCTTCGGCGCGGATCGCATCGTGTTCGCGAGTGATTGCCCGTTCGATCCCGAGGGTGGGCCGATGTTTATCCGCGAAGGCATTCGCTCGGTCGAGGAGCTGGGCTTGAGCGAGGAGGTGAAGCGGCTGATTTATGAGGTCAACGCGGAGAGGCTGCTCACGCCGCTCAACGATACATAGATCGGTCGCCCGCACCTCTCGCGGAAAGATGCGCAGGGGATCTAAGGTCGTTGCAGCCTCTGCTCTTGGGAAGAGTATCAGCGCGATGATCGAGACTCCGCCCGGCTAGGGCGTCTTTGACAGGCTGCGCGGTCCTGGCACAGCTTTGATGCCATGACCGAAGATCCGCCACCCCGGCGGCCGCTGACCGCCGAAGATGTCGTCCGGCGCATTGCCGCCGAGTGCGCCTTTATCAGCGCCAATGGCGAAGTCGGCATCCGGCTGCGGCCGGCCGCAGCACTTGTGCGCCAGTATGGCGATCAGTTCCGAAGGGTGCCGCCGCGACGGCGGCCGCGGACGCCGAAGAGCCCCGGGCTTCTTTGACAGCGCCGTGACGCACTGGCAGAAGCATGGACATGCCGTTCCGCGAAACTGCGAAGAAAAGAGACACGGACAAGCCTGAACGCCGTCAATTCACGCGCGTTCCCAGAAACACCCGCACAAAGGTCGTCGCGGCTCTCGAGGCCGATCCCGACACCGAGCGCGTCGCCAGGACGTTTGGTCTCAAACGCGTGACGGTCTGGCACATCGGCAAGGCCGCAGGCATCCAATTTTCAGGAAGGCGTATTGCTACGGACAAGCGCGCGAAAATCGTCGCTGCGCTCAAGGCTAATCCAAACGGCAGACAGGTCGGCAGACAAGTCGGCGGTGTTAGTCATGCCACGGTTTGCAACATCGCCAGAGCCGAAGGCATTTCACTCGCCAAAGCCCCGCACGGCCGCTGACCGCCGAAGATGTCGTGCGCCGAATTGCCTCCGAATGCGCCTTTGTCAGCGCCAATGGGCGAAGTCGGCATCCGGCTGGGGCCGGCCGCCGCCCTTGTGCGCCAGTATGGCGATCAGTTCCGAAGGGCGCCGCCGCGACGGCGGCCGCGCGCGCCGAAGACCCCCTCCTCTCTTTTTGACTCTGGTTTCCGCCTGGTGCAGTCTTCCCAAATTTAAAAGACGATTCGGGAGGACAAATGAATGCTCAAGAAATAACCACGAAACCGATTACAACACCCGAATATCCCGATCCGAAGGAGGTCCGCCGTTTTATCAACGACGAATACGGCTTTTACAGCTACGATTACGTTTTCCTCGAAGACGCCACCTGGAATGCTCTTTGCCATATCGCGCGTGACCAGGGCTGCACGGTCGACGAGCTCTGCTCTCACATCGACCTGAATTTCGCCCGCGGCGACGCGCCGTTTGCGTCTGCCGCCCGCGCTTATGTGTTGCACACGATCGGCGAGCACACGGCCGACCTGGGCGAGTTACCGCCTCTGTTGCGTGATTATCTCGGCGGTTTCGCCGCGGGCGCGGCAGAATGACGGAACACCCGCGCAGCATCGCCCCAAGTGACCTGCCGCGGCTGGCGCCGAAATTGAAACAATACCTGCGCAGCCCGCTTCCGGCCTGGCCCGACATCGCCGATGCCGCCGACAGGCTGCGCAGCGATCTCGGCATCCCGAAATCGCTCTGGGAAGAAGCGTGTGTTGTCATGGGCCGAGAGCAGGCGGCCGTCGCGGTCGCCGTGATCACGACGAAGGAACCCGAAGAGGTCGGAAATCCCGGCGGTTATTTCCGCGGCATGCTGGCCAAGCACATCGCCGGGGAACTCGCTCTCGAGCGCACCGTCTGGCGCCTGCGACAGGACATCGATCAGAAGCGGTACACGGCCGACGCAAGTCTAGTTACGGCTGCGGGGAGCATCCCATGACTCCTGCCTTTTCCGCTCATGACCCCGGCAAACGCGAATCCACGGTGGACTTTCAGGCCCGCTGCAATGATTGAAGCCAACGATAACGCAAGGACAAATCCTGGCACGCAGCCGATGATCGCCGATCGCATCGACCCTGCGGCGCGTCAGCTGCGGCAGATGCTCGACGCCCTCATCCAGCACCGGGCCGTGCAAGCCAATACCGAATCCGAAGACAGGCTCAAAAGCCTCGACCAGATCCTGGCCATCATGCCGCTGCCTCCCCTCTGGCTTACGCGGATGAAGGCCGCCGCCGGGGACGGTATCGAACAATCCCTGCTTGCTTCGATCCGCGAGGAAGGCTGGCGGGCTTTCGCCCAAGGCGGGCTTCGTGCGATGCGTCAGCTCGCCGACCGGGCCTCCGGCGAGGATGACCGCCGGCTAACCATCCTTGACCATCAATGGGACGGCGTCGGCACCGACAGCCGCGGCCGCTGGGTCTGCTAGCAGTCCCCATGATTGAAACCGGCAAAATGGGCAATTCAGGACGTACTACCATGCAGCGCCTCCTAGGAGGTCATCGCCCCGGTCCCGCATCAGAAGCACATCGTCGATGTCGCGGGCTCATGTACTGGCGCAGATTGTACTGGCCGGGAAGGGCGAAAACACGGTGCCGCAGCTGCGCCTCGATCTCTGATCGCCGGCTGCGCCTTTCGATTGCGAAGCCTCTAATCGTGCATGACGTCCGCGTAAGTCCCCGAATATCTCAAGGTTTCGCCTGCATGCCCTGCAAAAAGCGAAGCGGGTTGAGCGGACCAATGGGGATCAGTTCGAAGCTCATCATATGGGCCTTACCCAGGGGCAGCTTTTCGAGCATTTCGTGAGCGACGGCCGGATCGGTCACGTTGATGATGAACGCCACGCCCGGCTTTCCCTGGAGCGAGTACCACTGCTCGATCTTGCCATCGAGGTAGAGGTCGACAGTTTCCCGAACTTCCTCCGGCAGGACGGCAAACACC
>Ga0070711_100002600_pt1 | contig 10342 bp, 7 predicted proteins | sample LARL53metaG_FD_65452 | JGI IMG/M metagenome (GOLD analysis project Ga0070711, IMG submission 65452) | Corn, switchgrass and miscanthus rhizosphere microbial communities from Kellogg Biological Station, Michigan, USA - LAR L5-3 metaG | ecosystem: Host-associated > Plants > Roots > Rhizosphere ... | reverse complement strand
GACCTTCGACAATGGCGCACCGCTGCTGGAAATCTTCCTGTTCGATTTCAAGGGCGATCTGTATGGCGAAACCCTCGACGTCGCCTTCATCGGCTTCATCCGCGAGGAGCTGAAATTCGACGGCATCGAGGCACTGATTCGCCAGATGGACGACGATAGCGCCCGCGCGCGGGCGCAACTGGCTGCGGCGCCGGGCGCCTTCCCAAAGCTGGGAAAGCTGGGCTGAACGCACAGCGAGGGCTTTGCGAATGGGCCGGTGGCTGCTATGGAGAGCCCCCATGTTTGCGCGGCGCATCATAAGGATTAGCTGCCCGGCTTCCGCCTGAGCTCCTCCGCTCGGCGCAAGTCCGGGACCCTCCTCGTCCACCCGCGAGTGATCGCGTATTCCGCGCCCTTTCCGAGCCAGTACACCTCATGTCCGAGAAGCCGCAAAAGTCCGACACGACAGACTATTCGAAAACCCTGTTCCTGCCGCAGACGGATTTCCCGATGCGCGCAGGGCTGCCGCAACGCGAGCCGGAGATCCTGAAGCGCTGGCACGCGATCGATCTCTATCGCCGGCTGCGCGACACTTCGAAAGGCCGCGCCAAATTCGTGCTGCATGACGGCCCGCCCTATGCCAACGGCAACATCCATATCGGCACGGCGCTGAACAAGATCCTCAAGGATCTCGTCACCAAGAGCCAGCAGATGCTGGGCTTCGATTCCAACTACGTGCCGGGCTGGGACTGCCACGGCCTGCCGATCGAGTGGAAGGTCGAGGAAGAGAACTATCGCTCCAAGGGCAAGCAGAAGCCCGACTTCCGCGATTCGGCTGCCATGGTGGCGTTCCGCAGGGAATGCCGGGCCTATGCCACGCATTGGCTCAACGTGCAGCGCGAGGAGTTCAAGCGGCTCGGCGTGGTCGGCGACTGGGACCACCCCTACGCCACGATGAGCTATCCCGCCGAAGCACAGATCGCGCGCGAGTTAATGAAGTTCGCCGCCAACGGCACGCTGTATCGCGGCTCCAAGCCGGTGATGTGGAGCGTGGTCGAGAAGACCGCGCTCGCCGAAGCCGAGGTCGAATATGAGGATTACACCTCGGATGCGATCTGGGTGAAGTTTCCGGTCCGCGAGGCCAGGCTTGTCGACGTCGACGAGCAGGCCACCGAGCAGGACCTGCAAGGACTTCGCGAACTCGTCGAGGATCTCAAGTCCAGTTCGCTGGTGATCTGGACGACGACGCCCTGGACCATTCCGGGCAATCGCGCCATCAGCTTCGGCGAGCACGTCGAATATGGCCTGTACGAGGTCGAGGATGCACCCGAGGGCAACTGGGCGAAGCGAGGTGATCGCTACGTCCTTGCCGACAAGCTGGCGGAAGACGTTTTTCGCCAGGCCCGCGTCACGAGCTTCAAGAAACTTCGCAACGTCGCGTTCGAGGCAGGCGCGGCCAACGTGATCGTGGTCTGCGATCATCCGCTGAGATCGCAAGGCGGCTACGATTTTCCTGTTCCCCTGCTGCTCGGCGATCACGTCACCGACGACGCCGGGACCGGCTTCGTGCACACGGCACCCAGTCACGGCCGCGAGGACTTTGACGTCTGGATGCTGAATGCGCGCTGGCTCGAGCAGGACGGCATTTCCACTGCGATCCCCTACACCGTCGACGAGAACGGCGCCTTCACCGAGCAGGCGCCCGGCTTTGCCGGCAAGCGCGTCATCAACGACAAGGGCGACAAGGGCGACGCCAACGATGCGGTGATCTCTGCCCTGGTCACCGCAGGCAATCTGATCGCGCGCGGGCGGCTCAAGCATCAATATCCGCATTCCTGGCGCTCCAAGAAGCCGGTGATCTTCCGCAACACGCCGCAATGGTTCATCGCGATGGACAAGGATATTGCGGATAACGGCACGGCCAGGCCCGACGACACGCTGCGGGCGCGGGCGCTGCAAGCGATCTCCGTGACGCAATGGGTGCCGGCCTCGGGACAGAACCGCATCACCGGCATGATCGAGGCGCGGCCCGACTGGGTGATCTCGCGCCAGCGCGCCTGGGGCGTGCCGATCGCCGTGTTCGTGCGCGAGAACGGCGACGGGTCTGCCGAGATCCTCAAGGACGAGACGGTCAACGCGGCGATCGCGGCGGCGTTCGAGAGCGAAGGCGCGGATGCCTGGTACGCCGAGGGCGCGCGCGAGCGCTTCCTCGGCTCGCGCGCCAACGAGGACTGGCAGAAGGTCGACGACATCTGCGACGTCTGGTTCGATTCCGGCTCGACGCATGCCTTCGTGCTGGAGGATGCCGTGCACTTCCCCGGCCTTGCCGGGATCAAGCGCAAGGTCGATGGCGGCGCCGACACCGTGATGTATCTGGAAGGCTCCGACCAGCACCGCGGCTGGTTCCACTCCTCGCTGCTGGAGAGCTGCGGCACGCGCGGCCGCGCGCCTTACGACATCGTGCTGACCCACGGCTTCACGCAGGACGAGCACGGCCGCAAGATGTCGAAATCGCTCGGCAACACCATCGAGCCGCAGGCGGTCATCAAGGAATCCGGCGCCGACATCCTCAGGCTGTGGGTCGCGGCGGCTGACTATACAGACGACCAGCGCATCGGCCCGGAAATCCTGAAGAACACGGTCGAGACCTACCGCAAGCTGCGCAACACCATCCGCTGGATGCTCGGCACGCTGCATCATTTCACGGCCGACGACGAGGTCGCGCCCGGCGACATGCCCGAGCTGGAGCGGCTGATGCTGCACCAGCTCGCCGAGCAGGATCAGGTCGTGCGCAAGGCCTATGAGACCTTCGACTACAAGACCGTGGTCGCCACGCTGTCGGCGTTCATGAACACCGAACTGTCGGCGTTCTATTTCGACATCCGCAAGGACGCGCTGTATTGCGACCCGATCTCCTCGGTCGCGCGAAAGGCGGCACTGACCACGATCGACGTCATCTGCGATGCGATCCTGAAATGGCTCGCGCCGATCCTGAGCTTCACCTGCGACGAGGCTTTTGCGATGTACTGGCCGGGCGATTGTCCGTCGGTGCATCTGTTGACCTTCCCGGTCAATCTCGGTGAATTCCGTGACGCTGCGCTCGCAGCGAAGTGGGACACGATCCGCAATGTCCGCCGGGTCGTCACCGGCGCGCTGGAGCTGGAGCGGGCGGCCAAGAACATCGGCTCGTCGCTGGAGGCCTCGCCGGTCATCTATGTCGCGGACCGAAAGCTGCTTGCGACGCTGTTCGACGTCGACCTCGCCGAAATCTGCATCACCTCGAACTACGAGGTGAGAGAGGGCGAGGCGCCGGCCGGCGCGTTCCGGCTGGACAACGTGCCTGATGTCGCCGTCGTGGTCGAGAAGGCGCAGGGTACCAAGTGCGCGCGCTCCTGGAAGATCCTCCCGACCGTGGGCGAGGATGCCGAATATCCCGATGTCTCGCCGCGGGACGCACGCGCACTACGCGAATGGAGGGCGCTGCATGAGCCCACCGCGGCGCCCGAGCCGCGCGAGGCGGTCATTGCACCGTTCGAACGCGCACCGCCGATCGTCCCGCAGAGCCCTGCTCAGGTCGAGGAGACCACCATCGCCGCGGTCGACACCACGCCTCCCGACGATGAGCCCGCTGCAGCGCCGGTCGAGCCACCCCCGGCGCCGCGGAAGCGCGCGCCGAAACCGGCGGTGCGGGACGAGAAGCCTGCACACGCCGACGCCGAGCCTTCCGACGACGCCACGGAGGAGGTCGCGCCACCGCGCAAGCGCGCCGTGAAGTCGAAGAGCGGCAACAAGTCCGCCAGGCAGACGGCCGCGAAGAAGGGCGGAGAGAAGCCGGCTGCGAGCAAGGCCAAAGCGACGGCGAAGGCCGCCAAGAAGGCGACGAAAAAGAAGCCCGCAGAGAAAAAGAAACCCGCAGAGAAGAAGGCCGCCGCGAAAAAGGCTGCCAAGAAGGCGAAGCCATCGAAGACAAGATCCGCAAAGCGCGCGGGCTCCACGTCGAAAGCGAAGCAGCCGGCCGCGGCGAAAAAGGCCAAAAATCGGAAGAAGACGAGGTAACGACCGGGCATGGCGGCGCGCTTCAACCATCTTCTGCCGATTGGCGCGCTCGCCGCCCTCGTGACGCTTGTTCTCGACCAGGCCTCGAAATACTGGCTGCTCAACGTGCTCGACATCGCCGAGCGCGCTCCGGTGCGCGTCACGCCGTTTTTCGACCTGGTGCTGCAGCGGAACATCGGGATCAGTTTTGGCCTGCTGCAGAACGACAGCCCCGCCGCCCAGTTCGGCCTGATGCTGGTCAAGGTGGTCGCTGTGATCGCGCTCGCGATCTGGATGGCCCGCTCACAGACGATCCTGGCCACCATTGCGCTTGGGCTGATCATCGGCGGGGCGATCGGCAACGCCATCGACCGCATCGCCTACGGCGCGGTGGTCGATTTCGCCCTGTTCCATATCGAGATCGCCGGAAAAACCTATACCTGGTACGTGTTTAACCTCGCCGATACGGCCATCGTTGCCGGGGTGGCGGCGCTATTGTATGATTCCTTTATTGGGATACCCGCCGCAAAAGCGCCCTGATCCCGGCAGATACGGTCCCCTCTTGAGCGGGTGCATGGCTTAACTTAAGAGGGCGCTTAGACCGCAGTGTTTCGGCGATCCGTTGGTGTCTCTTGGAACGGGTAGAGCGATGCGCAAGACCGAGAACAAAGGCTTGATGATTCGAAAATCCTCGACGTCCGCGCGCGCGGTGCGGTTTGCCGCAGCTGCGGTCGGCATTGGCCTGTTGATGGCCGCGGGTGTGGCAAGGGCCCAGGACGCCGACGAGGACGACGACAAGACCTTCGAAGAGAAAATCATCGAAGGCATCATGCACGGCATCGGCGGGACCAATATGGAAAACCGCGGCATCGACTACCGCGAGCGCTCGCCGCTCGTGGTGCCGCCGAAGCTCGACCTGCCGCCACCGGCCTCGGCCACGCAGGCCAGCGCGCCGCCGAACTGGCCGAAGGATCCCGATGAGGCCCGTCGCAAGGCGGCCGTCGAGGCACGCAAGAAAGAAAAGAAGAATCCTGCCGCGGACGCCCGTCCGCTGTCGCCGGATGAGTTGAACTCGGTGCGCACCAGGCCGACGAAGAGCGCCGAGAGCACCGATTCGGTGCGACCAGGCGACACCAATGCCCGGCCACTGAGCCCGTCCGAGCTTGGCTTCGAAGGCAGGTTCAGCGATCTGTTCGGCGGCGGTAAGCCCGAGAAAAAGGAGTTCAAGGGCGAGCCGACGCGGGATTCGCTGGTTCAGCCGCCGACCGGCTACCAGACACCGTCGCCGAACTTCGCCTATGGAACGGGACCGAAGGAATCGCTGAACAAGCGTTACGACCCCGCCCGCGGCGAGTATGGCGAATAGCCCGCGCGTGCGTGCCGAGCAAACCGCACAAGAGCCGTATCGAAATCACTCGGATTTGCGCCGCATGCAGCAGCTTCATGCGGCCACGACAGTGTGGACTTGAGATTGACAGCGCTGGTTGCAAGCGCCGGCAGATTGTGAATGCGAGCGGGACTGCGGCGCGCACCCGTCTCCCGACTTCGTGACAGTCAGCGTCGGCGGCATTGTGTACGATGCTGCACTGCGTCTTGCGTCATTTGCTCCGGCAACCAACCAAAGGTCGCAATGCCCATCAAACGTTTTGTGACATCCGCTCTCATTGCGTTCGCCTCGGCGTTCGCTTCTTGCTCAACCGGTAGCTTCGCCCAGACCAGCGTCACGTCGGACCCGCCAGCGACCTTCACGCTTGGCAACGGATTGCAGGTCGTGGTCATCCAGGATCATCGCACGCCTGTCGTGACGCAGATGATCTGGTACAAGGTCGGTTCCGCGGATGAAACGCCGGGCAAATCGGGACTTGCGCATTTTCTCGAACATCTGATGTTCAAGGGCACGGCAAAGCATCCCGCCGGCGAATTTTCCGAGACGGTGCTGCGCGTCGGCGGCAGCGAGAATGCATTCACCTCCATCGATTACACCGGCTACTACCAGCGCGTCGCGCGCGAGCAACTGGCCACCATGATGGATTTCGAGGCCGATCGCATGACCGGCCTCATCCTCAAGGATGAAAACGTGCTGCCCGAGCGCGACGTCGTGCTCGAGGAATACAACATGCGGGTCGCCAACAGTCCCGATGCCCGTCTCAACGAACAGATGATGGCCGCTCTCTATCTCAATCATCCCTATGGCCGCCCCATCATCGGCTGGCACCATGAGATCGAGCAGCTCAATCGCGAAGATGCGCTGGCGTTCTACAGGCGCTTCTATGCTCCGAACAACGCCACCCTGGTAATTGCGGGCGACACCGACGCCGCCGAGGTCCGGCCTCTCGCCGAGGCCACATTCGGCAAGATCGCCGCCCAGCCCTCGATCCCTGCAAGGCGCGTCCGTCCGCAGGAGCCGGAGCCGGTTGCGCCGCGCACCGTGACGCTGTCCGATCCGCGTGTCGAACAACCGGGCGTCAGGCGATTTTATCTCGTGCCGTCCGCCACCACGGCGGCCCCGGGGGAGAGCGCGGCGCTCGAGGTGCTGGCCCAGTTGATGGGCTCAGGCAGCAACTCCTATCTCTACCGCGCGCTGGTGGTCGACCGTCCACTCGCGGTCAATGCCGGCGCGGCCTATTCCTCGACCTCGCTCGATGCGACCCAGTTCTCGATTTCCGCTTCGCCGAAGCCGGGTGTCGCCTTTGCCGATGTGGAGCGGATCGTCGACGACGTAATTGCAGGTCTTGCGCAAAACCCGCCGCGCGCGGAGGACCTCGAGCGGGTGAAGACCCAGCTCATCGCGGAAGCGATCTACGCCCAGGACAACCAGGCCACCCTGGCGCGCTGGTACGGCGGCGCGCTCACCACCGGTCTCAGCATCCAGGACATCCGCAGCTGGCCGGACCGGATCCGCGCCGTGACCGCCGAACAGGTCAGCGCGTCAGCGCAAAAATGGCTGGACAAGAAGCGTTCCGTCACCGGCTATCTGATCAAGGATGTGACCGCGAAGCACGAGGAGAAGCGTTCGTGAAGACCAATCCGAGCTTCGCGCGGCACATCGCCGCGATGGCCATCCTGCTCGCGACTGCGCTGCTGCCCGCCACGCCCTTGCAGGCTGCGGCAAAAATCCAGCATCTGATCTCGCCCGGCGGCATCGAAGCCTGGTTCGTGCAGGATGCCACCGTGCCGCTGATCGCGATGGAATACGCCTTTGCGGGCGGCGCCGCCCAGGATCCCGCCGATAAGCCGGGCGTCGGCAATCTGGTCGCCGATCTCCTGGATGAGGGTTCGGGAGATCTCGATTCCAAGACCTATCACGAGCATCTCGAGCGCCGTGCCATCGAGCTGGGCTTCAGCGTGTCGCGGGACACCTTTCGCGGATCGCTGCGCATGCTCCGCGACAACAAGGAGGAGGCTTTCGAGCTCTTGCGGATGGCGCTGACCTCGCCGCATTTCGACAAGGACGATCTCGAACGCATCCGCTCCCAGATCATGTCCGACCTGCGGCGCGAAACCACCAGTCCCTCGTCGCTGGCCGGCCGAAAATTGCTGGAACTCGCCTTCGGCAGCCATCCCTATGGTCATCAGGCCTCCGGCACGCTGGACAGCGTTCCGACCATCACGACCGACGATCTGAAGGCCTATAAGAGCCGCATCATCGCCAGAAACACGCTGAAGATCGCCGTGGTCGGCGACATCGACCCCGGCACGCTCGGCAAGCTGTTGGATCTGACTTTCGGCGGCCTGCCAGCCAAGGCGGACCTCACTCCGGTTGCCGACATCGTCGCGGCAAAACCTCCGCAACACGCCTTCATTCCGCTCGACGTGCCACAAACGGTGATCAGCTTCGGCAGCCCCGGAATCACGCGCAATGATCCGGATTTCATGGCCGCCTATGTGGTCAACCAGGTGCTGGGCGGCAGCGGCTCGTCATCGCGGCTCTACCACGAAGTTCGCGAGAAGCGCGGGCTCGCCTATTCCGTCTATGGCGCGCTCGCCTGGATGCAGCACTCCGCACTGTTCATCGGCAACACCGGCACACGCGCCGACCGCGCCGGCGAAACATTGCGCGCAATCGAGCAGGAGGTGCGCCGGATCGCCGAGGACGGCCCCACCCAGGACGAGCTGGACCAGGCAAAATCCTATCTGAAGGGCTCGCAGATGCTGCAGCTCGACACCTCCGCGAAGCTCGCCCAGGCGCTCCTGCAGTATCAGCTCGACAGGATGCCGATCGACTACATCGAAAAGCGCAACACCATGATCGATGCCGTGACGCTGGATGACGCGAAGAAGGCCGCCCGGCGCCTGTGGGGCCAGGACCTCCTCACCGTCGTGGTCGGCCGGGCCCCGCAGGCCGTCGCGCAGCCGGCGGCTGCAACCGCACCGGTCAAGGCGGATTGAGATCAACCTCCACTTTCTCCGTCCCCTTCCGCCTCGCGGGGACCGCCAGGGTCGGGGGTACTTCCTGAAGGTTCGGAGTTTCTAGGCCCCTCCCCGCAGGGGAGGGAGCCGTGCCAGCTGTCGCAGCGACTTCCTCGCAAAACCGCTATGTTGCGCGCACCGATTCCAACGGACCGACCGGTGCAACCATGCTGCGGATTACGCGCGACCTCTCAATCGACGAGAACGACATCGAGATCGGATTCGTCCGTGCGTCCGGCCCCGGCGGCCAGAACGTCAACAAGGTGGCGACCTCGGCGCAGCTCCGCTTCGATACCCGCCGCATCACGTTGCCAGGCGATGCAGCAGCGCGCCTCGAACGGCTGGCCGGCCAGCGCATGACCAAGGACGGCGTCATCGTGATCCAGGCGCAGCGCTTTCGCACACAGGAGCGCAATCGCGCCGACGCGATCGAGCGGCTGCTCGAGCTGTTGCGCGCGGCGATGGAGCGGCCAAAACCACGGCGGCCCACCAGGCCGACACACGCATCGAAGCAGCGCCGCCTCGAAGGCAAGAAGCGCCGCGGCGACATCAAGGCGCGCCGCGGCCGCGGCTTCGACGATTAACCGAATCGTCAACCAAGGGAACGCACACGGTTCCCAGATCAAATTCTCGCCGCGCGTGCGTCGCGCGATTTTCAAGATAGACGCAATCTGCGCATCGGCCCCATCGAAGCTCAGTCCAACACAAGGCCAAATCACGTTTCGAATTTGTTGGTGATGAGACTTGCCATCAGCATCCGAAGAGCCGCCGACAAACGAGGCTGTTCGTACGTGAAAATACTGTTTGCAGGTGAAAACAGCCGGCTACTACCACTGCCTTTCGCCGCGCCCTAGACTCCGCGCACACTGAGCTGATGCATATGCACGAGCCGCGTGCGATTCCTGACCATCGATGCCGGATCCCGCGCAGCCGGCAAGAGCTGGAGCTGTCGCGAATGGCAAGGTTCGCCCACTCGATGATCCGGGTGTTCGATGAGGTGAAGTCGCTCGACTTCTACGCACGCGCATTCGACCTCAAGGTCTCCGATTATGTGACCTTCCCGCATTTCGCGCTGATCTATCTGCGCGATCCTGCATCGTCATTCGAGATCGGACTGACCGTCAATTTCGCTCGCGACGAACCCTATTTGATCGGTGACGGTTTCGGCCACCTCTCCGTCGTCGTCGACGACATCGATGCCGAACACGATCGCTTCGAACGCGAGGAGCTGGCGCCGGGACCGCTGCTCGACTTTCGCAGGAACGGTGAAACCATCGCCCGCTTCTTCTTCGTGGCGGATCCGGACGGTTACAAGATCGAGATCATTCAGAAGGGTGGGCGGTTGGGTTGATCCTGGAAGAGCAACGCGCATGCGATCGATGACGCCGTACAGGAGAGCCGAACCACGCCGCCGATGCGAGCCGCGACCGCTTGCATCCACGCCATGCGTGACCGGTGAGTCCGGCACGATGCGCCAGCTCGATGCGGCGGTTGCGGCGCTTCGCGGCGTCGTCTCGATCGCCGCCTCGGCGGACGCATTGACGCGGCTGTCCGACGAGGTGCGCCTGCTGTCGTTGCGGATCGAGAGATTGATGGGCGCCGACGGCCGCGCCTCTCTGCCGCCCCTCGATCAATCCACGCCAATGCAGGGCCGTGCCGCAAACGCCACGCCGGCGATCGGGGGGATGCTTGGCCCGAACATCCTGCGACCGTTCGCGTGGTCGAGGCGGCCGCGCGGCGGCAAGGAACAGGAAGGCGCCGGGCGCAATGGCCGAAGCAACAGACGTGGAAGCAGACCGGCCAGCGCGTTCGACAGGCGATCGCTGCTGCTCGTCTCCGCTACCGCGGCAATCCTGGTGACGGCCTTCGTCGCCGCGATGACGATGCTGCAGGCGGCCCAGCCACGGGTCCACGTGCC
>Ga0070711_100002599_pt1 | contig 10342 bp, 9 predicted proteins | sample LARL53metaG_FD_65452 | JGI IMG/M metagenome (GOLD analysis project Ga0070711, IMG submission 65452) | Corn, switchgrass and miscanthus rhizosphere microbial communities from Kellogg Biological Station, Michigan, USA - LAR L5-3 metaG | ecosystem: Host-associated > Plants > Roots > Rhizosphere ... | reverse complement strand
CTCGTGGATCGTCCTCAGGATCGCCTGAACGGCGAGCGGTCCGTTGTTGTTGATCACGTCGGCGATCTCGAGGGCCTTCTCCAGGGCCGAGCCATCCGGTACGACGTAGCCGACTAGACCCATCTCCTTGGCCTCGGCGGCAGTGATGTGCCGGCCGGTCAGCAGCAGATCGCAGGCCACGGTGTAGGGGATCTGACGGACCAGCCGCACCGCCGACCCGCCCATCGGGTACAGGCTCCATTTGGCTTCGGAGATGCCGAACTTGGCGCTCTCGCCTGCGATGCGGATGTCGGTGCCCTGCAGGATCTCGGTGCCGCCCGCGATGGCCGGTCCCTCAACCGCCGCGATCAGTGGCTTGGTCAGCCGACGGCCCTTGAGCAGCGCGTCGATGCGCGACGGGTCGTAACTGCCGTCCTTGAACGAGTCGCCCGGCGGCTTGGCCGTGGCCGCCTTGAGGTCCATGCCCGAGCAGAAGTAGCCGCCGGCCCCGGTGAGGATGCAGCTGCGGATCTCCGGATCGTTGTCGACGCGGTCCCAGGCCTCGACCATGGTCGAGAGCATCTCGGTGGATAGCGCGTTGCGGGCCTCGGGCCGGTTCAGCGTCAAGATCAACGTGTGTCCGCGCTGCTCAATGATGGCGTCGGGACCAGCCGAGATACTAGCGTCAGACTCGCTCATGGGTATCCGCCTTCCAGCGTCGATGCCGCAGACTTGAATGAAAATGTAACACGTTCTAGTTTAGGTTTCGTGGCCCTGAACATTGCTGATCTTGCCGAGCACGCCATCGACGCTGTGCCTGACCGTGTCGCCCTGATCTGCGGTGACGACCAGCTCACCTACGCCCAGTTGGAGGAGAAGGCCAACCGCCTCGCCCACTATCTCATCGACCAGGGCGTCAACAAGGACGACAAGGTCGGGCTGTACTGCCGCAACCGCATCGAGATCGTGATCGCGATGCTCGGCATCGTCAAGGCCGGCGCCATCCTGGTCAACGTCAACTACCGCTACGTCGAGGGCGAGCTTAAGTACCTGTTCGAGAACTCGGACATGGTCGCGCTGGTGCACGAACGTCGATACGCCGACCGAGTCGCCAACGTGTTGCCCGAGACCCCGAACGTCAAGACCGTCCTGGTGGTTGAGGACGGCACAGAGGACCCCTCCGGCGATTTCCGAAAATACGGCGGGGTTGAGTTCTACTCCGCGATCGCGCAGGGCTCACCGGAGCGTGACTTCGGCGACCGTAGCGCCGACGACATCTACCTGCTCTACACCGGAGGCACCACCGGCTTCCCCAAGGGCGTGATGTGGCGCCACGAAGATATCTACCGAGTGTTGTTCGGCGGCACCGACTTTGCGACGGGCGAGTTCGTCAAGGACGAGTACGACCTCGCCAAGGCCGCGGCGGAGAATCCGCCGATGATCCGTTACCCGATCCCGCCGATGATCCACGGCGCCACGCAATCTGCCACCTGGATGTCGATCTTCTCCGGCCAAACCACGGTTTTGGCACCGGAATTCGACGCAGACGAAGTCTGGCGCGCGATTCACGATCACAAGGTGAACCTGCTGTTCTTCACCGGCGACGCAATGGCCCGGCCACTGCTCGATACGCTGCAGGCGATTCAGAAGGAAGGCGACGGCTCCGATTCGCTGGACCTCTCGTCGCTGTTCCTGCTGGCCAGCACAGCCGCGTTGTTCTCGACGAGCATCAAGGAGAAGCTGCTCGAACTGCTGCCCAACCGGGTGATCACGGACTCGATCGGCTCGTCGGAGACGGGTTTCGGCGGCACCAGCATCGTCGCCAAGGGCGAGCACCACATGGGTGGCCCGCGCGTGACGATCGACCACCGCACCGTCGTGCTCGACGAGGACGGCAACGAGGTCGAGCCCGGCTCCGGAGTGCGCGGTGTCATCGCGAAGAAGGGCAACATCCCAGTCGGCTACTACAAGGACGAAGAAAAAACCCGGCAGACCTTCCGAATTTACAATAGTGTGCGGTACGCGATCCCAGGTGACTACGCGGAGGTCGAGGCCGACGGCACAGTCACGATGCTGGGCCGTGGTTCGGTGTCGATCAACAGCGGCGGCGAGAAGATCTACCCTGAAGAGGTGGAGGCCGCGCTCAAGGGCCACCCGGACGTGTTCGACGCCCTTGTGGTTGGTGTGCCCGACCCGCGCTTCGGCCAGCACGTCGCCGCGGTGGTGCAGCCGCGCGACGGCGCCCGTCCGACGCTGGCCGAGCTGGACAGCTTCGTGCGTCGCGAGATCGCCGGATACAAAGTGCCACGCAGTCTTTGGTATGTCGACGAGGTGAAGCGCTCACCGGCCGGGAAGCCCGACTACTGCTGGGCCAAAGACCAGACCGAGGAGCGGCCGGCCGACGACGTGCACGCCAACCATGTGGGGACGCCGTCCTGATGCGCACCGAGCTGTGTGACCGCTTCGGCATCGACTATCCGATCTTCGTCTTCACGCCGTCGGAGAAGGTTGCCGCTGCGGTCAGCAAGGCGGGCGGCCTCGGCGTGCTCGGCTGCGTGCGGTTCAACGACGCAGACAACCTGGAGAACGTCCTGTGCTGGATGGACGAGAATACCGACGGCATGCCGTACGGCGTCGACATCGTCATGCCGGCCAAGGTGCCCACCGAGGGCACGGCCGTCGACATCGACAAGCTGATCCCGCAGAGCCATCGCGACTTTGTCGCCAAAACCCTTACCGACCTTGGTGTTCCGCCGCTGCCCGACGATGAGGAGCGCAACGAAGGCGTGCTCGGCTGGCTGCATTCGGTGGCTCGCTCGCACGTCGAGGTGGCACTCAAGCATCCGATCAAGCTGATCGCCAACGCCCTCGGCTCGCCGCCGAAGGACGTCATCGACCAGGCCCACGAGGCGGGCGTTCCGGTGGCCGCGCTTGCAGGCAGCGCCAAACACGCGCAACGCCATGTCGAGAACGGCGTCGACATCGTGGTCGCCCAGGGTCACGAAGCCGGCGGACACACTGGTGAGATCGGTTCGATGGTGTTGTGGCCGGAAATCATCGACGGGTTAGCCGCGCTTGGCCATGGAACTCCCGTGCTGGCGGCCGGTGGTATCGGCACCGGCAGGCAGGTAGCGGCGGCGCTGGCCCTTGGTGCGTCCGGCGTGTGGATCGGTTCTGCGTTCCTCACGTCGGCCGAGTACGACCTCGGCCACCGCAAGCCCAGCGGTGTGTCGACGATCCAGGAAGCGCTGTTGCGCGCGAATTCCAGCGACACGGTGCGCCGCCGCATCTACACGGGCAAGCCCGCACGACTGCTCAAGACCCGCTGGACCGAAGCCTGGGACGCGCCGGATGCGCCCGAGCCGCTGCCGATGCCGCTGCAGAACATCCTCGTCAGTGAGGCGCATCAGCGGATGAACGAGTCGGACAACCCCGACACTGTTGCGATGCCGGTCGGCCAGATCGTCGGGCGGATGACCGAGATCCGGCCCGTCGCCGACATCGTCGCCGAGCTGGTGGCTGGCTTCGCGGATGCCACCCGGCGACTGGACGGCATCCGCGACAGCTGATCTGCGTCAGGGCGTGATCTTGGTCTGTTCGTCGATCACATCTGTTGCGGCGCCGATGATATCGGCCTGATCTTCCAGTCCGTCAACGTTGAGCTGCAGCACGTACAGGCCGTCACTGCCGGGGACCACGACGGTCTTCTGCGCGACGATCTTGGTCTGCCCGTCCTGCGTCCAGGTGCCGCCGAGTTGGTAAGCCGGGAATTCACCCAGGGTGCTGACCTGACCCTCGTTCATCGCCTTCCAGCCGGGAAGGTTGTTGAGCTCGCCGGGCGCCAGCTCGATGATCTTCTGCGGGTCGACATTTCCGGTCAGCTTGGACACCAGCGCGACGATGCTCGGCGTGTATTCTCCGGCTTCTGGGCCGGTGTAAACGATTGCGCTGTAGGCCCAATCCGGAGTGTCCTCACCGGCGGGCTCCCAACCATCGGGCACCGGGAGGTCGATCGTCGGCGAGCCCGGATCGCCTCGCTTGACCGGGGTTTCCTGGATATTGTTCTGCGCGATGTAGCTCGCGATCGTCGGGTTGGGTCCCTTGGCATCGGCGTCCCGCGGCGCCACCTTGGACCTCGACGACGGGGCGGCCTTGGCGCTCGTGGTGGGGGTGGTCTTCGAAGCAGTCGTGGATGCGCTGGGTTCGGTCTTGGTGTCGGAGCCGCAGCCGGACAGCATGATTGCGACCGCCGCGGCTATCGCGGCCGTCCCAGTGATTGCTGCGCGTTTCACGAATTGACTCCTGTCAGTCTGGTGTCTGCCGCCGTGTCAGGCAAACGGATTCAGTGGGCGTGCCGTAGCGAAGCGTAGTGCAAAAGTGCACTTATGCAGGGAGAGTAGATCTACTCATTCCGCGGGAGCGGAAGTCTCAGCAAGTGTCGGCGAATTCGATGCCATGCGCATGTCCGATTTGTTCACGACAGCGTCCCGCCGGCCGCCCTAGCGTGGCCGTCATGGATATTCGCCTGACCTCCACCGTGTTCCAGATCTTCGCTCGCGACGTGCAACGATCCCTGGACTTCTACCGCCTGCTCGGGCTGCCCGTCCCACAGTCGGAGGAGTCGCACGTCGCGGTCGAGCTGCCCGGCGGCAACACGCTGTCGTTCGACACCGAAGAGACGATCGCAGGCATGCACCCTGGCTGGGCGCCGCCGGCATCGCCGACGAGCCGCCTCGCGCTCGCGTTCGGGGTGGGGTCCCCGGCGACGGTCGATGCGTTGTTCGAAAAGGTCACGACCGCAGGGCATGCAGGGCCGTTGGCACCGTACGATGCGCCGTGGGGGATGCGTTATGCGACGGTCGCCGACCCGGACGGCAACTGGGTAGACCTGTTCGCGCTGCTGGAATCCTGACGCAGCGACGCCAGCGGGACGCCGGCGAGTTCGCGGGCTTCGCGGTGCAGGTGGGGTTGGTCGGCATACCCGGCACGAGCTGCCACCTCTGTGTTCGGCAGTCCGTCGCCCAGTAACCGCACCGCGCGCCGGAACCGCAGGATGCGACGCAGCGTGGCAGGCCCGTAGCCATACACAACCGTGCACTGACGCTGCAGCGTGCGGGCCGACCAGCCGACTTGGCCTGCCACGTCGGAGACGGCCGCGCCGCCTGCGAGTGCGCCGGTGACGTGGCTCAACAGCGACAACGACCATGGAGCGGTTTCGGTCGTAGGTTCGTCGGACGCAAGCGCGACGGCCAGATCCACGAGCGTGCGATGGGGCGGCGCCTGTCTGAGATCGCGGATCGGCACGCGTTCGTTGCGCAGCTCCGACGCTGGCACTCCAAGCAGGCGCGGAAGCACGCCGGGACGAAACCGCAAGCCCACGAACGATTCTCCATTTCGGGGGCTGACCGATGCTGTGGTGTCCGGCCCGGCCACCACGATGGGGCCGTCGAGGCGCATCAGGTCCATGCACCCGTCCGGAAGCACCCGCACCGGCTGCGGCGGCCCGTCCACCACCCACGCGCATTCGACCAGGTCGCGTAGCGCCGCCGGTGGCGCGAATTCGCGGTAGCCCACGGTGGCCAGGCTACTGCGGCGCCACGACAAGTGTTAACGCAAGATCGGCCACACCGGATCGGCGCATTCAGTGCCTTCCGCGGAGAGCTGCCGCTTGATCACCTTGAACGTCTCGGTCCGTGGCAACTCGGCGCCGACGCGCACGAACGACGGCCACTGCTTCGGCCCGAGATCCGGTTGCTCGGCCAGGAAAGCCCTGAACTTCTCGGCGTCGAACTCCGAACCCTGGGTGAGGACCAACGCGGCCATCACCTGATCGCCGACATCCGGGGCGGGAATTCCGTACACCGCCACCTCGACCACGTCGGGATGACGCAGCAGCACCCGTTCGATCGGCGCCGAGCCGAGGTTCTCGCCGTCGACACGCATCCAGTCGCCGAGCCTGCCCGCGAAGTAGGCATAGCCGTTCTCGTCGCGGTAGGCCAGGTCGCCGCTGTGGTACACGCCGCCACGCATCCGCTCGGCCTCGGCATCGGGGTCGTTGTAATAGCCCTCGAAACGTCCTGCGTCCGAGACGTTCACCAGTTCACCGGTCACTCCCGGCGGGCAGCGCTCGCCGGTCTGCACGTCGACGATCTCGGTGCCAGGTGGCAATGGGCCCAGCGCACCGGGCGGGGTGTCCGGTGTGCGGCCGATCGCAATGCCGCCCTCCGTCGACCCGAATCCGTCCATCACCACGGTGTCGAACCGGCGGGCGAACCGTTCGACGTCGGCGGGAGCGCCCTCGTTGCCGTAGACGGCCCGAAGCGGGTTGGCCGCATCGTCCGGAAGCTCGGGTGTGGCGAGCACGTAGGACAACGGTTTGCCGACATAGTTCGCATATGTCGCACCGTAGCGGCGGACATCTGGAAGGAATTGCGACGCAGAGAACTTGCGCCGCAACACAAGTGAGCCCCGACACCCGAGCGCCACCGCCCAGCCGACAAGCACCGCATTCGAATGGAACAACGGCATCGACACATAGCAGACATCCTCGGGGCCCAGTGAGAAGCGCTGTGTCATCGTGACGCCTGCGATGGCGACCTTGCCGTGGCCGCACTTCACCGCCTTGGGGTCGCCGCTGGTGCCCGATGTGTAGACGAGCATGAACAGGTCGCTCGGATCGGCGTCGTACGCGACGAGGGGGGTGTCCCGGAACGCGGCGACCTCGGCAGTCCAGTCCGGCGAATCGACGTCGATGTAGTCGACATCGAGGGCCGTTGCCGATGCCGAATCAGCCAGCACCACTTGGCAATCCGCGTGCATGACATCGCGGGCCAGCGCCGCGCCCCGTCGAACCGGATTCAGCCCCACCGGCACGATGCCCGTCAGCGCCGCGGCGACCAGCACCGCCGAGAAGAACGGGGTGTTCTGCAGCAGGACCCCGACGTGTGGTGGGCGTTCGGGATCCAGACGCGCCTTCAACGCGGCAGCGATCGCCCCGCCGTGCGCGATGTGGTCACGCCAGCTTGTGAACGAGTCCCTGGTGTCTCCTCTTCGCCCACGAGGCTCATCGGCGAAGTACACGCCCCGATCGTCGACCTCCACCAGCGGCGCCAGCAGGTCGGTGACGGTCGGCAGACCCTCGCTCAACGCCGTTTGCTCTTCGCGCTAGCGCTCATCGCTGATCAGGCCGGCGTGTTGGCCAACTCGCGGCCGATGCGCAACAGCTGCCCGGTCGCGCTGCCGACCGCGAACTCCGTCTGCTTCGCCGCCAGGAAGTACCGGTGCACCGGGTGGTCTGTGTCGATCCCCACGCCGCCGTGCACGTGAACGGTGGTATGCGCCACGCGATGTCCGGCGTCGGCGGCCCAGAACGCGGCCGTGCTGACCTCGACGTCTGCCGGTAGGTCTTCCGACAATCGCCACGCCGCCTGCATCAACGTCAGCCGCAGTGCCTTGACGTCGATATAGCCGTCGGCCAAGCGGGAGGAGACGGCCTGGAAGCTGCCGATAGGCCGGTCGAACTGTTCGCGCTCGCGGGCGTAGGTCGACGTGAGCTCCAGCGCCCGCTCGAGCACGCCGAGCTGATAGGCGCTGCGGCCGAGGGTGCCATGGTTGACGAGCCAGGCGAGCACGTCGTCATCACCGACGACCCGAGCCGCCTCGACACCTTGCAGCTCCAGATGCGCGACACTGCCGTGCCCCGTGGTGTCGAGGGGGGTCACCGTCACGCCCGCGCCGTCCTGGGGAAATAGGAAAACCTTGGTGCCCGAATCGGTTTCGGCCGGAACCAGGAACGCGTCCGCCACCGGTCCGTAGCTGACCTGCGTCCGCGAGCCGGTCAAACGGAACCCCTCACTGGCGCCAGATGTCGCCGCCTCGCCGGCTCCGAAGGCCTGGGCCTGCACCGGGCCCTCGCCCATCTCGCCGTCGAGAGCCACCGCGATGATCTTCTCACCATTGATCGCCGGTGCCGCCCACTCCTGCTGCAGCGACTCGGAGCCGAACTTCGCCAGCGCGCCTGCGCCCAGTACGACCGACTCCAGGTACGGCACCGCGGCGAGCTGACGGCCCAGCGCCACCAGCACGGCCACCTGCTCGAGCACCCCGAAACCGCCGCCGCCCAATGATTCCGGCGCGGCTGTCGACAGGATGTCGGCTTCGATCAACTTGGCCCACAGGTCGCGGTCGAATCGTTGCTCGAGGCTGTCGAGTTCCCGGTGATGTTCGGCGGTGCACACCGAATCCGTGATGGTGCGGGCAAGGCCGCCCAGATCGTTGGAGGCTTCTGTCGTTGAAAAATCCATGCGAAATCTCCGCCCTCGCTTACCGATTGACCCTGGGCAGGCCGAGTGCGACCATCCCGATGATGTCGCGCTGAATCTCATTGGTGCCGCCGCCGAACGTCAGAATCAGGCAGCTGCGGTGCATCCGTTCGACACGGCCACGCAGCAGCGCGCCAGGGGAGTTCGTCCTGAGCGTGCCCGCCGTGCCGAGCACCTCCATCAGTAGGCGATAAGCCTCGGTGGCCAGTTCGGTGCCGTACACCTTGGCCGCCGATGCGTCGGCGGGTGACGGAGCGGCGTCCTCGGTGGATGCTAGTTCCCAGTTGATCAGCTTGAGCACCTCGGCCTTCGCGTGCACACGAGCGAGGTTGAGCTGCACCCATTCCGAATCGATGAGCCGGTTGCCATGCACGTCCTTGGTGTTTTGGGCCCATTCGCGAACACTGTTGAGCGCCAAGAAGATCGGCTGTGCTGAGACCAGGGCCACGCGCTCGTGGTTCAGTTGGTTGGTCACCAGCTTCCAGCCGCCGTTCTCCTCGCCGACCAGGCTTGTGGTCGGCACGCGGACGTCCTGGTAGTAGGTGGCGCTGGTGTCGACACCGGCCATGGTGTGCACCGGCGTCCAGGAAAAGCCGTCGGCGCTCGTCGGGACGATCAGCATCGAGATGCCGCGGTGCTTCTTGGCCTCCGGGTTGGTGCGCACCGCGAGCCATACGTAGTCGGCGTATGCGATCAGGCTGGTCCACATCTTCTGGCCGTTGATGACGTAGTCGTCACCGTCGCGCACCGCCATGGTGCGCAGCGCGGCAAGGTCGGTGCCCGCCCCTGGCTCCGAGTAGCCGATGGAGAAGTGAAGGTCACCCGACGCGATCTCGGGCAGGAAGAACTTCTTCTGCTCGTCGGTGCCGAACGCCATGATTGTCGGCGCGACGCTGTTGATCGTCAGGAATGGCACCGGGACATTCGCGATGGCCGCCTCGTCGTTGAAGATGAGCCCATCGATGGGTGGGCGCGCCTGGCCGCCGAACTCCTTGGGCCACGACAGCGTCAACCAGCCGTCCTTGCCCATCTGCGCGACGGTCTCACGGTAGACGTTGCCCCGCCCCATCTCGCCGTCGTTTGAGGCCAGTGCCTCGGCACGCTCAGGGGTCATGAGTTTGGTGAAGTAGGACCGCAGCTCACGGCGCAACTCCTCCTGCTCTGGGGTGTAGCCGATCCGCATCGCGTCGTCCTAACTTGGGTTAAAAGGACCCGTTGTCTGACCCTTGTTCACACCCGGTTGTAACACGTTCTAGTCTTAGGGTCCAGGCCGACGTGGCACGGGTGCCGATCAGGCGGGTCGTATCCTCAAGGCTGAAACCGGGCGAGGAGGGTTTGAATGCGAGTGGAAGTAGACCGTGATCGCTGCGAGGGCAACGCCGTGTGCGTGGGAATTGCCCCGGACCTGTTCGATCTCGACGACGAGGATTACGCCGTGGTCAAGGCCGACCCCGTGCCGGCCGACCAGGAGGACCTGGCGGAGCAGTCGATCGCCGAGTGCCCAAGAGCTGCCCTGATCCGCAGAGACTAGAGGTATTCATAGATTGACTCCGAATAACACTGCGACTGATCTGTCCGGACTGGTCGCGGTGGTGACGGGCGCGGCCGCGGGCCTTGGCCGCGCCGAGGCCATCGGGCTCGCGCGAGCGGGCGCGACCGTCGTGGTCAACGACATCGCCGGCGCGCTGGACAAATCCGATGTCGTCGACGAGATCGCCACCGCCGGGTCCAAGGCCGTCGCCGTCGCGGGCGACATCAGCGAGCGGTCCACCGCCGACGAGTTGGTCGAAACGGCCGACGGCCTAGGCGGTTTGAGCATCGTCGTCAACAACGCGGGGATCACCCGCGATCGCATGTTGTTCAACATGACCGATGAAGACTGGGATGCGGTCATGTCGGTGCACCTGCGCGGCCACTTTCTGTTGACCCGCAACGCCGCCACCTATTGGCGGGCGAAGGCCAAGGCCGGAGCCGGAAGGCCGGCGACATCGGGCACCGGAGCCGGAAGGCCGGCGACATCGGGCACCGGAGCCGGAAGGCCG
>Ga0070711_100002598_pt1 | contig 10345 bp, 7 predicted proteins | sample LARL53metaG_FD_65452 | JGI IMG/M metagenome (GOLD analysis project Ga0070711, IMG submission 65452) | Corn, switchgrass and miscanthus rhizosphere microbial communities from Kellogg Biological Station, Michigan, USA - LAR L5-3 metaG | ecosystem: Host-associated > Plants > Roots > Rhizosphere ... | reverse complement strand
ACGCCGCGCTTCAGGTCCTCACCCAGCGCAAGAATTTCCTTGATCACGATTGGCGAGCGCGAAAGCGCCTTTAGCACGCGCAACTGGCCGCGCTCAATACGCTTTGCGATCTCAACTTCGCCTTCGCGCGTGAGCAGCGGGACCGTGCCCATCTCGCGCAGGTACATGCGCACCGGGTCGTTGGTTTTTTCCAGCGCGCCGGGCGTCAGGTCAAGCTCAACGTCCTCGCCTTCTTCAATGTCTTCAAACTTCTGCTCGGAAGGCAGTCCTTTGGAGCTGTCCAGGACGTCAATGCCTTGGGTCCCGATTGTGGTGAGCAAATCGTCCAGGTCGTCCGGCGAATGCACGTCCCCAGGAATAAGATCGTTTACCTGGTCGTAGGTCAGGTAGCCCTTTTCCTTGCCTGCATCAATCAGCTTTTTTATGTCGTCAAATTTATCGTCTAGAGCCAAACCACGACCTCATTTTTTCATGACAATACGGGGCTGTACGCTTGTGTCCCTAAAGCATATCGGCGGGTATTTAGGTTTGGAATGCGCGCACGTCCCGAGAGTACTAAGGTTACCACAAACCCGGTCAACAAGAAAAGTACCTTAGCCTGCCACCCGCCCTAAAACAAAGAAGATACCGGCCCCGCTGCCTGTGAATTGCCTTTGAAGATTAGATGCCCCGCGCGCTCTAAGGTTTCGCGCTGTTTTCATCCGCCAACCGGCGATATTTTGGCTTAGCAAAGTAGGATTACGGCCTTTGCAACCGCCGCAGCCGCCTCTCACCCGCCCGACGCCAGCTTTCTATCCAGTTCCAGTTTCTCTTGTTTCAGCTGCAGCAGCGCCGCAACGTCATTTTTGCGTTCCGCCTCCACAATTCTGCGCTTGATATCCCCTTCGCGCTGGCTTATCTGCCGCCGATGCCGCAGCGCATTCAGCGCTCCGGCCAGCAGGTCCGCCGTAAGCGGATCATCTTCCCGCATCACGATCTTCGCCAGCCCCTGCCGGTCCGCATCGCTCAGCGGCAGCGCCATCACATCATAGGTGCCCTCGCCGCGCTCCACTGCCAGCGCATTCTGCAGGATCGCCTCCAGCAACGTCTCTGTCGTCAACCCCGCGTGCAGACGTTCTTCGGCCAGCGCATCCAGAGCCATGTGCCGCAGCTCTGCTTCTTCTCCAACTACGGTCGACGCTGCCCGCACCAGCACTTTTTCCGCCGGCGTGACGTCAATATCCGGCTCATTCCTCAGACCGCGAGCCGCCCGGCTCACTGCCGCAGCCTTAAATTCCTGCCGCAGCACCGTGGTATCGATGTTCAGTTTCTGCGCAATATCATTCGCCAACTCGTCACGCACAATCCGGCTAGGCACACGATGTATATGCGGAAGCAGAAAATTCACCGCGTTCTTCTTGCCTTCCGGACTCCGCGTCGGAAACAGCTTCAACGCGCGCTCCACCAGGTAATCAAAATATTTGGCCGAGCCCTTCAGCGCCTTCGCATATGCTTCCGCGCCATTCTTCCGGATAAACAAATCAGGATCGAACCCCGCTTCCAATCGCAGCACCCGGATATTGAATTCTTCTTCCAGCAGCATGCCCAGGGATTTGTCCGTGGCCGCCGCGCCCGCCGTGTCCGGATCAAAATTCACCACAATATCTTTGCTGAACCGTCCCAGCAGCCGCACCTGCGTCTCCGTAAACGCGGTGCCTGAACTGGCCGCCACGTTGTGAAAGCCCGCGGAATACACTGCAATGCAATCCATCTGGCCTTCCACAAGTATCACGTAGCCCAGTTTGCGGACCGCCTCTTTCGCGCGGTCCAGGTTGTACAGCACGCGGCTCTTGGAATAGATCGGCGTCTCCGGCGAATTCAAATACTTTGGCCCGGACTTTTCGTCCTTCGCCAGTGTCCGCCCCGTGAACGCAATAATTTTTCCATTCTCGTTGGCGATCGGGAACATGATCCGGTTGCGGAATTTCGAATACATTGCGGCTGGCGTAACGCCGCCCGCTTGGCCGTCCCCGCCTTCCTTCCATGAGAACAAGCCCGATGCCCGCATCATCTCGTCGCTGAAGTCCGCTTTTAGCCGGTCTTTCAGCGTAAAGCCTGAATCCGGCGCAAACCCGATCCTGAACGTCTTGATCGTTTCTTCCTTCAGTCCGCGCCCCGCCAGATATTCCCTGGCCTGCGCTCCTTCCGGCCGCCGCAGCTGGTCTTCAAAGAACTTGCAGGCCCGCTCATGCATTTCGATCAGCTTGCCGCGCTTGCCTGCGTCTTCAGCTTCACTCTCTGAGCTGTACTGCATCTTGGGCAGTGGAATGCCCATTTTTTCAGCGACGAATTTGATCGCCTCCGGAAAGCTGATCTGCTCCCGCTCCTGCACGAACTTAAAAACGTCGCCAGACTTGCCGCAGCCAAAGCAATGGAAGAACTGGCGCTCTATGTTCACGGAGAATGAAGGCGTTTTCTCATTATGGAAAGGGCACAGGCCGTTAAAATTCTTGGCTCCAGCTTTCTTGAGCTGTATGTAGTCGCCAATCACGCGGACAATGTCCGCTTGCTGCCGCACCGTCTCCTTGAAATCGCTGAGAGTGGTCATGAATGCTTCACATCATTTTGCTTGAAAAATCCCGGAAGGGGAATGCCAGAACTTTGGTGCAATCATGCGCCTGCGAACCGGCGCGGCACAAAAACCATCCTGGCTGGCAAATCTGTCACTGGTACCGATTCCGCCGCGGCGCCGCAAAAATCTCCGCCGTAGAGACGTAGCACTGCTACGTCTCCAACTTTCGGGCTGCAAAAGAAGTCTCCTGCGGACTCGCCCCCTCAATCCTGATCCACGCCTATCCGCGAAAATCAGCGGCAAATGCCTGGCTTTCTTTGCAATTTTTACGGGACAGGATCGTTCTCTGGCTGTCACAATAGAAACGATTTACAGGAGAAACTCCATGTCGCGCACCGCATCCGCTACCATCATCATCCTGCTGGCCCTGGCTTCAGGCTTGCAGGCCCAGGTTTCTCCGGCGTTCAACGTCTCTATCAGCCCGTCGATTGTCACCGTGACCCAGGGCGCCATCACCTCATTCACCGTAAACATCGTTGTAAATGAGCGTCCGCAATTTGTATTCACGCTTTCCGGGCTGCCCAGCGGCGTTTACGCCCAGGTCCCGGTTGGGCATCCCGGGGCCAACACGATTGTGTTGACCGCCCTGCCCGGCGCATCAACCGGGACATTCAACGTTGAGGTGACCGTGCTCGCGGGCAACAACCCGCAGGCCCAGTCTTTTGTGCTCAACGTCAAGCCCTTGCCGGTCATTCAATGGGAATATCGCATGGAACGGGCGCCGAATGAGCGCGAGCTTGAATCCGCGGCAGAGGCGCTGGGACAGCAATCGTGGGAGCTGGTTAGCGTGGTCTACCGCGAACGCGGCAGCAACGGCCTGCCCGAGTGGACAGCATTCTTCAAGCGTCAGAAACATCCCCACGAATGATCAAGCGCAAACTTCGCAGCCGCAGATTTTCGCAGATAAACGCGGATCAGAAATCAGCACTCAGCATTCAGCACTCAGCCCACGAAACAGCCGGAGTGCGTGAAAGTGTCCAGCGACGAGACAAGTATCAGCCGGGTCGTTAGTTGCTTAAGACAATGATTGGACTTCAGCCATGGGGTTTGAATTTTGGCAGGATCCAATTCGCGCTTTTCGCGTAATCCGCGGCTTATTTCCGATCCCTGCATTCCTCCGCTTCCTCCTTTCCTCTGTGTTTCAAAAGTTTGGGTTTCCATCTGCGCCTATCTGCGTAATCTGCGGCGAGTTTGACGAAGAAGAACAAGGGCGAGCCCGACCACGCGGCGAGCCCGCTGCGCCAGGAGCGGAATCCTGTTTGATCGGGATCTCTCGCTGGCGGTTTGGAGCGAAGCGACAGGACCATTTGATACTCTTATCGCAAGATGAAAATTGAGACCCGAGCCGTCCATGCCGGCCGCAAACCTGAAGCCGGCACCCGTGACGTTACCCCCGCCATCCATCTTTCCACCACTTTTCACAAGGCTGACGACGGCAGTTTGCCTGGCGGCTTTCTCTATTCGCGCACGGACAATCCCAATCGCGCCGCGCTGGAAGAAGCCCTGGCATCGCTGGAAGAAGGCGAGGCCGCACTGGCCTTTTCCTCGGGCAATGCCGCGACCTATGCCCTATTGCATGCGATCCCATCGGGATTACACATCCTTGCCGGCGAGGATGTTTTTTACGGGACCGCGATTCTACTCGGACGGCTGGCTCACTACGGTATTGAGCACACGCTGGTGAACATGCAGGATCTCTCCGTGGTGCAGCGGGCCGTCAAGCCGACTACTCGACTCATCTGGCTTGAAACTCCGTCCAATCCTCTTCTTCATGTCACCGACATCAGCGCTATCGTCGCGATTGCCCGAAAAGCTAACGCCCTTGTTGCCTGTGACAATACCTGGGCCACGCCTCTGCTGCAACAACCACTCAAGCTCGGCGCGGACGTGGTGATGCACTCGGTCACCAAATACCTTTCGGGTCATAGTGACGTCGTTAGCGGCGCTTTGATCTTCAAGGACGCGAACGAATTTTTTGAAAAGGTGCAAGCGATCCAGCGCGAAGCCGGTGCGGTGCCCTCGCCCTTTGAGTGTTGGCTTACCCTGCGCGGCCTGCAGACGTTTCCCTACCGCGTCCGCGCCCAGTCCACCAGCGCGCAGCAAATCGCCGAATTCCTGGCCGGACGGCCGCAGATTGAGGCCGTCCACTATCCCGGCATGCGCTCGCATCCCAGCCATAAAATTGCTGCTGCGCAAATGTCCGGCTTCGGCGGCATGCTCTCCATCCAGGTGAAAGGCGGCCAAACGGAAGCGTTCAAGCTGGTCTCCGGGCTCAAGCTGTTCAGCCATGCCACCAGCCTGGGCGGGCCACACAGTTTGATTGAACACCGCGCGTCGGTTGAAGGCGCCAACACCCGCAGCCCCGCGAATCTTCTGCGTTTGTCGATTGGCCTGGAACATCCTGATGATCTGATTGAGGATTTAGAACAAGCCCTGAAAAATCTTTAGCCGCAGATTTCGCTGATCAGCGCAGATTGGAAAGAACTCAGCCGCGAATTCCGCGAATTAACACGAATAAAACAGAGCCAGGGAAATAGAATTCGCATTTTTTGTGTGATTCGCCACTGAAATTGTCCTGATCAGCGCCCATCTGCGGAAATCTGCGGCTAAACTCGGACCTGTGTGTTCGCCCTGTCCCCCGCGTCCGCCGCAAACAGCGCTGAAGGTGAAAACCCCATCATGCCTACCACTATGTTCCGCGGAAACTCCGCTTGCGCCGTGTTGTACTTCCGCACGCACTCGTTGTAATGCTGCCGCGCAAAGGCAATACGGTTTTCCGTCGACGTGATCTGCTCCTGCAAAAGCAAGAACTGCTGCGAGGCCTTCAGCGTCGGATAATTTTCCGCCACGGCAAACAGATTGCCCACCGCGCCGCTGAGCGCCATCTCCGCCACTGCCCGCGTAGCCAGCGACGCTCCTCCCGTCGCCGATACTGCTTCGGTTCGCGCGCGCGTCACCGCTTCCAGCGTCTCGCGCTCATGCGTCATATAGCCCTTCACGGCTTCCACCAGGTTCGGGACCAGGTCATGCCGGCGCGTGAGTTGCACGTCGATGTCCGCCCAGCCGCTCTGCACCGCATTCCGCATACGCACGAGGCCGTTGTAAGTCCTGAGCAGCAAAAACAGCAACACCGCCGCAACGGCTGCAATTGCGATGAAGCTAAAAGAAATGTCCAAAGGCGCTCCTTCTCAGCGTTTCCGGCCGCTGAAAGAATGGAAGCATTTTACGGTAACTGGCCCAATTGCCGCAGATCTTTAGATTTTGTCGCTGCGCTCCAACCCGCTCATAAGGCTTCCTCGGCAATATAGTCTCGAGCTCCTGGAGCAAGCCGCTCGGCGCGCAAGTCGGTCTCGCGCTCTTTCTCTTGGGTTAATTCGTGTTGATTCGCGAAATTCGCGGCTAAATCTTTTCCGATCTGCGCTTGTCTGCGCAAATCTGCGGCGAAAAAATCTAATCCCCGGTTCCCAGCACCGGCTGGCTCTTGCGATGCGCGCCGCGCCACTGCGCCACGCGCAGCCGTATGCGGTCAAGATAGAGATAGACCACCGGAGTGGTAAACAGCGTCAACGCCTGGCTCACAATCAGCCCGCCCACAATGGCGATGCCCAGCGGACGGCGCAGCTCTGATCCTGTTCCGCCGCCCAGCGCCAGCGGCAGTCCGCCCAGCAGCGCGGCCATGGTCGTCATCATGATCGGGCGGAAGCGCAGCAAACATGCCTGGAAGATGGCCTCCTCCGGCGTTTTGTTTTCCACGCGCGAGGCGTTCACGGCAAAATCGATCATCAAAATGGCGTTCTTCTTCACAATGCCGATCAGCAGAATAATCCCGATCAAGGCAATCACGTTCAGGTCATTGCCGGTCAGCATGATCGCCAGGATCGCGCCCACGCCCGCCGAAGGCAGCGTGGAGAGAATCGTGATGGGATGAATCACGCTCTCATACAGCATGCCCAGAACAATATAGACGGTGATCAATGCAGTCAGGATCAGCAGCGGCTGGCTCTGGGCTGAGTCTTTAAACGCCGCCGCCGTTCCCTGGAAGCCGCCATGTACGCTGGCCGGGACTCCCAGCGCCCGCATGGCTCCTTCCACAACGCTGGCCGCGTTCCCCAGCGGCACGCCCGGCGCCAGATTGAATGACACTGTCACCGCCGGATAGAAACCCTGATGGTTCACCTGCAATGCGGTGTTCGAAGGCTGATAGCGCGTGAATGACTCCAGCGGCACCTCAACCCCGGTCGACGATTTCACGTAAGTATTCCTCAGCGCGTCCGTGCCGGGCAGCAGCTTGGGGTCCACTTCCATCACCACGTGGTACTGGTTCAACTGCCGGTACATGGTGGAAACCTGCGCTTGCCCAAACGACGCGTAGAGCGCGGCATCCACCTGCGCCGGCGTAATTCCCAGCCGCGAAGCCGTATCGCGATCAACAATCACCTCAGCCGCCAGCCCTTTGTCCTGCTGGTCGGAATTTACGTCGCGCAACTCCGGCAGCGTGCGCAGCTTGGCCAGGATTCGCGGCGCCCAGTAATTCAGGTCCTGCAGGTCTTCTGACTGGATGGTGTACTGGAACTGTGCGTTGGAAAACCGGCCGCCAATATTCAGGTCCTGCGTGGCGGTAAGAAACAGCGTCGCGCCCGGGATGATGGCCAGCTTTCCCCGCAGCCGGTTGATGATCTGGTCCGCCGTGACGGGACGCTTGAGCCGGCCCGAGCCAACCTTGTCGCGCTCATTCGGCGGCTTCAGCACCACGAACATGCGTCCGGTGTTGGAGCTGCCCTGGCCGCCGGCAAACCCCACGGCATTGTTTACCGCCGGGTCCTTCAACACGATCTTGACATAATCCTGCATCTTATCGCGCAGCGCGGGGAAGGAAATGTCCTGTGAGGCCTGGATCGCGCCGCCCAGACGTCCCGTGTCCTGCTGCGGAAAGAAACCTTTCGGCGCATACCAATACAGCACGACGCTTAGCACTGCCGTGCCGATTGTCACAGCCAGCGTCAGCGCCTGATGCCGCAGCACCATGCCCAGGCTGGCGCGATAGACATTCAGCATCCAGTCAAAGGCGCGTTCACTGGCGCGATAGATACGGCCGTGTTTCTTCTCGCTCTCCGGGCGCAGAAACTTGGCGCACAACATCGGCGTGACCGTAAGCGATATCACCAGCGACATGGCGATGGCCGTGCTCAACACCACGGCAAACTCGCGGAACAGCCGGCCCACCAGCCCTTGCATCAGCAGGATTGGGATAAACACCGCGATCAGCGACGTGCTCATGGAAAGCACGGTAAAGCCAATCTCGCGCGCGCCGCGGAACGCCGCCTGCACCGGCCCCATGCCCTGTTCCATGTAGCGCGTAATGTCTTCCAGCACCACAATCGCATCGTCCACCACAAAGCCGGTGGAGATGGCCAGCGCCATCAGCGAGAGATTGTCCACGCTGTAATCCAGCAGGTACATTACGCCAAACGTGCCGATGAGCGAGAGCGGCACGGCCACGCTGGGAATGAATGTGGCGCGCAGGTTGCGCAGAAAAACAAAAACCACCAGCACCACCAGCACAATGGAAATCACCAGCGTGATCTGGATGTCGGCCACGGACGCGCGGATGGTCGTGGTGCGATCCAGCGCCACTTCCAGCTTGATGCCGGCGGGAATCGATGCTTGCAACTCCGGCAGCAGCTCTTTTACGTGGTCCACGGCTTGAATAATGTTGGCGCCGGGCTGCCGAAAGACGATCATCAACACCGCCGGCTTGCCGTTGGCCACGCCGGTATTGCGGATGTCTTCCACGTCATCTTTTACGTCTGCCACGTCTTGCAGCCGCACCACTCCGCCCGTGGTATTTCTGGCCACGATAATTTTTTTGTAGTCTTCGGCTTTGAATAACTGATCGTTGGCCGTGATCTGCCACGCGTTTATCGCGCCGGCAAATTCGCCCTTAGGCCGGTTCGCATTGGCCGCGCCCAGTGCCGCGCGCACCTGCTCCACGCCCACGCCCAATTTGTTCAGCAATGTGGGATTCACTTCCGCGCGCACCGCCGGCTTTGCGCCGCCGCCAACAAATACCTGCCCGATCCCCGGCACCTGTGAAAGCTTCTGCGCCAGCACCGAATCAGCCACGTCATACATGCGCGGCTTGGTAATGCTCTCTGAAGTCAGAGACAGGATCATGATGGGCGCGTCAGCCGGGTTCACCTTGCGCCAGTTGGGGCGCGTGGGCAGGTTGGCCGGCAACTGTCCCAGCGCTGCGTTGATGGAAGCCTGCACGTCGCGCGCCGCGGCGTCAATGTTGCGTGAGAGATCGAACTGCAGCGTGATGCCGGTTGAGCCCAGCTGGCTCGTCGATGTCATCTGGTTGACTCCGGCAATGCGCCCAAACTGCCGCTCCAGCGGCGTTGCCACGGACGAAGCCATGGTCTCCGGGCTGGCGCCCGGCAGTCCGGCGTTCACGCTGATCACCGGGTATTCCACCTGCGGAATCGGCGCTACCGGCAGCCGCGTGTACGCCAGAACGCCCGCCATCAACAAGCCTAGGGCGAGCAATGATGTGGCTACAGGCCGCCGGATAAATGGTGCGGAAATGTTCATGCTTTTTGTGCAATCCCGAGCCCGAGCTTGCGAGGGCGAGGGAGCCCTATGATCCGAGGAATCTCAGGAGCGAGATCCCTCCATTGCGGGTTGCTTTTCGCAAACAAGGCGATCTTCTTCTCTCTGCGCCATTTTTTGATCTGTCGTTCGCGATCAGCGGCTATCGTCGCGATGTTGTAGGTTTCAAAATACATTAATCGATTGATCTTGTATTTTCGTGTGAAACCATCAAACACGCCATCCTTGTGCTCTTGAACTCGCTTCCAGAGATTGTCAGTAAGGCCTACGTACAGCGTCCCGCTAAGACTTGCTAGCAGATAAACGAAGTAACAGGATTGTGCCTTTCGCGCTCTCACTGTGCCTGTGATGGTCATACCTTGAGTTTCATCCTTGTCGCCACCAAAATCCCTCGCTGCTATAGGGCTCCCTCGCTCCGCTCGGGATTTCAGAAACCTAATCCCCACTCGTCTCCGGCACAATCTCATTGCCGACCTGGAAGCGCGAAAACTTACTCGCCAGCTTGTCAAACCAGATATAGATCACCGGCGTGGTGTACAGCGTGAACAACTGGCTGAGCAGCAATCCGCCGATGATGGTGATGCCCAGCGGATGCCGTAGCTCTGATCCGGTGCCGCGTCCAAAGGCCAGCGGTACTGCGCCCAGCAGGGCGGCCATGGTGGTCATCATGATCGGGCGGAAGCGGAGCAGGCTGGCCTGGTAGATGGCTTCTTCCGGCGGCTTGCCTTCCTTGCGCTCGGCGTCCAGCGCAAAGTCAATCATCATGATGGCGTTCTTTTTTACAATGCCGATGAGCAGAATAATTCCTATTAGCGCCACCACCGTCAGGTCATTGCGCGTGATGATCATCGCCAGAATCGCGCCCACGCCGGCCGAGGGCAGCGTGGAAAGAATCGTCACCGGGTGAATATAGCTTTCGTACAGCACGCCCAGCACAATGTAAACCGTGATCAGCGCGGCCAGGATCAGCCACGGCTCTGACGCCAGAGAATTCTGGAAAGCCGCCGCAGTTCCCTGAAAGCTGGGATGAATGCTCACCGGCATTCCCATCTCCTGCTCCGCCTGCGCAATGGCCTTGGTGGCCTTGCCCAGCGATTCTCCCGGCGCAAGGTTGAATGAGATCGT
>Ga0070711_100002597_pt1 | contig 10345 bp, 3 predicted proteins | sample LARL53metaG_FD_65452 | JGI IMG/M metagenome (GOLD analysis project Ga0070711, IMG submission 65452) | Corn, switchgrass and miscanthus rhizosphere microbial communities from Kellogg Biological Station, Michigan, USA - LAR L5-3 metaG | ecosystem: Host-associated > Plants > Roots > Rhizosphere ... | reverse complement strand
GTTCAATCCGGTGATCGTCACGACCGGCACCGTCAACTTCAACGGCGACAAATCGACCGCGGTGATCCCGGCGATTTCCGGCCCGGTGTCGCGTACCCTGGTCGAACCGGGAGACGCCGTGAAACCGGGGCAGCCGCTGGCACTGGTTGCCTCGCCGGATTTTGCGGCGGACGTGGCCGCGTATCGCAAGGCGGAAACTGCCTGGCGGAACGCTCAACGCATTGCGACGCTGAACGAAAAACTCTTCGCGAGCGACGCGTTGCCGCGCGCCGAGCTCGATCAGTCGCGGAGCGACCTGGCGGCCGCCGAGGCCGACCGTGAAGCGGCCTTGCAACAGCTCAGTTCGCTGGGGATCGATTCCGCCTCGATCGACGCCATCCGGCAGGGACGCCAGGTTCCCGGAGGCCAGGCGGCGATTCGCGCACCGATCGCGGGCACCGTGGTGGAGAAGCTGGTCAATCCCGGGCAGTTGCTTTCGGCCGGGAGCGCCCCGGCGTTCACGATTGCCGATCTCTCGACGGTCTGGGTGATGGGCAACGTGTTCGAGAGCATGATCGGCTCGGTATTCAAGGGCGACCCGGTCACCATCACGACCGACGTGTCCAGCGACTCGTTTCCCGGGCGGGTAGACAATGTCGGCGCGCTGGTCGATCCGGCCAGCAAGGCGACGCAGGTCCGCATTGTGGTGCCGAACCCGAAGCGGATCCTGAAGCAGAACATGCTGGTGCACGTCTCAATTCGCAGTTCCAAGCCGCGCCAGGGCATCGTGATTCCAGTCTCCGCGGTACTGCGTGACGACGACAACCTTCCGTTCGTGTACCTCGACGCCGGCGGCAATCACTTCAACCGGCGGCGCATCACCCTGGGAAACCGGGCGGGCGAACTCTATGAAGTGACCGACGGCCTCAAGGCGGGCGACACCGTCGTCACGCAGGGCGCGCTCTTCCTGCAGGAAGCGGGATCGCAATGAGCGATCCGGAGAATCCGCTGGAGGCGTCGCCGGAAAGTTCGTCCGCAGCGTCGACCAGCAAGGCGTCGGTGATTCATCGGATCGTGAGCACGTCGCTCGCGCAGCCGCTCGTCGTGCTCGCTGCCAGCGCAATTCTTGCGGCCGTTGGCGTGTGGTCGTTCTCCCGTTTGCCGATCGACGCGTACCCGGATCTCTCTCCAACCCTGGTCGGCATCACCACGCAGTGGCCCGGCCAGGCGGCCGAAGAGGTCGAGCGGCTGACCACGGTGCCGATCGAGACGGAAATGAACGGCCTTCCCGGCATCCAGGTCATCCGATCGATCTCGTTGTTCGGGCTGTCGAAGGTCGACCTGATTTTCCAGGATGGCGTCGATCCCTACTTCGCGCGCGAACAGGTGTTCCAGCGATTGAGTGGCGTCGGGCTTCCCGATGGGGTGAGCGCCGAAGTCGAGCCGCTCTTCTCGCCGTCCGGGCTGGTGTACCGGTATGTGCTGACCAGCCCCGATCGCAATCCGATGGAGCTCAAGACCCTCAACGACTGGGTCCTGTCGAAAGCCTACAAGGCGGTACCCGGCGTCGCCGACATGTCGGGGTTTGGCGGCCCGACCATGCAGTACCAGGTGCTGATCGATCCGACGCGGCTGGCGGGCGCGGGGCTCGCCGTGTCCGACGTCGTGACGGCGTTGAGCAACAACAATGGCAACGCCGGCGGCGGGTTCTACTCCGAGGGCGGACAGTTCTACTACGTGCGCGGGCTCGGCCGGCTTGAGACACCGGAGGATATCGGCAACGTGGTGCTCACGGTGCGCAATGGCGCACCAATCCTCGTCAAGGATGTTGGCCGGGTGGAAATCGGTTTTGCGCCAAGACTCGGCCTCTTCGGGTTCAACAAGAACGACGACGCCGTCGAGGGTGTCGTGCTGATGCGGACCGGCGAGCAGGCCCAGACGGTGCTCAAGGGTGTGGAGGCCAAAACCCGGGAACTCAACGGCGGCCTGCTTCCGAAGGACGTGAAGGTCAAGCCGTTCTACGACCGCACCGACCTCATCGACCTGACGACCCACACGGTAGAGGACAATCTCGCGCGCGGGATCATCCTCGTCGTGGCGGTGCTGATCTTCTTCCTCTTCGACATCCGGTCCGGCCTCATCGTCGCGATCACGATTCCGCTGTCCCTGCTGTTCGCGTTCATCTGCCTGAACGCCAGGCACATTCCAGCCAACCTCCTCTCCATCGGCGCGATCGACTTCGGGCTGCTGGTCGACGGCGCGTCGGTCATGGTGGAAAACATTCACCGGCAGCTCGCCCTGCGGCATGGCACGGTGTATTCCGTCAAACAGGTGATCATCGACGCGGCGTCCGAAGTCGACAGACCGATCGTGTTCGCCGTGGCGATCATCATCGCCGGATTCCTGCCGATCTACGTGCTGACCGGTCCCTCGGGCCGGTTGTTCACGCCGATGGCGGATACCATGATCTATGCGCTGATCAGCTCGCGTATCCTGGCGCTCACCCTGCTCCCCGTGCTCTGCGCACTGGTGCTCGCCCGCGGCGTGCGAGAGCGCCGCAACCACGTGTATGAATGGATACGCAATCGATACGGCGTCGCGCTCAACTGGTGCCTCGCCCGGCCACGCCTGACGATCGGGTGGTGCGTCGCAATTTTCGGCGCGGCACTGTTGCTGACCACGCGGATCGGAGCCGAGTTCATGCCGCACCTCGACGAAGGTGCGCTCTGGGTGCGGGCCACGATGCCGTCGACGATCTCGCTGGAGGAATCCGCCAAGCTCGTGCCGCAAATGCGCGCCATCATTCACACCTTCCCGGAAGTCACCGACGTCTCCTCCGAGCATGGCCGGCCGGATGACGGTACCGATGCCACCGGCTTCTTCAACGCGGAGTTCTTTGTCGGGCTCAAGCCGTATCGCGAATGGACCGGCGCGTACCACACCAAGGCAGACCTGATTGCCGCGCTCAACGCCAAATTGACGAAGTTCCCCGGCATCGACTTCAACTATACCCAGCCCGCCGAGGACGCGGTCGATGAGGCGGAAACCGGGCTCAAGAGCTCCCTCGCGGTCAAGGTGTTCGGCTCCGACCTCGCGGTGCTCGAACAGAAGGGCCATGAAATCGAGCACGCGCTCGGACAGGTCCGTGGCATCTCGCGAATTTCCCTGGTGCATGCGTTGGGGCAACCAAGCCTGACGATCCGGATAGACCGGGCCAAGATTGCGCGCTATGGGCTTAACGCCGACGACGTCAATGCGCTCATCTCGTCGGCGGTGGGCGGCGTTGCCGCCACCAGCGTCGTGCAAGGCGAGAGAACTTTTGACCTGGTGGTCCGCCTGCAACCGCAGTTCCGGCAGACGCCGGATCAGATCGGGGCGATCCTGATGGCCACGCCGGATGGGCAGCAGGTGCCATTACGGGAACTGGCCACGATCCAGGTGAGCAACGGCGCGTCGTTCATCTATCGCGAGGGCAATTCGCGATACGTTGGCGTGCAGTTTGGCGTCGAGGGGCGGGATCTTGCCGGGGCAGTGCAGGATGCCCAGCGCACCGTCGCCGCGCAGGTGAAGCTTCCGGCCGGATACCGCGCCGATTGGGGCGGTGAGTACCAGGAGTACACCGCCTCGCGGGGCCAGCTCAAGGTGGTGCTTCCGCTGACCATCGTGCTGATCTTCATCCTCCTGTTTGCCCTCTATCGGAACCTCGTTTTTCCGCTGATCACCGTGATCGGCGTCGTGCTGTCCGCTCCCGTGGGCGGCTTCCTGGCACTGGCGCTCACCGGTACGCCGTTCTCGGTGTCCTCCGGCATTGGCTTTCTTGCCCTGTTCGGTGTCTCGGTGCAGACTGCCGTGGTGTACATCTCGTATGTCAACGAGCTGCGCCTCCAGGGCATGTCGATCACGGATGCAGCACATCTTTCCGCCCTCGCCCGCCTCCGGCCGATCATGATGACGGCGCTGGTCGCCGCACTCGGCCTGCTGCCGGCAGCACTTTCCACCGGCGTCGGCTCGGATTCCCAGAAGCCATTCGCGCTGGTGATCGTCGGCGGCCTGTTCTCGCGGCTGCTGATCTCGGTTTTCCTGATGCCGGTGCTGTACGTCCGCACGGCTCGGGTCGGAGACCGACTGGAAGTGTGACGATTGCCCACGCGCACGTCGCGCCGAGTGACCGATTCCGGCACTCGGCGCTCGTGTTTCCGTGCCGTTGGCGCTATTTTGATCGCAATCCAAACCAATGTTGCAGCTCGCACCAGCGCGCTGCACGCGCATCCGGACTCGGCCTCCGCCGCACAAGGGGCTCGTCCGTCACCCCGTCCCAGAAACCCCGATGACCCGAATCCGCTCCGCCATCCTGCTCGCCGCCACGTTCGCAATCGCCTGTCACCAGAGCCAGCCCAAGCCTGCCCCGACACCGGTCGCACCGCCCGCGCCGGCCGGGCGGGGAAATCCCGCGCCGGCTGCCGGTGATTCAACGGCGTCCGGCGGCGGTGGCCGGGGCGGTCGTGGCGGTGCCAGTCAGGCACCGCAACCCTACGGGCAGGTGATTCGCGGCGCCGGGGTGCACACGCGGTCCGGCCTGTTCAAGACCCACGAGATCGGCGATTCGCTATTCTACGAGATTCCGCGCAGCGAGCTCAACCGCGCCATGCTGCTGACGACCGAAATCGAGAAGACGCCGCAGGGCATGGGGTACGGCGGACAGATGATCGGCACGCAGCTGGTGCGCTGGGAGCGGCGGGGCAACCGTGTGCTGCTGCGCGGTGTCGACGCCGGGCTGACCGCGAGCGACACCACCAACCCGGTGCGCATCGCCGTCGAGGCCGCGAGCTATGCGCCAATCATCGCCGCATTCCCGGTCGCCGCATATGGCCCGGATTCCGCGGCGGTGATCAACGTCACGCCGCTCTACAAGAATCCGCCGGCCGAGATCAGCGTCACCAGCCGGTATCGCGGAACGATCGACCAGAACCGGACCTTCCTGAGCAGCGTGGCGCCGTACCCGACCAACATCGAGGTCCGCACCGACCTGACGATCAACACCACGCCGGCGCCGGCCGGCGCCGCCCCGAACGCCGGGCGGGGCGGAGGCGGTGGTGCCGGCAGCCAGACGTTCCTGGTTCACTGGTCCATGCTGCGCCTCCCGGACCAGCCGATGCAGCCGCGTCTCTACGACTCGCGCGTCGGCTTTTTCAACAACAGCGTCGTCGACTTTGCCCACGCCACGCAGAAGTCGGAAACCCGCACCTTCATCACGCGGTACCGGCTGGAGTGCTCCGACCAGCGCGTGGGAAACCTCTGTGTGCCAAAGAAACCGATCACCTACTACGTCGACCCGGCCACGCCGAAATGGATCGTCCCCTGGATCAAGAAGGCGATCACCGACTGGCAGCCGGCATTCGAGGCGGCCGGATTCAAGGATGGCATCGTCGCCAAGGACGCGCCGACGCGGGCCGAAGATCCGGACTGGTCAGCCGAGGACGCAAGGTATGCGGTCATTGACTGGCTGCCGTCCACCACGGAGAATGCGGTCGGGCCGCATACGGCCGATCCGCGGACCGGCGAGATCATCAGTGCGCACCTGCAGATCTACCACAACGTGATGAACCTCGATCGCGACTGGTACTGGACGCAGATCGGGCAGCTCGATCCGCGCGCGCGCCGTCTGCCCCTCCCGGATTCGCTGATCGGCGAGGGCCTCGAGTGGATCGTGGCGCACGAGATCGGCCACTCGATCGGCCTGATGCACGACATGAAGGGCAGCGCCATGTATCCGGCCGATTCGGTGCGCAGCAAGACCTTCGTGCATCGCATGGGCCACAGCCCGTCGATCATGGATTACTCGCGCTACAACTACGTGGCCCAGCCCGAAGACAGCATCCCGCTTTCGGACCTCAAGCCGCGGGTCGGTCCCTACGACATCTTCGCCATCAAGTGGGGCTACATGCCGGTGCCGGGCGCGAACTCGCCGGACGCCGAGCGCGTTGCCCTCGACCAGCTCGCCCGTGAGCAGGACACCAAGCCGTGGCTCCGGTTCGCCGCCGATGGTGGCACCTCGGATCCGCGCCGCGAAACGGAGGCCGTGGGCGACGATGATCCCGTCAAGTCCACCGGGTACGGCATCCGGAACATCAAGCGCCTGGTGCCGATGCTGCTGCCGGCAACCACCAAGCCCACCGAGAACAACGACGACCTGACCGAATTGTACGGCCGACTGATTGGTCAGTGGGCCACCGAGATGAGCCACGTCGCGAACGTGATCGGTGGCATCGAGACCCAGGACAAGTACGGCTCGCAGCCGGGAGCCGTCTTCACGCCGGTCTCGGGCGCCCGCCAGCGCGCCGCGATGCGGTTCATCAACGAAAACGCCTTCCAGACCCCGACTTTCTTTCTCGTGCCGGCCATTACCAGCCGGATCGCGGACAACGCCGGACTGGCGCAGATCAACGGCGCCCAGGCGCGGACCCTTGCGGCCGTGCTGCAGGATGCGCGACTCGCCCGGATGATCGAGATCGAGGCGATGCAAGGCCGCCCGGCCGATGTCTACACGCTTCCGGAATTGCTTGCCGACGTACGGCACGGAGTCTGGGGTGAACTCAGTGCCGGGTCGGTTCGGATCGACCCGTTCCGTCGCGCGCTGCAGCATTCGTATCTTGACGACGTTCGCGCCAAGCTGAATCCGCCGGCGCCGGCCGCTGGCGCTGCGACGCCCGGCGGCGGCCGCGGCGGGCGTGGCGGCGCGGGACCGGCCGGCAATGACGTCAAGTCGCTGCTGCGGATGGAACTGAAGACTCTCGACGGCGAAGTCGTGACGGCCGAAAAGAAGGCGACTGATGCCGAAAGCCGGGCCCATCTTGCCGACGTGCACCACGAAATCGGCGACATCCTCAATCCGAAAGGTGCCGGCGCGAGCGGCGACTGACCCGATGTCCCCGGTGCGATTGTCGCTCGTGATGCGGGGCATGGCCGCCATGGCCATGCTCTGGGCATCGGGGGCAGCGGCCCAGGGCAGTGCCGCGGCGGTGTCCGACAGCTCGCCGTTCCGCCCGCTCGGTCTCCCGGCCCCGAACCTGGTCCGCGGCGGAGCCGGGCGGCCCGGCCCGCGGTACTGGCAGCAACGCGCGGACTACCGGATCGAGGCAACGCTCGATCCGGAGCGCAACGAGGTGCGCGCCAGCGAGACCGTGCACTACGTGAACAACTCGCCGGACGCGCTGCCATACCTCTGGATGTTCGTCGAGCAGAACCTCTGCGCCCCGACCAGCGTCACCAATGTCCTCAACCAGCCGCCGCTGGTTTTCCTGGGCAGCTCCTTCGACTTCTCCTGTCAGGGATTCGCCGGAGGGTTGGCGCTCGAGTACGTCCGGCTCCCGCCGCACCGCAGTCCGGGTCGGGCGGTCGCGAACGGGATGGCGCTGCGGCTGCCGCACGCGATTTACGGCACGACGATGCGCATCGACTTGCCCACGCCGCTGGCCCCGGGAGCGAGCATCGACCTCGACCTGGGATGGAGCTTTCAGGTGCCGGCGCAAGGTGGCGGCCGGATGGGACACGACGGTCCGCTCTACGAGATCGCGCAATGGTACCCGCGCATGGCGGTGTACGACGACGTGCGCGGCTGGAATCACGAGCCGTACATTGGCGCCGGGGAGTTCTACCTGGAGTACGGATCGTTTGATGTCCGGATCACCGTGCCCGCGAGTTACCTGGTGGCCGCCACGGGGCAGTTGCGGAACGGCGATTCGGTGCTCACGGCAACCGAGCGCTCCCGGTTGCAGCTCGCGCGCCGTTCCGACACGGCGGTCGCCATCATCTCGGCGAGCGAGGCGGCCAATCCGGCCGTGACGCGCCCGCGAACTACCGGCAACCTGACCTGGCACTACACCGCGGATTCCGTGCGCGACGTGGCGTTCGCGGCTGGCCCGGCGATGCGCTGGGATGCCAGCGGCTACGACGGCATCCTGATCGAGACGCTCTACCGCTCCAAGGCGGACAAGTGGCCGGAAGCCAACCGCATGGCCCGCGAGGCGATCAAGTACTACAGCGAGCAGTGGTATCGCTACCCCTACTCGCACGCGACCACGGTGGAAGGCCCGATCGAGGGGATGGAATATCCGATGTTGACCTTCGTGCCGAACAGCCCGACCCGCGAGGATCAGCAATGGGCGGTCGCACACGAGTTCGGACACGAATGGTTTCCGATGATCGTCGGCTCGAACGAGAGGCTATATCCCTGGATGGACGAGGGTTTCAATACGTTCATCGACCTGCACAATGCCGCGAACTACTTTCACGGCACGCCCTACGGCGACTCGATCGAGGTTCATCCGCTCCACCTCTATCGCGATCACGCCGTCCCCGGCAACGAGCAGCCGCTGATCAGCAATCCGACGGAAGTGCGGGATCTCTTCTGGACCGGGTACCAGAAGCCGGCGCTGATGATGCAGACACTGCGCTTCGAGGTGCTGGGACAGGAGCGTTTCGACGCCGCATTCCGCGATTACATCCGGACCTGGGCGTTCAAGCATCCCACGCCGGCCGACTTCTTCCGGATGATGCGCGACGCCTCCGGGATGGAGCTCGACTGGTTCTGGCGCGACTGGGTGATGACGACGGCGCGACTGGATCAGGCCGTGGACTCGGTGACCAACGCTGCCGCCGGGGCCGTCGTACATCTCTCAAGCCGTGGCTCGATGGTGATGCCGGCGGAACTTGCGATCACGTTCGACGATGGCTCGGCCACAACGGTGAAACTTCCGGTCGAGATGTGGAACCTGGGTACCAGGTTCGATTACCACGTGGCCGGGACGAAGCGGGTCCGGCGCGTCGAGGTCGATCCGCGCCAGGCGCTGCCGGATATCGACCGGCGCAACAATGTCTGGACGGACAAGTAACGGCGAACAAGGAAGGGCGAACAAGTTAGACCCTTCCTTGTTCGCCGTTACTGCCAAACCGGATGCGCCAACCCCGACATTATGGGCGCGCGCGGCGTGACGAGGTCAAACACCACGACGTCATTCCTGCCATTCCGCAGCCACGCACCCGGCACGTACAGCGTCTGCTGCGGTCCGATATCCCAGAAGCGTCCGAGTGCATGCCCGTTGACCCACACCGCACCCTTGCCCCACCCGCTGGTATCGAGGAACGTGTCGCCCGCAGCGGACATCGTGAACTCTCCACGGTAGAACGCCGGACCCGCGGACGTCGCCCGCCCGGACCGTGGTGCCGGTGCGCTGCTCATCGGTAGCGGGAAGACGTCCCATCCGACGATCGGTTCGCCGTTGATCGTCACCGCGCCGGTGATTCCCTTGCGCTCGCCTCGCAACGCCTTGGTGAAGTTCACCCGTCCGCCGTTTTCGACGAGGATGTCGAGTCGCGTTGCCCCGGCCGGAACGGCGATGGTGGCGCTGTCCTGCCCGAGTCGCCGGTCCAGCGTGGCAATCAGGCTGCCGTCGACGTAGACCTGCGCGTAGTCGCGCGCGCCGTGGATGGCGAGCACGCCGTGCGAAGTCCAGTGTGGTACGGTGCGGTACAGGATGTAGCCATAGCCCTGGCCAAATGTCTCCATGGCACGTGGCACCGAAACGTGCACCGGTTTCCCGAGCGCGCCCCACAGCGCGCTGACCTGCCTGAGCGGGAACCTGGCGAGTGCCACCGTCGAATCGATCGCCGGAACGGGCGCCGCGACCCCTCCATGCCTGGTGATCACGTCGCGGAACAGGTAATACTTGGGCGTCGGCCGTCCGGATTCGTCGAGTGCGGCGTCGTAGTCGTAACTCGTGGTTTGCGGATGATACCGGCCGCCGTCGATGTTGGCGCCGTTCATGAAGCCGAATGTGGTCCCGCCGTGGAACATGTACAGATTGACCGAGTAGCCGTGGCCGAGCATCCAGTCGAGTTCGCCGGCCTGGCGCGCTGCGTCGGTATGGGCGTGCTTGCCGCCCCACTGATCGAACCAGCCGGCCCAGTATTCCCCGCTCATCAGCGGCTGTCCCGGTTCGAACCGACTCAATCTCGCGAAGGCGCTGTCGGCCTCGCCGGTCCCGAAGTTCACGACCGCCGGCAGATCAGGAAGCGTACCGTTGCGCAGCTGGTAGTCGCCGTCCGCCGTGTACAGCCGGACGCTGCCGAAGCCGGCATGGCGCAGCGCGTCACGCTGCCAGGCCATGTAGGCCTTGTCCTTGTCGAACGACCCGTACTCGTTCTCCACCTGCACGGCGATGATTGGGCCGCCGCGACTTGCGAGCAGCGGGGCGAGCTCGCGTCCGAGCCGGTCAAGCCACCGGGCAGCTGGCTGGGTGAACTGCGGCTGGGTGCTCCGCAAGACCATGCTGGAATCGGCCAGGAGCCAGGCGGGGTAGCCGCCGAG
>Ga0070711_100002595_pt1 | contig 10349 bp, 8 predicted proteins | sample LARL53metaG_FD_65452 | JGI IMG/M metagenome (GOLD analysis project Ga0070711, IMG submission 65452) | Corn, switchgrass and miscanthus rhizosphere microbial communities from Kellogg Biological Station, Michigan, USA - LAR L5-3 metaG | ecosystem: Host-associated > Plants > Roots > Rhizosphere ... | reverse complement strand
TCTTTTGACAGTTGGAAGATACTTGACTCTATCATAGGCCACACTTATGAGCAGAACAACCTCAAGCTATATGTTTATCTATTTTAGGATGGATTCTAAGCTAAAATAGCTCAGAAGCTAATTGTCGTACTTACACAAATATGGTTACACTTTGCTGCTTGGTACTTGTATGCGTGGTGTAGATAATCAACCTTTGTGGAAACATCTCTAAGGGAGTAAGACCGTTTAAGCCTCCATTTTCTATAGTTCATTATAGGCTTTAACAAACATACTATTATATTTTATTTTACCATCATCTATTTTTGATGTATCTTCTAATGTAAAAACTCATTCTTTACTATCTTGTTATATACTTCTATCTTCTCTTGTGGCTGTGGATACAATTTTGATAATTGTTTATCATCGATCTGATTGTGTGTAAGAAAGCATCTGAATAATTTGGATGTAAACTGCTTTCCATTGGCATGCACTACATTTTCAGGCTTGCCATTAATGATTATCAAATCCATTCTTTTTCATGTATTAAATTAGACTTTGTTCTGATTCCTATATGGATACACTTCCTGACAGAGGTGTAACCCATGTCGATAAGCTATAAGATCACCAATGCAGTAACTACAACGGCTGGGCAAGGCACTTCAATTCCAGGTCAAGAAAGTCAATTAAATTTATGAGTACCTTATTATAGAATCCTACCCTACCGATATGCTCAATCACTCACCATGAAATTTTTAGTTACCAAATAGCAAAGTTTAGTTTTCCAACGATAATAATGTATTTGTTTTTAAAGATTCGTCTCATGTCATGCTCTGACCCTATGATGCGACGAATGAAAGTCTAAAATACATCAAGGACAAATTTGATTTGGACGATAACAAACCTCACCTACACCTTTTTTCATCCAGTAAACCAGATTAAATAAATGCATATAATCAATACAGGAAACGGAAATAAATGGAACTTAGGTAATTGATGCGTGAACCAACAACTTTTTTACGGGCGTTACCTAAACATGGGAAAATGGAAACGTCTGTTCTTAATCAGAGCAATAATCAGATATACCTACCAAATTTTATGAGCTTTTCAGTAATAAACGCTAAAGATAACCAAATTATCAAGTCTAGATTGATGGACACAAAATGGCCCGAATGCTCTTCTCCCAAGGAGGACGATGACGTGTATGTATATGCTAGCTAACATTTTTTTACCTTCCACACATATACGTAATAGCTGTGTACAAAACGTGATTATAACATACAATAATTTAAGTAGTAGATTCAAAACGTATCGAAATTGTAGACAATATAACGATCTGCGAGCAACCATATTAGGCGGAAATACAGATAGTAATACGGTCTGCATTCATTCATAGATATTAAATATTACTGCTCATTTAATATCTTTCTAGCTACCTCTACTGCCTTGGCATTCTTGCTATCTTTTTTAAACTTATCAACAAATTCTTGTAATGTTGCTTTATCAGACGTTTTATCCCCGCTTTTTTTGCTAACCTCTGCAAGATTTAGAAATGTTGCGTTAGCCCAATAGCCTGATACATTGGGCTTGGCCCTTGTTAAAAAAGAACTTGCTTTTTCGTGATCGGCATTTCTAACACGTTTATTTTTAAAATCTGCTGAGTCTTTGGACCAATGCAGACCTAAAACTGCGTTTGCATATGAGCCCAAAGTAGAATCTGGGTATTCTTGAGCAAGCCTTGTTAATTGATTCATGCCATCTGTTAATCCTTCTCCACCTTCAAAAAGAAATACAAGAGCTTGTTGATCTCCTTTTATTAGCTTTACCTGTTCCTCTTCCTCGTTATTTTTAGGTGATTGGATAATGACATCAATTGTATTTGAGCTGATTGTTTTTCCATAGTAATCCAATAGGCCGTTGTACTCTGCTCTTACCTTATAGGTTCCTGGATCAGAAAATGAATATCCGTGAGCCCCATAGAATATTTTTGCACGTCCAGATGTTGATTCCCTGGGATTTAACACCTTGGGTTCTGGTGTAAAATCTATAAGACTTTTTGGCAAGAACTCAACTTCTTTGTCATCAGCCTTGATATAAAATTTGACCACATGAAATTGGGGATCGAATTCATCTATTATTGAAACAGGATTAGAACCATTATTAGTTAATTTAAGATAAGCTATTGCCGGTTGGCCTGGTAAATATTCGGGTTTTCCCATTTGTATGTGGAGATCTAATTGCACATTTTCGGCTGGCTGAGTTACATCAAAAGGTGTTAAGTCGCCTGGATTTGTTACGCCAAGCGTTGTTGATGCAGATTGGTGCCATGCTACATGGTCAGAAGTACAAGTGCCATCATTTGGCGAGAGACCTGGTGCTACCTTGGTTATTGGATGATTTGTGAGATGATCACGTTCGTGTTCTCCAAATTCCAATTCTGCTGCTGCAGACCAGTTTTCAAAACCCTGTAGACCATACTTCTGAATGATTAATGTCTGATTCATTATCGAATATTTTCTTCCTCCTGAGGTTGGGCGGTGCATAAATGCATCTCTGTGATGTAAATTAAATTGGTGTCCTAATTCGTGTGCACTAGTTCGCAAATATGCAAACGGTTTTGTTCGAACCTCCTGGTTTTGATAGAATACAGCTGTGCCAGTTCGCTTATCCTGATCAAACATAAATCCCAAAACATCAGTCCTGTCTTGCATAACACCTGTATTTTGGTCAGGTGCTCGAAGTATGCCGTTCACTATCACCAGCCAGGCATTAATGCCAAATGGTGACGATATAGGACGGAACTCATCCTTCATGACCATGAGATCGTTTTGTGTATACCTTCCATTCATCAAATCAGGGATCTCTTGTGATTCAGTATTAACTTCTATGTCTAGTCCTGCGTTGGAATAGATTCGTGATAGAGAATAACTTTTGCCATCCCAAATTACAGGTGGCTCCTTAAAAAGCCGTCCCTCACCGGGAGGAGATTTGGTCCCAACCATTAGCGATATTTTGATGACTGCTTTACGTTCTGATGACACAACTAGCGATTCAAATCATTAAGTATTTAAGATTATTCCTGATTTGGCTCACGCTGTAACTAGCAATTTTGATAAGCAACCTGAAAATGTGAGAAACGAGTTGCAAAATAAGTTGGGAGAATATGGCTTTAAGATTTAAAAAACATATGTCTTATCTAATATTAATCTAATATTAAATACTGTAGATTTGTGTTACTTACCTACTGTACTATAAAATGTTATTATCGACAATCCTTCGTAACAAATCGTATCAAAATAGAAGGTGAGTAACCAGTTGAATATAATATAGTTGCAGCCAAGACCCCGACACCAGAACCAAAATCAGCGTACGTCGGATTGTTTTGCATGGTGAGACTCTCCTTTCATATTTGTTAGAAAATCCTCTACAAATTGTATAATTTAGTGAGATCTTTTCCATTAGGATCTATAAATTTAGCAAATAATTCTTCTACCTCTAAAATAAATCCAGCCACAGTCTGGTAAATATGGTAGTCATTGCCAGTCCAAAGTACTGTAGGATGCCGCGTTTTGCTTTCGACTCTCTTCAGGATTCTATTGGGATCTATCAAGTTTATCATTCGAAGCAAAGTCTTTCAGATCTATATCTATCATTAGAAAACTTGCAGTTCTATTGATACCATCATATTTAGTAAATGAGAGGTATGCATTAATATGACAGTCCTCATAATTTGAGGCTCAAATATTCAACGGCTGCTGGAAGTTGAACACCTCTTTCTGATAGCCAAGAGATTTGGTCATTATATTCATCGGAAAAATGGGCTCTTAGAACTGAGATAGTATAAGGTGTAGATTCCGCTCTACCTCATTTAATTTCTGACTACTAAGGAGGATAAATTTCTTTCTGTGATTGGGTGAAAGAAAAATTCCTACTTGTTCATTAGAAATATTTGGCATTACTATATATTTAGATCCCTTGGAGCTCGTCCAAGAGTAACATGTGTTTGTTCTTCATTGGATCGTTGTAAACCTTGGATTACAATTGACATATGAAGGCACATGTGTAGTTTACCTAAATCCAAACTAGACGATAATATATCCGTGTTTGAATGGATGGACACATTTACGAAACTGTTTAAGCTAGTTCTTTCATCAGCTCGGTTATCGGCAACGGAGATGTTAGGTCAATACCTTTGGCAACGTTTTGAATACTCGTAGGAAATGAAATATTTCTCGCTCCAGGCACTTGCCTAAGTGACGATGATGATTGTATCATAACGAGGGGTGTGAGATTGTGTAAAAGCAGACGCACAATCTATATTAAATTCCAGCGAATTATCCGAATTTCTAGGCTAATAATGTTCGTCATTTCTAAAACATTTGCCAAGATTAGTCATAAAATTCATTGTCTGAACATATTGAGGACGTGCATATTTTCTACAAAGCCTTATCAACGTATTCTTCGAATACAAATTCATTTTTAAGGAGCATTTGTGCTATGGTTTAGGGAAAATACAGATATAGTATTATTATCAATGCTAGTAACGAACATTTTGTCATCATTTCTATCATATGCTATCCCAAATGGGCTATTACCTAAACCGGTAAGTGGATGTCCATCGTAGGTATTTTGAACAATTCTATAGACGGATGTTGAAGTGATTCCTACCACGTATAGATTATTATCTAGTGAGCTCGATGCTGCTGAAATTGGGTTGACATCTAAAGGCAATTGTATATTTTTAATAAAGATACTATTTATACCGTTAAGTACTGAAACGGTATTTGAATCTTGATTAAGTAGATATAATAAGTGATTAGCAGAGTCATACGAAATCCCTAATGTGTGGTTTCCATCTGTAGGTATATTGAGCGCTATCTTATTTGAAGCTTCATTGATAAGTGAGAGTGTTCCTATATCAGTAGTATTATCGATTTGTGTAACGTAGATCCCTTTGACATCTCTATTATAAGCAAAAAAATATGGAACACTAGTCAGAGTAATTGTTGAATTATTTTTTATTGAAATCCTTCCTGCATTAGTAATTGTCTCGCCTTTAGTAACGTTATCTTTTGTGGCGTTCTTCGCAGCACTAACCTTTGTAGATATTTTCTTTACACTAGTCGCAATATTACCAATATCGAGGACAGAAATGGTCTTTGATTTAGTATTAGAAACATATAAATGATGACTGCCGGGTACATACAAAGCACTAATAGGTTGAGATCCTACATTTATAGTGGCTGACATAACCTTATTCGGATTCGTCGTTGTATCTATAATATATACGTCATTCGATACCCTGCAGACAACATATATATAGTGATGTTCTTTGTCGTAAGTAAGTGCACTAGGCCCCTGTCCTACTAGCAATGTCGCGACTACTTTCTCTGTTGAGCCGTTTATGATTGAGACCGTGCTGCTGGCATAGTTTGCGACGTAAATAAGGTGATTATCTGGGTTGTATAAAATCCCTGTTGGTTGTGCTCCTACATTAGAGCTAATAGTAGTTGCAGCATATATTGCCACAGATGCAAGCAGAAATATAGGACTGCACAATACCAGAAGTAAAATGACAAATACTATGTGACAACAATTGTGCCAACCATATAATTCATTAGAATTTTCCATAAATGTTACTTGCGTAATCTAAAATAAAAACTAAATGATATATTGTAACTAGAATCTAATATAATTAACTTGTTCCAAATAAATTCTTTAAAAAAGTAATTATATTGTAGAAACATGTAGTGTCTTTGGAGCTATACATCGGTGATCTCGCTGAGACCAATACGTTTGTACCATTACACCACCAGGTTCGAAATCGAAATCATTCTCGTTTTGACAAACATCGGATATTTCATCAGCACCGCCGCTCGAATTGGGTATTACAAACGCTCCAGGATGGTCGGGATTTGGGTCAGTACAGGCTTCTACTATTTCGTGTGAAACTATCCTAGGTATGGAGTTCTTACCAGTAAGTGTCCCATCGTTTGTTATCCATGCATAGTACGTGAGTGTGCCATCATTCAGGCTAAAACAATTATGTTCTCCGACTAAATTGCTATCTTTATAATGATAATCCTTAGGCAGAAATACACAATATAAATTTTGATCAGTCGATGGATGAGGAACAATCCCATGCTGAATAAGATCGGAAACTAGAGTTTCTATAATATTATGAGTAAAGTTATTAATTGGCTCGGCTGGTGAACTACCCACCTGTTTATTAACTTGAATGATAGTACCAACTCTACCGCGTCCGATTCCTCGATATTGCGATAGTCCAGTTAAGTAAGGACTGGAAACTACAGTTATAACAGTGTTGTTAACGTCGTGCATCGATGGGGAGGCATTTGAAGACCAGGCCGATCCCCAATAGATAATGTGCACTCGAACATTAGTTAACACCTCACCACCGCGGTCAACAACTTGAAAGTCACGATCAGCTGCTTGCAGGCCCGTGGCGTTCGATCGAGTTAACACGTGAGTATTTGTCATTTCTGACTTTGGTATTCTATTATTAATCGTCATATAGTAACCATCAGTATAGTCATATATGTTACTTATAAACAATATGTTATAGTGTTCGACATTGTTACCTATTCTGATACACAATTGCTCCTCGATATAATTTTAGCCAAGATTCTAAGATTTAATCTCAAATAAAACTTTACTATGATGATCTGTAAGTACTACGATAGCAGTATTTGTATAACTTTTAGACAGCAATTCTATTTGTTTGCCTTTGTGGGTTTAAATTGTTCTAGATTCAACAGATTTCAATTATCGAATATTTCACCGATGGATCCTTTAGCTAGGAACTTGACGTAACTTTTCCTATTCCTATCCAAGCACATAATCTGTTAGCAATGATAAATTTACTATGTTTGATTATTTCGCCAACTTAAAATTTTAATATAATTAGAGATAAAATTAATTAATTTGCGGAGTGGATGTGAAAGCGATATCCTTGCAATGGGTAGAAAGCTGTTGTATATTAAAGCCAACTAAACTAGGATGGTTTGTATTTGGATCTATGACGAGTGATACCTTCACGAATGGATTATTATTATTTGAGATTTTTGCAAGGTCCGTTGGTGATAGTATAACATCCGAGGTTATTACTACCTGCAATGTGTGGGTTCCAGAGTCGATCTTGCCTGATTTTACTAACTGTGCAATGTCGGGAGTTGGGTCTCCTACTATATTATAATTTGCTAACATGGCATCCGTTGGCGAAAGTCCTAGGCTGCCTGCACAACTTCTGAAAGGTGGATTTATAGCAATAGATGCAATAGGCTCACCAGGCTGGTTAGGATCTACTAATTTGCCATTCGAATTTTGAACTAATAGCTGATTTTCAGCCGCTTTAATATTTCCACAGTCGCCACCTAGCTTCCCACTTTTGGATTTGGCAGGAGGGTTGTTCTTAATGCAAGTATTTGTTAAAAGACCCCCGATGTCCGCTACTAACGAATTTCCTGCCGTCCGAGTCGGGTGTTTCACTGGTAAGCCAAGCGGTCCACCTTGGGGAGGATTCAAGGGAGAAATGTTGGCTCCCACTGGATTTTGTGAAATTGGTTTAGCTAGTGCAATGTAATCACATGATGTATCAACTTTCTGGATATCATAATTTGTCGTGGAAATGTGGAAAGGAGGTATACCAACAAAGATGTTGCCAACAAATGCGGGCGCTGCAAGTGCCAAGGTGTTGACATCATTTCTGTTAAAATCTGCAGCTAACTGAATATCCCACGGCGTTTTCGCATTTTCATTAGCTAAGTTGTCAAAACTAACAGAACCTAATATAGTGTAAGTTGCGCTAGATGGTGCCAAGAGGATATTACCCTGTTCGGGATTGATTTGCTCAGCTTCTGCACTGGTCTTCGTACCCTGAGTAACTACAGATTGTTTATTTGGTACCTCCTGTGTTCTGCAGGTTTCAAATGGCGTATTCGATACAGCTGTAGGCAAATTGTTAGCTCCTGTTCCGGTTGCGCCAGAGCCTGTTGGAGCAAATGAATTAGTTAGGCCAGAAGGGAGTGCCAATCGATTGGGTGTTACAGTGGTAGATGGCGAGATTGCTGCATTATTAGTGTTTGAAACGCCCAGAGTCACATCCAAACTGCAAAAATCATCGTTTTGAATGACCACGTTGTCATCACCACATCGGCCAGTCCTGTCTACATGAAATGATACCTCTGGATGAGTTGCTAGCACAGGATCCTGCACGAGGAAAGTTTGACCATTATTTATCGTAACCTGTGTACCATCTGAGCTCCCTGGGAAGGTAACTGGGGATAAACCAGAACGAGTTACTGTTATTTGAAAATCGCTAGGAGAAATATCAGGATTGAGATTGTCAACAGAGTTTATTATATGCAAGCTTACAGTCAATGTAGATGTAGTTTGTGCATATACTGTCAGAACATCCCCACTATTAGCAATAACAATAATTAGCACGAGCGATGTTATAGCTATAACAGTAGCGATTCTCTCATGAAACATTATGAAGATATACATGATACGCTACATTTATGGTTTATCGAACAATTGTTGTAAAATTATATTCGTAATTGTGTTCTATCTTAAATCTGACGATCCTTTGTTGTGTAATTTAGTCGATTCAATACTCACATACTGTATCTGACATTCGTCTATTACAAGTTAGATCTTGAAACAGAAGCTTGTCCTTAGAACTTAAGTGAAACGACGTTGATGATCGTTTTCAGAACTGAGATACCGTATTCTAGACAATATTTATTTTCAAAGGTAAACATTGTATTCCATAAATCATATTTAACTTTGATTGCCGCACCCTAGGAAGAATGTATTGACGTTAGTCATTCAGAATAATCTAAATACTCAAAGGTCACCAAATAACGCTTCAGTTATAGGGAATTCATATTCCATATCTATATACTCATCTCAAGCTATGACTATTCCTCATTACTTGAATAGCTAAAGGTGTAGACATGTCTGTGTGTTAATAACATTGGGCATATCGCCTCACCCAGACAGAATGAGAATGTTCTAAAATTAAGCTTAGTGAGGGATTGTTATGACAGAGGAATCGTAGACGTAAAATAGCCCCAAAAACATGATTTGCAGAAAAATAAGTAATGTAGAAAATTGCGAACCTGACTGTTAATTCCACTATAATAACCTGACATATCCTTTGTTACTTCCAGATATAAACTTGGATGAAGAGACGCATGTCCTCCGATTTGCTATTGACGTTTTGTTGTAATAAGATGTTAGGAATAGTGTACTCTCGAGTAATTGATATAAGAAATGAGTTAAATTAGACGGTATAAAGAGATCTATATTATTATCAAAGTACATTTTAAAAATTCTTAAAATATTAGATGACATTAGATGACAATATTCTAATGCTTTTTTGTCTTTCTCTACTGAAGTCTTAAATTCTGTTTCGACCGTACACCTTTACGAAAGTGGCAATAGAAAAGATCAAGTAGTCTACGATAAGGATCTAATTCTTGCATAGCTGAAGAAACCTCTTCTGGAGGATGACACAAAAAACTCATCATATACGTACAAGAAATCCATTATAGTTTTCTCCTCAGGGCCACTCATTGTAATAATATCCTTATGTGTATGTTGTCTTATAGTGTTCGAGCAGTCATCCATTATGCTGTCTTGGCTCTGTAGAAACCATGTATAGAACACCATTAGAGCTTTGTAGGAGTACAATCAAATATGGTTGTTGAAGGAATCAAGATATGTTAGATTAGCAAATACTATGTACCGTGTTCTGAGAAATTCAAGGATACCATTGTATCTTCACAGAAGGAGCAATCATGTATCTACGATGTGGCAACATTTGATATTGCTCACAATAAGACATTACGAAGTTAAGAGTTATAGGATGTTTGTCGAATGGCTAGTGGAAGCCTATTACCTTAGGTTGTTCCTACAATTGTCACGTATTCCGCATTTTACAACATTGCAAAAGTTTACCGACAGAATCAGTAATGTATTGCTTGAAAAGATAATTTCGTCATTCATTGTAATTAGCAGTACCAAGCATATCTTTGTTGGAATAGATTCGATCGGATTTAAGATAACTCATGCTTCACAATATTATACCGAAAGAACAGAATTGAGAAGAGAATATACAAAATTATCTATTGGAGCCGATGTGTTACAACAGATTATCTGTAAAATAAGGATAAGACGATCTCCTACACGACATGATAATATAGATTTCAAGCCAATCATAACAAGGACATCAAATATTCTTCCCTTATCTGTGGTGAGGATAATCATCTTTTGGTAAGAGAAGACTTACATGCACTAAGAACCTATCCCAAAATTATCCTCCTGTATATTATAATGCAAGAACCCAA
>Ga0070711_100002594_pt1 | contig 10352 bp, 9 predicted proteins | sample LARL53metaG_FD_65452 | JGI IMG/M metagenome (GOLD analysis project Ga0070711, IMG submission 65452) | Corn, switchgrass and miscanthus rhizosphere microbial communities from Kellogg Biological Station, Michigan, USA - LAR L5-3 metaG | ecosystem: Host-associated > Plants > Roots > Rhizosphere ... | reverse complement strand
CCACCTGGAGCATCCCGAGAGCCTTGGTCTCTTTTTTGACCGCGGAATCTTGCCAGGCGACGCCATAGCCTCCGCCCTGAGAACTTACTCCGATCCCCGACTTGTCGCGACCGTTATGGAGTCTGTTTCCGCATCACTTCGTCACGAGAACCGCCGCCGAAACGCCGGTGCTTGCGTTACCGCCTTTGCGCAGCAGTATGGACCAGTCGCCGATGATATAATTAGAAACGCCTCGTTTCTTGAAGTTGACTTCGGAAATGCGACCTTTCGTAATGTCACGTTCGATAACTGTGAGTTCATTGGGAGCCGACTTGACCGTGCACGGTTTGACGCCTGTGACGCAGCGACGAGCCGATTCCAGAGCGTGGTCGTAACCAATGAATCGCACCTCGACTTCACTGGTATCGTGCCTGGTGCCAACTTTGGGAGCCTGATTCACCCCGACGTGGAGGATGAGATCTTCTCGCCACAGGACGTAGCGATTGTTCTGCGAAGGCTTGGCACTCCACTCCCAGGCTCGTCAATCTCTACGTTCGAGTATTCGCCCAAGGCTAAGGTCATCATCCAGCTCTTGCAGATTATGGCTCGGGCGTACCGGCGTGCGAACATTTTGTTTGAATCCGATGAGCACTTGACAAAGCTATTTGGCGCCAAGCAGTGGCCGGCGCTTCGAAAATCGCTTACGGAGCATGGGATCGTCCGGGAGGAACAGCGAGCCGTAGCTGGACCTAACGTCCGCACGTACAGGCTTTTAGTCGCACTGGATTCGTTGGTGTCGGGGGAGAACGCGGACGAGCTTCCTCCGGGCCCGATCGCGGAATTTTGGACAGCGCTGCGAGCAATACCGGGCGCATCCCGCACAGCCGTTAACGCGTAGCGCTATTACTAAGCTATGCGAATGCGCGCAACGCCGCATGAAGCTCCGCAGTCAACTACTCAATCTCGCGCAGAACCGAGCGCACGAGTTCTGCGACGGTCTCCGGCGTCGCACCCGCGCTGAAGCTGAGTATCCAACCGGCGAGCTCGGGGTCTGAGGCCTCGACGCGCCAGCCGTTGATCTCAAGGAAGGTGAGCATTGCCACCAGGGCGGTGCGCTTATTGCCGTCGATGAACTGCTGACCCTCGGCGATGCCGTGAGCCAGCACAGCCGCTTGGAGCGCGAGATCTGCGCCCTCGTAGTGAGCGTAGGTCTCGGGCCGAGCGAGGGCGCTCTCCAGTCCCTCGCGGTTGCGCAGTTGGTCGCCCGCCTCCGCAGCGGTAGCGCCAATGATCAGCCCGTGCAACTCCAGAATGTCCTCCAGCATGAGGTAGATCGGCTCGACCCCACCGAGATGCTCCTCGGCCATGCCAGCTACGGCTGGGGAGTATCGGGATCGTGATCGGCGAGGATCTCCAGCGCCTGGGAGCGCTCGGCGACGACACGCTCGCCGATGTCGCGGATGCGCTCGTGGACCTTCTCGGTGGACATGACCCGCAGCTCACCTCCAGGAAGCTCCTCGACCAGCACCGAGGACCCCGGAGCATAGCCCTGGGCCTCGAACTCCCTAGGAATCGAGATCACGTTGCTGTTGCCGACGCGGCGGACCTTCACGACCTTCATTGCGCTTAGTATATACGCGGATAGCCGCCTACGCAAACACACACAGCACTAAACAGCCCGGCTGGGCAGCGTGTCCAGCGCCGCCTTCAGATCGTCCACTGATTGAAAGTCCAGACCGAGCAGATGGTCGTGGCGGTGGCGGACAATCCCGTCCTCATCAATCACGATCACCGCGCGCTTGGTGCCCAGGCGACCCGAGGCGCTGTAGGCCCTGGCCACAGCCCTATCCACGTCCGCCAGCAGCGGCACTGTGAGGCTGTTCTTCTCGATGAATCCACGGTGGGAGTCCAAGTCCTGCGCCGATATCCCGACGACCGTCGCGTCCAACGCCGCAAAGTCCTCAGCGCGATCACGATACGAGCACATTTGCTTTAAGCACACGGGCGTGTTGTCACCCGGGTAGAAAAGCAGCACCACGCGCTCGCCGCGATGGTCGGACAGCCTGAACGGCCCGTCGGTGCCGGGCAGCTCGAAGTCCGGCGCCTGCTCGCCTACCTGCGGGGTCTTGGCCATGGTCTCGCTCTCCAGTTATGTGAGTCGCGGTCCGGCAGCTCAGGATAACGGTCGCCTGGTCTACAGCCCGTACTCCTCCAGCAGGTTCAGCCACACCTCGCTGCGCGTGGGAAAGCACGGCACCGCGTGCCAGATGCGCTCGAGCAGAACCTCGCCGACGACCGCGATCGTCGCGGCTTGCAGGGTTTCGCCGACATCGACGCCGGTGAACGTCGCGCCGACGATCGTGCTGCGATCCTCGTCGACCACGATCCGCGAGGTTCCCGGGGCGTCGTGCCCGACGAAGCTGCCGCCGGCGTTGCCGCCCGTGGGGGCATCGACCGCGCGCGCTTTCAGGCCATCCTCCAGGGCGCTCGCGAGCGTATGCCCGACCGCGGCGACCTGGGGCTCGGTGAAGATTACGCGCGGGGAGCGCAGCCCATCGCTCAGCAGCGGGACCGGACGGCCAAGGATGTGCTCGGCGGCGACACGCCCCTGATACTTGCCCATGTGTGTCAAGAGCGCGCGTCCGTTGACGTCGCCGATCGCATACAGCCACTCGTGGTCGGCCGCACGCATGTTGTCCTGCACCGCGACCGGCTTGCCCGGCTGAAGCCCCAGCATCTCCAGGCCGAGATCGCCCGTGTTGGGACGGCGCCCCACCGCCACCAGCAGCTCCTCGCCGGCGAGCGAGCGGCCATCCTCCAGCTCCAGCGTCACCGCGCCCGTCCGCTCGTCCCGCCCCGCCGCCGCGGCTGGGACGCCGAGCACGACGTCGACGTTCTGCGACTCGAGCGACTCGTGCACCTGCTCGGACGCGAACGGCTCCTCGCGCGCGATCAGCCGCTCGGACGCCTCGACGAGCGTCACGTGGGCGCCGAGCGAGGAGTATGCGCAGGCCATCTCCACGCCGACCACCCCGCCGCCGAGGATCAGTAGTGAAGCGGGGACCGCATGGGCGGTGGTGACCTCACGGTTGGTCCATGGCGCGCACGCGCGCAGGCCGGGAATCGGCGGGATCGCGGCGCTGGAGCCGGTGGCGAGCACGATCGCGCGGCGTGCGCGCAGCTTGTGATCGTCGACGCCACCCTTTCCCGCGCCGCCCTTTCCCGCGCCGCCCTTTCCCGCGCCGCCCTTTCCCGCGCCGGACTTCGCCGCGGCGGACTTCGCGCCTGGCTCCGTGCCGGCCTCCTCGGCGACGCGCACCTCGCGCTCCCCCAACACGGTCGCGTGGCCGCGCACCAGCACGATTCCGCGTTCCTCCAGCCACGGCAGCTGAGTGTCGTCGTGCAAATCGTGCACGACCTCGTCGCGGCGGCGTAGCGCGGCCGTGACATCCAGCTGGCCGACGGCCGCCTCCGCGGCGCCGGGAACGCGCCGCGCCTCAGCCAGCGCCTGTCCGGGGCGCAGCAGCGCCTTGGAGGGCATGCACGCGTAGTAGGAGCATTCGCCGCCCACCAGGTCGCGCTCGACCACGGCGACGCTGAGACCGCCGTCGGCCAGCCGCCCCGCGCACACCTCCCCGGCGGGCCCCGCGCCGATCACGATCACGTCGAACTCTGCTTCGCTCACACCCGCCTCCTTCATCGCGCTAGCCTCAATAACATCATGGACGAATCGCTACGCGGCCAGCTTTTGCTCGCATCGCCCGCGCTGCACGACCCGAACTTCGAGCGCGCGGTGATCCTGATCGGGGTGCACAGCGATGAGGGCGCGATGGGCGTGGTGCTGAACCGCCCATCGACCGTGACGGTCGGCGAGGCCGTGCCACAGCTGGAGCAGGCGGTCGCCGAGCAGGAGCCCGTGTACGTCGGCGGGCCGGTACAGCCAAGCTCGATCGTGTGCCTGGCCGAGTTCCTCGATCCCGCGCCGGCGGGGCTGCTCGTGCTCGGACGCATCGGCTTTCCCGCCCCAGACGCCGGGATCGAAGAGCTGACCGAGGCGACCGCGCGCCGGCGCGTGTTCGCGGGATACGCGGGCTGGAGCGAAGGTCAGCTTGACGCGGAGCTCGACAGCGGCGACTGGATCGCCCACGCAGCGCTCCCGGACGACGTGTTCACCGACGAGCCCCAGGATCTGTGGAGCGCGGTCCTCAAGCGCATGGGCGGCGGCTATGCCCTGCTCGCGCGCATGCCGCCGGACCCGAGCGTCAACTGACCCAGCCAGCCGGTCGGGATACCGGCATGGGTGGCTACTCTTGCTGAAGTCCCCCTCACTCCGCTCCACCCATCTCCCCGGAGGACCCCGTCATGGTGAAGTTCGCACGCTGGTCGACAACCCATCGCAAGTACGTAGTCCTCGGCTGGGTCGGGCTGCTGCTCGTCGTGAACATGTTCGCGCAGTCAGCGGGAACGAGCTACTCCAACAACTTCACGCTGCCCAACTCCGATGCCCAGCGCGCATCCGACCTCTTGGAGCGCAGCTTCCCGGCGCAGGCAGGCGACCGCGACACGATCGTCTACAAGGTCTCCTCCGGCACGGTCCTCGATCCGGCCGTGCGCGCGCGGATGAGCGCGATGTTCGCGCGGGTCGCCAAGCTTCCGCACGTCGCGGGCGTGGTCAGCCCTTATGGAGGCGCCGTCTCCGGACGGTCGATATCCGCCAACGGGCGGATCGCGTTCGCCACGGTCGTGTTCGACGAAAAGGCCAACGACCTGCCCAAGCAGGCCGCTGAACGCGTCGTGAACACCGCGCGCGCGGCAGGCCGGCCGGGGCTGCAAGTCGAGCTCGGCGGGTTTGCGATCGAGGCGACCGAGCAGACCGGCTTCGGCCTGTCGACCGCCGTCGGCCTGCTGGCGGCGATCGTCGTGCTGCTGCTGACGTTTGGCTCGCTGACCGCCATGGGCCTGCCGATCGTCACGGCACTGTTCGGCCTCGGCACGGGCCTCGGAGCGATCGCGCTGTTCACGCACATCGTGGACACGCCCGACTTCTCCTCCGAGCTGGCGGCAATGATCGGGCTGGGCGTCGGGATCGACTACGCCCTGTTCATCCTGACGCGCTTCCGCGAGGCCTACCGCACGCCGGGACCGACGTTCGAGAACGCGCGCGAGTCGGTTGTGCAGGCGATGGACACGGCCGGGCGCGCGATCCTGTTCGCGGGCACGACCGTCGTGATCGCGCTGCTGGGGATGATGCTGCTTGGCGTCGACTTCCTGTATGGGGTGGCGATCTCCGCGTCGATCGGGGTGCTGCTGGTGATGCTCGCCTCGCTGACGCTGCTGCCGGCGCTGTTGACGATCGCGGGCGCCCGTGTCGCGCGGCCGAGTCGTCGGGCACGCGCTCGCGCCGGCCGATCTTCGATCGGTCAGGCTGGTGAGATCGCGGGAGCTAGCGCCGGTTCTCAAGCCCCCGGCGCGAACGGAGCCCACGCGCTCGCGGCGATGAGCGAGGCTACGCCTCATGCCAGCGGTGCCACGTGGCTGCGCTGGAGCGCGTTCGTGCAGCGGCGGCCGTGGACGATCGCCACCGCGTCCGCACTGACGATGCTGCTGATCGCCGCCCCCGCGATGGCGCTGCGACTTGGATCGAGCGACGCCTCGAACGACCCATCGGGCCAGACGACGCATCGCGCATACGTCCTGCTCGCGCAGGGGTTCGGCGAAGGGTTCAACGGCCCGCTGCTCCTCGTCGCCAGGATCCCCGCTCGTGACGTCGTCACGAGCGGGACGGCATCCGCGCCCACGAGACCTCACGGCGGCGACAGAGGCTCGCGCAAAGCCTCGCCCCAGACGGTGGTCAAGCCGCTCGCGCCCAATGTGGCGTCCGTCGAGAAGCTGCGCGGCGCGATCGCCGCCACGCCCGGCGTCGTCGCGGTCGCCCCGGCCAAGATCAACCCCGTCGGCGACGTTGCCACGATCACCGTCTATCCGCACTCCTCGCCGCAGGCGTACGCCACCACCCAGCTCGTGTCGCGCCTGCGCGACAGCACGATCCCGCCGGTGAAGGCGAGCACGGGCATGACCGTGTACGTCGGCGGCGTGACCGCCGGCGCGGTCGACTTCGCCGCGGTGCTCGGCCACAAGCTGCCGCTGTTTATCGGCGTCGTCGTGCTGCTGTCGGCGCTGCTGCTGATGGTCGTGTTCCGCTCGCTGGTGATCCCCCTGCAGGCCGCCATCATGAACCTGCTCAGCATCAGCGCCGCCCTGGGGGTGATCGTCGTGATCTTCCAGTGGGGCTGGCTGGGCAGCCTGTTCGACGTCCAGCAGGGACCGATCGAGTCGTTCATCCCGGTAATGCTGTTCGCGATCGTGTTCGGGCTGTCGATGGACTACGAGGTGTTCCTGATCTCGCGTATGCACGAGCGTTGGACGCACACGCGCGAACATCATCGCGCGGTCGCCGAGGGTCTGGCGCTGACCGGGCGGGTGGTGACCGCCGCCGCGGCGATCATGGTGTGCGTGTTCCTGTCGTTCATGCTCGGCGAAAACCGCGTCATCAAGGAGTTCGGCTTGAGCCTCGCCAGCGCCGTGCTGCTCGACGCGCTCGTCGTGCGCTGCCTGTTGCTGCCGGCCGTGCTGCACCTCGTCGGCGACCGCACGTGGCGCATCCCGGGATGGCTCGACCGGGTGCTGCCGCGGCTGAACATCGAGGGCACGATGCTGCCGGCCGACGCCCCCGAGGACCGTGAGCAGCAGCCATCGCCGACACCCCCAGGCGAGCACGCGCGCCCACCACGCCCCGGCGTGGCGACCGAGGGGGCCGACGGCTGAGCCTGGTTCGACGGGGGGCGTGGCTCGCGCTCCCGCTCTGCGCCGTGACGCTGCTCGGCCTTTGGCCGTCCCGCGCCGCGGCGGCCAACCCTCCGACGAGAGGCTCGGTCGTGCTGGCCTTCGTGCCCGTCGGAGAGCCCGAGCTTCAGAGCCTCCCGGGGATGTCCATCGGGATCGTGTCCGCCGCCCAAGGCCCCTACTCCGCCGAGCAGCTGCTGCTCGACATCACCCAGGGCGCCCGCATCGCGAGCTCGGCCTACACGCAGCCCCGCCCGCCGGCCATGGCGTTGCGGACGCCCGGCGCAGGAGACACACTCGCCGAAGGCGTGATCACGGGCTGGCGGGCGGCCTCGCGCCGCGCCGAAGACGCCCCGCAGCTGCTGCGGCCGGGGCTGCTCGCCGCGCAGATTCCCGGCGGCGGCGCATACGCGGGCATTGCCGGCGCCGACGACATCGACGCGATCGCGGCGGCCGACCGCAGCGGACAGGTGGCGTCCGTCTCGTTGGGGACGGCGCCTACGCTGCTCACGCGCATCGCCATGCTGCGCCGGACACGCCCCCTCGTCGTCGCCGACCTGCCCGGCGGTCGAGCCGGCTATGAGGATCTGCGCGCGCTGAGCGCGACGCGCGCGCCCGGCGAGCTGTTGCTCGTCGTCCAGCGCGCACGGTCCACGCACGGGAACCAGCTGCTGTGGACGGCCGCGTCGGGGCTCACGGATGGCGTTGGAGCGGGCGCCGGAGGATCGCTCACGCTCGGTGGCGAAAGCGTCGGGCAATCGCATCGGACGGACGGCGCGAGGAGGGCGATGACGCTCACTTCGCAGACGACCAACGAGCGCGGCTTGGTCGCGGCGGTCGATCTCGCCCCCACGATCCTGCGTCACCTGGGCCTGACACCGATCCCCGCAGACATGCGCGGCGAGCCGGTCCGCACCGACGGCTCGCTCGACTCCGTAAGCCTGCGCGCGCTCATGGCCCGTCTGCGCGTGGTCGGGCCTCGGCGACTGCACGCGCTGGGATGGCTCTTGATCGCGTGGGCGCTCTTGCTGCTGGCATCGGCGCCCTGGCCCCCAGCCCGGGCCCGGGCCATGCGCACGGGCGCGCTTGGGGTTCTGTGGGCGCCCGTCGCCGTGCTCATCCCGGCGGCGCTCGAGCCGAGCGCAGCGGTTGAGTACCTGACGATCGTGCTCGCGTGCCTCTCGCTGGGCGCCCTCACCGACCGTCTGCTGCCGTGGCCCCGCGCGCCGCTCGCCCCCGCCGTCGTCGCCGTCGTCGCGCTCACCGCCGACGCGCTCGCGGGCACGCAGCTGCTGATGCGCTCCCTGCTCGGCCCCAATCCGATCCTCGGCGCACGCTTCTACGGCATCGGCAACGAGCTCAAGTCCGGCTTGGCGGTGCTCGTGCTCGCGGCAGTCGCCGCCGCTCTATATCCCGCGACCGATCGAAGATCGGCCGGCGGTCGCCGCGCGGCTTGCGCGATGGCCGGCGCCGGCATCCTGCTCGCCGTCGTCGAGGGCTCGGCGCGGATCGGCGCCGGTGTCGGCGGAGTGATCCTGGTCGGGGCCGGCACTGCGGTGGCGACCGTCATGATGCTCCCGGGGGCGCTGACCCGCCGCCGCGCGCTGATCGTGCTGGTCGCCCCTGTCCTCGCCCTGGTCGCGCTCGCCGCGCTCGACCTCGCCACCGCCCATGGCTCGGGCCACTACACCGGCAGCATCCTGCATGCCCGCTCGGCCGGTGACCTGCGTGACGTGCTGGTCCGTCGCTACACCGCCGCCTGGGGCGAGCTGCACAACCATGCGATGCCCGTCGCCACCTTCCTCGCGCTGCTCTGCGCCGCGCTGGGTCTGCGCCGGCGCGAGCGCTTGCTGGCCCCCGTCGCGGGCGATCCCGCCTGGCTAGCCGCTCTCTCGGGCGGTCTCACGGCGGGCGTGGTCGGCGCCCTGGTGGAGGACTCCGGCCCGGTCCTGCTCGTCGTCGCCGTCTTCGCCCTTGGCTGCGTTCTCACCTACCTGTGGGGACGACCTGTCGCTACGCCGCGCAGTCCCGACACGCCCCATGCAGCACGATCTCGTGCTCTGACACCGCCAGCGGCACCCGCTCGCTGAGCTTGCTGATCGCCCGCTCCAGCCCCGCGTCGGAGAACGGCATCACCACGCCGCACTCGTCGCACACCAGATGATGATGGTGCTGCTCACGCGCGCACACGCGCTCATACCGAACCATCGCCTGCCCGGTCTCCACGCGCTGCACCAGTCCCAGCCGCTCCAGCTCATCGAGGATGCGGTACACGCTCGCTCGGCTCACGACCCGCTTGCGCTTGCCGCGGGCGCGCAACGCGTCCTCAATCTCCACCGCCGTCAACGCGCACTCCTGGCCGCCGAGCAGCTCCAGCAGCGCATGCCTAGCGCCGCCACGCCGGTGGCCGGCGGCGGTCAGCGTCGCTTCGGCGCGCTCGGTCCAGCCGTCGCTGCGCGAGTCGATGCTCATACGAGGATGGTAGTCGCGCCATACACGCCCACGGCCAGCGTCACGACCGCCGTGCTCGGCGGCAGCTCCGGCACGTAGTACGCGAGCGCCAGCCCGCCCCACATCGCGCCCACTCCCAGCGCGCCCGCAAGCGCGATGCCCACGTACGGCCTGCCCGTCAAGCGGTGCGCGGCCGCCGCCGGGCCCGTCAGCAGGCCGAGCAGCAGCAGCGCGCCGACGGCCTGCGTCGCCTCGGCCGCGACCACGCCGAGCAGCGCCAGAAATCCCACGCCCAGCAGTCGCACCGGCACTCCCCTGGCGGCGGCGATGTCCGGCGCGAGCGAGGCGAGCAGCAGCGGCCGGCCGATCGCCAGCACGCCCACCGTCGTCGCCAGCGCGACCGCCGCGGCCAGGCGCGCTTCGCCGCCGCCCAGGCCATAGATCGAGCCGAACAGAGTGTGCGCCGCCTGGATGCCCGCTCCCCCTGCGGCGCTCATGCTGAACAGGGTCAGGAAGAACACGCCCAGCGCGAGCACGAACGTGAACACGATCCCGATCGCCGTGTCCTGCGCAGCCGAGCCGCCCGCCGCGCGATCGCCCCGCCCCACGCCGGCGCCCGAGGCTCCGCCCAGCCCGAGCAGGCCGATGCCCGCGCCGACCAGCACGGTCGCGGCGAACAGGCCTACGCGCTCGTCGATTCCGGCCGCCGCGGCCGCCAGCGCGCCGGGAAAGGCGACGTGGCTGAGCGCATCCCCGGCGAACACCTGCGCCCGCAGCACCACGAACCAGCCGCTCACCCCGCACGCCAGCGCGACGAACGTGCCCGCGAGCAGCGCGTTGCGCAGGAACTCCTGGCCGAGCACGCCTACTCCTCCTCGCCCCGCGACGGATCGCGGGGTCCGATGAGACGGCTTGGGTTGCGCCTGTACTGATGACTGAGCATCACGCGATCACGCCCTCCGGCCGGGCCTCACGCGCCGGTGTCGCTCGCCGTCGCGACGCGGCGTACCGCGCCCCCGCCCACACGCGCGCGAGCACGTACAGCGCGAACGCGATCGTGGCAACGTACGCCCCCGCCG
>Ga0070711_100002593_pt1 | contig 10353 bp, 10 predicted proteins | sample LARL53metaG_FD_65452 | JGI IMG/M metagenome (GOLD analysis project Ga0070711, IMG submission 65452) | Corn, switchgrass and miscanthus rhizosphere microbial communities from Kellogg Biological Station, Michigan, USA - LAR L5-3 metaG | ecosystem: Host-associated > Plants > Roots > Rhizosphere ... | reverse complement strand
CAGATGACGACATTGCGGCACGCGCCGGCCAACGAAGGCACCTCCGCTGGAAGCGGCGGCGCCGGTCGTTAACCTATCTAAATGCGCCTGCCGCGCGCCACACCGACAATCGCGGACACGAGGAACAGAACGATCGCGATGAAGAAGATGATCTTCGCGATCTCGATCGATGCGCCGGCAACGCCGCCAAAACCCAAAATACCGGCGATCAGCGCGATCACAAGGAACGTGACGACCCAGCCTAGCATGCTCAGGACCTCCCTCTCTTTGCTGCGAGCGACGCGGCCGGTGCCGACTTTGCGCAGTCGGCGAACGTCAAATCCACCGCGTCTTGACTGAAGAGACCAATCCTGACGGCAAACGAAGGTTCCGGCGCAGCCCGCGTCTCACAAAAATCGCGCGCACGCGGAACAATTCTGTTTTTCGTTTTGCGACAATGACACGCATTCGCGCTGCGCACTGCGGCGCAGGTCCGCCGCTGATCCGGCGAGCAGGCGGCGAAGGTGCGACCGATCTTTGACTTCGCACAGCACGGCGTGCGCGGGGTGTGGCGTGCACTCAACAGCTGCGATGAATCTGTGATTTACGCCAGGATAATCTCGAAATCCGCGCGCGTGACCAGCTTTCGACATGAAGATCGATATGAATCTCTCCCGTATCCGAAGGTCGCCGCATTCGATGCGAACGGACTCTTGGAATACGAAAGCCGCCAGCGGGTTGATACGTCTGGTGCGGGTTTGGTTCGGACGTCCTCTTTTTTCGATCGCGGCGGCAACGAAGGGGATGCTGAAGACCACTGCACTGGAACGATGCATGAGTTCCCGAGTGTCTTCTGAGGGGAGGCATTTCATGATGGTTTCCAGAAGCCTGTTGGGGCTGTCGCTTTACCTTTCGCTCGTCTCCGGCGCAGGCGTGCCGCTGCATGCGCAGAGCAGGACCGCGCTGCAATTGCCGCCGCTTGCGGATCAGGTTCAGCCGCAGCGCGCCGAGGCTGCTCCGCCGCCCGCGTTGGCGCCGGCGCCCCCGCCGCCGATGCCGCTCGACTTCGACGTTGCGATCCAGAAGGCCGCCGACGATCTGTTGTCCAAGGCGCGGCTCGACGATTCGGTCGAGGAAGTGAATCTCGTGATCGATCCCCTCATCGACGGCGTGACCGGCGCACAGTCGAGCGCGACGCATCTCGAGGAGCGGCGCATCATCGAACTGGTCAAGAGCCGCTATCCGCGCTTTCGCGTCGTGCCATTCTCTTCGGAATCGATCCTGCTCAAGCAGCCGCTGGTGCTGATCGGCACCTTCACGCCGATCAACAATGACGGCGACGCGACCGGACCGCGCGACGCCTATCGCATCTGCCTGGCGCTGGCCGATCTCGGCAGGCAGACCATCGTCTCCAAGGGGTCTGCGCGGGCCCTGCCCGAAGGCGTCGACCCGACGCCCGACAGTTTTTTCAAGGACAGCCCCGGCTATGCGAGGGACCCTGCGACCGAAGCCTATGTGAAGAGCTGCCAGGAGAAGCGGATCGGCGACAGCTTTGACCAGGCCTATGCCGAAGGCATTCTGGCCGCGACCTTGGTCAATCAGGGTATCGAGGCCTACAATGCCGGCCGCTACCGCGCCGCCCTCGACCTCTATATGCGCGCCGTGGTCATGCCCGGCGGCGAACAACTGCGCGTCTTCAACGGCATCTATCTTGCGAGCTACAAGCTTCATCGCACCCGGACGGCGATGGACGCATTCGGCAGGATGATCGACTTCGGCCTGAAGAACAGCGACTATCTCGCGATCAAGTTCCTGTTCAAGCCGGGCTCGACCCAGTTCTACAACGACAAGGGCGAGCACGCGCCCTACAACGCCTGGATCGGCAAGATCGCCGAGCGAACCGCCACCAACCAGAGCTGCCTCGAGGTGATCGGCCACACCAGCGCCACCGGCCTGCCGGCGCTCAATGACCGCCTCTCCGTGCTGCGCGCGGACTTCATCAAGGAGCGCGTCGAAGCCGAGGAGAGCAGCCTGCAGGGACGCCTGCTGGCGAGCGGCAAGGGCTCCCGCGAGATGCTCGTCGGCACCGGCCGCGACGATCCGAGCGATGCGCTCGACCGCCGCGTCGAGTTCAGGATCCTGCGCTGCCAAGCCTGAACGCCGATGATCCGACTGTGACGTCGAAACGGGGTTGCATGAAGGACGGAGGCGACAATGACACGGCCTCGAGCGACAAACGCCGCGTGGATCATACCGCGCGGCGTTGACTTGCCGGGCGGGTTTTCGAATATCGCGGCGGAGTTCTTGTGGAGTTCACATGTCCGTTCGCCGCCTGCTTGCCGCCACGCTGCTGCTTTGCTGCATCTCGATTGTGCCGGCCGCGGCGGCGCAGACAGCCACCGCTGTTTCAGCCGCGCGGCCGACGACCTACAAGACCGTCGCCGTCAACGGACTGAACATCTTTTATCGGGAAGCCGGGCCGGACAACGCGCCGGTCATCCTGCTGCTGCACGGCTTCCCGTCATCGTCGCGCATGTTTGACCGCCTGATGCCGCTGCTCGCCGACCGGTATCACCTGATCGCGCCCGACTATCCCGGGTTTGGCAATTCCGAAGCGCCACCGCCCGACAAGTTCACCTACAGCTTCGCCGCTGTCAGCGACATCGTCGACAGCTTCACGCAGAGCCTCCACCTCGACCGCTACGCACTCTATGTCCAGGACTATGGCGGGCCGGTCGGCTACCGCCTCGCGGTCGCGCATCCGGAGCGGGTGACTGCGCTCATCGTCCAGAACGCGGTGGCGCATGAGGAAGGGCTGGGCCGGCTGAAGGCCGCACGCACCGGTTTCTGGGCCGACCGCGCCGCCAACGAGGCGTCATACCGTGACGGACTTGCCTCGCTGGAACGCGGCAGGCTCCGTCATGTCGGCAGTTCGCCGCATGCCGAGCGCTACGACCCCGATTTGTGGCAGGACGAGGTCGCCTTCTTGGGCCGGCCCGGCGAGGCCGATATCCAGTCCGAGCTGTTTTATGACTACCGCACCAATCTCGATGCCTATCCCGCTTGGCAGACCTGGCTCCGCGACCGTCAGCCGCCGACGCTGATCGTCTGGGGCCGCTACGATCCGGTGTTCGACATCGCCGAGGTCACGGCGCTCCAGCACGATGTGCCGAAGGCGGAGGTGCACGTGCTCGATGCCGGTCATTTCGCGCTCGATGAATCGGCCGATGATATTGCCAGGCTGATGCGCGGCTTCCTGGCGCGCCTGCCCCGAGCCGCAATGAAAAAGACGGCCGCGCCGAGCCGATTGCGGCAGGCCATCGGGTTCCGCGGATAAGTCTGTAAAACCGGACCCGGCGTCCCCATATGCGCTCAATCCCTGCTATGAGGGCTCCCTTTCGCGGCCTCACGGTGCCATCGTGGGGTGGTAGTATGATTCGCATGACCGAGCCGAACCAGTTGAGACCCGTTCCCGACCACCGACCCGCAGCCGGCGGCATTGCCGCGCGTGCGCGCGCCGCGGCAGGACCAAAATATCTCGACGGGCTCAACCCCGAACAGCGTGAGGCGGTGGAAACGCTGGATGGCCCGGTGCTGGTGCTGGCCGGCGCCGGCACCGGCAAGACGCGCGTGCTGACCACGCGCATCGCCCATATTCTGAGCCAGGGGCGCGCCCGCCCGGGCGAAATTCTCGCCGTCACCTTTACCAACAAGGCGGCGCGCGAGATGAAGCTGCGCCTGTCCCAGATGCTCGGCCAGGCGGTCGAGGGCATGCCGTGGCTCGGCACCTTCCATTCGATCGGCGGACGGATTTTGCGCAGCCATGCCGAGATGGCGCAGCTGAAATCCAACTTCACCGTGCTCGATGTCGACGACCAGATCCGGCTGCTGAAGCAGCTGTTGCAGGCCGAGGACATCGACGAAAAGCGCTGGCCGGCGCGCATGCTCGCGGGCCTGATCGACGGCTGGAAGAACCGTGGGCTGATGCCGGGCCAGGTTCCCGCAGGCGAAGCGGCCATGTTCGCCAACGGCAAGGGCGGCAAGCTCTATGCGAGCTATCAGGAGCGGCTGAAAATTCTCAACGCGGCGGATTTCGGCGATCTCCTGCTGGAGAACATCCGCATCTTCCGCGAGCACGCCGACGTGCTGCGGCAATATCAGGGTCGCTTCAGGTTCATCCTGGTCGATGAGTACCAGGACACCAATGTGGCGCAATATCTCTGGCTGCGGCTGCTGGCGCAGGCGCCTTCCTTGCCGAAGCCGGCCACCATGCCTGCCGTCATTCCGGGGCGCCTCGAAGAGGCGAACCCTGGCGCGCAATTGCGCACCGGAGAATCTCGAGATTCCGGGTTCGACGCTCCGCATCGCCCCGGAATGACGGAGGCGTCGACAGCGCCTGCCAAAAACATCTGCTGCGTCGGTGACGACGACCAGTCGATCTATGGCTGGCGCGGCGCCGAGGTCGACAACATCCTGCGCTTCGACCACGATTTTCCCGGCGCCAAGGTGATCCGGCTCGAACGCAACTACCGCTCGACCGGCCATATCCTCGCCGCCGCCTCGCATCTGATCGCGCACAATGAGGGCCGGCTCGGCAAGACGCTGCGTACCGAGGATGTCGCGGGCGAGAAGGTCACCGTGACCGGCGCCTGGGATTCCGAAGAGGAGGCGCGCGGCATCGGCGAAGAGATCGAGGAGTTGCAGCGCAAGGGCCAAAGACTCAACGAGATCGCCGTGCTGGTGCGCGCGTCCTACCAGATGCGCGAGATCGAGGACCGCTTCGTCACGCTCGGTTTGAACTACCGCGTGATCGGCGGCCCCCGTTTCTACGAGCGCGCGGAAATCCGCGACGCGCTGGCCTATCTGCGCGTGATTTCCTCGCCATCAGACGACCTCGCCTTCGAGCGCATCGTGAACGTGCCCAAGCGCGGGCTCGGCGACGCCACGGTGCAGCTGTTGCACGACCATGCCCGCAAGCGCCGCATTCCGCTGTTCGAGGCGGCGCGTACCGTCGTCGAAACCGACGAGTTGAAGCCGAAGGCGCGCGGGTCCTTGCGCGACCTCATCCTGCAATTCGACCGCTGGCGCGCGCAGAGCGAGGTCACCTCGCATACCGACCTTGCCGAGGTCATGTTGGACGAGAGCGGCTACACCGAGATGTGGCAGAAGGACCGTTCGGCGGATGCGGCGGGCCGGCTGGATAACTTGAAAGAGCTGGTGCGCTCGATGGAGGAGTTCGAAAACCTGCAAGGGTTTTTGGAGCACATCGCGCTGGTGATGGACCGCGACGGTGAGGCCAATGACGAGGCGGTGTCGCTGATGACGCTGCATTCGGCCAAGGGACTCGAATTCGACAACGTGTTCCTGCCGGGCTGGGAGGAAGGCCTGTTTCCGAGCCAGCGCACGCTCGATGAGCAGGGCCGCGCCGGCCTGGAGGAGGAACGCCGCCTCGCCCATGTCGGGCTGACCCGTGCCCGCCGTCGCGCAAAGATCTATTTCGCCACCAACCGGCGCATTCACGGCACCTGGACCACCACGATGCCGTCGCGCTTTCTCGACGAACTGCCGCCGGCCAGCGTCGAGGTCACCGAGTCCAAGGGCGGCTCGGGCTGGGGCGGCGGCTATGCGACGTCGCGCTTCGACAATCTGGACTCTTTCGGGTCGAGCTACTCGACACCGGGCTGGCAGCGCGCCCAGGCCAATCGTGGCCGCAGCGGCGGCGGCCAGGCGCGCGGGGGCTTCAACGAGGACCAGTCGCCCTTTGGCGCGCGCGGCGATTTCGGCGGCGGCTATTCGCGCGGCAAGCGCGGGCCCATGACGATCGAGGGCGAGCTTGTGGCAAAGTCCACCGGCACGGTGTCCGAGTTCGCGCCGGGCGACCGCGTGTTTCACCAGAAGTTCGGCTATGGCAGCGTCGTACGGGTCGACGGCAACAAGCTCACCATCGCCTTCGACAAGGCCGGCGAGAAGAACGCGATCGACACCTACGTCCGGCGCGCGTGATGGCGTCAGATATGAGCGCGCCTGCATCTCCCCTCACGATCCGGCGGGCCGAGCCGGGCGACTATGCCGCGGTCGGCAGCATGCTGGTGTCGGCCTATGCCGCGCTGCCCGGCATGCCGTCGCCGCAGGAGCAGCCCGGCTACTATTCGATGCTGGCTGATGTGGCCGGGCGTGCCGCGCGGCCGTCCCTCACGGTGTTCGTCGCAAGTGACGAGGCCGGACGCCTGCTCGGCAGCATCGACTTCATCGACGACATGCGCCATTACGGCTCGGGCGGGCCTGCCTCGACCGTGACCGATGCCGCCGGCGTGCGGCTGCTGGCAGTTACTGAGGCGGCGCGCGGCAAGGGGATTGGCCAAGCGTTGACGCGGCACTGCATCGCGCGTGCGCGCGAGGCCGGCAAGGCGCGGATCGTCCTGCATACGACGAAGGTCATGCAGGCGGCCTGGGCCATGTACGAGCGCCTCGGCTTCATCCGCTTCCCCGACATCGATTTCCGGCAAGGAACTCTCGATGTGTTCGGGTTTCAGCTCGGCTTGAGCGACCGCGGGGCGTCCTGACCGGGTGGGCGCGGCCTGCGCCAGACTGACCACAAGTGACCACAGCTCTGTCTTTTGTGGGTCTTGACCGTGGCCGACCTGATCGGTTCTGATGACGCCATGGTTCGGGGAGGGGTGATCCTGATTGCGTTTGCGCTCGCTGCGCCGTCGCTGGCGGCTGCGGAGACGATGAGCTTTGGCGATGCGGCCGCGATGTTGGCCAATAGCTGCGCGACCGAGATCGGCGCCAATTGCCGCGGCGTCAGCCTGGATTCCAATCGCCTGAAAGAGTGCCTGTCGCGCAACCAGGACGTCCTGTCGCCGCAGTGCAAGTCCGACTATCTCAGAAGCTTTGACGCGATCCAGAAGCGGATCGCGGCGCGCGTGGCGGTCGCCAACGCCTGCACGCGGGAAATCGTCAAGCTGTGCGCCGGCTCGCCGAAAGAGACCAGCAAATCGATCCCCTGCCTGACGACGACCAAGGGCGTGAGCGCGCGCTGCCTGCAAGCCATGACCGACGCGGGGTACCGATGAGGCGCCTCACGCATCTGCGTCGCATCGGCCTGCTCGCGGCGTGCCTTTTGGGTTTTGCCATGGCGCCCTGCACGGCCCGCAGCGAGACCGCCATCAAGCGTGATGACGTCATCGAGCAGCTCAGCCGCCTCGAAGCCGCCCCCGAGATCGACGTCGCGGCCTTGCGGCAACAAGTCGCGGAGCGCTCCAAGATACGCTCGCGGAGCGAGCCGCCGCCGCAGAAGCGGCCGCCGATCGCCCCCGACCTCCTGGCGCTGCCGACCTTTTCGGTCGACATCCAGTTCGACACCGACACGCCGATCGTGCGTCCCGAATCCTACCAGACACTCGGACGCATCGCGGACGCGCTGGTGCATGCGCGGCTGCTACCTTACGGATTTTTGATCGTCGGTCACATCGAGGCCAACGGCAAGCGCGAGAGCAACGCATTGCTGAGCCAGCGGCGCGCCGATGCGATCCGCGACGTGCTGGTCAACACCTTCAAGATCTCAGCAAAGCGCCTGCAATCGCTCGGTCTCGGCGAGGAGCAACTGCTCGATGCCGCGCACCCCACGGCGCCGGTCAATCAGCAGATCCAGATCCTGACGATCGCAAAAGCGCCGTAGCGATCCGCGTGTCGACGCCGCCGGATCGTGGCGCGGGCTTCGGCCCCGCGAATCAGAAATGGCTGGTGGGATGCCACAGCATGCGTCCGCGCGACTTGGCATCAGAGACCACGCGCGCAGGGTCGGTATCGGGTTCCAATGGCGCATTAATCGTGCTTTGTCGATCCATTGACTTGATGCTATACCGCCGTTCCACCTTTGATCGATTGCCGTGCGAGCTTATGCGGATATGAGTGAATTGTTTCGGCGCCAGCTCATCGACTACGTCGAATATCACCGTGACCCGTTGAACGGCCTGCTGCATGTCGTCGGCATCGTGTGCCTGTTCCTGGCCGCGGTACTCCCGTTGAGCTTGTGGCATATTGACGCGTTCGGCACGCATATCAGCCTCTCGGTCGTCATGGCGTTGCCGGTTCTGATCTACTGGCTGCTGCTCGACAAGGCGCTGGGCACGGCGATCCTCGGCGCAGCCATCGTGCTGCTGCTGGCGGCGAAGCTCATCGTCGCGCAGGTTGGCACCACCACAATTTGGTCACTATTCGCCACGCTGCTGATCGTGGGCGTCGCCGCGCAGATCGTCGGCCATCAGGTCTTCGAGCGGCGGCAGCCGTCGCTGGTGGACAACCCGACGCACCTTTTGCTCGGGCCGCCCTTCGTGATGGCAAAATTGTTCATTGCACTTGGTTTTCGACGCGATCTGGCCGCGATCATCGAGCCGAAATGGCCGGCCAATTCGCTTTCGTCTGATCACACCCAAGAGCGGACCAACTCTTAAGCCCATAATGCACGTACTCGTCACTGGCGGCAGCGGTTTCATCGGACATCATCTCGTCTCGGCACTCACGGCACGGGGTGAGCAGGTGCGCGTCCTCGATGTGCGCACGCCCGCGCATCTCGTCCCCGAGGTCGAGTTCATCCAGGGCTCGGTGCTCGATCCGGCCGCGGTCGACCAGGCGATGGCCGGTGTCGGCGCGGTCTATCATCTCGCGGGACTGCCCGGGATGTGGATGCCTGACAAGGAGGATTTTCACCGGGTCAATTGCGTCGGCACGGAGATGATGCTCGCGGCGGCGAAGCAGCGCGGCGTTGCGCGCTTCCTGCACTGCTCGACCGAGTCGATCCTGTTTCGCGCCACCGATTCGCATGGCGCGGTCGCGGACGACGATCTGCAGCCGGCGCACATGATGCCCGGCGCCTACACCCGCTCCAAGGCGCTCGCCGAGGAGCGCGCGCTGGAGGCCGCGGCGTCGGGCTTCCCGGTCGTCGTCGGCACGCCGACCATGCCGATCGGCCCACATGATCACGGGCTGACGCCGCCGTCGGCGATGCTCCGGCATTTCCTCAACAGCCGGATCCAGCTCTATCTCGACTTCATCGTGAACCTCGTCGACGTGCGCGACGTGGCCGCGGGGTTGATCCTGGCCATGGAGCGCGGACGGGTCGGCCAGCGTTACGTCCTCGGCGGCGAGAGCGTCCGTCTGCGGCGGGTGCTCCGCCACGTCGCCGCGATCAGCGGCCGCCGGCACCTCGCCATTTCGGTCCCCGGCAGGTTCGCGGAGCTCGCCGCCACCATGCTCGACTTCATCGCCGACAACATCACGCGGCGGCCGCCGAGCGGCACCGCCGAAGGCGTGCGGATCGCGCTGCGTGCCACCGATCTGTCGATCGAGAAGGCGCGCAGCGAGCTCGGCTACGTGCCGCGGCCGATCGAGCCCACGCTGCGTGAAACGCTCGCCTATCTGCGCAATGCAGAGAATAACGATGCCATGTTCGACGTGGGAAAGCGTGCCCTCGGCACCGCGGCCCACTAGCCGACATGACTTCCTCTCCAACCCGCAACTGAGATTCGAGGCATGTCCGGCGATCCCAGCCAATCGATTGCGTCTGCGTTCAGCGGATGGACCACCACCTGGCCCACCAGCCTGTTGGCCGTGATCTGGCTGGCATTTCTCGCAAGCTGGGTCGCGGCCTCGTTCTGGTCCGGCCGGACCAGGAAGCACGTCATGACGCTGCAGTCCGCGCGCTATCGCATCCCCATCGGGATCGGAGCGGTGCTGTTCACGCCCGTGACCGGGCACATTTTGGGTGAGAAGCCGCTCTGGGTGTTCGGCCATCTCGGCATCTATCTGCTGGCGCTCGTCGCGCTGGCCGGGATCGCCTTCACATGGTGGGCGCGAATCCATCTCGGGCGGTTCTGGTCCAACGCGATCACGCACAAGGAAGGCCACCGCGTCATCGACACCGGCCCCTACGGCCTCGTCCGTCACCCGATCTACACCGGGCTGATCACCGGCATGCTGGCGACCGGACTTGCGGTGGGAACGGTGACGGCAATCCTCGGCGCCATCCTGATCTCGGCCGGCATGTGGCAGAAGGGGCGCATGGAGGAAGTGTTCCTGATGGCCGAGCTCGGCGCCGACGCCTACGGCTCCTACCGCCGCCGCGTCCCCATGCTGATCCCGTTCCTGCCGGCCGGCTGAAGCGCGACATCGATGCGGAGCTTGCTCCGCTCCTTCCCGCCATTCCGGACTGGTCCGACCCGGAATCTCGAGATTCCGGGTTCGCGCTTCGCGCGCGCCGGAATGACGACGATGGGTTAGCCAAGCCTAGCGCTTGACGGCCGCTGTCTGCTGCGAGGCGGCGGGCGCGGCCATCGGTGCCGGTGCCGGCGGCTGCAGATGCCGCGGCACAAC
>Ga0070711_100002592_pt1 | contig 10354 bp, 11 predicted proteins | sample LARL53metaG_FD_65452 | JGI IMG/M metagenome (GOLD analysis project Ga0070711, IMG submission 65452) | Corn, switchgrass and miscanthus rhizosphere microbial communities from Kellogg Biological Station, Michigan, USA - LAR L5-3 metaG | ecosystem: Host-associated > Plants > Roots > Rhizosphere ... | reverse complement strand
ATCCAAGCGATCAAGGCCGGCCAGGGGAAAGCTGTCAGCCATCACCCGAACACCCGTCAGCACTCTCCCCGGTCTATACACTTGCCCCGCCCATCCACGTCTTTGCAGCCGCGCGAATAAGATGTGGATGCCCGGCACAGGGCCGGGCATGACGAGTGCTGGGAATTTTTGGTGGACTTACGCCGCCGCGCCATCATCACCGCCAATCTCGATGCCTTCGCGGCCGCCGAGCACGACGAGCGGGAGCTGGCCTCGCTCGACTTCCAGACGGAGATCACGCTGCTCAAGGTCGAGGCCTCGGAACTCGCCGTGCAGACGGTCATGAGCGCGATGCGGGCCTGCGGGCTTGCGGGCTATCGCAACGACGGCGAGTTCTCGATCGGCCGGCCGCTGCGCGACATCCTCTCCTCGCCGATCATGATCAACAACGACCGCATCCTTGGCAACATCGCGGCCACCGCGCTGATGAGCGCCGTGCCCGTGACCCTGCGCGACTGAAGCCGCAAACCCCAATCAATGGAACGACTGACATGAGCGTCCCCGTTCTCAATCACGCGCCCGAGATCGCCCCGCAGCCGGTCGATCCGCTCGATCATCTCGCCGAGCACCTGTTCCACAGGATGGGCAGCGATGGCGTCTACGCACGCACGGCGTTCTACGAGGATATCGTGGAGCGGCTGGCCGCGCTGATCACGCGCCACCGTGAGGCCGGCACCGAGGTGATGCGCTTTCCGCCGGTCATGAGCCGGGCGCAACTGGAAAAATCCGGCTATCTGAAGAGCTTTCCCAACCTGCTCGGCTGCGTCTGCGGCCTGCACGGCCCTGAACGCGAGGTCCACTCCTGTCGCCGGTGCGCATCCGCCGCGGCTCTCTCGCGCCGCCCGCAATGCAGCTGATCTATTGCCGCGAGGTGGGCGATTTCACAGCGCATGCCGGTGCGACCGGGAAACTGCTCCTGCGCCGCGGCAAGATCGCCGTGATCCTCGATGCCAACGGCGCCGTTCCGGGACTGGCCGGCCTCTACACCGAGGCGCGCGGCAGAAAATATTTCCGGGGCCCGCACGCACCACGGCTCGGCGACCTCAGCGACACCGAGCTTGTGATCTACGGGCCTTGACGCCCGTCATTGCCAGCGAAGCGAAGCAATCCAGAGCCGAGGATGAGGCTCTGGATTGCCTCGGCGCTTTGCGCCTCGCAATGACGGCGAAAGCGACTTACGCCGCGAGCCTCGCAGAATGTGCAAAGTCCCAATAGAGCTTGCGCGCCTTGGCATAGAACGGCCCCGGCTGCAGCGAGCGGTCGTCAATGCGGATGACAGGCGCAACCTTGGCGAAATTGCCTGACGAGAAGATCTCGTCGGCACCGAGAAAATCCTGATAGGAGAGCGTGCTCTCGACCACGATCACGCCGTCGGCGCGCAGCAGTTCGATCACCCGCCGCCGGGTGATGCCGTTCAGAAAAGTGCCGTTCGGCGCCGGCGTATGGACCACGCCGTCCTTGGCCATGAACACGTTGGCGTTGCCGAATTCGGCGACGTTGCCGAGCAGGTCGAGCATCAGGCAGTTGTTGAAACCGCGCGAGGCCGCCTCGATCAGCGCGCGCGAATTGTTCGGATAGAGGCAGGCGGCCTTGGCATCGACCGGCGCGCATTCCGCGGTGGGCCGGCGGAACGGCGACAGCGTGATGGCGTTGCCGGTGGGCTGCGGCATCGGCGCCTCGTAGATGCACAGGCACCAGTTGGTGGTCTCGGCATCGAACAGCACGCCGCCGCCCGCACCATGCTGCGCCCAGTACATCGGCCGGATGTAGAGCTCGGCATTGGCGCCGAAGCGCGCGATGCCCTCGCGCGCCAGCGCGAGCCAGCTCTCGGTGTCGACGACCGGCTTCAGCTTGAAATTGACCGCGGACTGGTTGACCCGCGCACAATGGCGGTCGAGGTCCGGCGCCACGCCTTCGAAGGCACGCGCGCCGTCGAACACGGTCGAGGCGAGCCAGGCCGCGTGCGTGCGCGGTCCCATGATCGGGATGTTGCCCTCCTGCCACTCGCCCTCGAAGAAGGTCCATGTCCTGGAATAGTCGATGGGCTTTGCGGTATGCGCCATGTTGAGCTCCGAGCCGCGATTTCGCATTGCGGCAGCCTTGTTCGATTGCTTAGCATTTCCCTTCTCGAATCATTGGGGCTATTAATGGCATTTGGCGACTGCTCCAGCGTGATGGCTGCCATGCCGCTCGATCCTCTCGCAAAGCGCCTGCTCACCATGATGGCGGCCGCCGCACCGCCTGCGCGCCTCCGGCCCACTCCCGATGCGCGCCGCCAGTCGCTCGCCAAACTGATGCAGTTCGCGCGCGCCGACGATGCGGCAATCACCACCACGGATGCCGCGATGCCCGGCCCCGGCGGCGCGATACAATATCGCCTCTACGTGCCGGCCGACGAGACCGCGGGGCCGCGTCCCGGCTTCATCTTCTTTCACGGCGGCGGACTCGTTGCTGGCAGCATCGAGACCCACGACCGTGTCGCAGCCGCGCTTGCGCAGACGACCGGTTGCCGCCTCGTCTCCGTCGACTACCGGCTCGCGCCGGAGCACAAGTTTCCCGCCGCCGTCGAGGATGCGATCGCGGCGACTACCTTCGTCGCCGCGGAGGCGGCCTCGTTCGGCATCGACAGCGGCCGGCTGGTGGTCGGCGGCGATTCCGCCGGTGCGACGCTCGCAGCCGTGGTCTGCCAGCAGGCGCGCGCCGGCGAGGGGCCTGCGATCGCGGCACAATGCCTGATCTGCCCGGTGCTCGATTTCGAGGAGACCTCGCCGTCGCGCGAGGCCTTTGCCGAGAACCATCTGATCGACCGCGCGATCCTCGAAGCTGATCTTGCCGACTATCTCGCCGATGGCGCCGATCCCGCCGACCCCAGGATCTCGCCGCTGCGCGCGCTGAACCTGTCCGGCCTGCCGCCGGCCATCATTCACACCGCCGAGTACGATCCGATGCGCGACGAGGGCGCGGCCTACGCGAAACGGCTGATGGCGGCCGGCGTCACCGTCGAACACGCCTGCCACGAGGGCATGATCCATAATTTTCACGCCATGGGCGCGCTGCTTCCGCAGGCGAGGCTCGTGCTGTCGCAGATCGGCGAGCAGGTCCGCCGCATCGTCCGATGAGCGCGCATTCAATGGCTCCCGCAACGTATCGGGTCACTAAACCCTCATGGTGAGGAGGCGCTCTTGCGCCGTCTCGCGGACGATGCTCCGCATCGCTCGGAGAACCATGAGGCCCGAGTGCGGCCTCCCGGGCCTCATCCTTCGAGACGCGCGCAACAGCGCGCTGCTCAGGATGAGGGGAGAGAGCGACCTCTGGCACAGCAGGATGAGTGCAAATCTTAACGAACAACCTACGATCCGTTAGGGTTATTTTCTCGTTCCTTGCGCGAATTGTTGCCCCCTTCATCCGTCGCCTCTAACAAGCAAGTGGCGAGAGCTGCATCTGCCCGTCAGGCGATGCGCCCTTGCGGGAGTTGCGGAGGTCGACGATGCGCAGCGAGACGATTGCCATTCATGCCGGCTATGACCCCGATCCCGCCCGAGCTGATCACCCGCCTCGTCAACATTGGCGATGCCAAATCGCTCGCCTGCCATCCGGCGTCGACCACGCATCGCCAGATGTCGGCCGACGAACAGCGCAAGGCCGGCGTGCTGCCGGAAACCATCCGCCTGTCGGTCGGCATCGAGCACGTCTCCGACATCATCGAAGATATCGATCAGGCCCTGGACAGGGCCTGCCCGCAACGGCGGCTCGAAGCCGCGGAATGATTTATGGGTGGCGCCATGACGCTGCTGTTCGACAGGCGCACGGAAGTCACGAGCCCGGCGCTGGCGCCGATCGTCAGCGATATCGGGCGCGACAGCGCGGTCCACGGCGAGCTTGCGATCGCGCTGGTCAACAACATGCCGGACGCCGCGCTGAAGGCGACGGTGCGCCAGTTCCAGCGCGTGATCGAGGCCGCTTCGGGACGCACCCGCATCCGCTTGCATTGCTTCTCGCTGCCGTCGGTGGCCCGCTCGGGCCTGGCGCGGCGGCATGTCGAGAGCGAGTATCGCGACATCGCCGAGCTCGCAGACCTGCACATTGACGGCATGATCGTGACGGGGGCGGAGCCGATCGCGGATGCCCTGCAGCAGGAACCCTATTGGAATGATCTCACCGCGCTGATCGACTGGGCGAAGGCTGGCACCCGCTCGACCATCTGGTCGTGCCTTGCCGCGCACGCGGCCGTCAAACACCTCGACGGCGTCGCGCGGCACCGCCTGGATCGCAAATGTTCTGGAATCCATGACTGCGCGAGCATCGGTTACGACTGGCTGACCAATGGCGCGCCGGCGACCTTGCGCGTCGCGCATTCGCGCCACAACGATCTGAACGAAGGCGAGCTCGTCGCGCGCGGCTACCAGATCCTGACCCGGTCCGCGAAGGCCGGCGTCGACATCTTCGCCAAGCAGTATCGAAGCCGCTTCATCTTCTTCCAGGGCCATCCGGAATACGATGCGTTGTCGCTGCAGCGGGAATACATGCGCGACGTCGCGCGCTTCCTGTCAGGCGAGCGTCAGGATTATCCGCTGATTCCGGAAGACTATTTTGATGCCTCGACCGAAGGCGCGCTGCAGGCGTTCGAGGCGAGGGCGCGGCTGCATCGCGATCCGACCCTGGCCGCCGAGCTGCCGGGCCTGACGCTGCGCCCCGATCTCGCCGTTGAGACCGCGGCGACCGTCCTGTTCCGCAACTGGATCGGCTACCTCAAGCGCGGTGCCGCGGCCGCGCAGTCCGGCCCGTCGGAGCCGGCTCAGCGGTTGCAGGGGCAATGATGATAATGCGCACGCTCGCCTTGCATCACGGCGTTCGCAGTGCGGGTGCCAGATTGTCGGCGTCCAGGGCGCGTGTCGACAATAGGCTCGCCCGGCGTTTTCGCACCACGCTGCATCGGCTGCCGGCCGGCCAGCCGATGGTCAGCTTCACTTTCGACGACATCCCCGACAGCGCGGCAGAGGTCGGCGCGCCGCTGGTCGAGGCGCATGGCGGGCGCGCAACCTTCTATGTGTCAGGCGGACTGCTGCACCGCTGGTCCGGGCAGTGGCAGGGCAGCGACGAAGCCGGGATCATCGCCCTGCACGCGCGCGGCCACGAGATCGCCTGCCACACCTTTTCTCATCCACGCGTCACGGACATCGATCCTGCGGCACTTCGTGCGGACATCGCCGAGAACGGCCGCTATCTCACCGGACTCGACGCATCGATACGGCTGGACAATTTCGCCTATCCCTACGGTCTCGCGTCGCTGTCGCACAAGCAATTCTTGGCCGATACGTTCCGCTCGTCGCGCGGCATCCTTTCCGGCATCAATCGCGACATCGTCGACCTGCAGGTTTTGCGCGCGATGCCGCTGGTGTGCCTGCACATCGACCGCGATGGCGTCGACCAGGCCTTCGATGATCTGCAGGCCGCAGGCGGCTGGCTGATCTTCTATTCCCACGACGTCGCGGCAAATCCGAGTCCCTACGGATGCACGCCCGACCTGCTGCGCCACGCGCTGGATGCCGCGTCGCGGCGCAAGCTGCCGATCGTCACCGTCGCACAGGCCCTCGACCGCGCGGGGGTGTAGCGACCACTATCTTTGCTGCGTCATAAGCCGTCTCTCTCCCCTCAACCTGAGGAGCGGCGTCTTCGCCGCGTCTCGAAGGATGAGGCCCGTTCTCGGCCTCATGGTTCGAGACGCCGCGCAAGAGCGCGGCTCCTCACCATGAGGGTCTGGTGACGCAGCCAGAGTATCCCGATCGATGCTGTGGGACTCATTTTCCACTTCGTCATGGCCGGCTTGTCCCGGCCATCCACGTCTTTGATGCAATTAAGAAACAAGAACGTGGATGCCCGGCACAAGGCCGGGCATGACGACGTGGAGAGGTCAGTGCTCGCGTCGGTGGGTGTCAAGCCGCGCGGACCGTCGACAGGAAGCGGTCGACTTCGAGGCGGAGGCGCTTGCTGTCGTTGGCGAGCAGTTGCGCCGCCGACAGCAGTTTTGATGAGGCCGCGCCGGTCTCGTTGGCGCCGCGCTCGACATCCCTGATGCTCGACGAGACCCGCTGCGTGCCGTGTGCGGCATGCTGCACGTTTCGCGAGATTTCGACGGTCGCCGCGCCCTGCTCTTCCACCGCCGCGGCAATCGCCGACGCCACCTCCGACAGGCCTTCGATCGTTCTGCTGATCTGATCGATGGCGCTGACGGAATCCTCCGTCGCCGCCTGAATCCCCGAGATCTGATGTCCGATCTCGCCGGTCGCCTTCGCGGTCTGCTCGGCGAGCGCCTTCACTTCCGATGCCACCACGGCAAAGCCGCGCCCGGCTTCTCCGGCACGCGCCGCCTCGATCGTGGCATTGAGCGCAAGCAGGTTGGTCTGCCCGGCAATGGCGTTGATCAGTTCGACGACATCGCCGATCCGCGCCGCCGCCCGTGACAACTCTCCGACGCGCTCGGTCGTGGCACGGGCCTGGTCGACGGCTTCGGTGGCCATGCGGGCGGAGTCCTGCACCTGGCGGCTGATCTCGTTCACCGACGAGGTCAGTTCCTCGGTCGCGGCCGCGACCGACTGGACGTTGGTCGAGGCCTCGCCGGACGCACTGGAGACCTCGGTGGTGAGCTCCTTGGCGCGCTCGGCGGTTCCGGTCAGCGCGCCCGCGGACGCCTCGAGATCGCCTGACGTCGCGGATACGGCGTTGACGATGTCGCCGACGACGGCTTCAAAACTGTCCGCGAGCCTGCGCATGTCCGCCCTGCGCTGTCCGGCGACGACCTGGTCCTGCTCCAGTTTCGCCAGCGCATCGGTGCGCGCCTTTTCTTCGGCGAGCACCTTGAACCGTTCCACCGCGCGGGCCACGTGACCGATCTCGTCCTTCCGGCGCACACCCGGGAGCACGACGGCAAAATTGCCGTCCGCCAGTTCCAGCATGGACTTCGCCAGCGCCCGGATCGGCTTGCTCAGCGAATAGGCGAAGCCGATCGCGAGCAGCAATCCCAGCACGATGCCGCCAACGGAAGCGGTCATCATCGTCATGCGGTAGGCCGCCGCCTGCGCTTCGGCCTCGTTGCGAAAATCGAAGCCATAGGCCGCCGCAACCTCGACGAGGTCGTCGATGGCCGCGACGGCATCGTCGCCGAGCTTGTTGATGACGAAGGTGGTCGGTAGTTCGGTCAGGCCACCCGGGACGGGTTTGAGGATCTTTAGCGCCGCAGCGGACCAGTCGCGCACCTGCGCCTCCGCCTTGACGCGCGCATCGTTGACATTGGCCGCCGGGACGCGCTCGCGAACCACGGCGAGATCGCCGTTGATGCCGTTGATCAGCGCCTCGAATTTGGCGACGACCGCGTTGGACGACCCGCTGCCCTCGGCCTGATGGAGCGCGAGCCGGGCCTCGTTGAAGGCGGCATGCGCCGAGCGCGCATGATTGATACCCATCAACGGCCCGTCATAGAGACGGATTGCGAGATCGCCCGCCTGGGTGATGCCGCGAACGCCATAGACGGCGAGGCCACAGGCGAGTGCAAGCATCAGGCTCAAAACCGCCACGACCCTGAGGTGGATCGACATCGTCGGCAACTCCAAAGGAAAGCGTTTTCGTTCGAAGTGGGTATCGGTTCCCGTGACGAGAGCGCGTCAAGGAAAGAGTCGAGCTGCGTTCCGCTTCGATCGGAACGCAGGCTTCAGTCGACGACCTTCACGATCATCTTCATGCGGGGATGGATCGCGCAGATCACCTGGACGTCGCCGGTTTCCTTGAAGACCACATCGGTCGATGAACCCGGCGGCAGCGAACCCAGGTTGAACTCGTTGCCCTTGGCCGCCGACATCACGTTGTGGGGCACGGTGTCGTCGTTGAGAAAGGTGACGGCCTCGCCCTTCTTGACCGTGATGCTCTCCGACGAGAACAGCCGTCCCTGCTGATGAATGACCTGGGTGGCGGCGAGCGCCCCGGTCGAGAGGCCGGCGAGCACTAAGAGGGGAAGGATGACGGACATGCGCATGGTGGAAAGCTCCTTTAACGTGGCAGAACGGGTGCGGCGGTGGGGGTCAGGGCGCTGTCGAGGGTTTTGAGAAATGCGACCAGGTCGGATTTCTCCTGAGCCGTCAGGCCGAGCGGATGCATCATGTCGGAACGGCTCGGACGATCGATGCCGCCAGAGTCGTAATGTTCGACGACCTGCTCCAGCGTCTCCAGCGAGCCGTCGTGCATGTAGGGAGCGCGATGGGCGATCTCGCGCAGGCCGGGCGTCTTGAAGGCGTGCTGCATCTTGATCACGCCGGGCACGAATTTGCCACGGCCGACATCCTCGCTCGGCAGCCCGATGTCCTGGAAACCTTCATTGGTGAAATTCCAGCCTTCATGGCAGGCCGCGCATTGCGCCTTGCCGTTGAACACGACGAAGCCGCGCTTGGCTTCCTCGGACATCGCTTTCTCGTCGCCCTCGATCCAGGCGTCGAACGGCGCGCGCTCCGACACCATGGTCCGCTCATAGGTCGCGATCGCTTTCGCGAGGGTCTGAGGGGTGATTCCCTCCTTTGGGAAAACGCGGTCGAACAGCGGCTTGTAGTCGGGAACGGCTTTCAGCCGCGCCATCAGCTCGTCGAGCGGCATGTTCATCTCGCCGGTCGACTGGATCGGGCCGAGCGCCTGGTCTTCCAGCGTCGGCAACCGCCCGTCCCACATGAAGATGTCGCTCCAGGCCGCATTGACGACCGTCGGCGTGTGACGGCCGAGCTTCTGCATGCCGTGGCCGACGCCGACGGCGAGCCCGTCACCCCAGCCAAAACTCGGGCTGTGACAGCTGCCGCAGGACTGCGCCGAACTCACCGAAAGGCGGGTATCGAAATAGAGTTTCTTGCCGAGCGCGGCCTTGTCGGGCGTGTAGGGATTGTCCTTCGGGAACGGAATCGTGGCCGGCCGCCGGTAGAGCTTCTTCAATCCATCCGCGCCCGGCGCCGCCTTCTGCTCCACAACGACCTGTCGTGTTTCGCCGACCAGCGCGGCACCGAAGGTGGCATCAGCGCAGCAGAGCACGACGACGCCAATCGTCACTGCCGTCATGACGAGCAACGACATCCGACGCAGATAATCCGGTCGCATGGAAAATCCTCAATGAAATCGGAGCACCCCTCGTGGCGACATGGATCGCCGCTCGCCCCCGCTCGCAGAGTGGTCACGATGAACGACGGAGGGTTAATCGATCCTGAGCGTGCGACTCCGTACGACTACGGCATCCAGACGACGCCGCTCCGCTCGCAGAACACGAGCTGATTTTTACGCACAATCAATGCATGTCGAAGGTATGACCGTCGACATGCCGCGGAATGGGGCTCAAACGACCAGTGTCTGCTTTGCCGTCCTGCGTTCGACGGACCGCAGCAAGGCGGCGCTGAGCCGCTCGCGCGTGACCGGCTTGGTGACGAAATCATCCATGCCGGCCGCGAGGCAGGCCTGCTGATCCTGGCTCGTTGCATTGGCGGTCAGTGCGATGATGGTGACGTCGCGCGCCGGCGATGGCAATTCGCGGATCGCACGCGCTGCGGTCAGGCCGTCCATCTCGGGCATCATCATGTCCATCAGCACGAGATCGTAAGTCTCTCGCTGCAGCGCAACGACCGCCTGCATGCCGTCTTCAACGATGTCGGGCGCATAGCCGAGCTTCTCGAGCAGTCTGCGAATCACGAACTGGTTGGTGAGATTGTCCTCGGCCACCAGGATCTTGAGCGGAGGCGCGTCGTGCAGGACGGCAAGCGGCGGGGCAATCTGCGCAGGCCCCGGCCGGGCTTCCGCCGGCTCGGCTTCGTTTTCATGCAGAGGCTGGGCGAGCACCGAGAAGGTGAACGTGGAGCCCTGTCCGAGCTGGCTTTCGACTGCGATGTCGCCGCCCATGCAGGTGACCAGGCGCTTGCAGATGGCGAGGCCGAGGCCGGTGCCGCCGAAGCGGCGCGAGATCGAGCTGTCGACCTGCGAGAATTTCTGGAACAGGAGGCCGATGGCATCGGCAGGGATTCCGACGCCGGTGTCGCGGACTGCAAAGATCAGCCGAAGCTGTGCCCCCGCTGCGGGCTCCACGTCGAGCTTGACGACGACGCTGCCGTGTTCGGTGAACTTGATGGCGTTGCCGACCAGGTTGAACAGCACCTGGCGCAGCCGCGCCGGATCGCCACGTACGAAGCGCGGCGTTTCCTGGTCGATCGCGGCCGCCAGCACCAGTCCCTTGGCCTCTGCGCGCGGCATCAGGAGCTCGATCGTCGCCGTGACCGTGCGGTGGAGATCGAACACCACATGT
>Ga0070711_100002588_pt1 | contig 10361 bp, 12 predicted proteins | sample LARL53metaG_FD_65452 | JGI IMG/M metagenome (GOLD analysis project Ga0070711, IMG submission 65452) | Corn, switchgrass and miscanthus rhizosphere microbial communities from Kellogg Biological Station, Michigan, USA - LAR L5-3 metaG | ecosystem: Host-associated > Plants > Roots > Rhizosphere ... | reverse complement strand
TATTTGTCCTTATTGCCACTCAGAATTTAAAGATAAATCTGAGATGTCAAAACACATAGATAGAATCCATATTGGTAGTGGTTTGCTTGAAGGAGATATGAGACGATGGTAAAGGGACTTGCAACGTACTTTCTCCAGATACTTACTATTATAATACGATTTAAAAATTAGTAAATTCTTTCAAGATTTTATCTATCTCATATAAGTCCTTATAGACTTGTTGTATTCGGCAAGTGTACGAAAGTAGATTGGGCACGCTTCAGCAAAAGCATTCCACAATTGTGTATTAAACTGTGTTGAGCTTGATAACGGTTGATAAAAAATATTATATGTATTCACGAAAGAACCATTATAAAAGCGAAAGGATTTTTATTTTTCTGGTACTGACCTGAAATGAAATTGATTTTGTACGTTGTGTATTCTTCTGAATAAACGTTCTCTAAATGGCATTATGGCTTTTTGCAATTCTACAAACTACACTATAGGTAGAAAAATATATGATAAAAACGTCTTAAAACTATAACTGCTTGTTATAGATTGCCTCGTGGAATGTAAATACACTTCTCTTTTTGTATCGTAGGTAGAACCTTTCACACCATCTTCTCACGTCCAGCAGACGACATATCATATCGTAGAGTCTTGTCTTTTCCATCTCTGGATTACGTTCAAATGCTGTTAAGATGAAACTGAAAGTTGTCAAAAGTTGAAGGATGTCTACTCGTATACCAGTATGCTTTCTCCACTCTACATCGTCTTTTCGGAGCCGCTTTAGGAATCTCACACGTTTTGTGTTGGTAATCGTCTAATGCTGTGGCATACTCGGATGCATCATGAATTTTCTGTTGTTCGATTTCAAAATTGGCCATAGGGAATTTTGTTCCAACATGCTCTGCACTTACTCCGCCAAACTTCAAATCATACTCGAAAGTAGTCTGCTATAATCTTTGACAAATCACATACAGAAGAATAGTTAATGGGAATATTAAAGGCGCTTACAGCCGCTTCAGCAAGAAGAATGCTATTTTTAACAAGTAGGTGGCTGGGTTTGATTCCAAAGAGTTTCAAATATGGCAAGATATGACGAAACAATTGATTTATCATTAGAGTATATTGACAATCCTGCTGCTTCATAGACATTGTTTTTTGTATCATCTTTTATGTCTACTATGAGAGATTCTTTTCTGTCAGCCAATACAATGATAACTCTATTGCCTTCTACACTCTCATTTAGAGATCTAGCCTCAAGTTGGGATAAAACGTTTTTTAATTTCTCTATTATTTGCATAATTCGGTTGTCCACAGGTGTAAGTATTCTAAGTCTAACATTGTTTTTTGCATACTCTTCTTTTAGGAGCAGCATAGACATACCTGTGCGCACATTCCGTCGAAAAGAGTTGGTTGTAGGAAATAGTAGCAACAATTCGTCTCTTGCAGAAATTGAAATATCATAAGCACGATTTACCGAGTCTTTTGGATTTTCAATGATCTCTACATTAGCTAACATAGTATACACGTGTAATAGTTTGTGTCTAGCAGCAGCTATATGTGTTGCGCGTTCTCACGGATTAAAAGTAAGAAGGGAGCTTGAAAAGCGATGCAATGAATTCGTTGTGTAACCCAGCTTAAACCATGACACTTCTTCCGAAGAGTAGTCGACCTAACATCTTTCTCGTTCATTTAGTTTGTTATTAAAGGACCTATACTTTGAATATATAAGACGATATTATCAGCACTTTCTATGACATAATATTCATATCGAAAGTTCCTCAAATATATGGGATGTCCTTAAGGCTTATGTGATAATCCTAAAGAGGTAGATTTCCATGTAGGAATAGACCAAGTAAATTCTTTCTTATATCCAACGTTCTAAAAAGAGTAGGTGATGAATATTCAAATAATATGCTATTCCAAGTTTTAGTATGACTATTCCATTGAATTTCCTTCTGGTAATCAACGCCATACTTGCCAGTTTCATTGTTATTATCTATATCAATTAATACTCCGTAAGCCACAACACTGGCTCCATATATAGATGGATCATGCTTTATCACGCCTCCCATCCACAGAGTCGCATTAAGAGTTTTTCCATCACTAAAATACGTAATCCTTTGTAAAATAGCCGATTTATCCAAAGGTTGATTATAAGTGGCCTTCGTCTGTATATGCGATTTTTTATCAAACTGAATGATGTTACGGGTTGCAGAGTTAACCTCTTGGCGTGGAATGAAGGAGCTGGCTCGGCAAAAGCCATCTTTACAATATGTACATAAGTAATTATTATTATTGTTATTAAAATACTGAACAATAAGGGTGCTTGGTAGTAGTACAATATCAGATGCTTCGTCTGCATATATCTTCTGATGAAACAAAGCGGTTAGTAATAAATAATATTTCCTTTTAATCTTATAATATAGGCTATCTCATACAGCCTGAGCTACACCCTAGGCGGGCTTTGGGCATATAAGACATTACAATGAAAAGCACGCATAAATGTTATTGTCGTAAGTCGGCTGATGATAGCAGTAAAAGCTAATAGTGCACACCCTCCATTTGTAAACATAATATCTTGTCTGCTATGGTATCAAAATTCTGCTGGTGCATCTTCTCTATGTCAGTTAATACTATTATTCGGCTTTGGATAACCTGCAAATCTCTTTCCAACTTTTGTTTTTGGTATCGAACAGTCTGAACCTTGTTTCGAAGGTTTTGGTACTGGTTTTGAAGCTCTGGAAGTTTAATGACAGCAGTCTTCATGGCAATCGACGTTTGTCATTTCAAATGTCTATAACTACATCAAATAACCCTCCAAAATCTATCGTGTCCATGCTGCGGAATGCAGCTACGAAGATTAACCATCGCTTTCTACATTATACTGCTAAGACTACCTTTTCCCTTGGTGCAGGTGATCCTAATAAAAATTACATAAAACAAGGGCCACCAACTGTATGGAAGAACATTGCACTTATAAGACAAGCAAGTTCTAGTGGACCGATTATTCCAGACTTAAAAGGAAAAGTAACTGCCTTTAACCGTACAAATGGAGAAAAGCTATGGTCCTTTACAAATACTGTTGGTCCTCGGATACAGCGTGAAAATGCTACCAAAAACGGAGGTGCAATCACATGGACTGGATGAACATTAGATCCAAGGAAGGGAATATACTATGTACCTACCTCAAATCCATTACCTAGAAGTGCGATAGATGTCGTAAGACGACGCTAATTGGAATATGCATTGTCATTTTATCAGTGCTTTTATCGTAAATGCACAGGCCTATTTCCATTCAAACCTAAATGATTGGCCTTGGATAATATCTTTCTTCGCCCATCTTGCCATACTGCGTTTATCATTATCATTACTATTTCTTATTTTTCCCACAGTAGGTTGTATTCTACACTTTATCACTTCATCAGTTTCGAGATTTACCTCATATGCTACAGGTGAACTTATATGTGATGGATATTCCATTGTAACTACAAACCTTCCACAGTTTGTACCAAAGTAATTTTCAAAGTACTTGCCTTGTTCTTCAACTTCATATTCTAAAACATAATATCGACGTTCTTTATCTGATTTACTTATTGGCTTGTTAAAAACTGTTGTAAACTCCTTCTGGAATGGTTTATCAATATGTATAGCAGATATCTGTAGTGGTTTATTCTCTTCATCATAGACTTTAATATTGAGATCATCAAACGTTTTTTCAATATCTGTTGCTATACCATGTATGACCTCGTATATTGGTTCACCAGAAATATTCTGGATTTCATATAACCTTTTGTAATGTACCAATTGCGTTTTTGAATTCTTGATAGAGAGATTTACTTCCAAAGATGGATAAATAGTGCTGGTGATATTAACTGCTGGTCTTTTGATCTTTTCAATTTCCTCGTTCCTAACAACAGCCGGGCTACTCGTTTGATATAAACCCTTAGTGGGCAATTTCGGATTACCAAAGCCCTTTCCATATGCAGAATAGAGAAATAATTTTTGACTGTGTTTTGTAGTGTATTCATACAATGGTTTGATTATCTGTTTATACTGATCTGATAATTCTCTTAGATCTTCCGCTGTTCTAGAACTCAACAGTATATGACCATCATCTCCAATATCCATTATTCTTCTTGCAACTATGATTCCAGGACCCCACACATTTTTATTGTTGAGGATATCATTAACTATAAAAACAGGACCGCTATGCAATCCTATCCTCACTCGCACTGTTTCAGCAGGGATTTTGCTTTTGTTATATTTGGAAAGCTTTCCATGGAGTTCAATTGCGAGCTTCAGAGGAAGCTCAGGTCCTTGAAGGAAGCCTATGGCCATTCCATCTCCTGTCGGAAGGGCCATCATAGTATCTTTTGGCGTTGATCTAAAGGCAGAGCAATTCATTATACTTTTGTTTAGAGTTTCAATTTTTTTTATCTGAATCTTTGTTGACATAGAAGGATCAGATAAGCCTACAATGTCGATAAAGAAGAAGCTGGCATGAATTAAGCTAGGTCCAGTTTTAAGGATCAAACCTACACCATCATCAGCAATAATATATATGCTGTAGTAATAATATTTTATTTGATTCTATTACTGTTCAAGCACTATAGAGGATTGTTCTTTAATACCGCCAACTGCAAATTTTGAAAAGTGGTGTGTATGTAAGATATATCCACATTCCTCGTGAGAGTCTAGCGTCGCTTCTCGTATTGGTTTATCTAGTTGCTGCCACTTACCAGTAGATTCATTAAATGAATACAACTTAATATCAGGGCAGCCGTCTGGAAGCTTAGTAATAGGCAGATTTAGCGATTTGGTTACAACTATATTGATATCCGGTGATACTGCAAATGATTTTGAGTCTGAAAAGTTAATCGCCTTTACTGGCCCTGTTCCCGCGCCTATATAGCCTATATTTACAAACAATGTCACAATGTCAACGGGAACTTTAGATAACCCGAAAGAAGATGGTATATTGTTTGAGGTGCTAAAACTAAATCCTACATTGTTAGCATCTTTAGAAAACTCCATTCTAAAATTTTCTACCTTGGCTAGGCCAGATTGCATCGATGGATTTTGATTGAGTAAGACAGTCATACCAGGAAATATCTTTGCTATGATTGGAGTTAAGGTGATACTATTATTGCCTAAACCCTGTTGCTTAACTACAAATGCTGGCGAAACATAAGTTACACGAGAAGCAATATCTTTGACAGGTGCAGGATATGTAGGGATCTTAAATTTCTCGTATATTTGCGATGCTGAAGCTGTAGCTGGTACTGAAGTTTTAAATGTAATTGGTTTCAGCTGTAATGCGGATGCATTGCTATTTAATCTTGAATTCTGTTTTTCAGAAGTAACAAGTAAACCAGAAGGTAATTGGTCAACTCTGCTTAAAGGTATTCTTCCGGCTACAGAAGCTCCATTAGAAACAAAAGTTCGAAGCGAGCTATCATTAAGGTACGGAGCAGTTACTTTGGCGAATCCTGTAAACGGTAAGTTCAACTGTCTATTTTCAATTGTAACAACGGGATTTGGATTTGTCTTATGAAGAGTAACTCTTGTTTTTAGCAATACTGGCCCAAAACCAGCAGAAGATGTTTCATTTATAAGATAAGGTGAGAATTTAGCAGTTCTTAGTACTATAATCCCACTATCAGGATCAGAATCTAAAGTGGCATTATTGTCACGAACAGTAAGGGAACCCTTTAGCGTAAATGGATTGGGAGTTATTTTAAATTTTGAATGCGGAATTGCTTTATCTGTACCTACTATGACCTGCTTTATTGTTAGCACTCCATTTGATTTTTGTTGAGTAGTTACTTGTAAAGCAGTACTATTTGCATTACTATTTGTTGTAACAACTGATTTTTCCGATGATGTTGCATTATCTATAGATGAAGGAGGCAGATAAGGTATAGCAGCACTATTACTCTGAGCAGACACACTTGAAGGTAAGCCATATAGAAAAAGAATAACACACCCAGTAGCAATAAGACTGGAAATCAAGAGCTGCTCCACACCTGCATCTCTATTCTGTATCAACGAGCATTAATAAAACGTAATCTTGCTCTTATGCATTACTCCCTTAGAGGGAGTTATCCTATACGTAATTGATAGCTGCGTAAGCTCTGGAAAATCAACTTGTATAAGTAGAATATAGAGGCAGACAGAGCAATGTCATCCATACAACCCAAGGACAAAGCACGTTGAAAATATTTGGGCCATGAACAGTATTTAATACTTCTCCGCCTGACGATTCTAATACTGCTCGGCCCAATACATCATATGAAAAAGGAGCCGTATAATATTATGCCAGCCTTTTATTACCTTTTTTACTTTACACTAACTTTCCCAACCATAGCAGGATGCAGTTCGCAGAAATAGTTGGACTGTCCAGGTGTTTTAAACTTACGTGAAAAAGTCTGCTTCTCTCCCAAAAATCCAGAATCAAACTGCTTACCTAAATTATGATCGCTAAAACTTAAACCTGATGTTACTGTATGGGTTTCAAGGTCACTGTTTATCCATGTTATTGTGTCTCCTACTTTGATACTGACTGGATTGGGTGAAAAAGCTTTATCGGTCATAATTGCAGCAGCAGCTTGTGTAATTGATACTTTTACCTCTGGAGGGATTGTTGTTGTCTTTACCAAAGCATTTGTGATGTTGTTAATTATTTGGGGTTTGTCGATATTTGCTTTGGGAGTATACATTACTATGAAGGGCTCATTGTTGAATGTTATAAAATCAAGTGCATTTCCAGAAAAGGGTATTGAGCCTGAAGGTATAAAGGAATTCCTATAATCAGGTATGATTAGACTTGGTGCAACCCTTTGGTTAGGGCCAATAGAGAAACTTGCCGGTTCTCTATATGTAGAATTGATTAATGAAGAGTTGCTTGTACCAATAAGTGAAGTACAAATACGTCAACTTTCGTGCTTGCAGTAAATGTTACCGTACCTGTATATACTGAACCCATCAGATAATGGTTGCAAAATTTGCGATGCGCGTAGGACCTCCCGGTGCCATAGGAGGTCCAGAAGCAATTGTTCCCTGCTGTAAAATTCCATTAGTACCCCTATTATTAGCAGAAGCCTGAGGTCCTGTTGTTGTGTCGGTTGTGTTCAGGGAATTAGAAGTGTTATTATTATTGCTGCTACTCCTATTACTCAGCTGTGCTTCAGCTTTATAATTAAAAGGGAGTGATAAAGTTGAGACTGATAATACTGCTAAGGTTACTGTGAAGACTGCTACTACTATAGCCGCAGCCGCAACTACTTTTTTGTCCATCAATTATCGGCTAGAACTAGAATATATATTTATGGCACTCACTTAAAGGGCTCACTTTAAGGTCCAAAGGACAGTTAAAAGAAAAATCTAGACCAGGGAAATAGCTTGTATTACTGTTCTATTTCGAACTCAAACCAAAATATCATTCTAACAGGTGGAAACAGATGATAGCAGAGGGTAACAAAGTGGTACCAACGATAACGATCCGGTAAGAGTTAACTTCTGTTTATTGTCAATTTAACAAGGTGTCATTAGAAGCCATCTTGTGGTAAACTTTTAGAATGATAGCGGGATTGTTTTGTACGTAGTATATTGGGATATTGTAAAATCTTACAAAAAGAGAACATTAACGGGGCCTCGGATCGACTTGTGGATATTAAGATCATACCTTATATCATCAAGTCTTCGAAGAATATCGTCAAGATTTGTCCACTGTTTGATTTAAAACACTCATCACGTAGAGCATCGAAATATGCGAGAATACTTCAACTCTCAGATCAGACGATTGCTTGGATCGATTGCAACTGGAATGAGTGGTGAATGAATGATAACAGATATTTTCAGAGCAATTATGAATAACCAACAGTCGGTAGACAATTTATCAATGAATAATGAATTATTTAAGGAGCATAAGATAAGGCTTGGTCAGTTTAGCGAAAATATGCTCAAGGACATGTTTCACATTCAATAAATACGTCTGCGGCTTAATGCACCACTAGTTTTCATCTATCATCTTAGCTACTTGAAAGAAGAATTTGTTAAAGTTGACAGATCAGTCGATAAATTCTTAACTTGGACTAAACATAAACTTTAGTGCGAGTAGTGAGTAAAATATGTTATTTACAAAGATAGGAGCAGTAATTCTCTTAGTGTCAGATATAGAAAAATCCACCAGATTTTACAAAGAAGTACTTGATTTACCTATCAAAACGAGGACAGCTGATTGGGTAGAGTTCCTTACTAAAGATACAACATTGGCTCTGCATCCAGCAAAGAATAAGAGTAGAATTAGGCCAGGAGGTGTATTAGTGGGTTTCATGGTCAATGATCTCGAATCAACTGCAAAAATATTAAAGGACAGAGATGTTAAGTTCTTCAAAGAATTAAAAAATGAATCCTTTGGTAAACACGCAATAATTGAGGATCCTGACGGTTATTTGATTTCAATAGCAGAAATAAAATCCAAACCATCAGAGGAGTTCGACCTTTTGGGATTACTGGGTGCAGAATAGGGCAAAAAATGAAATGAAAAAAAGTTGAGTATCGTCAAGTACAACAACAAAATCAAAAGAAATAGACAGGTGGTTGATATCATACGTCGATTCCCATGGGAATTATTCAAGCTTTTATACCTTTGAGCGGCAGAATGAAGAAACGAAGAACCGGTGGTAGTGATGATCCTTATTGTTTTGAATCATTACGAGTACTAGTAGTACCATTGACATGGTGCCGCCGCTGAGAATGGCTACTACTGCTAGCCATTCCTCCGGCAAGTAAAATCTTCTTATTTGTAGCCTTATTACAATAAAATTTTTCTTCCCGTCGGATATTTGATAAGGTATTCCGACAATCGTTTATGTAACCGATTCACTATCTTGTTGAAAAGTATTTGCATTCCATACACATAAATGATTTATTATTATTTGTCTGTATGTCTAGAAGTTCCTGAAGCGATTGTTGTTATTACCATTATTATTGTGGTGACAAATCCCAATTTGATCCAGGACGCACAAGACCATCTGCATCTAATACTTCAGCAATTAAATGTATTTTGCCATCAGGTTTTTCTTTTCGCAGTTTTATATATCCAAAGTTAAAGATTTTATTTTCTTGATAGTTGGATGCAGCGTCAATAGTCGGGTCAAGTGGATTTGCTTTAAGTGGAATTGCACCCAGAGGTCCACTAACCAGTTCATAGTAAATCAGTTTGTGTCCATCATGATTAGGATCGTGTTCAACTAGTATATTTGTTGGAAAATGTACATCGGTTGTAACAACAACTAGATTTTGGATAATGTAATCGTCTAGGAATTTTGAAAATCTGAGCGTTCTCTTGTAAACGTCTTTTTAAAAATACTGCTACTGCTGGTAGTGCCGTTAGTAGCCCAATCATCACAACCTAATTGTTTGTTAAAGCAATTTGGGATTGTAGTTGGTACGTCAGCAGAGATAACCTTCGATGTAGCAGTAGAATTAAGAAGACCTTGCTCTAGCCAATGAAGTTGATCTTTACCTAATAATGTTTTATTATTTTCTGGTGTATCATCTATGTCGTTGTGACTGCGATAAGAATGCATATCTAGTATAAACAAATCAAGGTCTTTACCCCGATGAAAGGATCTATAACTCCGGTTTGGCTCAACTTTGCTTCTATCGATGTGTGACAAGTCAAAAAACGCATTAATGCCAGCTTTGACTACATTAGGAAAGCCTGATCTTCCTTTAGTGGCATCAGTCCAGTACGACCATTTGGTGCCATAGTCATTTACAACTTCATGATCGTCTGCTTGAGGGTACATAGATGTATTGCGCAAAAGGCTTTGCAAATGTGGATCGGCTCTATTATACTCCCAATGTTTGTTGTAAACATCTTGCAAGAGTCTGATTTGTCCAGTTAACCTTATTATCAGTAACACTAGGGAAGTTTCCTTCTTTGTTGGTCCATCCAGTAACGTTGGAGGGGCCTTTTGTAGAACATGTATTATCTCCATAAATCTGATCCCCATTGAACACAAAGAAATCAGGAGATAATGCTCGCATTATAGAAAATATTGGATAACCTACTAGTACTCATCCAAAACGTCTGCAATAGTTCTGACCACCAAGATCCCCTCCAACAATAAAGCTAATTGTTCTATTGCCACCATCACCACTACTAGCCAAATGATGATTTGGTGCTGTCCTAAAGGTTCCTGTCATTTATGAATTAACAGTAGCTGCTACTGGTGTTGTTGTTGTACTATACTGGCTAACATAAATACGTAGAATAGTTTAATTATTTTGTTCACTATACTTTTAGATTGGTAACCCAATCTTTGATTTCTGATTATTGCATCTAGCGTTTTGGATAATGCTTA
>Ga0070711_100002584_pt1 | contig 10366 bp, 8 predicted proteins | sample LARL53metaG_FD_65452 | JGI IMG/M metagenome (GOLD analysis project Ga0070711, IMG submission 65452) | Corn, switchgrass and miscanthus rhizosphere microbial communities from Kellogg Biological Station, Michigan, USA - LAR L5-3 metaG | ecosystem: Host-associated > Plants > Roots > Rhizosphere ... | reverse complement strand
TGTCTGGATGCTTACTATAAAGTGGTACAATCCACCACTTAAAAAGATTGGACCTGACGCAATTATAGGATTGGCTGGAGTTTCAGTCCTATACAAAATGTCCTGTTTTCCACCATTAATAGATATTTTACTTGTATTGCTTGGGTTGATCTGAATCTTTAGGTCACCGTTATGATCATGAAACAGGTCTCTAAGTAATATTTTATTATCTTTCTCTATAATAATGCGGTAAGTAACATGGCTAAACGATTTGTTTGTATTTGAGTCAAACAATCTAAATTCCACAACAGGTTTCTGGCCTTTTTGCAGCGTCTCCGTTGTAACAACAGGCGGAATCATTTTGATAAGTAAGTCAGCTTTTCTATTTCCTAATGAAGCAGTTAGTTGTTCTTGAGTTAAACCATCTCCAAAAGCTGTCTTTGTCCAGACTGATACCAAGATTGATGAGAAAATTGCAGCAACGATTGAAACGAAGAAGAGAACTCTTCTAGATGACGAACGCATGATATGATCGTCGCCAACTTTAGTATAATACTTTTTACGCTACAGTCGTTGTCCTAACTATAAACACAATATTAATCTAAGATTCGCTGTTGAATGTAGTCTTTTTGTTGCAAGCGAAATTTCATAAAACTGTCATAGCTTACTCCAGAGAATGCATCAATATGCTAAGTTGAATATTTACTAATGGAGAATTATAGGTCCAAGTCATGAAAATATATTCTTTTTGTCTGATAATCTCCAACAGTGGTGAAAAAAGTGCTATAAACTGCAGACAAGAAACAAAAGCTGATGGAAAAAGATAATGTTCATCTTAAATCAACCGAGAAAAATAGCAGACTAGATCAATACCCTAGAATCTTCATATACTATGCAAAGGCGCGCTCAAACGTATACATATTTGCCCTTGCAACCATGGTATCGTTAATCCTTGGGACACATGCAAATTTGGATCCTATTATTGTTGCCAAGGTGGTTACTGCGAGTTATTTTTTGGCTCTCGGAGCCTATGTTTATAACGACATGACGGATCTTGAAGTGGACAAAATAAACAGAACAAACAGGCCTTCGGTTACTGGAAAAGCTACAGGGAGCCAACTTGCTAACTTGGTATCCTTCTTGTTTGGAGTTTCCCTGCTACTTGCCGCCACTCTGAATTTTTATACAATATTTATTTCAATATTCTTCATACTGTTGGGAATTGCTTATTCGCATCAAAGGTTCAACCTCAAGGACAAATTTCCTCTAAAAACTGTGGTAACAGCCTCAGGAGCCGCGTTGTTATCACTGCTGGGAGGGGCAGCTGTAACAGGCTTATCCTGGCCGGTAATATATGCAGCCATGTTCTTTTTTGCTTTCTTTTTTATATTAGGACCTCTTGGTGATATCGGAGACTTAAAAGGGGACAGAGCAGGAGGCCGCCGTACGTTTCCCATTGTTCTCGGAATGAAACTTACTTTGATGGTAATGCTCTCTGTACCGATAATCATACTATCTCTGACAATATCATCAGATATTATCTTGCACTTGAATAGCAAAACGTTTGGAATCTATCCTATTGTCGGGACCTCATTGGCAACATTGGGATTGCTTCTACACATAAGCAAAAGGTTAAACGATGTTTCTGTAATTAAATCCACTAGACCTAAAATGAGATATCTTCATGTGCTAATGCAGATTTCACTGCTCGTAGCGTTCTTGTGATGAACTAAAATTATTTAAAATACATACATGTCCAAGTATCGGCACATTTGGAGGTAACCAAGCTCCCGGCTTGTTAGTCGCCCGTACTTTGAATCAGATATATCTTTTGGCTATGCTACTAGCGCTTTCTGCCAGTTTTACTACTGATGACGGTGTATCCTTTGTTCCTGTCAGAGTCTCTCCCTCGGTAGCAGCATCCCACATTTTATTGTAAAAGTTCAGCATTGTCTTGGAAGTCTTTTCTTCCCTTATGAAAATGACGCCGCAGAATTTCTTTGGTTCATTCCAGTCGACCACTTCTACTCCTACTTCTTTGCCATCTAACACAATAATGCTGAATGGTATCCTTGCTACTCTTCTCTTGACTTTACCTGGATACCATGGATTTGAAACAACCCTTATCCGTTCACTAGAATTCTTGTCATTCAAACTCAGGCCTCTGCCTTCTGCTTCAATATATTGTTTAACTAAGCTTGAATCACTTATAACCTTGACATCTATCCCCGAGTTTGCCTTGCGAAGGATGTTGTTGATTATTATCTCATTAAATGATCTGCTTGCAAGCAAAATTTCATTTTTGCACAATTGCACACGTTCAACTATAGCTGATACCATGTCTTGATATGTCCATGCAATTTCGATTTTTGGCGGAGCTTCTGCATTCATACTGCTGCGGCGGGTATGTGTTATACTGTCGACAAAATTTGTTATGTCTTCTTCAGAAAACTCTTCAGTGTTCTTTAAAGTATCAATCATCATCATCTGTTGCTTATTTTTCATCTCTTCTATCAACTCAACAATGTGTCTTTGATAAATGATACCTCCAAGTGTCGTGTATGAATAGGTGCCTTCTGACTTGCTGATAAGACCTGCATCTATAAGTTGCCTTAACCTGGTATAATATACCTTCCTTGAAAGGCCAAGGCTCTGCGGTGTGGAGGATTCAGCCTTGAGACCATCCTTAGCGAAAATAAACATACTCAAATTGTCTTTCTTTGATAAAACAGAGAGTAACTTTGTAGAACTCTTCATCGCTTCTTGGTCTGTCAACAGCTCAGTTCCCATTGTATTGTAATTATCTCACCTTTTAGTCTTTATAATTTTTATGGTTCAGAAACGACAATATTTTACATTTCCAATGTGAAACTGGGGAGCTCGACTAATTATATCTATATGTGTATATATAGATAGAGATAAACAAGGTAAATGGTTAGCTGCTGGGGAACTCAACAAATAAAGAAAATCTATTATAAACATGGATAATCCAATTTACTATAGATACATATTTAAAGATATGTCATACTCAATTTCTTTCTGAAAAAGAAAGAAAAATTCGTCATAAAAATTTTTAACTATTGTTTTAGAGGAAAGACATCACAATGCGGGTCGGTATAACCCTGCCACAGGTTGGAGAACAGGCCACAAGGGCGAATGTAATAGAATTAGCAAAAACAGCAGACAAGGAAGGCATTGACTCTTTATGGGTTCTAGACAGACTCCTGTGGCCATTGAAGCCACAGACACCATATCGAGGAACTCACGATGGCACACTGCCAGTCAGTGCACAACGTGTATTTGATCCAATAGATTTGCTTACATTTGCAGCTGCATATACAGACAAGGTTACATTAGGAACTTCTGTTATAGATGTGCTGTTTCATAATCCTGTAACTTTGGCAAAAAGATTTGCAACACTTGATATTTTATCCCAGGGGAGGGTTGTTTGTGGACTTGGTATTGGTTGGTCAAAAGATGAATATCAAGCCTGCAACATTCCATTTAAGCAAAGAGGCAAAAGAGCGATTGAGTTTGTCGAGGCTTTAAAAAAGATATGGACAGAAGATGTCGTAGAATTTAAGGGCGAGTTTTATAATATACCCGCCTCAAAAATAGGACCAAAACCTCTACAGAAACCGCATCCTCCGATTTATCTTGGGGGCTGGAGTTCCAAAACGTTTCCTAGAATAGTGAAAAATGATGCCGATGGCTGGCTAGCTTCTATGGGGGCCGGGGTAGTGTTGTTAGAGTATCTGGAAAATAATATAAGCATGTTAAAAGATGAGGTTGGCAGAGCAAATAAAAACAAAAACAATTTTAGAGTTTTTGTTTTAACTTATCCACAAACGAATTTTAAATCTTCCAAAACCGGCCAAAGGATCCCAATGACTGGAAGTATTGACGAAATAGGTGCTGACATACAAAAGATCAAGGAAATGGGGGCTGATCACATCATATTCTGTTATCTCCTTTCAATCGAAGAGAAAGATATTAAGAAAACAATCGGTCTGACAAAGCAGCTTTCAGAATTCGCTAAATAAACAGAATATGCGTTTCAACCGTCCTCTGTGCACAGGAGCAATTCATCATTATTAGCCGTTGGCTTGTTTATTTGCTTTTTTCCTTGAGATCAGGTATACTGCGACCCCTGCTACTGCTGCTGTGGACGGAGTGACATAATAGAGCATTAATTGAGAAAAGGGTATCATCTGTCGAAGATCGTTCACCGAAATCTCAAAATTTGATATCAATGGGTTGTCCTGATACTTTGGATCTCCGTTTATCTTAGCTTCTAGAGTTACCACAAAGTTGCCAACATGTTGAAAGGGGTACCTGAAAGTAATGTCGCTAAATTCGTAAAATTTGTAAGGAATCTGTCCAAGTACGTTACCAGTATTTCGTTCCTTTATAACCAAGGCTGCGTATATGTTATTGACATTTGAGTTATTGTTATCTAGGATACTAAAATTCAGAGTGGTCGAGTTATCGCCAACAAATGGGACAAATGGAAAGGGTTGGAATACTATTTGATAATTATCCACTTTTTTTGTCGCTCCGAAAAAATGTGCGTACGCCATATGGTCGTTATTCTTCTCTTCTCCAATGATTTTGGCGCCTCCATCGTAGATATCTATGTTATCTTTATAACCACTGCCAAGAAGAAGCAAAATTAGCGCGGCGGTGATAAGAACAGAACTAAACCTTGACAATGTACCACTATATAGGGGGTTTCCTTATATCTTGCAATTTTTCGTTATCCTCTCCTCTCCTTTTATTGACTCGATGCTATTTGTGTGTATATTTTTCGGGATCATTTTTTGCCTATCTATTCCTCTCCGTTGTATTATGTAGTTGTAATACAACGTATGGGTTACGGGAGCAGCAGAAATGAGTTTATTGGATATTATTATTCTGCCTTCGCGAAGTTGTATTTTGAAGGTATAGTGCTTGGAGGCTTACCATAAACTATCGCAATTTCATCGTGCGCCTTAAGCTTGATATCCCTATAATTTACTGCTGCATTTACTTTATTGCCATTAACATATACATTTAGAGTATTTTTGCCATTCACAATGTTGTCCAATATCTGAGTATTGCTGAATTTCTTGTTCCATATGTTAAAGAACTGTCCTATAGTGTAGTCTTTCGCTACCGGTGATTCTATATGGATAACTCCGGATTCATCGTGTGTATGAAGCCAATAAAAACATTTGTCAGTAATACCGATTTGGGAAGGAATTGTATACGGTTGGCCATTAATGAAGATATCCAAATGTGCGTGAATGTGGGAGACAAGTTGTTCTACATTGTTGCATTGTATACCGTCTATTGCTGATGCGGAGACCCCAGCTCCTGATAGTGCTTTAGAAGATGCTATGGCCAGACCAATGCCTACTGCTGCCGCCACTATCACGCCGATCATGACCAGCCTTTTGATTTTCTTGTCCCTGATAGCTTTGCTAGCACGGTTTTGACGGTCTTTTTGTTTAATAGCTTGTCGAACCTCTAAGAAAGGACACACTTATTGTTTATATTAATTATCAATGTTATCGAGAGGGGAATATCCTGTATATATGGAAAATATGTCGGAGAGTGTGTTTTGCCGGTTCAATCTGTGTATATTTTTTTGGATATACAAGGAATACTTTGTATATCCGGGTCGCAGATTGACATTTTTACTCAACCAGTAAATGATGATATCTCGCTATTTAGTAAATAAGAGAGGAAAAACAAATGTGCCCTCTACTGCGTGCCATAAACAGATTTAACTGGGGTCGGCCGGATTTGAACCGGCGGCCTCCAGCGCCCAAGGCTGGCATCATACCATGCTAGACAACGACCCCTCATTCTACCATATGATCAACAAAAGACTGCTTGGCAGGTAAAAGACTATTTGTTAGTACAATTTTAACTTTCGTTAGAATAATAAGGCCACTATATATATACCGTCAATTCAAAGTTTATAGCCTGAACGTATGAGTTTTCTTGATTGTTACCAGCAAGCAGGTAAAATAGCCGCTGAAGTGCGAGAAAATGCTCGAAGGAAATACCATGTTGGATCTACACTGTACCAAATTTGCGAATCAATAGAATCCGAAGTTAGAATAAGGGGAGCAGCCCCTGCTTTTCCAGTTAACGTTAGCTTGAATGATATAGCAGCCCATTATACTGCAGAACCGAACGACCAGATTGTGGTAAATGATGATGATGTTCTGAAGATCGATATCGGTGTGCATGTCCAAGGATATATTGCAGATACCGCGGTAACTATTTGTTATGATCCAAAATATGAAGCTCTGGTGAAATCGGCTGAGACTGCCTTAAGCGAAGCAGTTAGAATAGCTAAAGCGAACGCTAAAGCTAGTGATATTGGAAAAGTGATCGAAAGTTCGATATCAAAGCAAGGATTCAAACCTATTCAGAACTTAAGCGGTCACTCATTAGAACAATACACAATTCATGCAGGAAGATCAATACCGAATATATGGACAATAGGATCTTCATTTAACCTGGTTTCTAATCAGGCATACGCTATCGAACCGTTTGTAACAACCAAAGAGGGCCAAGGAGTAGTTTATGAAGGCACTATTCGCAATATTTTTAGTATAACTTCCCGCAAACCGACTAAAGAGAAAGAAGTGGATGAATTTCTTGAAGATATATGGAATAGATTTAAGACTTTGCCGTTCGCTCTCAGATGGATGCTCGGCAAATTTGAGGAGAAAAAGGCTCGTGAGTTTATAGAAGTCTTACTAAAGAAAAGGAATATACATGCTTATCCTATTCTTGTTGAAGGGAAAGGAAAGATAGTTGCCCAAGCGGAGCATACACTGATTCCTTCAAATAGCTTGATCAACATCATTACAATATAGGTCAATGCTTTTTATTCTGTCCGCCTGATTTGTTACTGCCGGTTAGCTCTTGCTTTACAACAGTTTTTTCTCTATACCGCTATTACATTTTTTTGTTTTTGTTTTTCCGGTGGATATTCGCCGTAAACTGCTGAGATCATGACAATTCCAGTGCACTTTTTACATGTCGTTGTTGTTTTTTTGTAGATGTAATCATTTGGCTCAAAAATTCTTCTATTCTTTTCGCCACAATCATGACATGTCTCTACGGTATAAATTGTTGGATCTTCTTTTTTCTTTTTCTTTCCAAAAAAAAGCCACAAGTGTTATTGTGCAACTCCTAATGTATTTCCAATACCGATGATCAAGACTGACTCTCCTAGAGAAGTCTTATCTTCAATTAAAGAAAATACTGTATTGCTTACTTTGTCAAATGATTCAGAAATCTCTTTTCGCATGATAGTAATTGCATCTTGGATGGACTGCTTTACTATGACCGCGTAAACAGGAATGCTGAATCTTGTCGCAACTTCCTCTATCTGATATTTCTCAACTCCGATGCCGCCTATAGCAGCTCCGATACCTTCAGCAACGGCACCTGTTTTTTCGCCCTCCAACTTCAACGCTGCATCTATCATTATGATAGCGTCAATTTTCAGGCCAATCTCTCCAACCAGTCTTTGAACTGCTTCCCCGGGTCTGCCTACTGCTCCTCCTGGTCCTTCTGCTTTTACCAGATACAATTTTCTATTCATATATTCGCCTTCGGTATAAACAGTTTCCCGCGCGATCATTTTCTTATCTTTTCCAATCATCATTTTCCCAACAATCATAGGACCTATACTGTCTCCTATTGGCTGACCCTCTTTAAAGGCACTAATTGCACTTTGCAATGCCTCTGCTTCTTGTAACAAAAGTGGCATCACCATTTGCAGTTGCACAAGTACGAACATGCTCGTTGTACGCTTGCCCATTAGATAAAAATGCCTCACCACCTTGTAAATCATGTTGAGGGCGGTTGCCGCCTCTAGAATGTTTTCCACACGGGAAGCATGGGATTCAGTCATTCCCTCTGCCATTCTTTTTATTTCAGAACGAATCCTTTCGTCTCTGGTTCTAATTACATGATCGAGCTTTCCTACAATGCCATTTGGATCAAGGTCAACAGGCATGATTGTAAAATATTCTAGAAATTTGTCAACTTTTTCACAGGGGTCAGCTGAAGGTTTAATTGAGACCTTAACATAATCTATTGCTTCATTCCTTGCCGTTTCTTTCATTGTCTTTAGTTTTGTCAAAGACTTTGAAACGTCACTGAGAATCATCCACGATTGAAACTTCTGACCATAAACCATCAAAAGGAAGATGGGCGCAAACCATAGAACGTATGTCAGTGGATTGGTACCAGAATCAGATCCTCCTCCTGGTCCGAAAATGCCATTAAGCTGTAGTAGAGAGAAAGAAAGCATATTTTAGAGTCTCAATCCAAATTGATTGGATCACTTTTCACAATTAAAGGTTACTTTGGAAGAGGTCGAACAGTTTAAAGGCTCAATGGATGCAATCTCAAATTTAATATAACATAATTATATTTTGGCCCATGTGTGAAAATATTATTTTAACAGGGCATATAGAATTTTAATGAAAAAGCCATTAACATTAAAAATAAGGATTAGGAGACTATTAGTAGAATTTGACATCTGATGAGAATGGACAACAAAAAACAAAAAACAATATTGCTGTTGCAATACTTAGAATGCCTGATGGGAAAGAACATGAAATACCATTGCCGGCCAAGACTTTTAAATCAGGTAGGGAAGGCTACTACGCCCAAGTACCGTCATTTGTATATGAAAACGAGGTATATGGCGGGCAAATACAAATATGGAAAAAGGGCGATGGAAACAAGAAATAAACATGGTAAATAGTGTCAAAAAGGCTAATTAGGTTTTGTTCATTAATGACGCAACTGATTGTAGATGTACTACTTTATAGATATAATTCAACGAGAATAATAAAATAAAGGTGCAACAAGAGCGTCCATACATACCATTTTACGAATTATGCAAGTCTCTTGTATACCTTTGCATACCTTATTCATGGACCTCCATCGACTGCTTTTATCCTGTATCCTATTTTTATCCTCTATGATATAACATCTACTTCAATTTCAACGTCCGGCTTCATCTTCCTTCTAGTTCGAAAATAAGGAAGATTAAAATTTGCATTCTTAGCGGGCAAAAAATTTCTTGTTTGTATTATCTACTATCTTAGCAACGTGATCGATAATCCTTGATGATGCAGAAAGATGATTTTTCGCGTCAAATATGGCTTTCAATTCAACTGATGACAGGATTTCAGATATATTAGGATCTTCGTTTATGGCATGATAGAAATGCTCTTTCCTCTCCTGCGAAGCAAACGCAATCCTTTGGATATTCCTATATGCCTCAAATCTAGGAATCCCTTTCTTAACTAAAGCTTCAAGAATGAATTCTGCGTAGATTTGACCCATTGTCATATCTAGGTTAGAAATGATCCTTTCTTTATTTACTTTCAGTTCTAAAATGACGTTAATCATTGTATTTATCATATCATCTAAGAGGATCGAGGACATGGGAATAGTAAAGCGCTCATTTGCTGAATTTGATAAATCTCTCTCATGCCATAACGCGATGTTTTCCATTGCTACATTAACCGTGGATCGAAGAATCTTCGCAAGAGAAGAAACTCTCTCGCTTTTGATTGGATTGCGCTTAACGGGAACTGCACTACTTCCCATCTGATCCTTTCTGAATGGTTCGGCGACTTCACCAAGTTCTGTTCTCTGTAGATTTCTAATCTCAATAGCAATTTTATCAAGTGTCGAGCCTATGAGTGCAATCAAAAATTGCATCTCTGCATATCGTTCACGAGGAATAACCTGTGTGGCAGCATCAACAGCATAAAGGCCCAAAGCCTTTGCTACTGTTTCCTGAATCTCTAATGCTCTTTCTCCCATTAGAGAGCCTGTTCCAACAACGCCCAGGGTTTTACAAAGTAAAAAACGTTTTTTTCCTTCTTCAATTCTTTCAATGTGTTTTGCCATTTCCGCAGCCCATACGGCAAATTTTAATCCAAAGGATATAATGCTCGAATGCTGTCCATGTGTTCTCCCAACTGCAGGTTGATTTCGAAATTCCATCGCCTTCTCCGTCAGCATGGTCGCTAGTTTAGAAATTTTAGGCTCGATAATTCCAAATGCATCCTTCACTTGCATTGAAGTGCTTGTATCTACAACATCGTTACTTGTAAGACCATAATGGACCCATGGCTTCGCTTTATCTGAACACTGTTCACTTAAAGCCTCAACTAATGCTGCTGTGTCGTGTTCACTTATTGCTTCTAAATCCTTAACTCTTTGAAGAGAAACCCTGCCGGATTTTGCTCCTTTCAGAATTTCCTTAGAAGCATCAATTGGAATCATCCCAATTTGGGCTTGTGAGTCTGCTACTGCAGCTTCAAAGTCCAATTGATATTGTAATCGTTTCGTT
>Ga0070711_100002582_pt1 | contig 10367 bp, 8 predicted proteins | sample LARL53metaG_FD_65452 | JGI IMG/M metagenome (GOLD analysis project Ga0070711, IMG submission 65452) | Corn, switchgrass and miscanthus rhizosphere microbial communities from Kellogg Biological Station, Michigan, USA - LAR L5-3 metaG | ecosystem: Host-associated > Plants > Roots > Rhizosphere ... | reverse complement strand
TTGTCTTTACGGTGCAATTCGCCTGCGCACAGGTCGACCGTAGTTCCGATCTGGGCGATCTCTTCATTGGGATGCCGATCCGCGCGATCCCGAACGCCGGCTACATCGATCTATCCTGTGTCGACGATGCAAGCCGAAAGCTGCGGTCGTGGTCAGAGTCAAGTGAATGCCCTTTAGGTATGGATCAATTGCGTGCTGTTCGGTTCGAGTTCGATCCGGCTACCAGCCGAGACGGTACGTCGATCGCTGGTCATCCTGTTATTTTGACAGCTTTGGTTGATGATTCGGAGACATTGGCGGGTCTCAAAATCGATACCGATCCCGAGGCGAGACTGTATATGCGGAAGAAGGCGTTTCTGCTCGGTGTGCAGGTAAAGTCGAGGTATGGCTCCGAGGGTTGGACCTGCATGCAACGAGAGCATGAGGCCGGTGAGCGCACGGTTGGTGGGTTCTACATCAGGGAGAGCTGCCGAAAAACTTTCCAAGGCCGCTTGCTCGTCATTGAACGCGATTTGTTTCGTCGGCCCGACCAGGGGCGCAAAGATTTCGTCAATCGTACGCAAGTGACCATCACGCGCGACAGTCAGTAGAGTCGTGACGGGCAGAGAAGAAGTATGAGTTGGAGTCTGTCCGTCGGTCATCGGACATGGAGACTATCGTGACTGATTGGATCGAATTCGCCTGGATCGCCCGAAGCAACTTCTCCGGTGCAATCGAGGGGCGGCCGAAGTCGCTGTAGAGCTTGCCGAACTCCCCCGAAAGATCGCCTAGCGCCGCATTCGCCAAGTCCCGGATCACCCGTAGCGGGTGGTCGGCGCGAACCCGAGCCTCCAGGCCCACATAACTGAAAAGCGAGCCAGATCTTTCGTCACTTCCCGCATCGTGCCACCCCAGCAAAATCCGGATCCTAGGGAATCACGATCCAAAACGCTTCGCTAGAGACTTCTTCAACAGCGTGCTAAAGCGCTTAGCGTTCCGCGAATCTCTAGGAATTGTGTGGCAACGGACCGACTAGACCCTGGCATTGGCAGGCACTCATCCCTTGCGGGCGTCATAGTCGCTGTGTGTCCAGAGGGCTTCCGGATCGGATTGACGACGGATTCCTGCCACTTAAGCTTGAGCATAGCGCCAGTATCCCTTGCCAACGTAACAGTTCCTTCTGAGCGGTGACTGCCTGGCTTCGCCCCATGGTAGCAAGCATCACGCAAAAATGCGGCCGACCGCTCCGGTGAGACTCGACGATCGAGGATCGGTGTCGAGCTGCTTCTAAGCCGGTTGTCGGCGGCGTTCGCGTGGAGAGCATTCGTGTTCGCGTCTTAAGGTGACGCTTTTGCCGAACTGGATGCTAGTTTAGCGCCTATGACGACATCTAGAGTCGGCAATGCCGATGAGCAGACTGATCGACTTAACTCCGAGCTTCCATGCGCGACCCGCCGCGCGCTGCTCCTGACGGCATTTACCGGCTACGCCATCCTTGCTGCAATCGAGTCGACCAAGGCAGAAGAGGAAAGTGGTAGCCGTCGTCCGCAGAAGGCGGATCTATTGGTTCGCGCCGAAGGCGACCATGCCGGCGAGGTGATCAGGTTGGATGACTTGAGGCAGGGTGATGCGCCGTTGCACGCTTGGCCGAAGGATCCAAAGACGTCGGTGGTACGCGATGGTTCCCGATTGAATGAGGTGATGATCGTCAAGCTCGATCCGGAGGAGCTCGACGAAGAGACGCGCGCAATAGCGGCGGACGGCCTCGTTGCCTATTCTGTGATCTGCACCCACGCTGGGTGCCCTATCACAGAGTGGGAGAAGCAGCAGGAAGGTGAAAAGCACGTTTTCAAATGCATGTGTCACAACTCCGAATTTGATCCTCGTCGACGTGCAGAAGTGGTCTTTGGGCCGGCCCCGCGACGCCTGGCGGTGCTGCCGCTTGCGGTTGCTGACGGAGTAATCACTGTGGCGGAAGGCTTTGTCGGAAAAGTGGGGGTTCAGGAGTGAGGCGACGCCACGTCATGTTTCGAATGGCTTGGTGCAAGAGCGGTTGAAGGGGGGGCTTATGACGAGAAAGCAGATTGTCCTACCGAGCTGTGTCGCGTTGGCGTGTCTAATCTCGCCGACCGCCAGAGCAGGGTCGATAGAGAGCTACAGCCCGGTCACGGCGGCACGTCTGGAGAATCCAGAGCCGGGCAACTGGCTGCTTTATCGCCGAACCTATGACGGACAGGGGTATAGCCCGCTCGACCAAATCAACGCCTCAAACGTCAAAGATCTCATACCGGTCTGGACGTTCTCTACGGGTGTGATGGAGGGGCATGAGGCGCCCCCTATTGTCAATAACGGCGTAATGTTCGTTGCGACGCCCATGGGGCAGGTGATCGCGATAAATGCCAAGACAGGCGAAGAATACTGGCGATACAAGCGTCAGCTTCCAGATGATCTGTTCCAGTTGCATCCGACTAGCCGCGGCGTAGGTCTATGGGATGACAAGGTCTACTTCGCAACAACCGATGATCACGTCGTCGCGCTTGAAGCGAAGTCTGGCAAAGTCCTCTGGGATGCGAAGGTGCAGGACTACAGGAAGGGCGAATATCTGACGCTGATGCCCTTGGTGGTCGACGGAAAGGTGATTGTCGGCGGTTCCGGTGGTGAATTCGGCGTTAGGGGATACGTCGTAGCGTATGATGCGACTAGCGGCAAAGAGTTGTGGCGCACCTTCACTATTCCCGCGCCCGGCGAGCCCGGCAGCGAGACTTGGAGCGGTGACGATTGGAAGACCGGCGGTGGCTCGGCTTGGATGACCGGAAATTACGACAAGGACACCAAGACAATCTATTGGGGCGTAGGCAATGCGGCCCCATGGCCGGGCTCTGCTCATCCCGGCGACAACCTATACACCAGCTCCGTCATCGGACTAGATCCGGATACGGGTAAAATCAAAAACCACTTTCAGTATCACCAGAACGATTCCTGGGACTGGGATGAAGTCGAAGCGCCAATGATAGTCGATCTGGAGCGCAACGGTCGATCAATCAAGAGCTTGATCCATCCTGGTCGGGACGCGATCTTCTGGGTGCTGGAGAGCAAGTCGGGGAAGATCAGCTATGTCTCCGGTTGGCCGTTTGTGAAGACCAACGTCTGGAAGAGCATCGACGCGGATACTGGCCGACCGGTCGTAGATCCGGAACGTAAGCCGGAGTTTGGTAAGCACGTAGAGTTTTGCCCGTCGCTGTGGGGAGGCAAGGACTGGCCATCGGCAGCCTACAGTGTGAAGACGAAGCTCGTATATGTTCCAGCCAACGAAAATCTTTGCGGTGGGTTCACAGGCGAGAAAACGCCGCTGATTCCGGGCAAGCCTTGGCTTGGCACAAAGCCTCAAGACATACGACTCATGCCGGCGCCGGCAGCCGATCATTTTGGCGAATTGCAAGCGTGGGATCCTGCCACCGGGAAGAAGATCTGGCAGCATGATTTCAAAACGTCGCATTTGTTCGGCTCGGTGACCGCGACCGCCGGTAATCTGGTCTTTGCCGGCGGCACAAACGATCGCAATTTTCGCGCGTTCAATGCGAAGACCGGCGACTTGCTTTGGGAGCAGAAGATTAACTCCGGCATCATAGGAATGCCGATCTCTTATGAAGTGGATGGCAACCAATACATCGCCATTCAATCCGGCTGGGGGGTCGATGCGCGTCGAATGCAAGATGCGCTAGTGGGTAAAGTTCCCGGCTTCGAAAACAACGTACCCCAGGGTGGGGTCGTCTGGGTGTTTGCGATCAAAAAGTAGCGCGGCCCACGCCGTCGCCAGCGATGATTGAGCGTCAATGCGGTCCTCGCTCGGGTTGCGTTACAGCATGTCAGCATGCTCATCGGCTCATCCCATTGTGCCGCGGCCTTCAGAAGGGATATCAATGGCTACGTACACCATCGTGACGATCGTCGGCAGTCTCCGCAAGGAGAGCTTCTCACTCAAGATCGCCAATGCGCTGGCCAAGCTGGCGCCGGCTCCGCTCAAGCTCGACGTGACCACGCTGGATGGGATTTCCTTCTTCAACCAGGACCTCGAAGCCGCGCCCCCCGCCGATTGGCTGGGCTTGCGCGAAAAGCTGCAGAAGTCGAACGGCGTGCTATTCGTGACGCCGGAATACAATCGCTCGATCCCGGGCGCACTCAAGAATGCGATCGATATCGCCTCACGTCCCTACGGCAAAAGCTCTTTCCTCGGCAAGCCAATCGGCATCGTCAGCAACTCGCCCGGCGCACTCGGCGGCGTCGCCGCGGCAAAGCATCTGCAGAACATCCTGCCTGGCATCTCCGGTCCGATTCTCGGCCAGCCCGAAATCTACCTGAACGGCGTCGGGGATGCCTTTGACGACAAGGGCCAACTAACCAAGGAAACGCTGCGAACGACGCTACAGCAATATATCGATGCGTTTGCCTCGTTCATAGAAAAGCAAAACAGATGATTCATGCTCTTGTGCCATGATTGCGGCTGTTGGCTCCCCGCAATATGTGGCGACGTTGAGCGGCGACCATTCCAGCAGGCTCAATCGGGAATGATCGTCCTTACCGTGAAACGTGCGCAGCTGAAGTGCCGGCAACCGAAGCGCGTGCAACAAATTTCTAGGCTTTCCGACTAGTCGTCGAGCGACCTTATCCACTTGTTGTCGAGTGCCTTGAGCCAGGCAGGAGCGGCCGCGTTTTGCATAAAGAAGCCAAGCACACGACAAAAGGCAGCGAAACATCAATGCTCAAACGATCAATGAGGTTGCGGGTATTCTGCTTCTACCGGCCTTGTGATCGTTCGCGCTGCACGAACGGCCCGTGGCGCCAGACGATTCGACAGGCGATACTCGGTCGCTAGTGTACTTAGTCTGTCTGATTGGATGGCTCAATCAGCGAAGTGGGGCGACAGCTGAAATAGTAAGTTGCTACGGGTAGTCGAAAATGATGAAGCGATAATCGTTTTTGGTGCGACTAGGCCCTCCATGAACGTTGATCACCGCGCGGTTGAAGGTCGCACAATTGGCGCCCTCTATGTAGGAAAAGTGCGCCGTCTGCATATGCGGTTTGGCGTCTGGCACAAACGAAACCCAGGTCTGTTTTGCTTATCTTGAGGGAAGCATGCGCATAACACTCAATGGTCAGAAGAAAGAGGTTCAAGCCGATCCAACCAAGCCTCTCCTCTGGGTCCTTCGTGACGACTTGGGACTGGTTGGTACAAAGTATGGCTGCGGCCAAGCGCTCTGCGGTGCATGCACGGTGCATGTGGATGGGCAGGCTGTTCGGTCCTGTCAGACGAGCCTGGATGATGTTGCGGACCGAGAGGTCGTTACGATCGAAGGGCTCTCCGGCCGAGTTGCAAAGGTGGTCCAGACAACATGGAGGGAGTTAGACGTTCCGCAATGCGGATATTGCCAATCCGGACAGGTGATGGCCGCGGTGGGCCTGCTCAGCACGAAAAGCAGGCCTTCGGACGCTGAGATCGACGACGCCATGAGCGGAAATCTATGCCGCTGCAATACATATCAGCGAATTCGCGCGGCCGTCCATGAAGCTGCCAGACGTTTGGGAGCGTAACATGAATCTCTTCAAGCCCGCGCTCTTCAATGAAGCTCAAGCGACACGTCGGTCGTTCCTAATCGGAGCCACCGCATTTGGCTCTAGCCTCATCGTCGGCTTTTCGGCAAAAGCGGAGGTCCCACAAGCCGGGTCAAATGCGCATGAAAATCCATTTGTCGGCTATGTAAAGATAGCGTCGGACGACACTGTAACTCTCTACTCCTCACAGATGGACATGGGCCAGGGTATCTACCATGGGATCGCTACCCTTGTTCAGGAGGAGTTGGACGCCGACTGGGGAAAGATTTCCGTTGTTGGCGGCTTCGGCAACACTGCCCTGTATGGCAACCTCTCGCTCGGCGGGAAGATTCAGATGACCGGCGGATCGACTGGCATTTTCTCCTCTTGGGAACGCTATCGTCGAGCAGGTGCGACCGCTAGAGTGATGCTCGTTGAGGCGGCGGCGCAAAGGTGGCGCGTTCCTGTCGGCGAAATACGAGCGGAAAAGGGGGTCGTGAGACACCTTTCCGGCAAATCCGCCACGTACGGCGAACTCGCGGTAGAAGCAGCTAAAATTTCAGTGCCAAGCAAGGTAGATCTGAAGGATCCTAAAGACTGGCAATACATCGGAAACGAAGCGCTGGCGCGATATGATTCAGGACCGAAGTCGGAAGGGCGCCAGCAGTACACGATCGACCTACGCGAACCTGGAATGCTCACAGCCGTAATGATCCATCCTCCAAAGTTTGGCGCGACTCTGAGATCCTTTGATGCGTCAAAAGCTAAAGGAATGAGCGGCGTTGTCGACGTGGTCGAAACACCGCGGGGCGTTGCGGTTGTCGCCAGTGGCATGTGGGAGGCCATGAAAGCTCGAGAGACCGTCACGGTCGAATGGGACGACGCAAAGGCGGAGAATCGAAGCTCGGGTGATATCGCCGCTGAGTACAGAGCTGCTGCAGATAGAGCCGGCGAAGCAGTCGCAACCGATATCGGCGATGTCAACGCGGCGTTTGCGAGTGCCGCCAAAGTCATCGAAGCGCGCTACGAATTTCCGTACTTGGCACATGCATCGTTGGAGCCCATCAATGCTGCTGCCAGAATGAATGCGGACGGCACACTTGAGGTGTGGGGCGGCCATCAGATGCCGGACCTTCATCAGGCAGTCGCAGCGAAAGTGGCGGGGATTTCCCCGGACAAGGTGATTCTTCGTGTGATGAAGACGGGGGGCGGATTCGGCCGGCGAGCGTCGGTCGACTCGGATATCGTCGTCGAGGCGGTCGCTACTGCAAAGGCGATCGAATGGAAGGCCCCCGTCAAGGTTCAATGGACGCGCGAGGACGACATGCGTGCGGGGCGCTATCGGCCGGCGTTCATGCACAAGATGCGGGCAGCTTTTGACGACAAAGGAAATCTGGTCGCTCTTCGCGACACGCTTGTCGGTCAATCGATTTCGAAAGGCTCGGTTCTAGAGGCCGCATTGGTCAAGAATGGAGTGGATAGGCTGTCGGTCGAAGGCATTATTAATCAGCCGTACGCCATTCCAAATGTCCGTGTGGACTTGACCACAACGAGTTCTCCGGTGCCGGTGCTTTGGTGGCGTTCGGTGGGATCTACGCACACTGCCTACGCTCTTGAAGCGTTCATGGACGAGCTCGCGCATGCAGCCGGCAAAGATCCCGTGGAGTTTAGACTCGCCTTATTGAGGGACAAGCCACGCCATGCGGCGGTTCTGCGGCTCGCTGCGGAAAAGGCCGGATGGGGTGCGCCCGCTCCAGCGGGTCGATTTCGTGGTGTTGCTGTTGCAGAGTCGTTCCGTTCTTACGTCGCGCAAGTGGCGGAGATATCCGTCAGCAAGTCTGGCCTTCCCAGGGTGCATCGTGTTGTGTGTGCCGTTGATTGCGGCGTAGCGGTAAATCCCGATCAGGTGCGCGCACAAATGGAGGGAGGCATTGGCTTTGGACTGGGCGCGATTCTCAAATCGCGGATTACGCTTGATAAGGGACGGATTGTCGAAGGCAATTTCGACGGATACGACGTGCTGAGGATCGACGAAATGCCATCCGTAGAGGTTCACATCGTCAAATCGTCTGCTCCCCCAACGGGTGTCGGAGAGCCGGGTGTTCCGCCGATAGGACCTGCGGTTGCAAATGCTATGTTTAACGCGACCGGGAAGCGTATCCGTATCCTTCCCTTTGGCGACTCGGAGAAAAGCTAAAGCGTATGGGCTGTTGCTTTACCGTGAGCAATCCGCGGGCTCGGGAAGCAAAGGGGGATGGGGGCGGCGGTACGTCATCACCCCGTTGCCCCTCGCACCCACACCGTCCCGCGCTAATGCGTGCTCGGTCCGCCCGGCCGCCATTCCGATCGGCGGCGGGGTCGTTCCAGCTAGATCACGAATGCGATAGCCGGCGTGGAAGGAACGACGCTAATAGGAATGTAGCCATCTGCAAGCTCGCACAGCACACGAACGATAGCGACAAGGCGTTCAGATAGTCGCTGCTTGTGGGAGCGTCTCCCAATGTCGAAAAGAACACGTTGCCTATGATCGCGACTCCCAAAGCAATCGAGGACTGAACGGTCGTGAGGAAGAGGCCTGCGGCCGCGCCGGCGTCCTCGGCAGAAACGCCCCTGGCATCAACGACCCTGCCGACGAGAGCAGGCTGGGTTAAGCCTTGTCCTAGACCGTATGCGAGGAAGCCGCTGAGCATAGATGTTGGGTCGATTCTTCCAAATCGCAGCGCCAGCGCAGCAAGGCCCGTCAGAGTGGCTGCCATGAGCGCCGCTCCCAGATCGAGACTCCGTGGGCCGAACCTCCGGCTGATCCGAGCCGACGTAGCCGAAGTCGCGCAGAACCCAAGAGCAAAGGGCAGGAACATCAGACCAGTAGCGAGCGCGCTGTAACCCAATCCTTGTTGGAGGAAAACGGTCACGATGATGAAGAAGACGCCGCTCGAGCTGTAGAAAGTCACCGACAGTATCAAGCCAGCGGATAAGGCAGTGTTTTGGAAGAGCCGTAGCCTTATGAGCGGATCTCCTCCCTTCCGCTCGAGCCAGCTCTCGAACAAAAGAAGCGTTACGAGTGCCGGAAAGCTCGCAGCGAGCATCCAGATACTCCATTGCGGCCAACCAAGTTCGCGTCCTTCTACGATAGGGTAGATCAGGAAAAGCACAAAGGATGACGACAGGAAGACGCCTATCGGGTCCAGCTTCGACTTGTTCGATCTCGTGCTCTCGCGGATCGTCATAAGTCCGTAGACGATCACTGCTAACCCTATCGGTACGTTGATCAGGAAAACCAGTCGCCAGGACCAGCCGAGCAAATCCGCACTGACCAGGAACCCCCCCATCAATTGTGCTGCAATCGATGCAACTCCCATCGAGGTGCCGTAAAGCCCGATAGCAAAGGCGCGCTCGTCGGGGCCAAACTCTGCTCTGATTGTAGCGAGAACTTGCGGCACGATTGCTGCTGCCGCCATTGCCTGGGCAATGCGGGCGGCTATGAGAATATGCGGCGAGGAGGCGAATCCGCACGCAGCCGAAGTCAGCGAAAATCCGCCTATGCCGAACAAAAAGACGCGCTTTCGGCCGTAGCCGTCTCCGAGCCGGCCGCCGGTAATGAGCGACATTCCGAACGCAACGCCGTAAGCCGCCACGATCAGCTGCAGGTCGGCGGCGCTTGCACGAAGGTCGATGCGAATCGACGGCAAAGCGATGTTGACGACGAAGAAATCCAAAAACGAAAGGAAAGAGCCGGTCAGCAGGACTGGAAGAGCCCGCCAGCGCGACGGGTCGAGCTCAAAATCGGCCGAAACGACGGCCGATCTTGCGTGTTTGGGCCGGTCCAACTTGCTACGCATGATACTCTCCAGACATCGATGCGTCCCCTCGGTCCGCTCTATCGAACTTCTGGAGCCTCCGCGTGCTAGGACCGTGCCCGAACGCCGATTATCCCTTCTGGAGAAATTCAATGTTGAGGCGGTTGAATTCGTCCGTCCGTTCAAGATGCGGGAAATGCGATGTTCCGTGGATTTCCACGAGCCTGTTGTTGGGGAGGAGCTTCGCGTATTGGTAAGCGCTCTCGAGGAAGACGTCCTTGTGATCGACCGCGGCAATGATGAGATATTGGGCTTTGATTTTCCGGACCTCTTCGTCCGGAATCGCGTTCGTGTTCCATGTGTCGGGGTCGAGCCCGTCGAGGATATTCTCCATGGCCCGTTTCATCTCGGGCTGCCGATAGATGATCTGACGAAGAGCCAGAAGGTCCGGTACACGCTTCGTCGGGTCTTTGATGAGCCAGGTGAAGACTTCGTCCATCGCTTCCCAGGTCGGGTTGATTACGGCAGCGATGCGTCGTTCACGGCTCTTTGACATCAGCTCCTTATTTTGGTCGATCTGCTCCTGGCTCGTATAGGGACGGCCCCAGGCAGAGATCATCGTAACCTTGTCGACGCGCTCGGGATAAAGGGAAGCGAATTTTGTCGCTACCCAGGAGCCGAGCGAAAGCCCCAGCAATGAAGCCTTCTCGATCTTCATCGCATCCATGAAATCCTTGAGATGCTCGGCATACTCGACGGTCGACCGGACTTTGTCCGGCTTCTCGGTAAAGCCATGACCAATCATGTCATAGCCGTAAGTATTGAAATGCTCGGCGTGGGCAGCATAGTTGCAGAAGAGATTTTCCCAGCTGCCCCCCATGCCGTGGATCATGATGAGAGGTTTCCCACCTTCAGGACCCATATTGATGAAACGCGTCCGCACGCCCGCCTGAACATATCCCTGACGCAGTGTCAGTTTGCACAGGTCAGTCCAAATACTTC
>Ga0070711_100002580_pt1 | contig 10374 bp, 7 predicted proteins | sample LARL53metaG_FD_65452 | JGI IMG/M metagenome (GOLD analysis project Ga0070711, IMG submission 65452) | Corn, switchgrass and miscanthus rhizosphere microbial communities from Kellogg Biological Station, Michigan, USA - LAR L5-3 metaG | ecosystem: Host-associated > Plants > Roots > Rhizosphere ... | reverse complement strand
GCAAAGTTAAGCAGGATGGCAAATGGAGCACAGTCGGGGGTTGTGGATGGATCTGCCACGCAAGAGCGTTTTGGCGGACGGTTTTATCCGCATGAACTCATCAACAGCGGCGGCATGGCGGACATCTGGCTCGTTTCCGACGAACGCGGCAGACATTTCGCGCTTCGGAAATTCAAGCCCAAATTCCGGTTTAATTTCCGCGCGCGGCGGCGCTTCGTGCGCGGATGCCAGGTGCACTCCCAACTCAACGAAAGCGACTTCATCGTCGGTTATGTCGAACACGGCAAGCTGGACGGCACTTTATATCTGCTCATGGATTACATCGAAGCGTCTAATTTGAAGCTGTTGCTCGCGCGGCAGGACCCGGTGCTGACGGAGAACGTGGCGCAGATTCTCATAGACATGGCCGTGGGCCTGAATGACGTTCACGAGAGCGGGTTCATGCACCTGGATTTCAAGCCGGAAAACATCCTCGTCACCGGCAACGGCAACGTGCGGCTGATTGATTTCGACCTCGCGCAGCCGATGCTCGAAAAGCCGAAGAAAATGTCCGGCAATCCGGGCACGCCCGGCTACATGTCGCCGGAGCAGTTGCAGGGGAAACCGATTGATTCTCGCGTGGATATTTTTGCCTACGGCGTTGCTGCCTACGAACTGTTGACCAACCGCAAGCCGTTTCCCGGCGAGGCGCCCGCGGACATCCTTGCTGCCCAGCTTGAACCGGCTGGTGCAATCCCGCCGCGCGAGCACAACGCGGACATTCCCGCCGCGCTCGAAAAAGTCATTCTCAAGTGCCTTGAGCGTGATCCCGACCGGCGTTATCCCTTCGTGAGCGTCCTCGTGCGCGAGTTGCAGGGCGTCCTCTACGTCTGAACGCGCGGAATTTTCTTTACACGCCTTGAGGTTGTATTATCCTGCCCGTTCAATTTTTTAGAAACGGGAACATTTTGTATGGCAAAACTCACAGTTCGAGATCTGGATGTCCGCGGCAAGCGCGTTTTTCTGCGCGTGGATTACAACGTGCCGCTGGAGGAAAAAGACGGGCAAATGGTTATCACCGACGCCACGCGCATCGTGGCGACGCTGCCGACTTTGAAGCTGCTGATTGAAAAAGGCGGCAGGCTGATTTTGACCGCGCACATGGGCCGGCCCAAAGGCAAACGCGAGGCCACGATGTCGCTCAAGCCGGTCGCGGCGCGGCTGTCCGAGCTGCTCGGCAAGCCGGTGACGTTCGTGGACGATTGCATCGGCGAAAAGGTCGAGAAGGCCGTGGCCGCGATGAAGGACGGCGACGTGGTGCTGCTGGAAAACGTTCGCTATTACAACGAAGAGGAAAAGAACGACCCGGTGTTTGCCGAAAAGCTGGCTAAGGTTGCCGACGTTTATGTCAATGACGCGTTCGGCGCGGCCCATCGCGCCCATGCTTCCACTGAAGGTGTCGCCCGCTTGGTGGCCAAACGCGGTGGCAAATGCGCGGCGGGATTGCTGATGGAACTGGAATTGAAATTTCTGGGCGATGAATTGGAAAAACCGGCCCGCCCGTTCGTCGTGATTCTCGGCGGCGCAAAAGTTTCCGACAAGATCAAGGTGATTGACCGGCTGCTCGAAAAGGCGGACACGATTTTGATCGGCGGTGCGATGGCTTACACGTTCCGGCTCGCGCAAGGTTTCAAGACCGGCAAATCGCTGGTGGAACCCGACGCGACCGGCACCGCGAATTCCGCGCTGGCCAAGGCCAAAGCGAAAAATGTGAAATTTCTGCTGCCGGTGGACGACGTTGTCGCCGTGCCGGTCAAGACCGACAAACTCGATAAAAAGGGCAAGCCGGTCATTGAATGGCAGAATCCGCGCGTGAATTCCGACATGAATTGCCCGGATGACGCCGCCGGCCTCGACATCGGCCCGGCCACGGTCAAGGCGTATTCCGCCGAAGTCGCCACGGCGAAGACGATTTTGTGGAACGGCCCGATGGGCCTGTTCGAGAACAAGCAATTTGCCGCCGGCACCAACGCCGTTGCGCAAGCGGTGGCCGACGCGACGCAGAAGAGCGGCGCCAAGAGCATCATCGGCGGCGGTGACAGCGTGAAGGCGCTCAACAAGGCCAAGCTCGGCGACAAGGTGACGTTTATGAGCACCGGCGGCGGCGCGAGCCTGGAATTTCTGGAAGGTGCGGTTTTGCCTGGCGTGGCGGCTTTAAGCGACAAATAACAATTTAGACCTCGTCCTTCTTCTTGCGATCGAGATTTGAGGACGAAGGACTAGAAAGAGAATAATTTAATTATGAACAAAGAACGAAAACTCATCATTGCGGGCAATTGGAAAATGAACAAGACGGTCGCCGAGGCGCTGGCGCTGGTCAACGACCTCAAACTTGAACTGGCGAACGTGAAAGAGGTGGACATCGTGGTCTGCCCGCCGTTCACCGCGCTGGAATCCGTCTCCAAGGCGATTTGGGAGACCAAGAACATTCGGCTCGGCGCGCAGAACATGAGCGAAAACAATTTTGGTGCGTTCACCGGCGAGATTTGCGCCGGAATGCTCAAGGAATTTTCCGTGCGTTACGTCATCCTCGGCCACAGCGAGCGCCGGCAGTATCAAAAGGAATCGGATGCGCTCATCGCCAAGAAGGCGAAGGCCGTCCACGGCGCGGCGCTCAAGCCGATTGTCTGCGTCGGCGAAACGCTGGCGGAACGCGAAGGCGGCCAGATGGAAAAAGTTTTGGAAACGCAGGTTACCGGCAGCCTCGCCGGATTGACCAGGGAGCAGATGGTCGAAACCATCGTTGCCTACGAGCCGGTATGGGCGATTGGCACGGGCAAGACCGCGACGACGCAGCAGGCGCAGGACGCGCATGCGTTCATCCGCGGCGTGCTGGCCAAAATGTTCGACGCGGCCACGGCCAAAAAAGTTCGCATCCAATACGGCGGCAGCGTGAAGCCGAACAACGCCAAGGAATTGATGGGCCAGCCGGACGTGGACGGCGCGCTGGTCGGTGGCGCGGCGCTGGAAGCGAGAAGTTTTGCTGACATCATCAAGAATTCCATCTAAAATACGGCCATGAGTTTTCTCTCTGGAATTTTGACGGTGTTGCTGGTCGCCAATTGCGTCCTGCTGATTCTTTTGGTGCTAGTTCAACTGCCCAAGAAAGACGCGGGCGCCGGCATGGCCTTTGGCGGCGGCGCTGCGGACGCGTTGTTTGGCGCCGGTTCGGGCAACGTGTTGACGAAGATCACGAAATGGGCGACTGGCATTTTTTTTGCGATGGCGCTGATTTTGAGCATGGTGGACGAGAGCGCCGCCCATCGTAGCGACGCGTCGGCGTTTGAACAGGCGGTGCAGCAGAAACAATCGCAAATGCCGGCCCGCGTGCCGTCCGCCGCGCAGATGCCATCCACGCAAACGACATCCAGCAATTCATCTTCTCTGCCCGCAATCCCGGCCGCCAGCGTGCCTGCAACGCCGTCGCCGACGAACTGACCGCCATTTTGAAACGCGCCCCGGTCAGAAGGCAGATGGCGGAAGGCGGAAGGCGGAACGGCGGCGCGCTGCGGATGATGACGGTTTGCTGGTTAATCGTCCTTGGCGTTTGTTTTCTGACATCCGGCTGCGCCCGCCACGAACCGCCCGCCGACGTCACCATCATCAATACTGCCGAACCGGAAACGCTTGATCCGGCTCTGTTGACCGGCATTCCCGAAATGCGCATCGCCATCGGCATGTTCGAAGGTCTGGCGCGGTTGGACCCCAAAACCGCGCAACCGATTCCCGGCCTTGCGCAAAGCTGGGACATTTCGGCGGACGAAAAAATTTACACGTTCCATTTGCGCACCAATCTCCTCTGGTCCACCGGCGAACCGATTACGGCGGACGACGTCGTTTATTCCTGGATTCGCACGCTCGCTCCAACGACGGCTTCCGATTATGCCGGACAACTCTTTTACGTGAAAAATGCCGAGGCATTCAACGCCGGAAAAATCAAGGACCCGGCGCTCGTCGGCATCCACGCGCTCGACAAATACACGGTGCGCGTCGAGCTGAACAGTTCCGTTCCATTTTTTCTCGACATCTGCGCGATGTCGCTGGCTTACGTCGTGCCGCGTCAAACGATTGAGAAATACGGCGACCGCTGGCTGATGGCGAAACCTCTGCCGAGCAGCGGGCCATACGAAATGGTTTACTGGCGGCTCAATGACAAGGTCCGCCTGAAAAAAAATCCGCGTTATTGGGACGCGGCGAACACGCAATCGGACATCATTGATATTTTGCCGATTGGTTCGCCCTCCACGGCCTTCGATTTGTATGAGCAGGGCGCGGTGGACATCATTTGGGACAAGGAAACCGTTCCTGCGGATTTGCTCGACGTGTTAAGGAAACGCCCCGACGTTCATCCGTTCGATTATCTCGCCACGTATTGGGTCAGCATCAACGTCACGCGCAAACCGTTCGACGACCCGCGCGTGCGCCAGGCGCTGGCGCTCGCCGTTGACCGCGAGCGCATCGTCAAAAAAGTCACGCGGGGAGGGGAGCGACCCATTTCGCAACTCGTGCCCGCCGGCACGGCGGATTACACGTCGCCGCCGGGACTGGATTACAATCCCGCGCTGGCAAAACAACTGCTGGCGGAAGCCGGTTATCCTGATGGCAAAGGTTTTCCGCATTTTGAATATATTTTCAACGCTCCAGCCGGCGGCGGAGACAAGATTCACGAAGACATCGCGATCGAGTTGCAGCAGATGTGGCGCGACACGCTCGGCATCCACATGGATTTGCGGCAGGTCGAATGGAAGGTGTGGTTGAGTTCAACCGCTCATCTGGATTATGACATCGGTCGCGGCGATTGGATTGGCGATTACGACGACGCGAACACTTTTCTGGCTCTATTTCTAAGCAACAGCGGCAACAATCGCACCGGCTGGAAAAATGCCCGTTACGACGAGCTGGTGAACGAGGCAAACGAACAAACCGATCCAAAAAAACGCGAGGAACTTTTCCAGCGGGCGGAACGCATTTTAATTCACGACGAATTGCCCATCATTCCGCTGTATATTTATGCCGGCATCAATTATTACCACACCAACGTCACGGGCATTTACCAGAACATCCTGGATGACCATCCGCTCAATTATATCCGCAAAATAAAATCAAAATGATTTTTTTCTCCGCGCCTCTGCGGTTAAATAACGCCAATGTATTACGTCAGGCGACTGATTTTTGCGATTCCGCTGCTGCTGCTCATCAGCGCGCTGGCGTTCGTGCTGGTGCGGCTGGCGCCCGGCGGCCCGTTTGACCGCGAACGCGCGCCCGCGTCGCCGGAAATTAAACGGAACATCGAGGCGAAATATCACCTCAACGAACCGGTCTGGAAACAATATCTCCGCTACTTGGATGACCTGGCGCATGGCGATTTTGGCGTCTCCCTCAAATACCGCGACCACACCGTCAATGACATCATCGCGCAAGGGTTGCCGGTTTCGATGGTGCTGGGCGGGCTGGCGTTTTGCTTCGCCATGGCCGTTGGATTGCCCGTCGGATTCTTCACGGCGGCCAAACGCGGGCGTTGGGAGGATTACGCCGGAAGTTTCCTCGCCATGCTTGCCGTGTGCGTGCCGGCTTTCGTCGTCGCGCCGCTGCTGATTTTGATTTTTTCAATCAAACTGGACCTGCTGCCGGTCGCTCTCTGGAATTCCCCATGGCACATGATTTTGCCGCCCATTGCGCTCGGACTGTATTTCGCCGGCAAAATTGCGCGCCTGTTTCGCGAGGGGATGCTCAACGCGGTGCAATCCGAATTCGTCACCTCCGCCCGCGCCAAGGGACTTGGCGAGAAAATGCTTCTGCTCAAGCATGCCGTCCGCATTGCCATTCTGCCCGTCGTTTCGTATTCCGGCCCGATGCTCGCCGATTTGCTCACCGGCTCATTCATCGTGGAAAACATTTTCCAGATTCCCGGCATCGGCGTGTTTCTCATCAACGGCTCGCTCAACCGTGATTACACCGTCGTCGTCGGCCTCTCGCTGCTTTACGCGATGCTGCTCATCGCCATGAACCTGATTGTGGATTTCGCCTACACCGTGCTCGATCCGCGTGTGAAATATGAGTGAACTGAACAAAAGGCAAGAGGCAAGAGGCGAGGGGACAACTGAGCCCCTCACCCGTCCTTCGGACACCCTCTCCCCATCCGATGGGGAGAGGGACGGGGTGAGGGGCGGTCCTCGCCAATTGGCATGGCTGCGTTTCAAACGCAACCGCGCCGCCGTCTTGAGCGCGTGGTATCTGGCATTGTTGCTGGCGGTCATGCTGATCTGGCCCGTGATATTAAAAATCGCCGGAGCGCATTTCGGTCAATTGCACAACCCCAACCAGCTTTCCGACGCGCAGTTTGCGCCGCCGGGCGGGCAGCATTGGTTCGGCACGGATGTTCACGGACGCGACCTCTTTTCACGCGTCCTGTTTGGCGCGCAAATATCACTGCTCGTCGGCGTTGTCGGCGCCGTGGTGAGCCTGGTCATAGGCGTTTTGTGGGGGGCGATTGCCGGTTATGTCGGCGGGCGGGTGGACAGCGTGTTGATGCGGGCCGTGGACGTGCTTTACTCGCTCCCTTCGATCATTTTCGTCATCGTGCTGATAACGACGCTGGGCGAATTGATCAAGCAATCGCACCTTGTCCAGAATTCCCCTGCGCTGGCGGGTGTGCTGCGGGTGACGCTGCTCTTTGTCGGCCTCGGCGCGGTCTCGTGGCTGACAATGGCGCGGATTGTCCGCGGGCAGGTTTTGTCGCTGCGGACGCGCGCGTTTGTCGAAGCCAGCCGCGCCTTGGGTGGCGGGCCGGTGCGGATTTTGGCGCGGCACATCATCCCGAACATTTTCGGCGTCGTCATCACCTACCTCGCGTTGACGATGCCGGCGATCATCCTTTACGAATCGTTTTTGAGCTACCTCGGTCTTGGCGTGGAGCCGCCGATGGCCAGTTGGGGCACGCTCATTGCCGAGGGCGTCTCGCAAATCAATCCCATCCGCATCTACTGGTGGCTGATTGCATTTCCCGGAGGCGTGCTGGTGGCGACGCTGCTGGCGTTGAACTTTCTCGGCGACGGCCTGCGCGACGCGTGGGATATTAAAGGCCGGAGTTGAAAAGTTTCCCGGTTATCGCAGTCGGAAAAATTGAGCAGGCGCGGCATTGCTGACGGTGAAGGCCGTCCCCGGCGCGGCATCGCTCACGGTCATCCAGTTTGGCGGAAACAAATTGGTGGTGCTTTGCAAAACATAATTCGTGGCCGACACCGGCCAAAGGACAGTAATTTGTCCCCCGGCGGTGCTGATGAGCAGTGGCAAAAGAAGATTCAACGAAAGCGGTTGATCGGCGACGCCGGTGAGATTGTCCGTGACGCGCACGCTGAAATTGAACGTGCCATTTGTTGCCGCCATGCCCGAAAGCATGCCATCGGGCGTCAAGGACAGGTTCGACGGCAGGTTGGCGGAGCCGGGACTCAAAGACCAAGTGTATGGAGATTGTCCACCGGTGGCAGAGAGCGTCATATTATAGAAAGCGCCGTCTGGCAAGGAAGTGGTTGCAACTTGAACCGCATTGCTGATGCCCAGGGAAAACGATTGATTGGTCGTTGCATTGTTTCCGTCAGTTACTTGGGCGGTAAAATTAAAAATGTCGCCGGAACCGGCGGGTATGCCGGAAAGGATTCCGTTGGTGGACAGCGACAATCCCGAAGGCAGGGAACCGCCGGTTTGTGTCCATGTGAAGCCCGGACTGCAGCTGGATGCCTGCAAAGCCTGGTTGTAGAAGACCCCGACCTCGCCGACGGGAAGTGGAGAAGGTGTGACGATCAGGACGCTGCAAATCTGGACGGTGAAATTGTTGGTGGCATTGTTGCCGGCGATGATGATGGTCTGATTGGTCGGGCAGGCATAATTGCCCAGATTGCTCAAGCTGTCGGTGCTGCAACAACAACTCACCGCAACGCTCCAACTGCCGTTGGTCAGGTTCAGCGCATAATTGCCGTAGGCGTCGGTGTCCGCAGTCACAATTCGATTCGTGCCGTTGATGGTCGCCGTGGCGCTCACGCCGACGCCAACGATGGGATGATTTTGGCTGTCCTTCACCCAACCGGTCAGGATATCCGTCGGAACGATCAGGGCGTTGCCGACAATGGCAGGAACCTCGGTGAGGGAGAACAAACCCGTCTCGATGTGCCCGGCCAGGCGACGGACAAATTTTGGGTCGGTGCTCGCCGTGACGGTGTAGTCATACCAGCCATGATTGCCGGCAATGACCTGGAAGGTGCTGTTGGTGGCACTCGCGGGCGGCAGACTGAACGTCCACGGCCCGCCGAGACCGTAATTGTCGGTGACGGTGAAGCTGGCGGGCGCGAAACCCGGATTTTGCAAACTAAGCGTGAGGCCGCCGGCGTTGGTGTCAACAAGCGAAGCCACTTCAATTTGACTGCAATCGTTGGTGAAGCCGCCGGCAAAACGGCGCTGGAATCCGTTCGGGCCGTAGCAGGTAAAATCATATTGGCCGCCGGATGGGATGGCAAAGGAATCGCTGACCGCGCCGCCGGGCGGGGCGTCGTATTGCCAGGGGCCATCCGTGCGGTAGGCGTTAGGGTAAATCGCAAAGTGCACCGAGGCGGAGCCGGCATTGGTCATGGTGACGTAAAAGCGGTTGCTGGCGCAAACAGTGTTGCACCAGGCGTTCGGCTGATACGGCAGGGGGCAGGCGGTCTTGATGCCGGGTTCCTGCACCGGCACGGCCTGTTGTCTCGGCACGGCGGGGTAGGTTCCGTTAACGCCGGGCAAGTTCGGGAAGCTGTAATCCGGATTGGTGAAATCGAATGCCGAGGTCAGGTCGCCGCAAACTTGCCGGCGCCAGGCGCTGATGTTCGGTTCAGTCACGCCCGTCCAGGTCTCCATGAAGCGAATGATGGAAGTATGGTCGAAGACCTGGGAGCAAACCTTGCCGCCGCGAGTCCAGGGCGAAATGATCACCATCGGCACGCGCACGCCCGGGCCAAGCGGATTGCCATAAACAACTTCAAATTCATTCGTGGTTCCAGGTGGCGGCACCGGCGGCGGAACGTGGTCGAAAAAGCCGCCGTTCTCATCGTAGGTGATGATAAAAACCGTCGAGTTGAACACTGTGGGATTGGCCGCGAGCGCGTTGACCAATTGCCTCACAAACGTCTCGCCGCTCTCGGGGTAGAAGGACGGATGCTCCGACGAATCGTAGGTCGGGATGATCCACGAAACCTGCGGCAGCGTGTCGTTGGTGACATCGGAACTAAAAGCCGCGACGACATTCGTTACGGTGGCGATGCCGCGATCGTAGAGCGGATTGCCCGGCGGCGCGTTTTTGTATTGGGCGAACCACTGCAACGCATCGCCAAACCAGTCGCCGGGAGGACGATAAACTTTCCAGCTTACGCCCGCCGCCTGCAACCGTTCGGGATATGTCGTCCACTGGTAGCCGTTGGTGGGAACGCTGTTGTCCAACACCGGCCCGCCGCCGGCGCCCACCGGATCCACAGTGCCGCTGAACAGATAAATCCGGTTGGGAAACGTCGGTCCCACGAACGAGCAAAAATTGGCGTCACACAGGGTGTAGGCCTCCGCCAGCGCATAATAAAAGTTCAAGTTTGTCCGGGTGTAATAGACCATCGTTCGAGGCCCCTTGTCGAAAATCCACCGATTCCACCAGCCATTGTTCCAAGCTTGCAGTCCGCTGCCCTCGCTATGGCTGACATCATCAATGGCGGAACTGGTCACCGGGAACGGCAGAACAAAATTGGTGCCGCCGCTGGGCTGGAACAGGTCGGACGAACCTTTTTGAAACAGAAGAATGTCAGGGTCGTTGAAGCCTCGAACACCCTGTAGCGTGCCGAAATAGTGGTCGAACGAACGGTTTTCCTGCATCAGAATGACAACATGCTGCACGTCTTGAATGGTGCCGGTGTCCGCGCGGGCGAATGACGCCATCAGGACGATGGCTGCGGCTAAAACACTCGCAAACCCCGCCATTGCGGTGCATTTGGCGACCCGGCAACGCCCGATGGAAAGCGTAAATGCCCGCTTTCGGATGGGATTGCGGGAAGATTTCATGGCTCCGGTTCAAGGAATTCGCGGTCAGAAGCTCACGTGAGAAAACGTGGCGTCGCACGGGAAATCCGCCCAACCGTAAACTCGGAAGCCGATATAGCCAGTGCTGAAGCTCGCGTCGCTCACTCTTAAAACATTTGCCCCGTTTAGAAAAACCTGAATCGAGGAACCCTTGGCCACGACTTTAATTTTTGCCGACTTGCCGGTCGCGGCCAATCTTGGTCCCTGATAGACCGCGAGCGTGGTTTCGTTGTTGCCAATCCTTTT
>Ga0070711_100002579_pt1 | contig 10375 bp, 7 predicted proteins | sample LARL53metaG_FD_65452 | JGI IMG/M metagenome (GOLD analysis project Ga0070711, IMG submission 65452) | Corn, switchgrass and miscanthus rhizosphere microbial communities from Kellogg Biological Station, Michigan, USA - LAR L5-3 metaG | ecosystem: Host-associated > Plants > Roots > Rhizosphere ... | reverse complement strand
TGCCAGCTCGCGCGCGATTGGATGAACGGAATCTGGTTGGTGCGGATGACGTGGATAATGAGAGTTTGCGTCATGATTGACTCGACAAACCAGCCGGTTTGGAAGAGGGACGCGGCGTAAATCTTGTCAGGATCAGTGACGCCGGCAAAACGACTGGCCATTTCGGCTGGCAGCATAGTCAGATTGCTGCACTTAAAATATAACCACATGATGCCAAAAGTCGTGTAGTCAAAGATGGAACTGATCGGCCCGATAAAAACAATGAACTTCGCGATCTCGCCCATCGCCCACGGACGTGGTTTGGAGATAACGGCGGAACCGACATTGTCGGTTGGAATTGGCACCTGCGAAAAATCATAGAGCAAATTGTTTGTCAGCACTTGGATTGGCCGCATCGGCAAATAAGGCAACAACGCGCTCGCGCCGAGCACGCTGAACATGTTGCCGAAATTTGAGCTGGCGCCCATGCGGATGTATTTCAGGATGTTGATGAAAACCTTGCGGCCTTCGAGCACGCCTTCCTCGAGCACCATCAAATCTTTTTCCAGCAGAATCATGTCGGCGGATTCCTTGGCGATGTCCACGGCGTTGTCCACGGAAAGGCCCACGTCGGCGGCGCGTAACGCGGGCGCGTCATTGATGCCGTCGCCCATGAATCCGACGACGTGCTTGTTTTTCTGCAACGCCTGCACAACGCGCTTTTTGTGCGCCGGCGACAGCCGCGCGAAAACATCGGTGGTCTCCACTTCTTTGCATAACTGCTCCTCGGTCATGGTTTCGACCTGGCTGCCTAGCAGAATTTTCTCCGCGTGGATGCCGACCTCGGTGCATACCTTACGGGTCACGAGGTCGTTGTCGCCGGTGAGCACCTTCACCGTCACGCCGTTTTGCCGCAGCGCGGTGATGGCCTTGGCGGCGGTGTCCTTGGGCGGGTCGAGAAACGCGAGATAGCCGGTGAGGACAAGTCCGCTTTCATCGGCCTTGGTGAACGTGGTTTGCGCGCCGAGTTTTTTCGTCGCCACGGCCAGCACGCGGAAACCGTCCTCGCTCAATTCATTCACCTGTTGCACCAGATCGCCGACCAGAACCGGTTCCATCGGAAAAATTTCGCCGTCGCTTTCAAAGTGCGTGCATTTGGCGAACACCGCTTCCGGCGCGCCCTTCGTGAGCAATTGCCGTTCGCCGTCGGGACATTCAATGGCCACGGACATCATCCGGCGCGAGAAGTCGAACGGGATTTCATCCACCATCCGGTATTTGTCAATGCCCAGTTCGCCGTGCAGTTGCTTGTATTTCAGCACGGCACGGTCGAGGACGTTTTTCAATCCGGTCTGGAAATGGCTGATGAGATACGCGTCGCGCAGCACGGCGTCGCTTTCATTTTTGAAAACGTCCACGTGCAATTCGAGAATGACGTGGTCAATCGTGAGCGTGCCGGTTTTGTCCGTGCAGAGCACGTCCATCGCGCCGAAGTTCTGGATGGAATTGAGTTTCTTGACGATGACTTTTTTCTTCGACATCGCCAGCGCGCCCTTGGAGAGGCAGACGGAGACAATCATCGGCAACATTTCCGGCGTGAGGCCGACGGCGACCGCCATCGCGAAGAAAAAGGCGTCCTTCCAATTGTGCTTCATGAAGCCGTTGATGAAAAACACCATCGGCACCATCACCAGCATGAACGAGAGCATGAGCCAGACAAATTTTCTCACGCCCCGGTCAAAGGCCGTGTCGGTCTGCTGCCCGGCGAGGCTGCTCGCCATTTTGCCGAAATACGTCTGTGTTCCGGTTGCGAGAATGACCGCCGTGGCTGCGCCGCTTTCCACGCTGGTGCCGAGAAAACAAAGATTGGTGTGCTCGATGGAGGAAACGTTCGTGCGGGTGTCGCGCGCGTCGGATTTTTCCACCGGCAGCGACTCGCCGGTGAGCGTGGCCTGAATAATGAACAAATCCTTCGCCGCGATCAGTCGCACGTCGCCGGGAATCATGTCTCCGGCGGACAGTTTCACAATGTCGCCGGGGACGAGTTTCTGCAGCGGAATTTCCTTTTGCTGTCCGTCGCGCACCACGGTGGCGGTGACCTTGATCATCGCCTTGAGTTTGGCGGCGGCATTGTTGGCTTTCGTCTCCTGCACGAAGCGCAACGTCACGCCGAGGACCACCATCACCAGCATCAGCGTTCCGCCGGGAATGTCATCCGTCAGGTAGGACAGAATGGACAGGACGGTCAACAGGATCACCAGCGGATTGCGGACGGCAACCCAGAGCCGGTGCAGCCACTCATGCCTTTTTTCCTGGCCGACTTCGTTCGGGCCAAAAACCTCCAATCGCTCCGCCGCTTCCTCTTCGGTCAAGCCGGTGGGCGAGGTGTTCAGCCGCTGGAACACCTCGGCGATGTCGTTGGTCGCCGCGTCGCGCACCATGTCGGCGGTGCGCTGGCCATTGGAATTTGTTATGGCAGACATGCTTTGGAAAATGTTAGACAGCGTATCGTTTCAAAACGGTGAGCAGAGAGCGCAATTCGCGGCGGCCCTCGGACTGGCTGGTGGCGTGTTCGATGCATTCATGCAAATGCGAGCCGATCAATTCCTCGCTGAACGATTTCAACGCGCGCCGCGCGGACACGACCTGCATCAGCACGTCGGAACACTCGGTGTCAGCCTCCACCATCTTTTCAATGCCCTCAATCTGGCCTTTAATCCGGCGCAAACGGACGACGAGCGCCCGCTTTTCCAGGCCGGGACGGGTATGTTTCGTGCGCATGGAAAAATCTTAATCGCATTTTACCGGACGCGCCAACAATATTTTCATTTGACGCGATATGGGTGGTGGGGGTATATGGCAGCGCACTTTTATCCGCCGTTAACCATGACAAATCGAATCGTGTGAAACAGGCCGTCTCGCTCGCATTCTTGTTGTTGCCCTGCGCGGCATGGGCGGTCGTCCCGCTTGCCACCGACGACGCCGACCCGGTCGAATTCGGACGCCTGCAATTGAACTCCGGGTTGCAATACAGCGGCACAGCTTCGGAAAAATCATACAACTATTCCGTCAATCCGGTATTGGGAATCACTTCACGCAGCGAATTCGGCGTGACTTTCGGTTATCAACGGCAGAACAGTGATGGCAGAAGTGACGATGGGATTTCCGATTTGATTTTGGAAACCAAGTGGCGGCTCCTCGGAACGGCGACAAATCTCTTCAAATTGAGTGCCCGATTTGATTTGAAACTTCCCACCGCCTCGGAGCGGCTTGGATTGGGGACCGGCAAGCCGGATGCGGATTTCATCCTCATCGCCACCCGCAATTGGGGCGATACCTGTTTGGATTGGAATATCGGTTATACTGCCGTTGACGACACGCACGCCAATTTCAACGACGACCGCTGGTTTCTCGGCCAGGCGCTGCGCCGGCAATTGAACAGCCGCTGGACGCTCATTGGCGATGCCTACACCACATTTTTACAAGGCAGGACGGGCGCGTCGGGGGATTTCAATTTCGAGGGCGGCGTCCAATTCAACTTGCGAGAAAATGTCCTGCTGTCGGTTCTCGCCGGGTCCGCCGCCGGTCACAACAGCCCTGACTTGACCGGTTATTTGGGGTTCTCCTGGACGTTTTAATTTGTGGTTCAAAGCGGGTTCGTCCGCTTGACCTTCCCGTCAAACCGCCCTATTTTGGACAATGTTCGGGGAGCCAACCCGTTTCGCTGTCGCGGAACGAAGGCTGAGAGGGCGACGCGGGAGCGCCGCCGACCCATGAACCTGATCCAGGTAATGCTGGCGTAGGGATGTCGGTTCGCTTCGAGCTTCCCTTCCGGTTTTCCCGGCGGTTCACAACACAAAAATTATGATCGCGACCAAAGAATCGTTCGAGCCGCACAGCAGCGAACAACTGCCGGCCAGCAAAAAAGTTTTCGTGCCGGGCACAATCCACGCCGACGTCCGCGTGCCGATGCGCGAGATCGAACTGACACCGACGAAATCCTACTCCGGCGCAATTACGACGAACGAGCCGGTCCGTGTCTATGACTGCTCTGGGCCGTGGGGCGATCCGAATTTCACCGGCACGGTCGAGGAGGGCTTGCCCGCGCTGCGCGCGAACTGGATTCGCGTCCGCGGCGACGTGGAAGAATACGCCGGCCGCGAAGTGAAGCCGCTGGACAACGGCTATCTTTCCGGCAAACACGCCGAGTTCGCGAGCGTCGCGGAGAAAAATCGCCTCTTGGAATTTCCCGGCCTCAAGAGCCAGCGCCGCCGCACGCTGCGCGCCAAACCGGGCAAGGTCGTCACGCAACTCGCCTACGCCCGCGCAGGCATCATCACGCCGGAGATGGAATTCATCGCCATCCGCGAAAACATGGGAAGACAGCAGATGGCAGATGGCAGATCGAAGATAGCGGACCTGTCGCGCGACATTGCGCGAAACGATTTGAATAAGCAGCACGCTGGAAGCGCGCAAGACTCCGCACTCCGCACTCCGCACTCCGCATTTACTCCGAGCGTCTTCCGCCGTTTCCCGCAGAGAATTCCCAAAGAAATCACGCCCGAATTCGTCCGCGCCGAAGTCGCCGCCGGCCGCGCCATCATCCCGAACAACATCAACCATCCCGAGTCCGAGCCGATGATTATCGGCCGCAACTTCCTCGTGAAGATCAACGCCAACATCGGCAACAGCGCCGTCGCGTCTTCGATTGAAGAAGAAGTTGAAAAAATGCGCTGGGCCACAAAATGGGGCGCGGACACGGTGATGGATTTGTCCACCGGAAAAAATATTCATGCAACCCGCGAATGGATTTTGAGAAATTCACCCGTGCCGATTGGAACGGTTCCGATTTACCAAGCCTTGGAAAAAGTCGGCGGCAAAGCCGAAGAACTCACGTGGGAACTTTTCCGCGACACGCTCATCGAACAGGCGGAGCAAGGCGTGGATTATTTCACCATTCACGCCGGCGTGCTGCTGCGCTTCGTGCCGCTCACGGCGAACCGCATGACCGGCATCGTTTCGCGCGGCGGCAGCATCATGGCCAAATGGTGTCTCGCGCATCACCAGGAAAATTTCCTCTACACCCACTGGGACGACATCTGCGACATCATGGCCGCCTACGACGTCGCGTTTAGCATCGGCGACGGTTTGCGCCCCGGCTCGATTGCCGACGCCAACGACCAGGCGCAATTCGGCGAACTCGAAGCGCAGGGCGAACTCACCAAGCGCGCGTGGGCCAAGGGCGTGCAAGTGATGAACGAAGGCCCCGGCCATGTGCCCATCCACATGATCGAGGAGAACATGGCGAAGCAGCTCGAATGGTGCGGCGAAGCGCCGTTCTATACGCTCGGACCGCTCACCACCGACATTGCGCCCGGCTACGACCACATCACCAGCGGCATCGGTGCCGCGATGATCGGCTGGTATGGCTGTGCGATGCTCTGCTACGTCACGCCCAAGGAACACCTCGGCCTGCCGAACAAGAAAGACGTGAAAGACGGCGTCATCGCCTACAAAATTGCGGCGCATGCCGCCGACCTGGCCAAAGGCCATCCCGGCGCGCAATACCGCGACAACGCCTTGAGCAAGGCGCGTTTTGAATTCCGCTGGGAAGATCAATTCAATCTCAGTCTCGACCCCGTGACCGCGCGCGAATTCCACGACGAAACGCTGCCGCAGGACGGCGCCAAGACCGCGCATTTTTGTTCAATGTGTGGCCCGCACTTCTGCAGCATGAAAATCACCGAAGACGTCCGCAAATACGCCGCCGAGCAAGGCATCGCCGAGGAAGAGGCCTTGAAGAAGGGGATGGAAGCCAAGTCGAAAGAGTTCGTGGAAAAGGGCGCGGAGGTTTACACGAAAGCGTGAAACCGATGCTGAAAACTACAGTTCTCCTTTTCGTTTTGTGGGGACTGCCGCAGGCGTATGCCGACAAACCCTTTGTCCACCCCGGCTTGTTGCACCGCAACGAAGATTTCGCGCGGATCCAAGCCAAAATCAGCGCTCACGCCGAGCCTTGGGAATCTGGCTGGAAAAAACTTCTGGCGAATCCGCACGCTTCGTTGAAGTGGACGCCGCGTCCGGTGGAAACCGTCTGGCGAGGAGACAAGACCGGCCATCCGCAGAACTATCCTGTCTTGTATAATGACATCGCTGCGGCCTACGCGTGTGCGTTGCGGTGGCGCATTGCGGGCGACGAGGCCTACGCGCGGAAAGCGGTGGAAATCATGAACGCATGGTCGGCCACGCTCAAACACATTGACGGCAGCTCCGACAAGTTTCTGGCCGCCGGCATTTACGGCTACCAGTTCGCCAACGCGGCGGAACTCATGCGGGATTATCCCGGCTGGCAAAAAACCGATTTCCAGCGTTTCCAGAAAATGATGCTCGAGGTTTTCTATTCGATGAATCACGACTTTCTGACCCGCCACAATGGCGCGAAGATTGACCATTATTGGGCAAACTGGGATGCCTGTAATATGGATTCCGTGCTCGCCATCGGCGTCCTGTGCGACCAGCCGGACCTCTACGCCGAGGCCGTGGATTACTTTAAACATGGCGCGGGCAACGGCTCGATTGAGCATGCGGTGGTTTGTCTTCATCCCGATCATCTGGGGCAATGGCAGGAAAGCGGTCGCGATCAAGGCCACAATACGCTGGGCATTGCGCTGCTCGGCGCGTTTTGCGAAATGGCGTGGAATCAGGGCGATGATTTATATGGCTATCAGGACAGCCGTTTTTTGGCCGGTGCCGAATACGTCGCCAAATACAACCTCGGGAACGAGGTGCCCTACACCGCATACAAAAACAGTGATGTGATTCAAAACACGATTTCGCCCAAGGATCGTGGCGACCTCCGCCCGTGTTGGGAAATGGTCTATAATCATTATGTCAACCGCCGGGGATTAAGTGCGCCCTACTCTGAACAGTTCGCCCGCAAACTTCGCCCCGAAGGTGGCGGTGGCGATTACGGCCCCAACAGCGGCGGCTACGACCAACTCGGTTACGGGACATTGCTCTTTACGCGTGAACCGACATCAGGAAAAAATTGAATGCAAATTGGCCGCCATCAAATCATGACCACCAACATGAAGAGCAATAAAAAGGAATTGTCCCTCAAACAACGTGACGGGTTGCTGGCGACGTTGAAAGCCCGCTTTGAGAAAAACATGAACCGCCATAAAGGTCTGGATTGGGCCAAGGTGCAGGCCCGGCTGGAAGCCAATCCGGAAAAGCTGTGGTCGCTCAATGAAATGGAACGCACCGGCGGCGAACCGGATGTCGTGAGGCAGGATAAAAAATCGGGCGAATATATTTTCTTCGACTGTTCCGAGCAAACACCGTCAGGTCGCGGGAGCCTTTGTTACGACGATGAAGCGTTGGAGTCCCGCAAGGAGCACAAGCCGAAAGGCAGCGCCATGAACATGGCTGCGGCCTTGGGCATCGAGATTTTGACGGAAGAAGAATACTTGGCCCTGCAAAAATTGGGCGAGTTCGACACCAAGCGGTCGAGTTGGATTAAGACTCCCGCTGCGATCCGTAAACTTGGCGGCGCGCTGTATTGTGATCGCCGTTACGGTCGTGTCTTCGTTGGTCACAATGGCGCGGATTCTTACTACGGCGGCCGGGGCTTCCGCGGCTGGTTGAAGGTCTAGGTGGAAAATTTCCACCGTCCCAGGCAATCATATTTCGTCGCTCCGATTTCGCTGCGAACTAGAACGATTTCTTTGACTACCCAAAACACTGGCTCGACCGGCTCCGGGGTCAGTTCCAATCGGTCATACAGCAGAGTCAGGTGCGGAATGAATTTGCGGGTTGCGGATGAACCTCGCAGGAACTTTGCGCCGAGCAATCCCTGAAGGTTTCGCACGCTCTGATTTCCATTTTCATCGCCCATCAACACCAACGGATGATTTCCCGCCTGGCCGTGAAAACTCATCACTCGGTTGAAGCTGATCTCAAAGCAATGCGTGGTAGCGACGACCGTTTGACAGACCAGACCGATCATCTCCACTATTGATGCCGGGACATCATTTACGCTGCCAAGAAAAAAAAGAGAAACATGCAGATGGCTGACCGGACGCACTCGGCCACGCAGCCCATGTTTCAGGCGGAGCGCTTCGGCGCGCTCGATGATGGACCGCGCGGTGCCGGAATCGGGAAAAATGCCGAGGAACAGATTGTATTTGGCCGGGCGCGGTTGCGGTTCCTTGAAGAATGAAAGTTGCTGGTTCATAATTCGGATTGTGCCGTGCACAGAATTTGTCGCGGTCCAAGCTAGCACAAAATCATGGGCCAGTATTGCATTTCTTTCCCGGCGGCGTATGGTTCGGCTTCAAACGTATGAAACCCGTTCAAGGTTATACACTCATCAAGCCCGACGATCTTCACTGGTGGCCCTCCAACCTGATGAAAATCCCGAACGCGGATTATCTTGAAAAGACCGGGAGCATTTTAGATTGCGATGGAAAACAAACCGATTTCAGGCGACAATCTTCATAACTGATTGTTGAATCAACAAACCATGCCTGCGAGTTATAAATTTGAACTGGCCGGAGTGCTCGGTTTTCCGGTCGCTGAAAATCCAACCTGTGTGATGCAGGAAGCCGCGTTCGCGGCGTTGGGATTGCAGTGGCGTTACCTGACAATTGAAGTCAGACCGGAATCGCTGCCGGACGCAATCCGCGGAATGCGGGCTTTTGGAATGATGGGAGTCAATCTGACCATCCCGCATAAAGTGGCGGTGCTGCCTTTGCTGGATGAAATCTCCCGCGACGCCGCCATCATCGGTGCGGTCAACACAGTGCGACGCGCCGGCGACAAACTCATCGGCGAAAATACGGATGGAAAAGGATTTTTGCGCGGCGTGCGCGAGGAGGCTGGAATTGATCCGGTCGGAAAAAACGTTCTGGTGCTCGGCGCGGGCGGAGCGGCTCGCGCCATCACCGTCGAACTCGCTCTGGCCGGCGCGGGCCGGATCACGGTTTGGAATCGTTCCGCCGGGCGTGGGGAAGCGTTGTGCCGGGACTTGAGGAAAAGAACTTCCCCCAACGCGCATTTCGTGCCGTGGCAGGGAACTTGTCCAGTCGGCCCGGACGTGGACATTTTGGTGAACGCAACTTCCATCGGATTGTTTCCGGATACCGAAGCGACGCCGGATGTGGATTTCCGGAATGCACGCCGCGAACTGTTGGTTTGCGACATCGTGCCAAACCCGCCGGAGACGCGGATGATCAAAACCGCCCGCGCGCTTGGATTCAAAACGCTGACCGGTCTGCCAATGCTGGTTTATCAGGGTGCGATTGGATTCGAAATGTGGACGGGCCGCAAGGCCCCGGAACACGCGATGCGGGCCGCGCTTGAAGTGGCGTTCGCGCCGTAACCGATTGGCATTCGCGCAGGCTTTGGTCCGATTGGCGGCTGCGGGTCACAAACCAACGCTCCGGCGCAAACGGCTGCACTGTCTTGCGAATGCACCGCGGCCATGTTCTACTGGGCGCATGGCTCATTCGTATCCAACCGTCATTCCCCGATTTCGCAGTCGGTTTCAGCGGGTCAAAGGCAGCGTTTGCGCCGATTGCATCCTTATCGTCGCCGTCGTGTGCCTGCTCTCCGCCAAGGCAAATGCCAGCGAAAACACGAACGCTCCCGGCGTGGCCGTGCTGCTGGTGGACACGGATCGCGTCATGGGGAATGTCGAGGAAGGCATTTATGGACAATTTCTCGAACACATCAACCATTCGGTGGAAGGCCTGTTCGCGGAGCAGATTCAGGGACGCGGATTTGAAGGAACCGATTTTCAGACGTATTGGAATCCATTTGCCACCAACGGGAGCGCCAGCGTCGTGAGCGTGCCGTTCCAAAACGGCGGGAAAAGTCTGCGGCTACAGGCCGACAACGGGATCGCGGGGATCAGGCAGGCTGGGATTTATCTCCAGCAGGGACATGATTACAACGGTTCCGTCTGGCTCAAACCCGAAGCCGGCGCGCTGTCGGTGAGTTTTCAAGCGAGAGATTCGGGCGGACACTTGATCGCTGCGGCGCCGCTCAAGACCTCCGGCACGGACTGGCAGGAAGTTGCGTATTCCTTTTCGAATCCGCGAACGGACACGAACGCCGCCATTGAAATCGTCGCCAGCGGCACGGGCGTGGTGCTGGTGGATTACATCTCAATGATGCGCGCCGACTCGCGCACGAACGGCATGCTGCGGCCCGACCTTTTCAACGCGTTGCGCGACTTGAAGCCGTCGTTCATCCGCTGGCCGGGAGGGTCGTTCGCGTCAACGTATCTCTGGCAGGACGGCATCGGCCCGCTGGCCGCGCGCAAATACCATCCCAACGTGATGTGGGGCGGCTATGCGGATTATTACAGCTTCGGAACCGAGGAATTCATGGA
>Ga0070711_100002576_pt1 | contig 10377 bp, 8 predicted proteins | sample LARL53metaG_FD_65452 | JGI IMG/M metagenome (GOLD analysis project Ga0070711, IMG submission 65452) | Corn, switchgrass and miscanthus rhizosphere microbial communities from Kellogg Biological Station, Michigan, USA - LAR L5-3 metaG | ecosystem: Host-associated > Plants > Roots > Rhizosphere ... | reverse complement strand
CCTCGCCGTTGGTTTCGTTGTAGAGGCTGACGTTGCCGCCCGTAATCGGGACGTTCAGTGCGCGGCACGCTTCGCCGATTCCTTCAATCGCCTCGACGAGCTGCCACATGATCTCGGGACGCTCGGGATTGCCGAAGTTCAGACAGTTGGTCGCGCCGATCGGCAGCGCGCCGGCGCAGGCGACGTTGCGCGCCGCTTCGGCGACCGCGAGCATCGCGCCGCGACGGGGATTCAGGTAGCAGTAACGGCCGTTGCCGTCGGTCGAAATCGCCAGGGCGCGCTTGGTCCCCTTGACGCGCACGACGCCGGCGCTCATGCCGGCCGGGGCGAGCGTGTTGGTGCGCACCATCGTGTCGTACTGCTCGGTGATCCAGCGTTTTGAGGCAACCGCGGGTGACGCGAGTAATTTTTTGAAGTTATCGGTGAGGTCCGCGTCGGCAGCGGCGGTGAATTTAAACCAATCGGCGGCGGTTTCTTTGCGCAATGTCGGCTGGCCGATCGGGCGATGATAGATCGGCCCTTCTTCCGCGAGCGGATGTGCCGGAATTTCCGCGGCGACCTGTCCGTGATGCAAGACTTTCGCGATGCCGCCGTCGGTCACCGTGCCGACGACGACCGCGTCGAGCCCCCACTTCTTGAAAATGTCGAGCACTTCGCGCTCGCGCCCTTTTTCGGCGACGAGCAACATGCGCTCTTGAGATTCGCTGAGCATGATTTCGTACGGCGTCATACCCGATTCGCGCTGCGGAACTTTTGCGAGATCGATTTCAATGCCGGTTCCGCCGCGCGACGCCATTTCCATCGTCGAGCAAGTCAGTCCAGCGGCGCCCATATCCTGGATCGCGACGACCGCGCCCGTCTCCATCGCTTCGATGCACGCTTCGAGCAGCAATTTTTCCATGAACGGATCGCCGACCTGCACGTTGGGCCGTTTCTGCTTCGACTCTTCGGTGAACTCCGCCGACGCCAGCAACGATGCGCCGTGAATTCCGTCACGCCCCGTTTTTGCGCCGACGTAGATCACCGGATTACCGATGCCCTTTGCTTTCGCGAGGAAAATTTCTTCTTTGCGCGCAATTCCAAGCGCGAGCGCGTTCACGAGCGGATTCTGCGCATAGCATGGCTCGAAGCTAACTTCGCCGCCGATCGTCGGCACGCCGAAACAGTTGCCGTAATGCGCGACTCCGCGAATTACGCCGTCGAGAATGCGGCGATTTCTCGCAGCATCATCTCCCGAGGTGCCTTTGCCCGGCGCCAGTTCGCCAAAACGCAACGAATCCAGAACCGCGACCGGGCGCGCGCCCATCGTAAAAATGTCGCGCAGAATTCCGCCGACGCCGGTGGTCGCACCCTGGAATGGCTCGACGAAACTTGGATGATTGTGCGATTCGATTTTGAATGCCGCGACGAGGCCATCGCCGATGTCCACGACTCCTGCGTTTTCACCCGGTCCTTGCACAACGAGTTTGCCGCGCGTCGGCAGCCGCCTCAGATGCACCTTGCTCGACTTATAGGAACAGTGCTCGCTCCACATCACGCTGAAAATTCCGAGCTCGGTGATGTTGGGATCGCGTCCCAGGATTTTCTTGACGCGTGCATATTCCTCGGCGGTCAGGCCGTGTTCGGCCGCGATTTCAGGAGTGACTTTGATTTCGGTCGGTGCGGTGGCCATCAATTCACGCCGTCGCTTTCGCGGCGCCGACAAGCGCCTCGATCATCGACTGGAAGATCACCAACCCGTCCGCCGAGCCGAGCGCCGCTTCGACGGCGCGCTCGGGATGCGGCATCAGTCCAGCGACGTTGCGCTCGCGATTGCAAACGCCTCCGATGTTGGCCATCGAGCCGTTGGGATTTCCCGCGGCATCGTCGGAACCACCGGCGTTTGTATAGCGGAAAATCACCTGCCGATGTTTCTCGAGTTCGGCCAGCGTCGCGTCGTCAACATTGTAGTTGCCGTCGTTGTGCGCGATCGGGAGGCGCAAAATTTCGCCCTTCTTGGCGGCGTTGGTAAACGGCGTGTCGGTCTGCTCGATGCGAATGTTGACGTGGCGGCAGATATAGCGGAGCCCGGAGTTGCGCATTACCGCGCCCGGCAGCAGCCCGGCTTCGAGCAAAATCTGAAAGCCGTTGCAGATGCCGAACACCATGCCGCCGCTGTTGGCGAATTTCTCGACCGATTTCATCACCGGCGAAAACCGCGCAATCGCGCCCGTGCGCAAGTAATCGCCGTACGCAAATCCGCCCGGCAAAATAATGGCGTCACTTCCGGCCAAGTCTCGCGACTGGTGCCAGATGAACTCAACCGGTTTGCGCAGCACATTGGAAAGGGCGTAGTACGCGTCGTGATCGCAATTCGATCCCGGAAAGACAACGACTCCAAATTTCATTCGGTAAATGCTCCGTCAGGCATTTGGGGAATTGCTATTTTAGCACAGCAGCGGCTCTCTGTGCCCGACGCACCATGGCGAGGTTGGCTAGAGAAGATCGATCAAAGCGAGCGGCCGGAAACCCCTGAAGGCGGCGCCGCCGGCGCATCCGGTTTAACGGTCGCCGCGGCAATTCCGTCCAAGCCCAACACATTCACCAGGCTGGCGTTAGACGGCACGATGTATTTGGTGTTGTGCGCGAGAGTATGGTTCAACACGTCGAGCTTCCGCATCGTTTCCGCGCGTTCTTTGAAATAGGTTTCCGCGGCATTCGACACCAGCTTGATCGCTTCAGCTTCGGCGTTCGCTCGAGTGATGCGCGCCTGCGCGTCGCCTTCCGCGCGAAGTATCTCGGACTGTTTCGTGCCTTCCGCCTGCAAAATCTGGCTCTGCTTGATGCCTTCCGCTTCCAGCACCGCCGCGCGCTTCTCGCGCTCCGCTTTCATCTGGCGCGACATCGCGTCGGTAATGTCCCGCGGCGGTTCGATCTTCTGGACTTCTACGCGCGTGACCTTCACGCCCCAGCCGTTGGTCGCCTCATCGAGCACTTGGCGCAGATTCGTGTTGATCATGTCGCGAGCAACCAGCGTTTCGTCGAGCGTGCGGTCGCCGATCAGATTGCGCAGATTTGTTTGGGCAAGCGTGGTGCATGCATAGCCAAAATCCTGCACTTCATATTGCGACTTCACCGGATCGATCACTTTGTAGTAGACGACTGCATCGACTTCGACGGTGACGTTGTCTTTTGTGATCAATTTTTGCGGCGGCACAGTGATGACCTGCTCTCGCATGTCGACACGCACGATGTCATCTACAAACGGAATGATAAATGTCAGGCCCGACGGCGCCATCCCGTGAAATTTACCGAGGCGCGTAATCAACCCTTTTTCGTATTGCCGCACGGTGCGAGCGCCTTTGGCGAGTGTCACAAGGCCAAAAACTGCGAATACAAAAAGAAACGCGATTAACAAAACGCCGGTGTCCATGGCCTCTCACCTCACCTTGAGCGTTACGCCTTCAACCGATTCCACTCTCACGGTCGCGCCCGAATCACGCGCTGCTTCGTCGGAACCCGCCAATTCAGCGCGCCAGATCTCACTGCCAACCTTAACCATTCCAGCTTCGTGAAGCGCGATCCGCTGCGTGACCACGCCGGTTTTCCCAACGATCGCGTCGACGTTGCTGGGATGGTGTTTGACGGTGAGCGCGGTCTTCAGCATTCCTCGAAAAATTGCAAGGTACACAAGCGCCAACCCGCCCGCGGCGAACAGGCCAATTTTTTCCGACCCTGCCAGGAATCCGACGACACCGCCAATCGCAAGCGAGCCGCCGACGAGGGCCAGGTCAAATCCAGTCATCGCGCCGAGCGCGAGTTCAGCGATCACGCAGACTATGCCGCCGATGACGAGAAGCCAGTTAACCCACATCCCCACGGCGCCGCTCCTTTACCTACAAGTAGGGCGGACGATAGCATTGTGGTCGATTCTCGACAATGGCGAAACAGGCAGGCGAGACTAACGGCGGCGCGATTTCTTTTTGGTCTTGCCGCGTGGGGCTTGTCGAGTGCGCTTTCGCGCCGATTTCTTGGAGTCTGCGCCGGCTGCGAGCTCGCGACGTTTCTTGCTAGCCCAGCCGGACTTGTTCGTCTGGCGGCCGCGTGCGATGCCGAGCGCTTCGGCGGGAATGTTTTCCGTAATCGTCGATCCAGCCGCGACGTACGCACCGTCGCCGACGCGCACCGGGGCCACCAGCGACGAATCGCTGCCGATGAATACGCGATTGCCGATCGTCGTCGGATACTTGTGAAATCCGTCGTAGTTGCAGGTGATCGTGCCAGCACCGATGTTGGTCTTGGAACCGATCTTCGCATCGCCCAGGTAGGAAAGGTGACCCGCCTTGGCGCCTTCGCCCATCGTCGTCTTTTTCAGTTCGACGAAATTTCCGATGTGTGCTCCGGCTTTTAAATGATTGTCGGGTCGCAACCGCGCGAAGGGTCCGACCGTGACGCGTTCGTCGAGCCGGCTGTTCACGATCACGCAATGTGGCTCGACGATCACATCGTCGCCGAGCACGGCGTCCTTCAGCACGCTGCCCGTGCGAATGATGCACCGCGCGCCCACCTTCGTTTTCCCTAGCAACTGCACGTTCGCCTCGATCAGCGTGTCTTCGCCTGCGACGACATCTGAATCCACGACAACCGTCTGTGGTAGCTGAATCGAAACGCCGGCTGCCATCAGCTCGTTCCGCTTCCACTCGCGGAAAATTCCATCGACTTCGGCCAGATCGGCGCGCGTGTTGCATCCCAGCACCTCGCGCGGGTCAGGAGCGACCTGAGCCAGTACCGTTTCGCCCTTGGCGGCGAGCACCGCGATCGCATCGGTCAGATAGATCTCTTTGTGCTTGTTGTTCGGCTTGACCTGCGCCAGTGCCGGCCAAAGTTTATCGAGCGTGAAGCAGTAAATGCTCGAATTGATCTCGTTAATGTCGCGCTGTGCTTCGGTCAGCTGCGACTCTTCAGCAATAGCGCCGACTTGCGTCTCGGACTTGCGCACCACGCGCCCGTAGCCCGAAGGATCGCTCACGACTGCGGAAAGTATGGTCGCTGCCGCGTTGCCCGCTCGATGAGCGGCGACCAGTGCTCGCAGCGTCTCGGTACGCACCAGCGGCGCATCGCCCGGCATCACCACCACAAGCCTCGCGCCGCCGACTCCGCGCCGGGCCACCTGCATCGCGTGCCCAGTGCCATGCTGCGGAAACTGCAACACCGTGCTGGCCCCGGTGGGCTCAACCACAGCCGCCACCTGCTCCGCCTGGTGGCCGATTACGACGACCATCTTTTTCGCCCCGAGCGGCGCGCACGAGCGCAAAACCTGCTCGACCAGCGTTCGCCCGCCGGCCTGATGCAGCACCTTGGCGAGATTCGACTTCAGCCGCGTGCCTTTGCCGGCGGCGAGGATAACAATTGCCAGATCTTTAGGTGGCATAACAGAGTCAATTCTGGAGGAGTAACCACGATTCGCAAAGCGCCGATTTGTAAACGCGAGGCTAAAGGCTTAATCCGACGCTGGGACGGGCATCGGCGTGGAGGGAGCATCCGACATCACGGCGTCGGAGCCTACCGGTTCGTCATGAGAACTGAATGACATCGAAGCGTCGCCCGAATCCGTGGCGATCGTCCACAGCGACGGATCCGCCAGAAGGCGGCTAACCAGCGCTGTATGAAGGGAATGGCCCGCTTTGTGGGCTTCCACTCGCGCCAGCAAAGGCAACCCCGCGAGCGCAAGGTCGCCGATGAGGTCAAGCGCCTTGTGCCGGCCAAATTCGTCAGGGTAACGCAGCGGTCCATTCATCACGCCGTCGTTGGTCAATACGATGGCGTTTTCGAGCGACCCACCGCGGATCAAGCCCATCGAGCGCAAAGGCTCGATGTCCCGTTCAAAGCAAAACGTTCGCGCCCGGGCCAGCACTTGCCGGAACGTGTCGGGCCCAACCACGGCTTCGACCTCTTGCCGGCCCACCAACGGGTGCGGGAAATCCACATAGCATCGCACGCGAAACTCGTCGGCGGGATAAATTCCGATCCGGCGGTCGCCTTCGATCACTTCCAGCGGCCGCAACACCTTCATATGGCGTCGCCGCCGGCGCAGTTTCCGCACGCCGGAAATTTCAAGCATCTGCATGAATGGCTCGGCCGAACCATCCAGAATGGGAATCTCGATCGAATCAATATCGATATAAACGTTGTCGATCCCGCAGGAATAAATCGCGGCGAGCAGGTGCTCGGTGGTCGATAACAGCACGCCCTGCTTCATCAAACTGGTGGCGTAGCTCACGCGCGCTACGTTGTCGCCACGCGCCTCAATCGGAAAATGATCGAGATCGATTCTGCGGAATACGATGCCTGTATCGGCGGGTGCCGGCATCAAGCGGATGTGGCCGTAGACCCCGGTGTGGAGCCCGACACCTTCCGCTGAGGAGGGGCGTTGAATGGTGGTCTGAAACATCGATAGATAGGATAGCATTTTGCAACGGAGGGTTTGCCGGATTTCTTCCATACAATCAACAACTTATGGGTGCTAGTTGTCCATTGCGACAATCCGGCGTGGTAAAAGTGCAACAAATGCGACGTTTCCCGTGTCTTTCAGGCGCCTCCCACTTCTGGATCCCACACCCTTTGACCCCGATTAGATATCTCAGGCTTCCTTTCGCACTCCGGTCGCGTCCCAATATCTTGGCAGTGGTATACTGACGTTGGACTTCTGTCTTCAGGTGAGCTCATGAACCGAAAAGCGCGCTACGCCATCATTGGTTTGTCGGTGGCTATCTTTTGTTATGCCGGTATCGGCCACGTTCTTGGCCGCACGCCCGACGATAAGGCGTACAAGTCGCTCACCGTCTACGGCGAAGTGCTGCAGAAGATTCAGGCCGACTACGTCGACGAGCCGAACATGCACCTCGTGACCGCTGGCTCGCTGCATGGTCTACTCGAATCGCTCGACGCCGAATCGAGCTACCTGACTCCGCGCGAATTCACCGAGTACAAACAGAAGCAGCAGAGCGCCGGCACGGGTGAAACGGGCCTGACTCTCAGCAAGCGCTTCGGCTACGTGATCGTGATCTCGGTGCTACCCGACAGCCCGGCCGAAAAGGCCGGCATTCATAGCGGCGATATCTTCGAATCGATCGCCGGATTTACCACCCGCGACATGTCTGTCGGCCAGGCGCTCAATTTGCTGAACGGCCAAGCCGGCAGCGGCGTGAAGGTCGGCGTGATTCGCCGCGGCAAGGCCGACCCCGATTCCGTGGAGATCGTGCGCCAAAAACTCGCCACGTCGAAAATGATCGTGCAAAAAGCCGACCCCGACATTCTGGCGCTACGCCTGACTTCGCTGGATGCCGGCCGCGCCGATGAACTTCGCAACAAACTCATCGAAGCCGAAAAACAGGGCGTTCACAAAGTTATTCTGGATTTGCGTGAGTGTGGCCGCGGCTCGGCGACCGAAGCTGTTGCTGTTGCGCGACTGTTCGTTCCGTCCGGAACCATCGCGACGCTTCGCGGACAAACCGTCTCCGCGCAGACGATGTCGGCCGAGGCCAGCAAGGTCGTGTGGAAAGGTCCGGTCTCCGTGCTGATCGACGGCACGACGTCCGGAGCCGCTGAAGTCCTGGCATCCGCTATCGTTGCAAACCATCGCGGCGACGTCGTCGGCGAGCGCACGTTCGGTGTGGCCTCCGAACAGAAATTGATCACGCTGGATGACGGTTCCGCGCTCTTCCTTACGGTCGCGAACTACTACAACGCCGCAGGCAAACCGATTCTCGAAGACGGCGTCGAGCCCACCGAAGTCGTCCGCGCAACCGCCGAAGACGATTCCGACGGCGACGATGACTCGGCTTCCACGTCGGCAACCACGCCGTCGAAAACGCCAAATGCAGGCCCGCGTCCACTGTCGCCCGAAGATCCAATCTATCGCAAGGCGCTCGACCTCTTGAAAAACCCCGGCGCCGCGAAAAAGGCCGCTTAGCCTCAGGTGATTGGGCGAGCGACTTTAGTTCCAATCACGCAGAACCGTCCACTTCGAAACACAGCCAACTCTCCACGGTCGAGTCGCGACGGCGCATGCGCGCCGTTTGCGTTTCTATTGATACTGGCATGCACGCTCGCTACATTTTTTGTCGGCTGTCAGAAATCCCAGCCGCGGCTGAACGCCGCCGAAACCCACGCCATCACACATGAGTTCGTCACGGCGGTCGACGCGGTCGGTGCATCCACCCGCGCTGAATTTCGCACCTCCGATCAAAATCTAGACATCACCGACCACATCGACGCTACCGTTCGCCCGTCTTCGGCAGATGCCGAAGCGCGCAACGGGGTCGCGAACCTGATACAAGCGTTGGATGACGTCGCGGCGAAACATGACTTGACGCGAGACTCCCCCTCGGAAACACGCGAAGGCGTCGCGTTCCAATACCGACGCGGCGACTTCCCAACGCACACCATTCACATTCACGTCGCCGCCGCTTCGACCCAGGCTGTTCCGCAAGGAGCTCCCGCCGCCGATCGTCCGCGCCTCGCAATCATTCTCGACGACCTCGGTCAGGACCTCGGCGCCGCCGACGCGATCTACGCCCTGCCCTATCCGCTGACGATTTCCGTGCTACCGAACAATCCGCATTCCGTCGAGATTGCGCAGGAAGCGCGTCGCCGTGGATACGAAGTCATGCTGCACCTGCCGATGGAGTCGGTAAGCCAGCGCCGCGCCGAATCGGCCGAGCTACGCCCCGGGATGTCGAAGCAGCAAGTCAACGCGCTGGTGAACGGGTTTATCGAAGCTGTGCCAGGCGTCGCCGGCGTCAACAATCACCAGGGCTCGGAATCGACGGCGAACGTCGCGCTCATGAACGAGCTGATGCCCGTCCTGCGCGATCACAAACTGTATTACATCGACAGCCGCACGACCGCGGCGACCGTGGCATTCAACGCGGCGCGGCGCGCAGGCGTTCCCACGGCCTATCGCAACGTTCCGTTTCTCGATGATGTCGAACAAGTTTCCGCGATCAGCAAACAACTGCGGCTGGCGTTGCGCAAAGCCCGTGAAAAAGATGAAGCCATCGCGATCGGCCACCCGCATCCAGCCACACTCAAAGCACTTCAGGAAGTTCTCCCCGAAGCCAAGGCCGAGGGAATTCGACTGGTCTACGCTTCCGATCTGGTCCGTTAGTTTTCGCAATGCCGTTCGCCATCGGCCGATCATCCGTACGAGTCCGATCAATGGGTTGAGGAATCGAGAGTGTTTCGCGGCGCGGACTCGCCTGGAGGGGAAAGGCTCGCGCCGGATGCCCGCTGCACACTGGCGTCATTCGTCGGTTCCGGTTTCGCCGGATACATCCGGTGCACGACGTAGAAAAATATTCCAATCATCAGAAAATCCAGAATGCTGCCTTCGGGCCCCGCGGTACCGCCGACCAGCCACGCCGACCCACCATGAACAACCGCGCTCGAAAGATGTCCCGGAAAAACGGCGCCGCTGTCGGGCACCGAAAACACAAACGTTTCGCCAAAATCGAACGCCGCGTGCATTCCCAGCGCGAACCACAGCGTCCCTGTGCGCCGAACAGTGAAGCACCAGAAAATTCCCACCAGCACGACACCCGCGATGCCCGGCCAACTTTCGCCAGGATTGAAAGTGTGTACCACGCCAAAAAACAGCGACGTCGTTAACGCCGCCGGCCAAAATCCAAATCCACGCGTCAGCGTAAACTGCCCATACCCCCGAAACGCGTACTCTTCAAAAAATGCAACCGCCAAAAACGTTGCTGCCCAGTAACTCAGCCACTTCAGCAATTCCGCACCATGAATCTCGATCGATCCGAAACTGTAATAGCCCAGCGCCCCAAGCACTCCGATAACGCAGCTGATCTCCACGATCCCGAAAACTGTCCCTTGCGCGAACCGCTTCCCTTCGCCTGCGCGCCACGGCAACCCGTATTCCCCGAGCCTGCGGCCCTCCAGCCGCGACATGACCCATGCTGCGAGGAGCGTCCCTGCACCTCGGGCGCATTCTAAAATCAGCAAGCCCGGCGCGGACCCGCTCGAAGGTTCGATCAGCTTGACCCACTCGGCAAGTGAGATGAATCCACTGCCGAACAGCACCACCAACACCACAAATAATAGAAAGCGAAGAATAACCGGCCCGGGCGAGTGATTCGCGAAGAACCCTGGCCCGGGTAGCTCGGGAGGCAAACTCAGCAGCGTCTCGGTTGTAGTTATTGGTTCCGTGTCAACACCTGATCGCCTCCATCGGAGACGTCGCAGCCAACGCCCGAAAGTACCACAACTGGCGAAGAATCAGCCGCTTTCGACTGCGACCCAGACCCGACGTGGCAGGGAATGTCGCAATGTGTAGGAAGAGACAGAAATCGCTGTTCGTCTCGATAACCAGTATGGTAG
>Ga0070711_100002574_pt1 | contig 10379 bp, 12 predicted proteins | sample LARL53metaG_FD_65452 | JGI IMG/M metagenome (GOLD analysis project Ga0070711, IMG submission 65452) | Corn, switchgrass and miscanthus rhizosphere microbial communities from Kellogg Biological Station, Michigan, USA - LAR L5-3 metaG | ecosystem: Host-associated > Plants > Roots > Rhizosphere ... | reverse complement strand
CTGGAGATACTCAAGGTCCTGTAGCTCCTATACATCCTAATAAATTGGTGGACTTTGGAGGAAGAGGACTCTACCATCCACCCCAATTCACATGGGAACACACAATTGGTCCTACTGCCATTAAATTTCTTAATTCTTCTAAACTAGGAAAACAATATGAAAATGATATGTTTGTAGCAGATATAATCTTCGGAAATATATACCACTTTAAATTAAACAAACAAAGAGATGGCTTACTCCTAAGTGGTCCGCTTGCTGATAAAATAGCAAATAACGCAGATGAAACCTTCACACCATGGTTTGCATCTGGATTTGGTGCTATTACAGATTTGCAGGTAGGGCCAGATGGTTATCTATACGTCTTATCACATACTGGCGGAGCCATATACAGAATAGTTCCATCAGCAGATTCTTCTTCTTCATCTTCATCTCCTTCCTTGTCTTCATCATTGACAACGAATACATCAAAGTGACAAGACAAGAGTATATTGGTAATTCTCTGAAATGAGAATTGTCTGATACTTAAAATAAATGGGATTCGCATTAAATGTTTATATCCATGGATAGAACAGGGAAAAGATTCTTGGTGGGAATGTTCCATCACTAGTTAATTTACTAAAGAAAGCCTACTGTGATGAAATGGGATGCTATATAGATGATTATAATATAGTTAAAATAAGAACAAAAATTAAAAACTGTGACCATTTTTCCTATTATCTCGGTTTTTATTGACAGGATCGCATCCGGAGTAATTGAAATACTTCGATCGTGTATAGTACAAGAAAATGGAAACAAAAGCAATAATTTTAGAATCACTATAAGCATAGTTTTGTTCTATTCTGTCTATATAGACTTGATAAAGTCCAAACCACCTTTTGTGATTGATTCATATCCTTTACATGTCAAATTAGGCTTAAAGCTGATATACTAATTATAACCAATATTACGCAGACTTTTGACAATTGCTTGAAAATCAATGTGTCCGTATCCTAGCATCTTTCTATTGTTATCCGCAAAAAGTATTTTTCAGCTTTAAATGTTTAAAGCGATATCATAGGTATCATTTCTCCATCGTAGATGCTTTTCCTTGAAATCAACTACCCCAGTCCACGACTTGATGATCGAACTGCCTAGGGAAGATGGAATTTAACATAACTTCCTTTCTCAGAATTGAAAATAATTTATGTTGTTTTTTGTCGAGCCGAATTGTGAATTCCTTTTTTTGCTATACTTTCATATCTTAATTAAGAAATATGAATCTCTATAACGACCAACATAGCTTCTTCTAATATACTATCTATTGCAACACTTTCCCATAGGGATGCTATGGCCATGGGGACATTTCCTTGGATGTTTTAATAAAGTACATAAAGCATCTGTAAATATGGTTTTCATATGGTGTTCAATGCCACAGATCATTTCCTCATCAATCTCTATTTTTAACGAATCTCTCATCATCACTTCAAGCAGTCGTGTATTCCTAATCATTTGTTTTCCAACCCTTTCACCTTTTGCCGTCATCCCTACTACATTGCCTTTCTTATAGTTGACCAGATTATCGTTATTTAGCTTATGGAGCATTTGTACAACGGAGGGCTGTGTAACGTTGAGAAGTTTGGCAATAGAACTGATCTTTATTTCCTGTCCTCTTTCATGCATATACCATATTGCCTTCAGATACATCTCTATGTGCTCAGATTCAGCCGTACCAATGTAAAGTTCCTCCTGTTCTTTGTAATCATCTTTATCGATGTTCGATCTTTTAGTAGATATGGCCTCCAAATATGTACGACTAGTTATCACCCATAATGACTATTAACTTTACCTAATTTTTATTTCCAAAAATGAAGTTTTAGAAAAACATTGAGACAATTAATTTTCCATCAATACACGGTTAACACGTTTTGACTCATGTTTTGGTTATTGTTAGCTCATATTTAGATCCCTAATCAAATTAGAGTATTCAAAAATAATATTACAATATCATAACATCATAGCATCATTATCAAGCTGGCAAGTATGTCTAATCATCTCATCATTTTTATTAAATTGTAATGATATCATATTCGCTTTTAAATTAAATACCAATGATTTTATTTTGCTCCCATAAAGAACTACTTTTTTCCCTTTGCTATCGATATTGATTTTTCAATCGTTATCAGTCCTTCCTCTTGTAATTTACGAATCCTCTCATACGTAGAACTTAGAGGAAGTTTATTTTCAGCACATATTTGGGCTGCAGTTTTTGGTGAATGTATTATAGCTATTATTATCCTATAAGTAATCTTATCTGCAATCTCTGGTAGCATCTCTAAAGATTCATCATCAGAGTTAATGATGCTATTCTCTATCAACAATCAGTGCCCACCTAGTTAGCTTGACCTAATATTTAAACTGTTTTTTGCTTAGACTTTGGTTCTAATTAGTATGAATTCTACTCAGTAGAAGAACGCATTTAAATTCCAGTTGACTCACTGAGTAGGATATTAATGGTTAGTTCTGACTTGTACGACTGAGCGCCGTGTATTGGATGCCATGCCAAACTTTTCAGATTCTTCTTGTTAGGCATATTTGATTAGGTGAGCCTATTATTTATTTTAATATCCGATTCTCTAGCGTGAGAATCACATTCAAAAATGAGTATTTTTGAAATTTTACATAGTTAGCAATAGTTCCAGGCGTTTCTATCATTTTCTAACCTAATAATTATCTATTGAGCATGTTCGTCATGATTTACTATAGTTAAAAGTGCAGCATTCTTTGCAGCAAGTTCAGCTGTTCTTATATCCTCGAGAGCGCTGCCTATTATAATAACATCCCCATCTTCAGGTTTTAGACTTTCAATTAATAGTTCGGCTATACGTGGCTCTTTTGTAAGAGAATTATAATTTGTACCAGGTATTACAAATTTATTTTCTTTAAATAGCAAAGTCGTAGCACCTGATGCTCCCATCTTAATTGCAGCATCCCTCTGTTCTATTCCTGATCTAATAGCAGCAAACCCGTATTGTTTGAGCAAAACTACATAATTGAATTTACCTACAGCAACTGAGGATTTTGGTATACTTGTTTCAGCGGGAATTGAGGAAACTAGTCCTGAAAGTATTGTCATTCCCTTTTCTGTCAACCTTGTACCGCTCTTTGTAGACTTTATCAGACCTTGCATTTTCAGATGTTTTAGTAATGTTCTGACAATACCTTCACCAAGTGATAATTCCTTACATAACAAAGATCTGCTTACATGTCCTTTTTCTTCCATAAGTTGCAATGCCTTGAAAAGGTGAACAAGATTAAAAGAAAGAAATCTGCTGGGAGCATATCTGCTTGCAATCTTTGTTAATGCTTTAACATATATGTGCACCATGTCTGTGTTTCATCCCCTTCAGCATGCAAAGATATTTGTGTAAGATTTAGCATTTAATTCTATGTGTCATAGTACTGAAGTGCTTTGATAAATCCTTACTTCTGTTGGATAAACCAACCTATGCTTTATATAATACTATTTTATGAATAGGATGTAATGTCTGTCATTATTAAACAGATTACAAAGGAAAGTAGCAATGTACCAAAGATAGCAGTAGGGGCATTACTTGGAATTTTAGTATTTGGAATGTTTGTAGTAGGGTATGACCAAGGACAGTTGGCACAAGCCCTGTTTGTCCCAATGGGAATTCATCTAAACCACAATCAATTAATGATGATACATGAATTTAATCATGATTTAAGACACGCAGCAGGATTTCCATGTCATTAATATGATGATACCACATAGAAGAAACTGAAAAAAAAAGACTTTTTTATATTAGAAGAAAATTGAGAACATTCACCTTTATTACAATAACTCTTTTTTCTGGTGCGATTGCAGGCGCTCTTCTTGGTTTAATTAACCAAGGCATAGTTGAACCGTTTATTGATAAAGCTATAGGAATTGAAACACAGAAACAGGTCAATGCGGGTAAGATTATTGACTTTGCACAGCAATCACAATATCGTATCTACCAGAAGGAAGGAGAAATAGTAGCAGCTACTGTGCTGGGTACATCATTAGCGTCATTATTTGGAGTGGTTTTTGTATATAGTCGGAGTTCTTTGGCAGGTTCAAACAATAAAAAGAAAGCGCTCATTTTAGCTGGTTTGATGTTCTTTGTACTGTTCTTGGTTCCTGCACTAAAGTATCCAGCTAATCCGCCAGCTGTAGGCAATCCAGCCACAATATACTATAGGGAAAGTTTATTCATTGGATTCATAGCTGTTTCTGGCTTTAGTACATTGGGACTAGCCTTACTTTATAGAAAACTGGGAATAAATCAATCAAAAAGGAAGATTGGAATTCCATTGATAATATATGCTGCCATAATGATTAGTGCATATCTTGTCTTTCCACCAAATCCAGATAGAATTACAATACCGATGGATTTGATTGTGAGTTTTAGAATCGCAAGCATATTTACTACAAGTATTTTCTGGGGACTTCTAGGCCTAATCTTTGGAGCATTCTGGGACAAATTCAAACCACACGAGATAAGTAAAGAAATTACTTCCTCAATTTAGCTCTTGCCAAGTTCATATATCATACGACTACGATAATGATGTTTCTTATAATGGATCATTAGCAGGACCATTAATTACTTGTCCTGCACTGCTGGCGAAACGAGAACCATGAGGAAAGAAAGTTGTTGGTTGGTGACGGTATAAATGACGCACCTGCATTGACACAGGCTGATATAGGAATAGCAATAGGCTCATACTGATGTTGCTTTATCATCAGGACACATAATACTTATGAAAAGCAATCTATATCAAATTCTCTATCCTTTGAAAATAGGCCGATACTCCATGAAAAAAATAAAACAGAACTTGTTTATGTCATTTATTATAATGTCGTGACAATATCAATAGCTGCTGGATTACTCTATGGCATTACAAACTCTCTTGTCATTACGCCAGCATTGGCAGCGCTTGGATTGGTCATAAGTGATTCTGCCACGTTTGGAAATTCACTATTAGCTAGAAAATTCAGTTTTCTTCCATTTAGGAATATCTTGGAAGTTAGACAAATTACTCGCCAAAATATCAACTCAGATCATGCAAAGATTTAGAAAATGTTATCTCATTGATATAATGCTTATCTTTGGAAGGTCAGAGATGCTCTGCTGCTATGATAAAGGAACCATAGTATTTGACTTGTTCTATTCCCCTTATTGCTCGTATTCGCCCTATAAAATTTGAAACTCTCAGCATTACCTTCTGTTACAAATACCTCTGCGCAATTATCTCCTCCGATATATATGTGAAGATTACCTTCTACAATATCATCATACTCATGTCTAAGATGCAAAAGTATATCATCTAAGTGTGGCCAGACATTGTCTTATTTTCACTATTTCCTATACTCAGCGAACCTCGTATACTGTTTGCTGATCAGGGGGTAATACTAGTGTGTCATCGTCTAGCGTTAATACCCTGACTTTGAAATGGTATAAACCTCCGTTCAAAAAGATCTGTCCTTCTACAACTACTGGTGTGTCTAACGTACCTGTATACATATCTAAAACAGGATCCTTTTGAGCATAGATTATGGTTCTGGTGGTACTTTTAGGATTTATTTCTAATTTTAAATCTCCATAATGATGGTGGAACCATTCATTAAGTAGTGTCTGACCCCCTTTTTCTATACTAATATGGTAAGTCACATGAAAATATGTTCCATTGTTACTTGAATTAAATATCCTAAATTCAACTGGTGGATTTTGTCCTTTTTTAATGTCTCTGTTGTAACTATACTAGGTATCATTTTTATAAATAAACCAACTTTCCTTTCTCCTACAGATGCTGATAGTTGATCTTGAAATAGACCGTCGCTAAAAGCTGGTTTTACATAATAAGATGATGTGAGAAAAATAAGCGAGATTAGCACTAGAGTAACAGCAGCAGTAAAAGTAGCAACTGGAGCTAGTGGTTTTCGAAAAAGAATTGTTCAGATACTTTCATTACCAGATATATTTTATTATTTTGTTAAAAACCAATAGGTATAACTAACTTGCCAAAAATTAGTAACATGAATTTAAAAATAAAAAATCGCATATGGTCAAGATAGAAAGGATGGAGTCATATAATTTTCTTATGATATCAAGATGGGCATATTCTTGTAATGTAGACAAAAAACATTCTGACATGTCAAATGGGTGTTTGTTTATCTTGTGGTCTTTTATATACTAAATATACTGCAATTCCTGCAGCAACAGAAGTAATAGGAGTCACGTAATAAAGCATTAACATACCAAAAGATTTGAAGCCAGTTGATAAAGCTTGGGGAGGAACAAGTACTTTGAATGAGCTGAGAGCTGCAATGTCTTTTGAATCTATCTTTGCTATTATCTGATAAGGACCTGAATCAGGGAATGCAAAGTTTATAGAAGGATCACCATTGGAGGAAGTTACATCGGCGATTTTTAAGATTTTTTGTTCATTTGTTATGATAATCCTTGCATGTATGTTTTTTATCTGGTCACCTGTACGCAGATCCTGGACATTAAATAAAAGTCCAGTAGGACTGCCAATAACAGGATTACGTGGGTCATATGTAAACATTATTCTGGCATTATTTCCTCTATCTGTCCATAATTGGGTGTTATTATTATTGTCGATAGTTTGGCTAAAGACAGTGGTTGGAAATATTAAGCCGCCAACAATATCATCATTCACTATCAGATTTAACATGAATACAAATACTATTGAAATAGAAAGGATCTGTAACGTAAAAATAATAAATTTGGTCACCCAATGGATTGTGTATTTTCGAGGATAAATAAGTTGCAGACTTTGTTCCTTATCCTGTCATTTCTTTCTAGATAATCTGTGCTTGTCTTATCTCTTCTTTAGCCACCAGGAACGCCAGGCTGGATTTCGTTGACACCTATTACTACTGTACTACTTGGCGGGAAAGTTATAGTTTGATAGGTGGGCTTCTATATTGCTATGTCTGTTTGATAAACTTTTTTTGCAGGATCTGAACTAATATCTACGTGGTATAAGCACATATTGCCAGGCTGTGACAATTCCTTTATAAGATCTGACCTTACAATCTCAAAGTTTGGAGCTTGTCCTATAAGTGTGTTCACTACAGGTTTTGAACTCGCATCGCATGGAATATGTAACGCTACATGTCCTGCATTCATCATATATGGTGTTGAATCATATAGATGTACGAAACCCTTTGCTGGAATTATTTTGCCTTCAAGAAGCACCGTAGTAGAGTCTCTTGCAACTGTGGTTTTATTTACCGTGCCACCTGATGTAGACATTGCCATATTTGACATTGACGTTGAAGTTGTGTTCCGGCCTCCTTGATCTTTAGCAGCGACCATTGGATTTACTTGTGCTAATGCAATTTTAATTCCAGTACCACTTATAAAACTCATTGACGCTGCAACTGTGGCAAGAAATGCAAGTGTCAATAATTTGCTCTCGTATAGCATTATGGTGAGTCAATTACTGTCATATGCAATCCCTGCAGTATACAAAAAGAAAAATTGATCAAAAGTATGACAAACTCCTAGAGTTGCCTTCACGTCCTCATCCCAATTGAGCTTTATTACATCTGACGATAGCTTGTTCATACATAATCTGCTTTCTTATCCAAGTTTATCTTTAGACTCCGAAAGCTCCACCAATCCATTATAGCCAGCCAGCCTTTTTAATAGTTCACTCCCCAGCTTAATGCTACAAACACCAAATGATAGAGATAAAGATAAGATCGATTATCATTGCATGTCATTATACATAGAGTATAATGTTTTATATAAATAAAAAATTACAAGGTTAAGCTAGAATACCGGCTGATTACAATAGAACCTGCTTAGTCAATTTTGCTGTTGGAGTTGTCTCTCCAACAGCTTCAACTTATCGGTGTCCCATGGAATGTCAGCGATTTGATTGTGTCTTGGTCAAGTTTAAGAACTTGGTCTGGCAATGGAACATATCCTAGATTTGGAGCTAATTTTTGTCCATCTATAATGGCCCATGAAATGAAATCCGTAAGTGCTTTTGCTTTTGTTTGATCGATGCCAGGATTAGTACTAAATTCCTTATATAACAATACATATGTGAAGCTTGCAATTGGATATGAAGCATCACCAGGTGCATCTACTAGCGACACAGACGCCCATGAACCATCTCCTTTCGGAAGTTGGGGTGCTGAAGCACTAACTGCTGCCTTGGTCGAATCTAATGATGGTTCTATGAATTTACCTGCTTTATTTTGTATGAAAGCATATGGCATTTTAGTAGTCAATGCATAAGCTAATTCAACGTATCCAATTGTATTCTGTGTACCTTTTATTGCATTTGCAACACCCTCATTGCCTGGTGCCCCTATTCCAGTTGTCCATGGTACAGACTTTGCTTTTCCAACTTGTTGGCTCCATTGTGGACTCACTTTGGATAAATAATCAGTCCAGACATACGTTGTTCCCGATCCGTCCGATCTATGAACAACTACAATATCATTAGAAGGTAGAGATACACCAGGATTTATCGATTGGATTTCTGGAGCATTCCATTTTTTAATTTTACCTAAGAATATATCTGCAAGGACTGGGCCTGTAAGTTTTAATCCTTTATTGGAAACACTTGGGATATTATATGCAGCTACAACGGAACCTATCGTAACTGGAATATGTACAGCCCCTGGAGCATTTTGCTGCTCTTGTATTGAAAGAGGGGCATCAGAAGCACCGAAATCCACAGTTTTAGCCGTAAGCTGTTTGACGCCTCCACCACTTCCAATTGATTGGTAGTTGATATTTACACCGGGCTTAACTTTTTGATATTCAACTCGCCATGTATCCATTAATGGAAAGATAAACGTTGAACCTGCTCCGTTAACAGTTATTTGACCATTTTGACTTTGAATTTGACTGGGAAGAATCTGCGCAGAAGACTTTGCAGACATGCTTACTGCAATTACACTTGCAAGTAACACGGCTGCCGTAGTTAATCCCAATATAGTTAACTTTATACTGTATTTATACATCGCATTTCTTAGGAATCAGATGAATATCTTAGTTGTGAATAGAGTTCATGTAGTTACAACTAGAGCTATATGCTCTACCTGCCTGTATACATTTATTTGTATTTTAGTTTAGTTATATATTACATTAAAATTTTCCACAACTCACCTCATATAGAGGCAGGCATGATGGGTTTCGCCATAAACCTAAAAGAAGAAAAGCAATTTTAGATTATCAGCATCAATAATTTATCTGACAAATTTTCTTCTATAGATTAATGCGATCAAAGAAGTTCCAATAAAAGTAGCAGTCCAGTAAAGCCACAAGTTAGTGAAGGCGGGTTCTCCTCCAGAGATCAATACAGGAGCCAATGATCTGGCAGGATTCATAGAAGCACCCGATACAATGCCTAAAAAGAAAATATCCAATCCAACTATACCACCTATGACAATGCCACTAAAGCCTCCCAAGCCTCTAGTATGAACAACTGCAAGTATTACAGCCATCAATAGAGCAGTAGCTAAAACCTCTATTCCAAAGATAATAGGAATGGGGAATGCATAGTTTGGAGCATTAGCACCCAAATTGGCTTCATTTCCTATAATATACTTTACAAACAGGCTTCCAAACAAAACACCAATAATTTCTGCTGCTAAATAATAGACTAACTTAATCTTTGTAATATGCTTTGTAATTAGAAAACCTATTGTAACTGCTGGATTAAAGTGAGCCATAGATATTCTGCCAAAGGCGTAAACTCCAATGGCAATCCCAATAAAAGGAGCAAATGCAATAAATGGAATTCCCAACGCTCCTTTCAATTTAGCATCAATAACTACTGAACCAGTAGCAAATACGACCACAATGAACGTTCCAATAACTTCAGCGATAAACTTTTTTTGGTTAGGCGTTAATCTTTGGACTATCTTCTTTAACAAGATCTGCTGCAAGTTGCCTTACCTTTTGTTCAATATCATCTCTAATTTCCCTTAATTTCTCTATTGGTTTGTCTTTAGGATCTTCAATGTCCAATTCTATTAAATTGTGAATAAATAATGTGGGACATGATTCCTTATCCATGCATCCCATATTTACACGCAAATCAGCATTTCTTATCATATCTTCTGTGACTATCTTTGGTTTTTGATTGCTGATGTCTATACCATATTCTTTCATTACTTGTATCGCCAAAGGATTAATCTGTCCTGACGGTTTTGTTCCAGCGCTTAATGCCGTATAACCTCTTGAAGCATATTTTCTAAACAAACCTTCAGCCATCTGACTTCTGCCTGAATTTTCTACACATACAAAAAGAACAGTCTTCTCCTTATTTTCAGGATTTTTTGGCTTGCCAAATAGCTTTATCAT
>Ga0070711_100002573_pt1 | contig 10380 bp, 12 predicted proteins | sample LARL53metaG_FD_65452 | JGI IMG/M metagenome (GOLD analysis project Ga0070711, IMG submission 65452) | Corn, switchgrass and miscanthus rhizosphere microbial communities from Kellogg Biological Station, Michigan, USA - LAR L5-3 metaG | ecosystem: Host-associated > Plants > Roots > Rhizosphere ... | reverse complement strand
GTGCAGTCACTGTATTCTCCGTGTCGAAATGAGACGCCATTCTGCTATGTGCGCTGTACTCAAGCAAGTAAGCTACCCCACCTCCGCAGACCGTCCTTTATTCCGGCTGCGCATCTAAACAGACGGGCGGATTGCCTTTGCCCAAAGCCCCATTCGAGAGGATAGAGATGGCGGACACTTCGACGGCGGTCAAGGAAATCTTCGACGAAATGTTCACGCTGCTTGAAGATCTCGAGACGCGTAATGTCGCGATTCTCGAATATTTAAGAGAGCAGGGAGGCGTGACGGACGAGAAATTAGAGCCGTATCTCGATCACGCCGGAGCCGCGAGCAACGTGAAATGGCGAGCGGCGCGAGTTCGAATGGAGTATTTGCTGGCGCCGGCGCCGAAATCGACGACCGAACAAGGGAAGGACGAGAAGTCGAAGGGATCGCAAGCTCAGACAAAAGAAAAAGAGTCGGAGAACGGCGGGGCGAAAGCGGACGACGGGAAAGAGCAGGGGAAGAAAGCCGGGTCGAAAGAACTGGGTAAAGAGCTTGGTACGGCGGAGCTCGGCGCGAAGAAGCCCGATGAGGAGTCTGGCGAAGTGAAAGTTGAAAAGGCTCAAAGCGCCAAGCCTGCAGCGGATGAAAAGGCAGAGGACAAAGAGCCGGATGGCGTCAACAAGGGCAAAGACGCGGAGGGGAAATCGAGTGGCGCCGAAGCGCAAAGTTCCGCCCTTGTGGGTGAAGAGAAATCGGATTCGCGGAAAGATGAGAACGGAAAAAAACAAGCGCCACAGATTCAGAAAGCAGCTAAGTAGGCGAGGCCCCACCTCGCCGACTGACGGCAATCACCCAAACTGGTTTGGAGCAAAAAAGAGGAGGGCAGTTAGCCCTCCTCTTTTTCTTTTGCGTGCGGCGCTCTTCTGCCGCGCGTTAGAACGTAAAGCGTGCGCTGAGCTGCATTTGACGAGCGTTGGTTGCGGTGCTGGTGTAAGTGTTGAACTGCGCGCTGCCGAACTGACTCACATATCCAGAAAAGTTCGGATGGTTCAGAACGTTGAAGGATTCCCAGCGGAGCTCAAGCGCTTTGTGTTCGGTGAAACGGATGTGCTTGCTGACCGCCGCGTCGAAGTCGGTCAATCCGTCCAGACGGAGGTGGTTGCGGCCGCTCGTGCCGACTTGCTCGAGCAGAGGTTCGCTCACCGGAAGAGCGGTGGGCACAACGTAGCTCGAGAAGAACGGCAGCGGATGCAGTTGGGTCGCGTCGCCATTCACGGGTACATTGACTGTGGAGTTGCCATTGTTCGTGCCGTTGAGCAGCAAATCGCTGATACCGCCGATCGGTGCCGCCACGACGGTCACAGGGAAACCCGACTGACTGGTGAAGATCCCGCTCTGGCTCCAGCCGCCAAAGAGATATTTCTTCCAGCCGGAGAAGTGGTTTCCGAACGGCAGGTCGTAGTTGTAACTGAGCACGAAACGATTGCGCAGGTCGAACTGCGAATTGGAGCGGTTGGCGGAGATAGGCGCCGCTCCGTTGATTGGCACTGCACTGTCGTTGACGAGGACACCGAGCGCATCGGAAATGTCGTCGAGGCTATGGGCCCAAGTGTAGTTTGCATCCAAGGTCAATCCGTTTTTGAAGCGGCGAATGCCTTCGACCTGCAGCGAGTTGTAACTCGATGTGCCGGTGCTCTGAATCTGCGTGACCTGGTTGAAGCGCTGGTCGATGAGGTTGTTGAGCGGGCCGAACGCGCCGCCCGACTCCGCCAGGAACACGGACTGGAACTCGGCGAGACGGGCTGTTTGATCCGCGAGGCTGGTCGGCGCCGCCGGAATGTTGGCCGGATTTACAAGGTTGACAGGCTGGCTGACCTGCAGATGGTCACTGCGCGCACCTACATAGGTGACCTTCATTACCAGGTCAGACGCGAGCTGATATTCCACGCCGGCGTCCCATTGTTGGTTCCGGGGGTTCTGGAGATTCTGATCCACAGGAGAGAAGCCGCCGAAGTTGGTCTGGGCCTGGTTGAACTGGCCAACCGTTGCGATTGCGTTCGCCTGTGCTGGCGATGTGCCTGCAACGAGATTCGCCAACGTGTTTCCGCCCGTGAAGGACTTGATGTCGACGATGTTCACGAATGGCGGAGAGAATCGCAGGTTCGTAATCGGGTTCTGGTAAATGAAGTCGTACGCGATGCCGTAGCCGCCTCGGACGACGAGCTTGCCACTGCGCGGATTCCATGCGAAGCCGAGACGCGGTGCCGGATTCCAGTTGCGATTGAACGCGGTGCCACCGAGATCGACGCCCCCGAGCGGTCCTGTGCCCAACACGCCCAACGGAGTCGTGTTGTTGGGATCAAGATTCGACAACTGGCCCGAGCCTTCGGAAACGCCGCCCGAAGATTCGAGGCGGAAGCCGAGATTCAGAGTCAAAGTGCGCGTAATGCGGAAATCGTCCTGCACGAATCCGAACGCATCGAGCGCAAAATTGTGCAGATGAGTATTGCCGATGAATTGCTGGAATTCGCTCGGCGTGCCGGCTTGGAAGTCGGCGAGGGTGTTGAATGCGATGACACCCTGTGCTTCTGCGTCGAAAAAGCTCGGCGCCTGATAGCGATTGATGTCAACGCCCCATTTCAGCGTGTGACGGCCGCGGGTCCAGGATACGGTGTCGGCGTACTGGAAAGTATTCTGCGTGCGGCCTTGGGGAATAATGCTGTTGATACCGAAGTTTGAAGTGCCGTCTCCGAATTCGATCTCGGGGCCTTCGGGGAACGGCGAGTTCACGTTGAACGATGGATTCACGCGGCCGAAGCCGAAGCGAAAGTTGTTAATCAAGTTGTTGGTGATTGCGGCCGTGTAACTGACCGTCAGATCGCGTGGCGTCGCGGTCGTCGAAGCCCCGAACCCAGGCAGATTTGTATCAATAAACGTGAGGCCTGGGCTGATCGTATTCGCTGGCGCTTGCCCATATTTCACGAACAAACCATCTTTGCCCCCGCGAAGCACCTGATCGACGCGCACCGTCCAGATGTCACCGTCGGTAGTGTTCGCAGAAGATCCGGGCAGACTGCCCGTTGGTGATGTTGGCGAGCCGTTGGCTGCAAAAAGCGCAGCGTCGGTCGGGTCGGTGATCGCTGCCGCCTGCGCCGGCGTCAACACGCTGGCGATGACGGTCTGGCCTGCTCCCCGCGTGCGATCAACTTCCCCACTGGCAAAGAAAAACGTGTGATTCTTGATGATTGGTCCGCCAATCGTTGCGCCGCCCTGGTTCTGAACGATCTTCGGAACCGCTCCGCCTTCGGGAGTGAAATACCCGCGGGCGTTGCCCAAGCCGCTGTTCTGAAAATAATCGTAGAGCGAACCGTGAAATTCGTTCGTGCCGCTTCTCGTTAGGATTTGCACCTGCGAACCGGAATTGCGTCCGAACTCCGCGTCGAAATTGTTGGTGATCACTTTCACTTCGGCGACCGCGTCCTGAACGAACGCAGCGCCGGATTCTCCGGTCGTGGAAATGTCAGTAGCGGTCACGCCATCGAGCGTGATGTTGTTCGCGCGGCCGCGGGAACCATTGGAGTTGAAGCTGCCGGCGCCGAGAAATGGATTGTTGATCGAAACCGGAGCCGTACCTGGCGAGAGCGTGGCGTAAATCACTGGATCGCGCGCCTGGTTCGGCAGCGCCATAGCTTCGTCTGAGTTGATGGAATTGCTCACCTGCGCGGTCGCGACATCCAGGGTTGGAATGGCGCCGGATTCGACGACAACGCTTTCGCTCACATTGCCAAGTTGCATCTGTGCGTCGATGCGTGTCTTCTCGCCGCTGCGCACGACCGCGTCCTGCGTGAACGACTTGAATCCGTCTTTTTCGATGGTCACGCGATAAGTGCCGATTTCGAGTTGAGGTGCGGAGAATTCACCCGCATCGTTGGATGTAATTTGACGGGTCTGACCGGTGTTTAAGTTCTTGATGGCGATTCTAGCGGCGGCGACCGTTGCACCCGTCGAATCGGTGATGGTTCCAGATAAGTCTCCGGTGAGATCCGCAAAAGATGGAGCGACCACCAACAACAAACTAAACAGCGCTGCTACCACTACTCGTACTGCGGTCTTATACATTGCGACAATTCCTCCCAAGTAAGGCGTGCGAATCAACTGCAACTATCAGCACTGCCCCCCTCGGCAGAGCTCTTCACTCGTCACCTGATGTCTTACGACAATGCAAGGCGCGTGCCAGCGTAGGAGCAGAAGGTATGTTTGCGTAATATGTTCAGAATGTAGAGTTTAGTGAATGTGAATACTGTTGATTGATAACACGGAGGTGGGATCCGCTACGGAAATATACGAGTTATATGAATTTTTGAACGTGAGCGAATGAGGAGATGAGTACGAGACATATTTTTTGCAAAGATCACTCTCAGAAATAATAATTCGCGATGACATCATGGACACAACAATTGAGTTTAGAGTGCTATTGCGTCGTTAAGAGGTTCCTGTCTTGTCTGTGGATTTGTTGCAGATTTCGTTGAATTTACAGCAGAATCAGAGCAATTTTTGATGAGTACGGATATCCATCCATTCTGAATAAGGCTTTAAATATAGAGGTGCGCTGCGACCGCGGAGTTGGCGGAGGAAGAGTTCCACTGCGCGCGCTTGGACCGCAGAATGTACACCACCGTGTTCGCCGGAGGTCTCGCCGTCTCGCCAAACGAGTTCGATTCCGACTTCGACGGCCTGGACGCGGGTGCGATCCCTGATCAGGAAATCGCCAAATGCGACGGCGCGTGTAATTTCAAATTTCGCTGCGCGATCCTTGTTCGTATTTTGGATCCGCTCTTTTAATGACGTAAGCGCGGCTTCGACGGTTTCACGATCGAACCTGGGTGATTTCGCGCCGGAAACGGTTTCACCGGACTGAGTGGTGATCCATTCGCCGGATTTGTGGGATTGAACGTAACCCTGTGCCTGAAGTAACGCTACAGCGCGCTCGGCTTCGTCGCGCGAGATATGAAGCGTTTGCAAGAGATCGCGGAGCGACCAGCTTAGCGAGCCCTTCGTGTCGCGCAGAAAACTGAGAGCGGCTTCGGCGGGTAGGGTTGCACGCGAGGAGGATGAGAGGGCAGGGTGCGGAGACTTTGGCGGAGGCGGGACGTTCTTCGTTGTTACATGTGGAGAAGGCGGGGGCTCGGCGCGCGGAGGATCGTCCTTGACCGTTTCGTTGCGCTTTGGTTCCGGAGTAATGTTCCGCGGGGAAGCTGAGCCGGACTTACGCTTCGACTTCAGAGGAGCTTGTTTTTTTGCCATTACGGATCCGTAGAAAACCGACGGGCAGGATAGCACGAGGGCACGAGCGCGGCGGCACGACATGAAAAAACGACAGCGCGGAGACGCTGCGGTTGAGACCACAACGCTCCGCGCTCTGTTCGTTCGATCGAGTTGAGTCAGGACGCCTCGCGCTGACGTACGCAGTGGCGCTTAGAGAATACCGCCGGTGACGCGAACGATTTCGCCGGTCAGATATTTCGAGTCGGACGACGCGAGATACACCGCCGTCGGCGCGATGTCGTCGGGTTGGCCGATGCGGCCGAGCGATGCAGTCGTCTCGATCCACTTGCGGAAGTCGCCTTCCGCGAAACCTGCGGTATGGACGCCTTCGGTTTCGATCATTCCAGGATTAATTGAGTTCACGCGAATCTTGCGCGGGCCGAGTTCTTTCGCGAGCACGCCGGTGATGGCATCGACGGAGGCTTTCGTGGCGGTATAGGTCGCCGAATTCGGCGGATAGATCGTGCTTACGCCAGATCCGACATTGATGATGCTGCCGCCCTCGGGTCCGATCAGCTTTACCGCCTCCTTCGTGGTCAGCAGCAGTCCGAGCACGTTGAGATTAAACTGTTTGTGAAAGAGTTCTTCGGTGATGGCTTCGAGCGGGGCGAACTCGTAGACTCCAGCATTGTTCACCAGGATGTTGACCTTGCCGTATGCCTTCTTCGTTTCCGCGAAAAGCTTGGTGATGTCGGCCTGCTTCGAGACATCGCCTTGCACCGCGATCGCCTTGCCGCCCTTCGCCGTGATGTTCTTCACGACGCGGTCCGCGCCTTCCTTGCTTGACGCGTAATTCACAACAACCGATGCGCCCTCCGCAGCTAGCGCCTCGGCAATTGCCGCGCCAATCCCTTTTGATGCACCCGTTACCACTGCAACCTGATCCTTTAGCTTTCCCATGACGCTCTCTCCACCCCGGTTGGGGCTCTGATATTTAGACAACCGTCTAAATGATGCGGTGGGTAAAGAAAGGTTGCAGAAAACTCGGGGAGCTATTCCGAGTGGTCGGGCGCGGAGCCCTTACCGGCAGATTTCAGTCCAGTTAGCCAAGTTGGGGCAACACAACGGCGACAAAAAAGCCGAACACCAGCATCGCCAGAAGGCAGATCCAGATCTGGTTCGTCCGGCGGAATCGCCGTTCGGCATTCGGGTTAACAGGAACGAAATTCCATCGTACCGGATCGCACGCATCTTTTCGCATGAAACAACTCCTTGCATCGGGATGGGCTCGGGGAGGGAAGGGCCGCACATCGAAAAGCGGCGCGCGGCCTGCCAGGGTGGAAGGACGTCTGGAGAGCGCTCTTTTCGGGAACAGGCCGCGATCACCCGCACCAGTGAGACGTATCGCAATACGATATGGTTACAGTTGGGGACAGTTTGCGGCGGCGACCGCTCGTGGAATTCTTGACAAGACATGCATGTGGTGGTGGTGGCGAATAAAAAGCGAATATGCTATCTTCCCTTTGTCGAGGCTGCTATGACGGTTCGCTCCTGCAAAGTCACCATTACCGATCTGGAAGGCGTTGCTCACACCGTGGAAGTCACAGCTTCGAGTCTCTATGAAGCCGTTGCGCTTGGCCTGGCTTCGATTCGCGGCAATCAGTGGGTCCGCGGAATTCCCGATGGCTTCAACCCTGTGAAGGTACGGGTCACCGACGTTCCCGTGGATCATGAAGTGAAGCTGAAGGACTTCACGCAGTGGCTGGAACGTCAGGGGAACACGCCGAAAGACGTAACCGATCGAAAGAAAATTCGGGAGATTCTTGGGCTTGCGAGATCGGCGACATTGTCGCGGACATCTTAAGCGGCAAAATGTCCGAGCGGCAGGGATCGCGAGCTGGAAAAGGGGAGGGGCGCAACGAACCCGCAGCGAAGGTTGTTTGCGGTTTACGCCCCAGCGCCGAGACGTTCCATATGAGTTTGATACAGTCCGTCGCGCCGGACGAAAGCTTCGTAGCGAATGAGAATCTTGATGCGAGGCTGATGCCCAAAGATCCAGATCCCGTGCATGTACTTCGTCAGGAACAACTCCCGAATCGTTGGAATATCATTGGTTCGAGGCACTTGGTTGGAGAAGGGCTGAATCGCTCGAGAAGCAGAATCGTTGTGCTAGGCGCCCTTGCCTTTCGCTTTGGGCTTCGCCGCAGCGCGGTCGGCACACTTGGCGGTGGCGCGACTCGGAGCAGTCTCATCATCCTCATACACGAGATCCGAGCGGCGGTACGAATCTTGGTGGCCGCAAATTGGACAGGTATGTGTGAAATTCGGCGGTACCTCCGGCTTCTTTGGCATGAAATAGCTCGCGATTCCCTCGCTAGCGATCTCGGCATAGATGCACTCCGCTCGGCACTCTTTACATCTCAAAACCCATCGTTTCGTGCTCATACCTTCGAAGAATACGAAGTCTGGGAAAAAGGCGGAATACGGGCCGGACCTGATTCCGGAGGGATTTTACATTGGGGAACGACCGCGACGGGTACTGTTACTCTTAAAACTGTCGCTCAACTTCGAGGCTTCTTGGACCGACTCTTCCTTCTAGTCTCATTTCCATTCATTTTCCATTTAAGGAACATCCTGAAACCGCTCAGTGCCGCCAGCTCAAGCGCTTGTTTGGACTGCCATATGCTTCGAAATGGCGAAGAGGCTCACGCGCCCACCGAACGGAACCGTTTCATAAAAGTCTATTTGCCGCATTCCTTGGCGTGGAGAGCGACGATGACTTATGCGATGGGCTCACCACGCTACTTCAGGGATTGGTAGAACAGGGATTAATTACCTACAATTTATTTAATATCTACTTAACGTTTGGCTACCATCCGCGCCACAGTAATACCCACCCATTGCTGGTTCTGGGTGGCGCGTCCGCAATAGACAACAGACAGCTTGGCTGCATCAAGAAGGCAGCGACTGCGACGATGGCATGACCGTCCATGACAGGCGTGGCGAAGGCGAGGAGATCCTCCACTACCTGGGACCGGAGCACGCTCGCCTCTTAGCGGCCTGTAGAAAACCAATCGGAATCGCCGAGGTTCAATCGACTGTGGTCGACGTGGCTTCCGATCGAGTACCCAAACTTGTCGACGAACTGGATGAAATCGGACTTATCTTTCGAGAAGGACAGCGCTTTGTTTCTTTGGTTCTGCCCGATCCCAAATTGTGCACGAAGCCCCCTTGGTGGACCGCGATACCCGATCCACCGCGACAGCCATTGACCGTCCTCGGGTAGTGAGTGCTGGCTACTGCCGAGCAAGCATTGACCTCGAAGATCGAAATCAGTTCCCAACAGCCCACAACCGATGGACTCTATGTGGGGCCAGCGTCACTTGACCACCCAAGACGTTAGCCACACAGTCTTCGGCCTCCCGATGACAAAATCAGCGGCGGTGAGCATGTTTCACTTCTGCGCCCGGCACTACGAACAAATAGGCGTTTATTCCAAGATTGGCGTGAGGCTCAAGATTAGTCTCACCCATAACGTGAACGGCGAATTTCCGGATTGCGCCAGTTGCGAGACCCTGACTGGAAGTACTTGGACCACAGAAACGATACCGGAACTTCCTTACGAGAAGTGCATCAACGCCTGTGGCTGTCATTGCTTGGCCTTGGCAGACGTGGAGCAAAATCTCAGTTCATCGAACCTCGCGGATGATCTGCTCCGGGTCATGCGCTTGAGGCCAAAATTACAACCCTCAGGCCTATCCGGGCCACTCTAATCCTCCGCGTTCACACTGGCCGTATCGGCAGACCAATGACGAAGACAAGACACATTCTTTGCATTCGACCCCTACACTGCACGGCGAAAGTCGCGTCTCAATATGTGTACTCGTTTTGAGGAGGACAAGATGATCGTCTGCCGCGTGAACCAGTGCGCCTACTGCCACTCGCCAATTGTGTCCGGGCAAAGATGGGTAAGGGAAAAGATTTATGACCCTGCGCTCAATGGCCTCGACCCAAGCTACCACCGCTACCACGCTGAACCCTTCGCTGGACTGGAAGCAAGCTGCTGGGAGAAACACCAAATGGAAATTGGGCGAACCAACGCCTACGCCGCTTAGAAAGTAAGCGATGATTCTCCCGTGACGTCTGTCCTTTGTGCCCCGAGCGCCACGCGGATGCCGATTTCATTCTTACGCTGCGCGACCAAGTAAGACATCACACCATAAAGACCAACGGCGGCGATCAGCGCGGCGAGTATGCCGAAAAGGCCAGAGACTTTGGCGATCAGGCGTAGCGCGGCGGTCTCAATTGGTCGATGCAACACTCAACTCGAAGCCGACTTGTAGTGAAACAAGCGCCGAGATTGCTTGCTAGGGCAGCGGTAATCGGAGAAGTGCTTTCACTTCTCCTGCAAACAGACAGGCGAGGTAGAATGGCGACGCGGGGTGTGTCGTGTGGATGGAAGAAAAGGAACACGAGAGCACGGACTTGGAGCGGTTGTGCCAGGGTGTCTCGCCTGGCGATGCGGCGTGCACCTACCCGGCGACGGTACACTGCACGACGTGTAGGAAGTGGTTCTGTGATGCCCACGCCGAGGATGAGCAGTGGCATCCGTGCATGTTGCCCCCTGGTGATGAGGGCGGCGAGGCATAGGAGCGCCCCTCGTCGGAAACGGCGTGAGGCCTTTTTCTGTGTCCGAAAAATTCGACCGGGTCTAAAGGCGCCAGACGGCTGATCTCACCCCGAGACCGGTTGTTGGCGCTTTTTGTGTTTTTGCTATGCTCCCTCTGGATGAATCCAGAGGCCCTCGCAGAACTGTTGCACTCTCCCGCTTTCTTGTCGTGGTCACCTGCTGGTTCTAAGCCTCTAAAGCCACCGACCATAAGCCTTGGGCGCGGTCGTTCGTACCTACCAACGACGGACGTACACAAACCTGATTATTGACGAGAAGCACTTCTCCCCGGCCGATCTCGCCAAGGCCTGACGTGTGTCGGCGGAAACCGTCCGGCAGATCTTCGCTGCCTTGGTATGTATACCAAGACAGCCCCGATTGCATGTCGCGGAGATAGGTATACATACCTATCTCCGCCAACTCCTATATCGATAGAACGAAAGGGCTTAAGAACCACATCA
>Ga0070711_100002572_pt1 | contig 10383 bp, 11 predicted proteins | sample LARL53metaG_FD_65452 | JGI IMG/M metagenome (GOLD analysis project Ga0070711, IMG submission 65452) | Corn, switchgrass and miscanthus rhizosphere microbial communities from Kellogg Biological Station, Michigan, USA - LAR L5-3 metaG | ecosystem: Host-associated > Plants > Roots > Rhizosphere ... | reverse complement strand
GACGAGCCGATCGTCTCGAGCGACATCGTCCACTCGTCCTACTCGTCGATCTTCGACAGCGACCTGACGATGGCGAACGGCCCGCTCGTGAAGGTCTTCTCCTGGTACGACAACGAATGGGGCTACAGCTGCCGGCTCGTCGACCTCGTCGCGAAGATCGGGGCCACGCTGCCCGCGGCAGTCGGCACGTAGTGAGGTTGCCGAGATCCGTCCGCGACGCCGACGTCGCGGGGAAGACCGTGCTGGTCCGCGCCGACCTCAACGTGCCGCTCGAGGACGGGCGCGTCGCCGACGACACCCGCATCCGCGCCTCGCTGTCGACCCTCCAGTACCTGCTCGAGCGGGGCGCAGCGGAGGTGCGCGTCTGCTCACATCTCGGCCGGCCGAAGACCGGGGAGGACCGCACGAAGTACGCGATGGCGCCGGTCGCGGCGAGGCTGCGCGAGCTTCTGCCCGACGAGCGGGTCCACGTGCTCGAGAACACGCGCTTCGATCCGGGCGAGACGGCCAACGACGAGCGCTTCGCGCGAGAGCTCGCCGAGGGCTGCGACCTCTACGTCGACGACGCGTTCGGCTCGGCGCACCGCGCGCATGCCTCGACCGAGGCCGTCGCGCACCTGCTGCCGGCCTACGCGGGCCTGCTGCTCCTGGCCGAGCTCGAGCATCTCGGGCGTCTGCTCGGCGAGGTCGAGCGGCCGTTCGTGCTCGTCTCCGGCGGCGCGAAAGTGGAGGACAAGCTCGGCGTCTTGGGCAACCTCGGCGGACGGGCCGACACGGTGCTCATCGGCGGCAAGATGGCCGAGGAGCTGCGCGCCGAGAATCCGCTTGACTTCCCTGTGCAGCTGCCGGTGGACGTCGTCGCCGCCGCGGAGTTCGCGGCCGACGCCGAGTCCAAGGTCTGCAACTTCGACGAGCTCCCCGACGGCTGGCTCGGGCTCGACATCGGGCCCGAGACGCGTACGCGCTTCGCCGAGCGGATCGAGGAAGCGCAGACCATCTTCTGGAACGGCCCGATGGGCGTATTCGAGTGGCCACGGTTCGCCGAGGGGACGAAGGCGGTCGCCGAGGCGGTCGCCGCAAACCAGGACGCGTTCACCGTCGTCGGCGGAGCCGACTCGGTGCGCGCGCTCAACGAGCTCGGTCTCGCCGACCGCGTCACGTGGGTCTCGACCGGCGGCGGTGCGAGCCTCGAGCTGCTCGAGGGCAAGGAGCTGCCGGGCGTGGCGGCTATCCCGTCCACCTAGGATCCAGCCGTGTTGATCGTCGGCAACTGGAAGATGTTCCCCGGGCCGGATCCCGCGGCGCTCGCCGGGCTCGACGCGGTGGTCTGCCCGCCGTTCACCCGGCTCCGCGACTGCGTCGACGCGGGACTGACGACGTACGCGCAGAACGTGCACTGGGAGCCCGAGGGCGCGTACACGGGCGAGATCTCTGTGCCGATGCTGCTGAAGCTCGGCGTCGTCGGCTCCCTCGTCGGCCACTCCGAGCGGCGGCAGTACTTCGGCGAGACCGACGAGACCGTCGCCAGGCGAGCCGGAGCGGCGCTCGAGGCGGGCCTGAACGTGATCGCGTGCGTCGGCGAGACGCACGAGCAGCGCGAGGCGGGGGAGACGGAGGACGTCCTCCGCCGCCAACTGGCGGTGCTCGACCCGCATCCTCACCTGGTGCTTGCGTACGAGCCGGTCTGGGCCATCGGCACCGGCCTCACGGCGACGCCCGAGATGGCACAGGACGCGCACGCGTTCATCAAGTCGCTGCTCGACGCGCCGGTGCTCTACGGCGGCTCGGTCAAGCCGGACAGCGCAGGCGCGCTGCTCGCGCAGCCCGACGTCGACGGGGCCCTCGTCGGCGGCGCCTCCCTCGACGTCGACTCCTTCGAGGCGATATGCCGGACGGCCGGGCGTATCCCCTCGTAGCGCTCGTAATCCTCGACGGCTGGGGAATCGCGCCGCCCGGCCCGGGCAACGCGATCGAGCTGGCGGACACGCCTGTCTTCGACCGCATGTGGCGCGAGTTCCCGCATGCGCAGCTTGCCGCGTCGGGCCCGGCCGTCGGCCTGCCGGAGGGCCAGATGGGGAACTCCGAGGTGGGCCACCTGACGATCGGCTCGGGCCGCATCCTCTTCCAGGATCTCGTGCGCGTGAACAGGGCGATCGAGTCCGGCGAGCTGTTCGAGAACGCCGCGCTGCGCGGCGCCTTCGAGCGGGGCGAGAACGTTCATCTCCTCGGGCTCGTCTCGTACGGCGGCGTCCACTCGCACATCGACCACCTCCGGGCTCTGCTGACCTTCGCGCCGGAGAAGACGTGGATCCACGTCTTCACCGACGGGCGCGACGTGTCGCCGCACTCGGCGGTGCACGACCTGGCCGAGCTGCCCGTCGACCGCATCGCGACGGTGGCCGGCCGCTACTACGCGATGGACCGCGACAAGCGCTGGGACCGCACCGACCGCGCGCTGCGCGCGATCGTGGACGGAGAGGGCGAGCATGCGGACGATCCGATCGCAGCCGTCCAGGCGAGCTACGACCGGGACATCACGGACGAGTTCATCGAGCCGGTCGTCATCGACGGCCGCCCACGGCTCGATCCCGAGCGCGACACCGCGATCTTCTTCAACTTCCGCCCCGACCGCACCCGGCAACTCTCGGAGAAGCTCGGGGAGCTCGGCGTCGACCTGACGACGATGACCCGTTACCGCGACGACTTCGACTTCCCGGTCGCCTTCCCGGAGCAGGTCGTCGAGAACACGCTCGCCGAGGTGCTCTCCGCCCACGGCATCCGCCAGCTCCACTCGGCCGAGACCGAGAAGTACGCGCACGTCACGTACTTCCTGGACGGAGGCCGCGAGGAGCCGTTCGCGGGCGAGGAGCGGATCCTGGTCGACTCTCCGCGCGACGTGCCGAGCTACGACCACAAGCCGGAGATGTCTGCGCCCGAGGTCGCCGACCGAGTCGTCCGGGCGATCGAAGAGGACGGCTACGGCTTCGTCGTGGTCAACTTCGCGAACCCGGACATGGTCGGCCACACGGGCGTGATTCCGGCCGTCGTGCAGGCCGTCGAGACGACGGACGGGTGTCTGGGGCGCGTCGTGGATGCCGTCGCACGGGCGGGCGGCGTCTCGCTCGTGATCGCGGATCACGGCAACGCCGAGCACCTTCTGCAGGAGGACGGCAGCCCCCACACGGCCCACACGACGAACCCCGTTCCGGTGATCCTTACCGCTCCGGAAGCCCGTTTGCGGGACGGGGAGCTCTCCGACGTCGCTCCGACGGTTTTGGCCCTACTGGGCCTGGATGGGTCACCTGGGATGGTTGGTAAAAATCTCGTACAAATCCCGTGAAATTTCGGTCTATACTGCCGCCACCTTGTCGCTGCCCCAGCCTGACCATGGCGTCCTGCGGAAGGCGCAGCGGGGCGATGAACGAGCTTTCTCGATCATCGTCCGCGCTTACCAGATTCCGGTCTACAACTACGTCCTCCGCATGGTCGGCGATCGCTCGCTCGCCGAGGATCTGACGCAGGAGGTCTTCCTCCGCGTCTACCAGGGCTTGCCGCGTTTCTCGCACGGCTCGAAGTTCACGACCTGGATGTTCCAGGTGACCAAGAACCGCGTCCTCGACGAGCTGCGGGCGACCGAGCGCCGGCCGCGCGCCGTCGTGGATCTCGACGACATCCCGCCGCTCGAGGTCGTCGACGCGCCGTTCGAGCGGCTCGAGGCAATCGACGCCGTCTGGCGTGCGGTCGGGCTGCTCAGTGTCGACCTCAAGATGGCGCTCCTGCTGCGTGATGTGGTCGGGCTCTCCTACACGGAGATCGCCGAATCGCTCGAGGTGACGCTCGCGACCGTCAAGTGGCGGATCTGGAAGGCGCGCGAAGACGTCCAGCTCGCGCTCTCCCGCGAGGGGATCGACGTCTTCGAGGAGCGCGATGTTCCCGCGGTCGCGACCGTCGCAGCTCCGGCTTCCGCTCCCGCGCTGGTGCTTGCACCGCCGGCGCTGCCCGCCGCCTGACGCGCGCTACAGGCCGAGCTGGAGCCTCGAGGCCAGCATCTCCGGTAGGCCCGCCTCCCGCATCTCACGCTGCGTCTGCTCGAAGTCGTACTCGACGCGCCTGAAGCTCGCCCGCTGCGCGTCGAGGTCGAGCAGGAGGTAGGCGGCTCGCGGGTCGCCGTCCCGGGGCTGTCCCACCGAGCCGGGGTTGAGAAGCGCCCGCACCCCGCCGAGCTCCAGCTCCCTTCCGGCCGGCGCGACCCCGCCTGCGACCTCGTCGCCGGACTGCACCACCTGCAGCGCGACGTGGCTGTGGCCGACGAGGACGAGCGGCGACCCGGCGAGCTCGAGCGTCGCCAGCGCGGCTTCGTTACCGAGGACGTACTCCCAGACCGGGTCGCGCGCCGAGCCGTGGTACAGGGAGACGCCGTGGGCCGAGCCCTCCGGCTCGAGGCGGTCGAGGAGCCCCTTCCACTGCGGCTCGAGCACCTCACGCGTCCAGGTCGCCGCCAGCCCGGCCTCGCCGTGGAACTCCTCGAGGTCGATCGTCCCGCGCACGGCGAGGTCGTGGTTGCCCGCGAGACAGACGTCGGCCCGCTCGGCGATCGCCGCGCAGCACTCGTTCGGCCGCGGGCCGTAGCCGACGAGGTCGCCGAGGCACCAGAGCTCGTCAGGCGCCTCTGCCTCGATCGTCGCGAGAACCGCCTCCAGCGCGTGCAGGTTCGAGTGGATGTCGGAGACGACTGCGACGCGCATCGACAGCGGCGAACGCTAACCCGGCGAGAACAGGCACCGTCGCTGCGACCTCCGAGGTGCCGAGGAGAAGGAGCCCCCAGAGGCCCGCTGCGATTCCGGTGACTGCGGCGGCGCCGAGCTTGCGGCGCCCGGCGACGACGACGCCGAGCAGCGCGGGAGCGAGCAGGTCGAGCCAGCCCATGAGCGCCGAGCCGAAGGTCGCCTGCTGCAGGCTCGGCAGCGGCGTGCCGGCGGCGACCGGGCTGGCGACGTTCTCGAGCGTCGTGGTCGCGTTCTGCACACTCGGCGTTCCCCAGACGAGCACGACGTCGAGGGCTGCGAGGCAGACGAGGCCGACCCGGATCGACCACGCCGGCGCGGCCATGGCGATGGCCGACGCCGCTGCGAGGCACGCGAGCGCGATCAGCGCAGTGCCTGCAGCGTTCTGCACGAGCCCGCTCGCGAGCCAGGCCGCGAACCACAACCCCGCGGCAACCGGCGGCCAGAGCCACCAGCGACGGCTGCCGCGGAAGAATCCGTAGGTCGCGGCGAGAACGGGCGTCCCGAAGGTTGCGAGCCGCGCGAGCCAGTGCGGGCCCTGCGGCACGACGTTGATGATGAGCACCCCGGCTCCGAGGAGGGCCGCCGGCACGGCGAGCCAGACCCAGCTCCGTCCGACGGGGCGCGCCTGCCGACCGGGAGCCGCCACCGTCGCGGCCTGCGCGGCGCACAGCACCGCGTACGACGGGGCGAGGGAGAGCGTCAGTTCTCTTCCGAGGAGTCGTCCCCGTGGTCGGGCGCCTCGGGCAGGTTGCGGATGCCCTCCCGCGTCACGTACTTCGACCACGAGTCCTGCAAGGCCTCGATGAGCTCCGGGATGAACCTCGGCGAGGCGTTGACCCTGGCGACGACCGCGCCGGGAACGTCGCCCTGCTCGACCTCGTGCTCGATGCGGGCGAAGGTCAGCGTGAACTCGTACGGCGAGAAGCTGACGTTGGCGAAGTTCGCGTACGTGCCGCCGACCAGCTCCGCAGGCATCTGGATGTTGAGCCGCCGCTCTTCCGGATCCTGCTCGGGTAGGCCGAGCTCGTCGTCTTCCATGGCCACATACTAGGGCCGTGGCCGAGCACGTTCGTCTTCGCCAGATCGTCCGCCTCCTGTTCGCGATCGCGTTGACGCTCCTGGTCGGCACGGTCGCCTTCCACGAGACGGTCGCCGAGTCGTGGTTCCAGTCGTTCTACCGCAGCGTCGTCACGGTGACCCTGACCGGGCTCGACTCGGTTCCTGCAAGCAACGGTGCGCGGATCATCTCGATCGTGCTCGTCGTGGTGGGCATCACGATCATCGCCTACGCGGGTGCGGTTATCGTCGAGGCGGTCGCCGGCGGCGTCGTCACGGGCGCGCTGGCGGAACGGCGGAGGGAGCGGGCGATTCAGCAGCTGCACGACCACTTCATCATCTGCGGCTACGGCCGCGTCGGCCGGCGCGTCGCGGAGGAGTTCAGGGCGGCCGGAGTGCCGTTCCTGGTGCTCGACTTCCACGAGGACGCGGTCGAGGCAGCGCGCCACGACGACGTGCTGCTGCTCGAGGGAGATGCGACGCGGGACGAGAATCTCCGGCGGGCGGGCCTCGAGCGCGCGCGGGGGTTGGTGGCCGCTTCCGACTCGGACGCCGACAACCTCTACGTCGTCCTCTCGGCCCGCTCCGCGCGCCCCGATCTGACGATCGTTGCGCGAGCGTCTCGCAGGGACTCCGAACGGAAGCTGATCCTCGCCGGCGCGGACCGCGTCGTGCTTCCGTACACGACCGCGGGCCAGGTGATGGCGAACCTCGTGCTCAAGCCGCAGGTCACGGCATTTCTCGACGCCGTGACGACTGCGACCGGCCCCGACCTCCAGCTCGCCGAGATCGAGGTGCGGCGGACGTGCGCGGCAGCCGGGCGGACGATCCGCGAGCTCCGGATCCGCCACGAGACCGGCGCGATCGTCATCGCGTTGCGGAAGTCGGACGGCAGCTTCGACACCACGCCGGAGCCGGACACCCCGATCGAGGTCGGTGACGTGTTGATCGGCGTCGGCTCGCCGGACGAGATCCAGGCGCTGGAAGACCTCTTCGCCCCGACCGAGACCGTTGCCGGCTGACCCCGTCAGTTCGCTCGCGGCCGCGCTCGCCGTCACGGCGGGAGCCGAGCTCGAGCTCGAGCGGCCGGGGGAGGCCGAGCACGGCGACTACGCGACGAACGTCGCGTTGCGGCTCGCCGGTGCGCGGCGTCGGGCACCCCGCGAGATCGCGGCGGAGATCGCGGAGGCGGCTGCCGGGCTCGAGGCGGTCGAGCGGGCCGAGGTCGCCGGCCCGGGCTTCGTGAACCTCTTCCTCGGGGACGAGTGGTTCGCGACGGCCCTCGCCGAGATTCTCGAGGACGGGAAGGCGTATGGAGGCGGCGTCCCCGAGCGGCGCGAGCGAGTGCAGGTCGAGATGGTCTCCGCCAACCCGACGGGCCCGATCCCGGTCTCGTCGGCTCGCAACGGCGCCTACGGCGACTCGCTGGCCCGTCTGTTCGACCTCGCGGGCCATCAGGTCGAGCGCGAGTACTACTACAACGACTCCGGCGCGCAGATCGAGCGGTTCCGGGCCTCGGTCGAGGCCGTGCGGCGGGGAGAGGAGCCGCCCGAGGACGGCTACCAGGGCGCGTACATCCATGATCTCGCCGCGCTGAAGGGCGACCCGGTGCCGCTGATGCTGAAGGGGATCGAGACGACCCTCGAGCGGTTCCGGATCCACTTCGACAGCTTCCGGCTGCAGAGTGAGCTCGAGCAGCGCTTGCCTGAGCTCCTGCCCAGGCTCGACACGTACGAGAAGGACGGTGCGCTCTGGGCGCGCTCCTCGGCCTACGGCGACGACGAGGACCGGGTGCTCCTTCGCTCGGAGGACCGCTCGCCGACCTACCGCGCGGCGGACGTGGCCTATCTCGTGGACAAGCTCGAGCGCGGCTTCGACCGCGCGATCTACGTCCTCGGCGCCGACCACCACGGGACGCGCAACTGGTACGCGGCGGTCGCGCGGATGCTCGGCTACGACCCCGAGCGCGTCGAGGTCGTCCTCTACCAGCTCGTCCACCTGACGAGGGGCGGCGAGCAGACGAAGATGTCGAAGCGCCGCGGCGACGTGGTTCTGCTCGACGACTTCATGGACGAGATCGGCGTCGACGCCGCGCGCTGGTACCTCGCCAACCGCGGCCCCGACCAGACGATCGAGATCGACATCGACCTCGCCGCGGAGCGGTCGCAGAAGAATCCCGTCTACTACGTCCAGTACGCGCACGCCCGCATCGCCGGGATCCTCAGGAACGCTCCCGACAGCGCCGGTCCCACCGTGGTACTCGCCGGTCCGCTCGCGGCCGAGGAGCGGGAGCTCGTGAAGCGGCTCGCCGAGCTGCCCGAGGTCGTGGCCGACGCGGTCCTGAAGCGCGGCCCGCAGGGCGTTCCCGCATACGCGATCCGCGTCGCCGACGACTTCCACCGCTTCTACCACGAGCACCGCGTGCTCGAGAGCGAGCAGGAGGCGTTCCGGCTCGGCCTCTGCCGCGCGACCCGGACCGTGATCGCGCGCTGTCTCGACCTCGTCGGGGTCGAGGCACCTGAAAGGATGTGAGGCCGTGAGCGCGCGGCAGGCCCCCGACCGCAACATCGCGATGGAGCTCGTCCGCGTGACCGAGGCGGGGGCCATGGCGGCGGCGCGGTGGATCGGCCGTGGTGACAAGGAGGAGGCCGACCGGGCTGCGGTCGACGCGATGCGCTTCGTCCTCGACAGCGTCTCGATGCGTGGAGTCGTGGTGATCGGCGAGGGGGAGAAGGACGAAGCGCCGATGCTCTACAACGGCGAGGAGGTCGGGAACGGCGAGGGACCGGAGGTCGACGTCGCCGTCGATCCGCTCGAGGGGACGCGCCTCACCGCACTCGGGCAGCCCAACGCCATCGCCGTCATCGCGGTCGCCGAGCGCGGGACCATGCTCTTCCCCGGAGCGGCCCTGTACATGGAGAAGATCGCCGTCGGCCCGGCGGCGATCGACGCGATCGACATCGAGCGCACCCCGAGGGAGAACGTGGTCGCTGTCGCGGAGGCGCTCGGCAAGACGGCGCGCGAGGTCGACGTCGTCGTGCTCGAGCGGGAGCGCCACGAGGAGCTGATTGCGGAGCTTCGGGTCGCGGGCGCCCGCGTGCGCCTCGTCCGCGACGGCGACGTCGCGCCGGCGATCGCGGCGGCGCAGCCCGGGACGGGGGTCGACATGCTCTACGGGATCGGGGGCACGCCCGAGGGCGTGATCTCGGCAGCCGCGCTGAAGTGCGTCGGCGGCGGGATCCAGGGACGCCTCTGGCCGCGCAACGACGACGAGCGGACGAGGCTGCTGGAGGATGGCCTCGATCCGGCGCGCGTGCTCCACACCGACGACCTCGTCTCGGGCGAGGACGTCTTCGTCGCCGCGACCGGGGTGACGACGGGCTCGCTCCTCCAGGGCGTCAGGTACACGCAGGGAGGCGCGACCACCGACTCGATCGTGATGCGCTCGCGCTCGGGCACGGTGCGCCGCGTCGTCGCGCAGCAGTCGCTCGCGAAGCTCTCGGCATTGACCGGATTCGAGTACACGTAGCGGTGGCAGTCGAGGAAGCAGCCATGGACGACACCCCGTACGGGCGCAACCCGTCCTCGGACGGCTGGTTCGTGCTCAACCTCGGCGATGCCCTCGCGGCGCGGAACGAGGCGAAGGGCGGCGCCGTCTATCCGCTCGAGCCTCGGGAGGTGAGGTTCGCCGACTTCGGCGTCAACGTCCACGTCGTCTGGCCCGGTGAGCCGAGCGCGCTCTACCACTCGGAGAGCGTGCGCGAGGCGTTCCTCGTCCTCAGCGGGGAGTGCACCTTGATCGTCGAGGAGGAGGAGCGGCCGTTGCGCCAGTGGGACTTCTTCCACTGCCCGGCCGGAACGCACCACATCTTCGTCGGCGCCGGCACCGGGCCGTGTGCGATCCTCATGATCGGCGGCCGCCCGCAGGAGAGACGAACTCTCCGCTACCCGGTGAGCGAGGTCGCCGCCAAGCATGGCGCGTCCACCGCCAAGGAGACTCCGAACCCGGACGAGGCGTACGCGGACTGGCCGGGGGAGTACGACTTGGTGCGCCTGCCCTGGCCCGTCGACTAGCGCTAGTGCTCGGAGCCGGCCGCGAGCCAGGCGTCGCAGATCGCCGTCACGTGACGGATGTCCGTCCCGCAGCAGCCGCCGACGACCTCGAGTGCGGGCAGATCGCGGCGAAGGGCGACGTAGCGCTCGGCGAGATCGTCTGGATCGCCTGAGTCGAGCGCCTCGGCTTCGTCGAGCTCCGCGTGGCTGAGGGTCGAAGCGTTCGCGCGTAGCCCTCCGATCCGCTTGCGCGCCTCTCCGTCCGGCAGCGCGTCGGCGAAGTGCGTCGGATGGGCGCAGTTGATCATGAAGAACAGTGGCGCCCCGTCGGTCGCGGCGTCGACGGCGAGAATCGCGTCTTCGATTGAGGTGCCGTTCGGGAGCCGGCCGTCGGTCTCGACCGTGAAGCCGACGACGACCGGAAGGCCGACGGCCGTCGCCGCCCGAGCGATCCCGATCGCCTCCTCCGGATAGGTCAGCGTCAGCG
>Ga0070711_100002570_pt1 | contig 10384 bp, 5 predicted proteins | sample LARL53metaG_FD_65452 | JGI IMG/M metagenome (GOLD analysis project Ga0070711, IMG submission 65452) | Corn, switchgrass and miscanthus rhizosphere microbial communities from Kellogg Biological Station, Michigan, USA - LAR L5-3 metaG | ecosystem: Host-associated > Plants > Roots > Rhizosphere ... | reverse complement strand
GTTCCGATTTCCCGCGAGCAGGATTTTTCTTCCTGGATCGACAACGAAGTGCTGGTCGAAGGTGTATGCGGAAGCCTGTACAACGTGAATCGCCAACTCACTGGCATTCTGGTCTATGTGCCGCGTCTCAGCTTCATCAAGGTGGAAGCCGCTGCCCGTGAAGTGCCGCTATCGAGCTTGCTTCGATTCTCACCCGGGGAAGCGCCCCGCCACCGCGTTCGGGTTCGAGGAGTCGTGGAGTACCAGCAGTTCGGCAACGCGCTGTTTCTGCAGGACGAAGGCAAGGGCCTCCGAGTACTGACGAAACAAGTCACGCCGGTTGCGGCGGGCGACGTCGTCGACGTGCTCGGCTTCCCGGCGATGGGCGAGTCCGCACCTATTCTGGAAGACGCTGTTTTCCACCGCATGAGCCGCGTTGACGCTCCTAAGGCGGCGCCCTTAAACCTGGACCGGCCTTGGGAACAATTCGACGGTGCGCTGGTAACCACAGACGCACGCTTGCTGAATCGCACAGAGCAGCCCGACGGCCTGCGCTTGTTGTTACAGCGAGGGGAATTGATTTTCGACGCCACACTGCCATCCAGCACCGCAGTGCGGGTGATTCAGACGATCCCGGTGAACAGCGAAGTCCGCGTGACGGGGGTTTGCCTGGTTCGTAGCGGCGGACTCTGGCACATTCCGCAGTCGTTTCGAATGCTGCTTCGTTCTGAACAGGACATTGTCGTTCTCCGCGAGCCTTCGTGGTGGAATCTGCGACACACGCTATGGTTGCTCGGGATCACCGCGGTGATCTTGCTGATTGCGTTGGTCTGGACCTTCGTCCTCCGGCGTCGCATTCGTGAGCAGATGGAAGTGATTCGGCAGAAACTCCGAACCAGCGCGGTGCTCGAGGAAAGGAACCGCATTGCCCGCGAATTGCACGACACGCTCGAGCAAGAACTGGCCGGAATCACTCTGCAACTGGACCTTGCGGTCGACAGTTTCCAAGGCGCACCGCGCATCGCCGAGCAGGCCGTCGAAACAGCTCGCAACATGAGCCGCCACAGCATGGTCGAAGCGCGGCGATCCGTGTGGGATTTGCGTTGCCACCTGCTCGAGACGGGAGACCTGGTGTCGGCTCTTCGCCAGATCGTAGCGCCGCTGGCGCCTCACGATGGTCGCATTGAGGTGAGTGTCGACGGCGAAACCGTTCGCCTTCCCACCGCGATGGAAATGAACCTGCTACGCATCGGCCAAGAGGCCGTCGGAAACGCTGTAAAGCACGGCGGTGCGCGCATCGTCCGAGTCGAATTGCGTTATACGGAAGCGTTAGTCGGGTTGACAGTCACCGACGATGGCAAAGGTTTCGACGCCGCCCAACCATCGCGCACCGGGCACTTTGGAGTTTTGGACATGCGCGAGCGCGCACAGTCGATGGGCAGTGAACTGAAGATCACCAGCGAACCGCACCTCGGAACCAGCATCTCGGTCGAGGTTCGCATCGATCCAGGATGGATTCTTGACGCAGAGCACAAAGCCGATACGCATTATCGTCGTTGACGATCACTTCATGGTGCGGATGGGATTGAGCGCATCGCTCAATGCCGAACCCGACATGGAAGTGGTCGCCGAAGTGGGCAATGGCCAGGCGGCGCTTGACGCTTACACCCAGCATCGTCCGAATCTGGTTCTCATGGACGTGCGTTTGCCCGGCATGAGCGGTGCCGAAGCCACTGCTGCGATCCTGCACTCGTTCCCTGATGCGCATGTGCTTATGCTCTCTACGCACTCGGGCGAGGAAGAGATCTACCGCGCCATGCAGGCCGGCGCCCGCGGCTACATCCTGAAAAGTGTTTTGCGGGAGGATCTGCTGCGCGCGATCCGTGACGTTCATGCGGGCAAGAGACATCTTGGCCCGATCGTTGCGTCCCATCTGGCGGAGCGCGTTTCCCACAAATCCCTGACCGCCAGGGAACTGGAAGTCCTCCGCATGGTGGCCAAGGGTTGGGGCAACAAGGAAATTGCCGGCGCACTACACATCGCGGAGATCACCGTAAAGCTGCACGTAAGCCACGTCCTCGAGAAACTCAACGTGCGGGATCGCACCGAAGCGGCGACGGCGGCCGTGCAACGCGGGATCATCTCGCTCGATTGAGCGAAACGAATTCGCAGCGAGGTCGTGGCGCGCCTTGACGGAGCAAGGGGAAGTCCTTTCGAAAATCGGGACTTGCGCCCCACCTCGTCGCTAACCGGCACGCTGGGATTGAGACGCCCTGTTTACCTATACGAAAGTATTAGAAGACCACTGAGCCATTGCATGACAGACATCGGCGCTTATTCCTCATAGAATTCGCCGTTCCGTGGACTAGTATTTTTACGTTATTGTTCAGAGGAACAGCTGGTGGTCCGAGCGTGGGGCTCGGATCACAAATTGAATCCGCCAGGGTGGGTGAGGCAGAACTGACCTTCAGGCAAGATCACAATCGAAGTTGGAGTCTTTTGGGGAGACGTGCCATGCAGAGTGCGCGCCGTTCGGGAATGAAGTGTTTCGTCGGATGCTTGCTTGTGATGTTGTCCGCGTTCGCGGTCGCCCAATCGGACCGCGGCACAATCGCAGGCTCGGTCGTGGATTCAACGGGCGCCGCGATCAAGGACGCAACCGTCACCCTGCGGGGCGTTGATACAGGAGCGGCCTACACAACGAAATCGACCGGAGATGGTGTCTATCGCATTTCCGACGTGCACATCGGCAAGTACGACGTGACAGTCGAGGCTCCTGGCTTCAAGAGCTCCGTGCAGACCGGCGTCCAAATACAGATCAACACCACCGCCGCCCTGAATGTGACATTGCAACCGGGAAGCGTGAATGAACAGGTGACCGTGCTCGCCGATGCACCAACGCTTCAGACAGAAAGCTCTGAAGTCGGGACCGTGGTGGGAGACCGGCAGATCCACGAACTCCCTCTGACGTTAAATGCAACCGGCCAGAGCTTTGTGCGTTCACCGGAAACTTTCATCTTCCTGACGCCGGGAGCTGTGGGTCAGGGTACTGTTGGGGACCACGGATCAGCTGGTGTCTTTGAAACGAAATTGTCTGGCGGCCAAAACTTCGGTTCCGAAATTCTACTCGACGGTGCGAGCGTACAGCGCTCCGACTCTGGAACGGCTTTTGACCAAACGGCTCCATCGGTGGAAGCGCTCACCGAGTTTAAGGTGACGACTGCAACTCCAACTGCTCAATACGGACATACTTCGGGCGGCGTTGAGAGCTTTACCACCAAGTCCGGGACGAATGGTTTCCACGGTAGCGTTTTTGAGCTGTTCCGCAACGAAGCCCTCGATGCAAATTCATGGACGAACGACTTCTTCGGTAATAAGAAACCCCGCGACCGCCAGAATGATTTCGGTGGGTCGCTAGGTGGACCGGTGTGGATTCCCAAGCTTTACAACGGGCGCGACAAGACGTTCTTTTTCTTCACTTGGGAACAGTATCGCAACCGACGCGGCCTTTCCAATGACGTAGAAACGTTGCCAACTGCCGCTGAACGAAATGGAGACTTCTCGGCATTGCTTGGACCGGGTCTTACAAAACATCAGGACCCGAACGACCCCACTAGCCCGCTGGTTCCAGTCATCAATCCCTGCACCAGTACCCAGGTGCTGCAGGGCCAGATCTTCGATCCCTCGACTACCCAGACCTTGCCGAGCGGCCGCACTTGCCGGCTCCCGTTCGCGAACAATCAGATCCCAAACATCAGTACCGTGGCACAGACTGTGCAGGGCTTCCTACCAGCAACCAACCTCCCTGGGGCGTCGGCCAGTAACGGAGCGCCCGGAGTCATACAGAACTTTCTCTTTCCGGCGGTACTCGACCACGTGGTCACGACTCAGACTAGCTTCCGGATTGATGAGAATCTCACACAGAAGAACAAGATTTACTTCACATATCACAGTCGCGAGCAAAACTTCCTTAACGGTGGCGCCTTCGATTTGCCGGCGCCCATCACTCCCGACAACTACTACAACTACTATTTCACCCACTACCTGCGTGTCGGCTGGGATTACATGGCGACACCGTCAATTCTTAATCACCTAACCGTGGGCTTTAACAGGGTGTACACGGCCAGCAAGTCGCCCAGCAATACAGGAGCGGACTGGCCGAGCACTTTGGGCATTTCAGGGGCGAGCGGCCAGACATTTCCAATTTTCGAATTCAACGGCGGGCAATACACGATCGGCTATTCAAAGTTCGGAAACAACGCCTACAGCTTACAGATTCCGAATGCCCTGGTCGTTGCTGACAGTGTCTCCTGGACCCACGGCCGCCATGCTCTCCAGTTTGGCTTCGATTGGCGCTCCTACCAGTACACGCTGGAGAGTCCCGGCGCATCCTCGCCTCACTTCTATTTCGACAACAACCAGACTCAGTTCACGCCGTCAAGCCAAGACCCGAATGCCGATCTATCAGGGGATCCCTTCGCCAGTTTTCTGCTTGGCGTCCCCGACCGCGAGACTTTAAGCGTCTCCTCGCACTTCTCCCGCTGGGCGCAAAACTACTATGCACTCTATGTTCAGGACGATTTCAAGGCGCGACGCAACCTAACGTTGAACCTCGGTTTGCGGTGGGATATCGAGACTCCACGCCACGAAGCGATCGGTGCGCAGTCGGTATTCTCTCCTAAGGCTACAAACGCGCTCACTCCCGGACAACTGGGAGCTCTGGTCTACGGAAGCGGAGCCACCGGCACCAGTACATACTTCAAGAATATTGGGCCCCGCATCGGCTTTTCATGGTCGCCCTACGACAACGCCAAAACGGTGGTGCGGGGTGGTTATAGCATTTACTACGCTCCCCTCTCCTACTCGGACTTCGGGAGCAACCTGAGCAGCGGGACCACCGCCGATCCCAACTTCCAGAATTCCGACAGCTTCACCCCTGTGCAGAATTTGGATGCAGGCTTTCCCGCCTTTACTCCGCCTAGCAACACCCAAGATCCGACCCTGAACACCTTTACGGGTAACACCGTCACTTATGTCGCACCGGAATACAATCGGCCCGGCATGATCCAGAACTGGCAATTGGAGATCCAGCACGAACTGGCAACGGACTTGATTTTTTCCATCGGCTACGTGGGGCAGCATGGCACCCGGCTTCGCTCGAACCTTGCCCAGATCAATACACCAGATCCAAAATATAATGCTCTTGGCGGCGCCCTGGATTTTCTCGTGGATGGCAGCGATGGAAAGGGTGGACCCGCGGTTCTTTCACAACTTGGAGTTACTGTACCGTCTTGGTTCGTCCCAGGCTGGGGTGGTGATGCCACGGTAGGACAACTGCTGAGGCCATTTCCACAGTACAAGTTTATTACCACGAACTGCTGTCTGGAGAATCTCGGCCAATCCACATATCACGCCCTTCAGACCACACTGCAGCGCCGTTTCCGGAATGGCCTTAATTTGCTCGCGTCGTATACCTACTCTAAGACGATCACAGACGCCGACTCTTCTTTTTCCACTCTGACGGGGTTCAACTCCCAAGTGTTTGGCGCCCAGAATCCCTACAATCTGCGCGGAGAGAAATCCGTCAGTTATCAGGACATCCCACACGCGTTCGTTCTCAGCTATTTGTATGAACTTCCCTTTGGACCCGGCAAGAAATATCTAAACCACGGCGTTGCAAGTAAGATCGCTGGTGGCTGGCAGATCAGCGGAATCCACCGTTACCAGATGGGATCGCCCACGGTGATTAATCAATTTGCGGCCGCACACAGATACGGTGGCGGAAACTACCGGCTCAGCTTAGTGCCAGGTCAAGCTGTCTTTCCCGCGCACCCTGCCCACTGGTCGCCTGCGCTTGACGCCGGTTGGAATAGTGGCTGCACTGAGACGAATGGCATTTTTGCCCCTAACGTTGCTGCCGCTCCGCAAACGGCCAACTGCGGGGCCTTTGAGGATCCCAGCAATGTGAATCCTAACCCTGACGGTTCCGTCTCGGCGTATAGGTTTGGAGATTTGCCGACTGCTGTCTCCTGGTGGCGAAGTCCGGGATACATGAACGAAGACTTTGCGATCATTAAGCGAACAAGCATTCGCGAGGGTCAAAATATCCTCTTCAAAGCGGATATCCCAAACGCTTTCAACCGACACACGTTCGGTGGCATCGATGGGTGGCCGGGAGATCAGTACTTCGGAGTTCCTGGCGGGAGCGGTCACAGCGTTATCAATGGTCCCCGACAGATCCAACTCATGCTTCGTTACGAATTCTGAGGGCGTGCGACCAACTACCCAGGAAAAGGCCGGACTCGTTCCGGCCTTTCTCATTGAATGGACGAGCGATCTTCAACACGGGGCAGGTGTAGACTTTCATGGTGTTCGGCAGACTCTCTCCCCAACTCCCCTTGAGACTAAAGGTCCGTTCCGCTATCGTGAGACCCTTGTTGGCAGTGCTACTGGGTTGTTGTCTTCTTGCGCCGACCTCATCCTCAGCTCAGACGGCAGCCCAAGCCGCGACCTTTGCCGCCGCCACGCAGGCCATGCAGGAAGGCAACCTCGCCGCCGCCGCTGACGGCTTCGTCGCGGTCGTGAAGCAAGCGCCATCCTTCGCCGAAGCACACTTCAACCTGGGCCTGGTTCGTCAGGAGCAGGGCCAGTACAGCGAGGCCATCGCAAGTTTTCACAAGGCTCTCGCATTAAAGCCAGGCCTGCATGGAGCGAATCTTTTCCTAGGCATCACTGAATTTCGCGTAAACAATCTTGACGCGGCCATCACAGCCATAAAGAAGGAGACCGTCGCCTTCCCCAAAGACGCCAATGCCTGGATGTGGCTCGGCGTTGTGAATCTCGCGCAAGACCATGCCGCCGCCGCCGCCGAGGCACTCGACAAAGCTGACAAGCTCAAGCCCGGCGATCCCGACATCCTTTACCACCGGGGTCGCGCCCATCTGCTGGTTTCGAAAGACAGCTACAACGAGATGTTCAAAGCCGATCCGAATTCGTGGCGTGTCCATCGCGTACTGGCACAAGCCAATGCCGAGGCCGACCGGCACGTCGAGGCCATCACCGAATACGAGGCCGCGATCAAGTTGGCCCCCACGCAACCCGGGCTTCACGAAGAATTGGGATCGGAGTACCGAAACGCCAACAAAATTCCCGAGGCCGAGCAGGCCTTCCAACGCGAGCTTGAGCTTGATCCGAACAATGTCCTCGCCCGGTACAAGCTGGGCGCTCTGGCCGTTGAGCAGGGCGATGGGGCCAAAGCCAAGCAACTAATCGAGGACTCGCTTCGGCAGAAGCCTGGACTGATCCACTCCGACTACAACCTGGGCCGTGCCGAAATGCTTCTCGGAAATGACGCAGTGGCCGCGACCCATTTCGAGCGTGCTACGCAAACGGACACCGATCCCGAAGTCGTGGAGCAGGCCTGGTATCAGCTCGGAACTGCATATCGGCGTATGCGCCGCGTCGACGAAGCACGCAATGCCATGCAGATGTTTCAGAAGCTGAAAGACCAGGAAGCGGAACGGTCACAGAATCGCTTGAAAAAATACGAAGGTGAACAGGGGACTGCCGCCACTCCCGCGGAGCCGAGTACGCCGAATCAATGATCCGCAGTTTTTTTGGGCTGAGAAGCGCGCTTCTGTAGTTCTTCCGTGCGCTCGAACTCCACTTGCGCCTTATCGAGAAAGTGCTTGTCTTTGTAGACGCGACCCAGTTGGTAGTGAGCGGTCGCATTTTCCGGCTCGAGCGTCGTCGCCTGGGTCAATTGCTCCTCACTATCATCCAAGCGTCCCAGTTGCCGGTACGCCATCCCCAGCTTCAGGTGGCAGAAGGCATTGCGCGGCGCCATCGCGACAGCCTTCTCCAGAGCGGCGATGCCTTCTTGCGCGTGGCCCTGTTCCAATAGCAGGTTGCCAAGATTGACATAGGGTTGCTCGGAAGGCTCTGCACCCTTTTCCTGCCAGGCAATTGCCGTGCGATAGGCCTCCATGGCGGCGTCCGTTCGTCCGCTGGTCTCGAGGATAAGTCCGATGTTCGTCTGGGCCTTCGTGTCCTGCGGATGGAGCTCCAGAACCTTCTCGAATGCTGTGCGCGCTTCTGGCAATTGTGCTTTCGAATAGTAGGCGCGTCCGAGGTAGTACCAGGCATCCTTATTCGTAGGCTGAAGCTCGACCGACTTGTTCAGCCACTTGATGGCATCGGTGTAGTCGTCGAGCAAAACGTAATTCAGACCCACGACTTTCAGATCATCGCTCGTCGGCGCCGTAATAGCGGCCGCGTGTGTGTAAGTTTCCAGCGATTCGGCAGGCCGGTTCCGCCGATGGAGCACGAATCCCAAAAGGTACAGAGCATCGGAAGAATCACGATGGCCGCGAATGTAACCGCGCAAGACCATCTCCGCCCGTATGAACTCCTGCAGATGAATGAGGGCGCGGGCCTGATAGAGCGAGGAATCGGTGGTGCCTGGGAAGGCCGCCTCCACGTCCCCAAACAAGTCTACGGCTGATGCATAGTTTCCCGCCTGAAATTCCTTGAGCGCTTGGGCGTATGCGCTATTGGCGGAGGGCAAAGGAGCAGTCTGGGCCGGAGCGGTCACTGCCAGAAACAACACGGCAGAAGAAAGGGTGCGCATCATTTCGACTCCGGCGCGATGGGTGGAGTTGTGGGCTCGTTTACTTCAAGTATCTGATCCGCGGCAATGTCTTTCAGTGTCTGCCGGATTCCGCTCGGCCAGCGGATCTCGATCTTTTGTGCAACTTTTTCCTTTCCCAGTCCGAAGTGCACTCGCTTGTCACTCGATGACAAATAGCTGCTGGCAGTCGAAACGGTCGCGTACTGCGAACCGGAGGCCGCCGTGAGTGTCACTTCGGCCCCAATCCCGTCCCGATTGCTCCGATGTCCGACCAGTTTTAGCAGGAGCCAGTGATTTGTATTCCCAGAATTGTTGTGGAGGAGGTGCACCGGACCGTCGTTCGTTGTGACCACAGCATCCAGCCGCCCGTCGTTATCGATGTCACCAACGGCCAAGCCGCGTGCGATCCATGGCTGACGAAAAACGCTCCCGGCTTCTTCGGAAATGTCGGTGAAACGCCCGCTGGTATTTCGTGCCAACAGCATCGGCTCACGATACCGCAGATTCGGATAGGTCTTCTCTATGGTGTCGAGATCGTGCCCCTGCGCGATCAGCAGATCCTTCCATCCGTCGTTGTCATAGTCAAATAACCGAACGCCCCACCCGGAATGAGAAACCGTCATTTGCCCTAGGCCAGCCGACGACGTCGCATACGTGAACGATCCATCCCCGGCGTTCTTGTAGAGCGCGTAGCGCTGGTTCGCCAGGTCGGTTACGACGATGTCGGGCAAACCGTCATTGTTGTAATCAGCAAAGTCCACACCCATGCCTGCGTAGGTGCGGCCATCAATATCGACGGCAACCTGCGATGCCAACCCCACTTCTTCGAATGTGCCGTCGCCCTTGTTATGGAAAAGAAACTCCGCCATGGAGTCGTTGGCCACAAACAAGTCGACGTGCCCGTCACGGTCATAGTCGGCAAGAGCGATTCCCAACCCTTTGCCCGGCTTTGCCAGTCCCACTTTCTCACTCACCTCAGTGAAGGTGCCATCCTTATTATTGTGGTAGACGAGCGGGGAAATCGGCTTGAAGAAATCCGGGTGACAATAGGCACGAAAACCCTCTTTGTGCTCACCGCACCAGATGTCGTCGAAATCCCACTCCAGATAGCGCAATACAACCAGGTCGAGCGCGCCATCGTTGTTGAGATCCACCCAGGCAGCGCTCGTTGACCATCCGCCGCCAGCCACTGCCGCCTTCTGCGTTACATCTGTGAACGTCCCATCTCCGTTGTTGTGGTAGAGACGATTTCCTCCGTAGGCAGTGACGTAGACATCCTCCAACCCGTCATTGTCGAAATCGCCGACGGCAACTCCCATCCCGTACCCAGAGCCCTGCAGTCCTGCCTTTTGCGTGACGTCCTCGAACGTCCCATCAGGTTTTTGGTGGTAAAGACGATTCCTGTACTCTGGGCCCATTTTTCCAGGGATGGTTTTCTTCGAAGTCGGGTCGCCAAGCGGTGCGCCGTTCACCAGGAACAGATCCAGCCGGCCGTCGTTGTCGTAGTCAAACAGTGCGACGCCCGGGCCCATCGTCTCCAGCAAATACTTTTTTGATGTGTGTGACGCTTTGTACTGGAACGACACGCCGAGTTTCTCGGTGACGTCGACGAAAGCGTCCGCAGAACTGGGACTATCTTTCACAGACTGGGCGGCAGCAATGCGGGAAACAGCAATCAAGCCCAGACAAATCATTGCGGGGAGTCTGAAGAATCTATAGTGGTGCTGCGACCCTATCGAGACAGTATTCACTTCTCGACCACGCCTCGTCCTTCAA
>Ga0070711_100002568_pt1 | contig 10394 bp, 1 predicted proteins | sample LARL53metaG_FD_65452 | JGI IMG/M metagenome (GOLD analysis project Ga0070711, IMG submission 65452) | Corn, switchgrass and miscanthus rhizosphere microbial communities from Kellogg Biological Station, Michigan, USA - LAR L5-3 metaG | ecosystem: Host-associated > Plants > Roots > Rhizosphere ... | reverse complement strand
TCGCTCGTTTTGATCCACGCCCTGAAGACCTGCAACGCTTGCAGGTCGGCCCTATTGGTCCGCACTTGCCGAATTTCGCAGCTCTGGTCACCAAGAAAGGCTATTGCAGCGTGGCCGGTTGGCTTAAAGTCCGATTGGTTGCGAGATTGAGTCGCTGGCTTGAGCAACAGGAGTTGTCTGGATAAAACTGTAGATTGAGAACCACAGATCAAGAGGATGCTGGCCGAAAAGCGTCGCTTAACACAACAATCTCTGGCTCGGCTGTTGGGAATTACACAGCGGACATTGACATCACGGATGCCGCCGCGCCGAAATTACCGCCAATGGCCGGTTGCGGCCCAGACGAACGCATCGTCCGCATCCCGCGCAATCTTTTGGTGAACGCCAAGCGGGATATTCCTCATTAACACAGTTTCAGAAACGTAACAAAATAAGTCCTTGCATTGATTCCCGAGTTCTTGTAAAAAAACAGCGGTCGGTTTTCTCAGGTCAGTATTGGAGGGTTTTGGGGATTATGAAAGCAGATAGGCAGCGGGTTCTGGGCGAACAGCCGGTGCGTTTTCCGGGCTGGGAGGAAACTATTGTCTTTCCAAGGGCTTTAATTAGGCGACTCATCGTTTCTTTTGGTTCTGCTCACTGAAATCATCTATGAAAACTTCATGTTTTGTTTTTGCGTTGTTGGCTTCAACTTTGATCGGAGTGCAAGCGCTAGTCGCCGGAATCAACGCCACTACCACCGCCAACCAAACCGCCATTCCAGCACCAACGGTCTACAGTGTTGTGGCGAATGATGCCAACTCGCGCGTTTGGGAACGAACGATTTATGAAAAAGGCCCGAATGGAACCGTCATTCCCAAGAAACATCAATACACGGAACTGGCCTCCGGTCTGAATTATTGGAGCAACGGCCAGTGGATGGAGTCCAAGGAGGAAATCAATTTGCTGGCACAGGGCGGGGCAGCGGCTACGCAAGGACAATATCAGGTCTACTTTCCCGGCAATATCGGCCAGGGAAAAATCGAGATGATGACATCGGATGGAAGGCAGTTTTACAGCGCACCATTGGGATTGAGCTATTTTGACGGGACGAACAGTATAATGATTGCGGAGATAACCAACAGTGTGGGTGAACTGGTTGCTCCCAATCAGGTGCTATATCCCAATGCGTTCGTTGGTTTCAACGCGGATTTGCTTTACACCTACAAGAAGGACGGGTTTGAGCAGGACGTTATCTTGCGAACGCAGCCACCCACCCCTGAAGCCTGCGGTTTGAATCCCGCCACGACGCGCTTGCAGGTGTTGACGGAATTTTTTAATTCCCCACAACCAGCGATAACAGAAACGCCATTGCCAGCGCAGGCGGGGGTGGCGTTGACCGACCAAACCCTGGATTTTGGGACGATGCAAATGATTCCGGGCCGGGCTTTTCTGCTGGGGGCAAATGCAAGAGTTGGGCAGGCCTTGGTAAGCAAGCGATGGTTGTTGTTGAATGGAAGTCAATTTCTGGTGGAAGAAGTGCCGGTGGAAGCGCTTGCGACTCAACTGGCGACATTGCCCGTCACACAGCAGGTTTCTGCAAACGTTGGGATCAAAACCACACAGAGCATGGTCTTGAGAAAACTACAGTTTTCGTCGCAACATCTGGCAAAAGCAGGTGTGAAGGGACAGTCGATACGACTGGTCCAATCCGCGAAACCAACGACAGGAGTGGTGTTGGATTATCAGACAGTGTCGGGTTATATAAATACAAATTTCACATTCAAAGGTGATACGACTTATTTCATCAGCAGTCCAGTGACATTAAACACTACGAGTGCATTCGAAGGCGGGGCGGTGATTAAATTTCCAACTAACAGTTCAATAACAGTTGCAAACATATCAGGACTTAATTGGATGGCGACCGCATATCGTCCAGTCGTTTTTACTGCTCAAGATGATGATTCAGTGGGAGAGTCGATTTCTGGGTCAACCGGAATCCCTTCAGGCTATTATGCTAGCACAGCATTAAATATTATCTTCGGTAATAACCCAAGCCCTGTTTTATCCAATTTTCGCATTGCTTACGCAACAGTCGGAATCAACATTGGAACTTCAAGTGCAGACACCATTTATAACGGCCAATTTATTAACTGCCAGATAGCTATAGAATTGAGTGCAGGCGCCGGTGTGGCTCTCTTTAAAAATGTGATGTTTGCCAACATTCAGACAAATTTTTGGAAGCCAGATGGAACATTTATCATGGAAAACGTGACATTTGCCAACATCGCCAACTTTGCGCAATCTAATATTCGTTATAATTTGACCAATTGCATTTTGGCCAACGTCACAAATTTTCCCGTTGCCGGAACAATCACAGGCAGCTACAACGGCTTTTACAATAGTCACGCATATGGCATCAACCAAATCACGAATACATCTTATCCGTTTCAAACTGTGGGTGCCGGGAGTTACTATCTTACAAATGGGTGCAGCTTTCACGCCGCTGGCACAACAAACATTTATCGGACATTACTAACCAACTTGCAACAAACCACCACCTATCCGCCTATTATTTATTCCAACACAGTCATCTCAACAGCTATGACATTCAGCCCACAAGTCCAGAGGGACACGAACTCAGCACCGGACTTGGGTTACCATTATGTTCCTTTGGATTTTGTTTTTGGCGGCACTACAGCTCTTACCAATCTTGTTTTCACTCCCGGAACAGCAGTTGGCTGGTTTGAATTGCCGGGGTCTGGCGGGCCGGGTTATGGCATTTCGCTATCCAATGATGTCATCGCCACATTTATTGGAACAGTGACTTCCCCATGTATTTTTACTCGTTATGACTCTGTCCAGGAAGGCGGTAACGGTTTATGGACGGACAAAGGCTGGCTGGCGGGGCTTGAAGACGGAGGAAATCTTGATCCCAGCAATCCGGCTGGAGTGACGGCATCTTTTACCCGATTTATACATTTGGCTGGCGACCCAAACCTTTTCCGCGACGGCACAGTTGGGCAACCGATCGTCATACAGGCGACAAATTGTGAATTCTATGGGAGCGTAGGTGGATACAATATCTTGGCTGGCTACACCAATTGTCTATTTTACAGGGCCGGGTTCGGAGTAACCACAGCTTCCGCGTATCCGTATCAATTTTATGTTAATTGCACATTTTATGGTGGTATTCTTGATTTTGGTCATTGGGAGGGAGGCGCACCATACTGGTATTCGTATATTCATAACTGTGCGTTTGATAACACCACTTTCATCATAGATGATCCATTTGGCAGCAACACAAACTACGCGGATTATAACTACAATGCATTTAACCAGAGTGCCTCTCAATTGCCAACCGAAGGAGCAAGCACGATCATTGTCACGAACGGTTTTAATTGGAAAGGCAGTTGGTTGGGAAACTTCTATGAACCGACGAATTCTCCGCTCATTGATGCCGGCGACCGGACGGCGAATCAAGTTGGTCTTTTTCTCTTTACAACACAAACCAATCAAGTGGTGGAAGGCGGTTCGACGGTGGATATTGGATATCATTATGTGACTACGGACTCGAATGGTATTCCCATCACTGCTGATTCAGACGGTGACGGTGTTCCAAATTATGAAGATGCCAATCCGAACGATCCCACAATAGGCATACTGACTATAATGATAGACAGCCCGACAAACGGGATGGTGCTTCAATAAACCAAGGGAGAGTTATTATGATCCTAAACAAATTGATGGGGTGGTTTCTGACGCTGGCAATGGCCGGGTCATTTACATGCAGGACATCAGCGCAAGTGATGGTATCGGTGCAGGCTACGACCGCTTTTGCCACCGGCGCGAATGCTGGAATAGTTGCCGTGTCGCGCACCGGGACCACCAATACCAGCGTTACAATCAATCTGTCCGTAAACGGCACGGCGACGCCAGGCGTTGATTATATGGTTTTCCCCACCAATATAACGCTGGCGGCCAATGTTGTATCCAGCAATTTGGCAGTGGTAATCACGAACAGCACGCTTTCCGCCGCCAAGACCGTGGTGGTGGGACTGTTGACCAATGCGGCCTATTTTGCGGCCGTCAACACCAATGCTATTGTCACGTTGCTGCCTTTAAACGATTCGACAAATTCAGTGCCGAACCCGGTCGGCAGATATTGGCGGGGCACGGGTAGTGATCCGACCTATTGGTCGTTGGTTGTGCCGTTGGATTACGAAAAAGGAACGATATATAGCAATTTGAACGGCAATGCTGCGAGTTTATATGGCATAGTTGCATGGAGCAGCGTTACCAACTACCATTTTAATGCGACCAATACCCTGACGCAGACCAACATCGTCAATCGGATTCCATTTGACAATCCCATTGTGGCTTTCGGAGAGCGTGTTGGCGGGACCCCGCTGTATATCAACCAGCCATACAATTTTGGTATTTACGCGGGCATCGGCGTGGCTCGCCCCACTGCAACGATCGTCATTTATGTGTATTCAAGAGCTTTTGCATATGCAGGTTCAATTTGCATGTATACGCCGTCCACTACAAATTGGTGGATGAACGCGGCCACCAACGGCTTTCAGATCACTTCCGGCACCAATTTCGATTCCAGCGGCCTTGTAACAACAAATACCTTTGGCCTGGTGACATCACTTTCATTTACACCGAGCATGACTTGGGGTGTTTCAGGAACAAATACTTCGGGTGCAATGGTTTTGACGCATACGGCAAACAGTCAAGCGACGAATTATTATTATTTGGTTAAGGCTTTAGGTCTTGCCAATCTTACTAATGCCATGGCTTTGGTTACTAACGGTATCGCCACGGCATCGCTTCTCTATACGCTGGAATTTGAGCAACAGCCTCCCTGGCGTTCAGTGTTTCTTGACCAACCACATTTTGATGGCGCCCCTCTGCCTCCCTTCTATGCAGGCAAGACTGTTGCTGAAATGTTGACCAACACCCTGCCTGTGACCAATGTGGTTAGCTTCACTCCATCCGCCGCCACCAATCTGGACGACAGCCCCGAACTGCGGCGGCATCCGGCGCTAGACAACTTTGTGGCGAGCATGAATAACGATCCCATTGCGCTGGCAAATTATGTGATCAATCAGATCGACCTAACTGATCCAATGGATTATAGCGACAACGGCAATATCACCGAGCAAGCCATCAACCCGGGTGGTGTAGCTCGTGGGGCGCTTGGAACCTTTATGGAAAAACAAGGTTCGCCTATTGATCAATGCGCCTTGCTGGTTTATCTATTGCGGCAGGCCGGCGTTCCTGCGGTGTATGAATTTGCCCCGCGTGGAGGACTACAAATCCTCGACGCGCGCTTGAGCCGGATGCTCAAATTTCAGGTGCATGGTGGATTCAATGAAGCGGGAAATTCTTACACCACCAATACGATGATCCAGGTGAATTATCCATGGGTGGCGGCCTACATCGGCACAAATTGGGTTCACATCTTCCCGTGGCTGAAAGATTACGAGATCAACGAGGGATTTAACCTTTATGAGTATATGCCGACTAATTACAACAGCGCCTATGGGTGGGTGCGGGATTATATCTACGGCAACACTAATTTGCTTTCACTGGGGATGGATGGCGATAATACACCCCGCGTAATTTTTCCAAAATACATTCAGAAAACTCTCCTTCAAAATCATCCAGGCATCTCCATTGATGACATCGGCGTGGAAATCGTCAACCGGCAGCATTATTATGCGCGCTGGCAGGATTTCCCAACGCCTACTTGGGTCACCAATGTCAGCGCGCCTTTGGAAAGTCTTACTTCCAGCGCCATAGCTGGCATAAGCCCGACTTTGACCAATATATTCGATACGGTGAGTGTTGAAATTTACAGCCTGATGAATCCAACAAACGACATTCAGACAGGTGATATGCGGCTTGTGGATTTGCATAATCGTGAATTTTACGTCAATCAGTATGTCACCAATAGCTTGACCGTCACAAATGTGCAATTGAATTTGGTCTTGTTGCCCTACCGGACCAACATTATCACCCAGTATGCCTTTGGCAATGATACCAATTTGCTGTCGAAGGAAGTGCTCTCAATGGCACTTGGCACAAATGATGACCAGCTTGGTGTCCGATTTCGCTACCATCGGCACCGGGCACTGTCTTCCTCGTATGCCATTGACCCATCGGTTTCATTTTTGGGCATTTGGGCGACCGAAGAAATCGATTTTGAACGTCCGATGCGCAAAGGAGATCAGGCGGCGATCTGTCTTGATTATGGCCGGGTGACACGGGATATGCTCAATGTTCATGCTGCGGATTTATGGCAGATGGAGAGCGCTTTGCGGGCTAATCCTTCGTTGACTAACACGATTTCGTCTGACGTGTATATCGGTGCGACCATGTATCTGGCCGGCATGTCATATTTCGAAAAATTGAGTGAATTTGATCAAGTCAACCAAGGCCTGCATAAAATCGATATCTTTTCGTCATTGGCGGCAGGTTTGTCAAAGATCGGGCCTGCTCGTGACAGTTCCGGGAATCTGCTCAATGGAAAGATTGACCCGGTTTTTCCCAATGTGGACATGTTCTTTTACTGGACGGCTGGGGCTGGAAATGGAACGGTAAAACCGAATTCAGGGCAGGACCCTGATGAAGCTTTCCAAAACTACGGGCTGATGCAAATTGTCAACGGTTCTGCCGAAGAACATCAAGTCCTCAATCGGTTCTATCAGCAGACCAACGCTGTTTCCACCGTCCGTTTGCTACAGTTGGCACAACAGAAAAATGTCGCCGGCGGAATTGTGCCGTTAAACTATTACAACTATATTGCCCAAGGAAACACGGTCTATCAGGGACAATCATTGCAAAACTTTGATCCCAGTTTGTGGGCAATTGTAGCCGGTGCCCTTCAAAATCCATATACCATTGGTTACATAACTCCTGGGCCGATAACCAATTCGGCTTTCAAGGGCATGGCCGCCTTGACATTGGGTTGGGGAAATTACAGCGCTGTGATTTCACCATTCAGTCTGAACGGTGGCGAAGGGCAATATTTTCCCCCATTGACAATTTCGTATGCCGATCTTAATAATTGGGACTTGGAGAACAATGCCGGGGCTAATAATAACGACCTTAGTCTTGGGTTGTATCCAATTACTCCAGGCACAATCCTGTTGGGCGAAACTGCCACGGTTGATTATCAAACGGTAGATAATAATCTTGGCTCCGGAAATTATGTGATTGATCCTACCACCAGCACGATTTTTTCCGATGCCGCTTTGGCATTAAATGTGCCCCAAACCGGCAATCAGAACCAAAACTTTTCATTTGTCAACCAGACAATACAACTGAGTGGTTACCCGGGCGCGCCAACTGATCCCTCTCAAAATGGCCTCAGCGTCTTCGATCCGGTAAACGCTGTCACGGGTGAGTATTATGTGCATGAAACCGATTTGCAACTGCCAGGTCCAATCCCATTAGCTTTACACCGCAACTATTCGAGCCAGGCTTTGGCCGACAATCAGTTCGGCATCGGCTGGAAATTAAGCATACTGCCCTACTTGAGCGTGAGCATCGGGAGCACTAACATCTATGCCGCCGACATGGACGGCGCGGTGCTGGCCTATGTGCAAACGGCCACCAATGCCAGTGTCTGGCTACCCTCACTTGCCGCCAATCCGCAACTGAACAACAATACCACTGCCGGTGCTGGTGGGTTGGTCAACCGGCTGCGCGACAGCATTGTGCGGGCCGTCAACGGTTCGACGACCAACTACACACTTTTCGGTGCTGACGGGAGCATCCGCATATTCCTTGTGACGACGTTCAACAATGGCATCACGAACTGGACACGGCCTTATTTGCAGCAATGGACGGACAATCGCGGCAATTTTTACGTGTTCACTTATGGCACAAATTCCAGCCAGCCGAATTACGGGCAGATGATCAAAATCCAGTGCAGCAACGGGAATTTTCTTGGCTTTGATTACGACATCTACGGCCACATCATTGATGCCTACACCGGTGACGGGCGATGGGTGTATTACGATTACAACGAATATGGCGATCTGATAACCGTCACGCTGCCGGACTCCACCCAGCGATCCTACCAGTATTTGCTTGGCACACAAACTGTGACCAATAATAGCACGGCCACATATTCGACACATCTCATCATTGAGGAAGACAAACCGGACGGCCGGGTGCTGCAAAATGCCTATGACGGCCAGCGACGCGTAACCAATCAGTTGTCAACTGCGGGATCGGATTTGAACCCCATCCGCACTGGCACCTTTATTTACTCGAACAATTTCAACATCACCAATTCGTTCACCAGCGCTATCAGTGGCTCCACACTCATCGTTGACGGCAACGGCAACACCAACCGTTACATCTATACCAACGACCTTATCACTCAGATTGTAGATCCGCTGAACCAAACCAACCTACAGATGTGGTATCCAGATAATGCCACCGCACCCGGATATCCGCGCAGTGTCGCCACTCGAATCGATAAACGTGGTCTTATTACCCAATATCAATACGACGGAAACGGAAACGTGACCAATGCCATCGTGACCGGCGATTTGACAGGTGATGGAATCACGACGCAGACGGCCACCAATACCGCTGCGTATAACACAAACAACCTGCCAATGCAGATGACCGATGCTGCGGGCAATGGCGAGGTCATTGTATATGACCCCACTTTTACTTTCATGCCACAGCAGGTCATTCGTTATGCCGGAGCAACGCCAGTCAGCACAAATTTCATGTTCTATGGCAACTCCAGCAACATTGTATTGAATGGCAACGTTACACAAACGAACATGGCCTTTGGCGTAATGACACGCACAATTCGCGCTTACAGTTCATTGGATGCCGCTACTAATGATTTCGCCTATGACGGTCATGGCTTCCTGACTCAGTCCATCCGCTACACCGGAACCAGCGATCCAAATGTCATCAACACCTTCTTTTACAACGAACGCGGCGATCAAGTGTATGCTGTGGATGCTTTGGGCGCGGTCACCTTCGCTGATTACGACGCACTTGACCGTCCGATTGAGAAGGAAAACTTTGACGAGCTTGGCAATCCTTTGTCCTGGAGCTTTAATTATTATGATGACAATGGCGAACTCAACTGGGTTGACGGCCCTCGCTACAACCCCGAAGATTATGTTTTCTACGACTACGACGGTGCTGGCCGTGTGACCACCGAAATCCATTGGCGATCTGCAGGCGGCACTATAAACAGCCCGTATGTCGTAGCCCCATCAGGTTACAGCCTCTACGCCCAGACATTCTATCAATACGACCCGATGGGCAATCTCAAATTAAAGGTTGATCCGCGTGGCGCAATGACCACCAATACCTACGATGCCATCTGTCGCTTGGTGCAACGCCGGCATATTGATGTGGACGGTGTGACGGTTTTGAGCACGGAAGGATTCGGCTACGAACCCGGAGGCCAGGTGCGTTATTACACCAATGCTTTGGGTGCCATCACGACTAATCTGTATACGACCATGGGCAAACTAGAATATCGCGGTAATCCCGACGGCTCAACCAACGGGATGCGATATTACTTGGACGGGCGCATCAAACGTGAAATGCAATCCAACGGAGCATATTGGCAGACGACCTATGATGACGTCAATCGCATCACGATCCGCACCTTCTATTCAGCGGCGGGTGTGCCGCTGGCCACCAATTCCGTCCAGCTTGATCGGCGTGGCAATACCATCCAAAAGGTAGATGCCGGCGGCAACATGTTCATCACGGCATACGATGGGCTGGACAGGGCAAAAACTGTCACCGGCCCGCCATCCCAGGGCAACACTGCCTTGGAAGTTTCAACCAACTTTTACGATGCCGCCGGACGGGTATTGACCAACAAAAATGCCATTGGCGAAATGACCGTTACGAAGTCGGATGCCATAGGCCGGCCCCTCAGCGCCCAAACCTACAGCGCCTCCGGCGCTTTGGTGCATGAGACCTACATGGCTTACTCCCCTGACCACAATAGTGTAACAACGACCAATGGTTCTGGTGCTTCAGCCATCGTCACCACGACTTATACCGATACCGACGGGCATACAATCTTGACCCTGCAATCTCCCTCAACGAGCGTATTGGATTCTGCCTGGACTGACTATGATTTGTCTGGCAACGTCATGGACCAGGAACGTTTTTCATCTTCTTCAATCACCAACGGTTTTCACGAGGTGATTTATACTTATGATGGCTTAAATCGGCCAATACTCAAATATGACCGAGACAACGCCATCACCACCAATGCTTACGACGCGATGGGTGATTTGACCAATCGCGCCATGCCGGGGGGACTGACATGGCAGGCGACTTACAATAAAGCGGGTCAGATTTTGCAGGAAAGAAACGTTGGCAGTGGCAACGCAGCCACGCGCACG